>Ga0209342_10001240_pt1 | contig 28732 bp, 20 predicted proteins | sample RifCSP16_2_FD_184023 | JGI IMG/M metagenome (GOLD analysis project Ga0209342, IMG submission 184023) | Soil microbial communities from Rifle, Colorado - Rifle CSP2_sed 16_2 (SPAdes) (version 2) | ecosystem: Environmental > Terrestrial > Deep subsurface > Rock core/Sediment | place: Rifle...
GACGCGCGATCGGCTTCGTGACGGACGATCCCGAGTGGCTGAAGAAGGTCCTCGTCGGGGGCGTCTTCGCGCTGCTCTGCGCGATCCTGGTGGGCGTGCCTTTCGTGTTCGGCTACGTCGCGCGTGTCCTCCGGCGCGTGGCGGCGGGAGAGACGCGCCCGCTGCCGGAGTGGGACGATCTCGGCGGGTTCTTTGGCGACGGCGTGCGCCTCTTCGGCGTGCAGCTCGTCTACTCCCTGGGCGCCTCGGTAGTGATCGGTGTCCCCGCCCTGATGGCGGTGCTCGTCCTCGCCGGCCTCGGGGCCGCCTCGGGGGACGCGGGCGAGGCGCGGGGGCCGCTGGCCCTCCTCGCCGTCCTCGGGTTCGTCGCCCTCTATGCGGTGATACTCGTCGTTGCCCTCGTGCTCGCGATCTACCTTCCCGCCGCGCTCGTGCGGGTGGCGATCCGAGAGAGCTTCGCGGAAGGGTTCGCGGTGCGGGAGATCTTTTTCTTCATCCGGGCCAACCTCGGCAACTACGCCCTCTCCCTCGTCGCCTACCTGGTGGCGGCCTTCGTCGCGCAGTTCGGCCTGCTTCTGTGCTTCGTGGGCATCTTTCCCGCGATGTTCTGGAGCTATCTCGTCGTCGCCCACGCGCTGGGCCAGACGGTGAGGCTGAACCCGACTTCGCTTTAGGCCCCGCCCCGCTCCGCGAGAAGCGAGGCCAGCGTTCGCTCGCCGACGGCGGCCCGGGCCGCGTCGCGCAGGGTGCCCAGAAACCGCCAGCCGGGGCCGGGGAGCTCCTCCGCCCCGACCGTGAGCCGGTGGCCGAGCTCCACGAGACGCGCGAGGGGGATCTTCTCCGGAGGCAGAGCGAGCGTGAGCCCCACGTCCTCCGTCCCGCGCGCGCGCACCTGGTGGATGAGCCTGGCCTCCTCGAGCCTGGCCGCGAGCTCGGCCACCGCCTCCAGCCGCAGCTGGAGCTGCTCCGCGAGATCCTGGCGGCTCACGGGCTGGCCGGTCGCGAAGGCCCGCCCCACCGCCGCCATCAGCGGCACCAGCCACTGCGGGTCGGCGACGGCGAGCCCGCGCGCCTCGGGCCGTTCGAACTTCCTCCCCTTCATCGCCTGCAGCGTGAACGCGAGCTCCATCCCGAAGAGCACGATCACCCAGGTGAGATAGAGCCAGAAGAGGAAGAGGGGGACGAGCCCGATCGCCCCGTAGAGCTTGAGATACGGCAGCGCCTTGCCCACGTAGAGGCCGAAGCCCCAGCGCGACAGCTCCCAGAGTCCCGCCGCGACGAACGCCCCCCAGGCCGCGGGGCGCCAGCGCACGGCGGTGTTGGGCATGAGCTTGTAGAGCAGGAGCAGGAGGACGAAGCCACCACCGATCGAGCGGAGGCGAGCGGAGCCGAGGGGGGGGCCGACGATCGGGAGCGGGCGCAAGGACCCGAAGGCGATCTCCGCGAGCCAGAGCACCACGAAGAGGACGAGCGGCCCCAGCGTGACCGCCGCCCAGTAGATCACCACCCGTGACAGCGTGCCCCGCCCCTGGGGGGCGCGGTAGATGCGGTTGGCGCAATGCTCGAACGAGATCAGGAGCCCGAGCGCCGCCCAGATGAGGAGGAGCAGCCCCACGCCCCCGAGCGCGTGGTAGCTCAGGCTCGACACCGAGCGGATGATCTCGAGCAGCTGCCGGTCGAGCTCCGCCTTGAAGGCCGTCGCCTCCGCCGAGGCTCCCTGGACGCCGTAGTCGAAGAAGGCGTAGGCGGCCTGCTGGAGCCGGAGGAAGGCGGCGTCGAGGTCACCGAAGAGGCGGAAGGCGAGCATGCTGATCATGAGGAGGGGGACGAAGCTGAAGATCGTCCGGTAGGTGAGGGCGGCCGCCATCTGACCCGCCTGGTCCTCCCGGAGCTCGCGGCTGCAGTGGCGGGTGAGGTCGACCGCGAAGCGCAGGAACCGCTGGGCTCGGTTGAGCTCCGCCACCGGGTGCGTGATCAGCCAACGGATGTAGGCGCTCACGCCGGCGATGGGATCCATGGCGGGGATTATCCCCGAAGGGACCGGGTGGTAGAATCACGCCGCCGTGTGAGCGCCTCTCCCCTCCTCCTCCTCACGCCATCGCTCGCGGCGGCGGTGGAGCTGCCCCGCCGCTTGGCCGCGACCGGTCGCGCCGTGGCCGGCGTCTACGCCTTCAAGGTGCTCGACCTCGCCCGGGCCCTCGCGGAGCCGGTCCTCCTCGGTCGCGGCCTCGCCGCCTGGGACAGCGGCCACGACGCGCTGCTCGCGGCACGGCTGCTGGGCGAGGACCCGGGGGGCGGGCTCCGCATCCCGCCGGAGATGCCGCGGGCGCCGGTGGCGGCGACCCTCGCCCGCACGCTGCAAGCGCTGCGGCGGGGCGGGGTCTCGCCCGAGAGCCTGAAGGCCTTGGCCCGTTCCACGGAGAGCGCTCCCGAGGACGTCGAACGGCTCCAAACCCTGGCTCGCCTGTACGAAAGATTCCACGACGCGCTCGAGGGCCGCACCGCCGACCCCGCGACGATCCTCAAGGCGGCGAGCGAGGGCCTGGCCTCCGCCCGTTGGCTCGAGGGGGCGGAGGCCCTCGTCGTCGACGACCTCGAGCTGGACCCCGTCGAGCTCGACTTCGTGAGGGCGCTTGGCCGGCACCTGCCCGTGCGCGTGCTGCGCCGCGAGGTGCCACCGGGATTGCGGCCGGCCTCGTCGCGATCGCGCCTCGCCATGGCGGGGATCGCGGAGACGGAATGGGTCGACACGCCCCTCGCCGCCCTCGCCCCGCCGGCGCCACCGGCCTCGCTCCTTCGCCTGCGGAAGGGGCTCTTCGAGCCCCCCGCCGGCGCCGCGGCCGACGACGGCGCGGTCGAGCTCCTGACCGCCCCTGGAGAGGCGGCGGAGGTGCGGACGATCGTGCGGCGGCTGCTTCGGGAGGCGGGGCGGGGCGTCGGTTTCGAAGAAATGGGCGTCGTCCTCCCGCGACCGGAGACCTACGCCCCGCTCTTCACCGATCTGCTCACCCGGTTGCGCATCCCCCACCGCCTCCATCCCTCGCTCCCGTTGCGCTTCGGCCGCTCGGCGCGGTCGCTGCTGCTCCTCTTCCGGTGCCGCGGCCTCCGGCGTCCGGCGGTCATGGAGTTCCTGACCTTCGCCCCCATCCCCTTCCGCGAGCTCCTCGGACCCGACGTGGAGGCGCGACCCGCGCGTTGGGACCAGACGAGCCGGGAGGCAGGCATCGTGTCCGGCCTCGAGCGCTGGATCGTGGGCCTGCGCGCCTTCGCGGAGGCCGAACGCGAAGCGGCGGCGAGGGAGCCGGGCGAGGACCGCCGCGAGCGCCGTCTCCGCCACGCCGCGGATGCGGAGGCGCTTCTACGCGTGGTCGAGCTCCTCGGCGGAACCCTCGACAAGCTCTCGGGCACGGCCTCCTGGCCCGAGTGGTCGGAGCGGCTGCGCTCGGTCTACGAGGAGTGGCTGGGCCCCGAGCGCGACCGCGAGGCCGTCCTGGAGGTGATCGCCGACCTCGGGGGGCTGCGGTCGGTGGCCGCGCGCGCCCCGTGGGCGGAGATGGAGCAGGTCGTCGAGGCGCGCTTCGAGTGGGAGCGGCTCCCGCTCGAGCCCTTCGAGGCTGGCGCCGTGCACGTCGGCGCCCTCGACGCGATCGCGGGCCTGCCCTTCCGTGTCGTCGCGATCCCCGGCCTCGTGGAGGGCGGCTATCCCGGCGTCTTCCGGCCCGACCCCTTCCTCCTCGACGTCGAGCGCGAGGCGCTCGCGGGCACGGCGCGTCAGCCCGAGCGCGACGCGGGGCCGGCGCGCGAGGGATCCGCTGGCGCGAAGATGGCTCGGCCGCGGCGGGTCGCGGCCGGTCAGCTAGCCCTCTTCGGCGACCTGGGCGAGGCCGCGCCGTCTCCGCAGATCGGGACACTGCCGCCCCTGCCCACGACGCAGGACCGCCTGCTCGAGGCCCGCCGCCTCTTCCAGCGCGCGGTCGGTCAGGCCACGGAGCGGCTCCTCCTGTCCTACCCGCGCGCGGACGCCCGCACCGGGCGTGAGCGGCTGCCGTCGCTCTTCTTCGCCGCCGCCGCCTCGACGCTCCACGGCCGGCCGCTCGCAGGGGCCGAGCTCGGTGCGCTCGTCGTCGAGGACGACCCGGCGACGCTGGCCCTCGAAGACGCGCTCGACGCCGGAGAGCGCGACCGCATCCGCCTGCGCGGCGACGAGCGCTCGGCCACCGCCATCGCCGCCGGCTCGCTCTTCTTCCGCCAGTCGCGCCTCGCGAGCCAGGCCCGCTGGTCGGGACGCCTCACGCGCTACGACGGCCTCGTCACCGAGCTCGGCGAAGCGGAGCGGAGCCGGCTCGACCCCCTGAGCGCCCTTCACCCCATCTCCGCGAGCCGCCTCGCCACCTACGCGCGATGCGGCTTCATGTACCTCCTCCAGCACGTGCTGCACCTGCAGAAAGCACCCGAGCCCGAGGAGCGCCGGCGGCTCGAGCCGCTCGAGCGCGGCGACCTCTTCCACCGCGTGGCGGAGCGCTTCCTGCGCGAGCGCCGCGACCGCGGCGAGCTGCCGCTCATTGACGACGAGAGGGCGCGCGCCCGCCTCCTCGAGATGGCGGAGGAGGCGCTCGAGGGCCTGGTCAAGGGCAGCCCTCCTCGCTTCACGCTGCTGTGGACGCGCGAGAAGCGCCGCTTCCGCGAGAGCATGCTCGGCTGGCTGGCGCGGGAGGCGGCGGCGGCGGATAAGGCGACACCCGCCCATTTCGAGCTGAGCTTCGGGCTCGGGACGAGCCCGGACGGGGTCGAGCCCCACGACCCCGAGCCGCTCGGGATCGACCTCGGTGAGGGGCGGACGCTCCTCATCTCGGGCAAGATCGACCGCATCGACCGCCGCGAGGAGGGCGGGCTCGTCCTCCGCGACTACAAGACGGGCAAGGCGCCGCGGGACGACGGCGGGATCTTCCGCGGTGGCAAGCAGCTCCAGATCCCCTTCTACGTGCTCGCGGCGGGACGGATCTTCCCTTCCGAGCCCGTCGTCGAGGCTTTCCTCGACTACGTCGACGGGGGGCGACAGGTGGCGTTCCGACCCGAGCTCGTCCGCGGCGAGGCCTTCCGAACCCTCCTGCGCCAGCTGGTCGAGCTCATCGCGGGGGGCGTCTTCGTCCAGGAGCCGACCGCCTGCGACTGGTGCGACTTCACCTCGGTCTGCGGGCCGAAGGGCCTCCTCGAGCGCCGCCAGCGCTTCAAGATCCGCGACGCCTCGCTCCAGGCGTTCTTGAGGCTGAGGGACGTGGGATGAGCTTCCGGCCCGTCGACGAGGAGGCGAGGGAGAGGGCGCGCGCCGACCACGCGACGAGCCTCGTCCTCGACGCGGGGGCGGGGACGGGGAAGACGACGCTCATCGTGGAGCGGATCGAGGCCCTCGTCCGCGCCGGGACCGCCCGCCTCGACGAGATCGCAGCCGTGACCTTCACCGAGAACGCGGCCACGACCATGAAGCTGCGCCTGCGCGAGCGGCTCGAGCGCGCGCGCGCCGGGAGCGGGACGTCTCCCGCCGAGCGCGCTCGCGTCGAGGCCGCCCTCGAGATGCTGGAGCGCGCCGCGATCTCGACGATCCATGCCCTCTGCGCTCAGATCCTGGAGGAGCGGCCGCTCGAGTGCGGCGTCGTGCCCGGCTTCCGCGTGGCGGACGAGGCGGAGGCGGACGTGCTGTTCGCGGAGGCGTGGGAGGCATGGCTCCTGGAGAGGCTCGTCCAGGGCGACGACGTGGTCCTCGAGGCCCTCGACCGCGGCATCCCCCTCGAGGGCGAGGGCTGGGGCGAGCGCGTCTCGCTCCGGGGCCTGGCCCGCGTGCTCATCGACCAGCGCGACCTTCGGCCCCTCGTCTCCGAGGGCGGCTTCGATCCCGAGGCCGCCCGCCGCGAGCTTCAGGAGAAGGCGGCCCGCGCCCGCGCTCTCGCGGCGGAGGTGAGAGAGGGCGACGCCCTCGCCGCCCAGCTCCGGCTCCTCGCCGACCACGCGGAGGCCTCGCGCGTCCTGCGGGACGAGGAGCTCGTCGCGCACCTCCTCTCGCTCCGCACGATCCCGTCCAACTTCGGCTTCAAGCCCAACTGGCCCTCGGCGAAGGTCCTCGCCGAGGGCCGAAGGGTCGCCGCCTGGACGAAGGAGGCGCGGGCGGCCTGGGCCGCCGGGCGCGGGGCGGATCTCCACGGCCGGCTCGTCCGTGCCCTCGCCGGCGTCGCCTCGCTCTACGAGAGGCGGAAGACCGAGCGCGGGGTCCTCGACTTCCTCGACCTCCTGCTCAAGGCCCGGGACGCGCTGCGGGACCGCCCCGGCGTGCGCGCCTACTTCCGGCGGCGCCTTCCCATCCTCCTGATCGACGAGTTCCAGGATACCGACCCTCTGCAGGTCGAGATCGCCCGGCTCCTCGCCGGGGAGCGTCCGGGCTCGCTCGTGGTGGTGGGCGACGCCAAGCAGTCCATCTACCGCTTCCGCCGGGCGGAGGTGCGCCTCTTCCGCGAGCTCGCCGCGCGCGCGGAGACAGCGAGCGGACAGGCCGTCCTCCGTCTGACGCAGAACTTCCGCTCGCGCCCCGCGATTCTCCGCTTCGTCAACCGCGTCTTCGCCGAGCTGATCCAGGCCTCGGACGACGCGGACCAGCCGGCCTACGGGCCCATCGAGCCGCCCCCGGGCCTCTCCGACGAGCCCTCGGTCGTCGCCCTCCGCTTCCCCGCCTCCCCGAACGCGGGCGGCGACGATCTCCTCGAGGCGGAGGCACGGGGCCTCGCGAGCTTCCTCGCCGACGCCGGCGGCGGTGCTCACCAGATCCGCGATCCGCTCTCGGGCGAGACGCGGCGGAGCCGGGCCGGCGACGTGCTCGTGCTCGCGCGGCGGCTCACCCGGATGCAGCCCCTGGAGGAGGCGCTCGAGGCCGCCGCCTTGCGCTTTACCGTCGAGGGCGGCAAGTCCTTCTTCGACCGCCAGGAGGTCCACGAGACGCTCGCGGTCCTGCGGGCGATCGACGACCCCTCCGATCGCATCTCCCTCGTGGCCGCGCTGCGCTCTTCCTTCTTCGGCGTCAGCGACCGCGACATCGTCCTCTACTCGCTCTCCGGGGGGCCGCTCTGGCAGGGCGGAGTGGATGAGGGACGGCCCGGCGGCAAAGCCCTCGCCCCCGCGACACGGCTCCTCGACGAGCTTCACCTCTCTCGCCTCCGCCTGAGCGTCCCCCTTCTCCTCGAGCGTCTCTACGACGAGACGCGGATCCTCGCCGCGCTCACCGGCACACGGCGGGGGGAGGCGCAGATCGCGAACCTCGAGAAGGTGACGGCCCTCGCCCGCCAAGCCTCCGAGCTCGGGGCGCTCACGCTGCGCGGATTCGCCAACCTCCTCGCGGAGCGGATCGAGAGCGCACGCGAGGAGCCCGATCTCCCCGCGACCCGGCCCGGCGATCCCGACACCGTGCGCATCCTCTCCATCCACAAGGCCAAGGGGCTGGAGGCGCCGATCGTGGCCCTCTACGACACCGCCGACAACGCGCGCGTCAGCGCGGACACGGTGCCCCTGTGGGAGACGGGCCAGATCGCGATCGGCTTCCGCTTCGGCTGCCAGCCCGCGGGCTGGGAGGCGCTCGCCAAGCGCGAGGAGAAGAAGGCGTGGGCGGAGGGCCGGCGTCTCCTCTACGTCGCCTGCACCCGCGCGCGCGACCTCCTGGTCGTGCCCCGGCCGCCGCTCGACGCCCGGCTCGGCGACTTCTGGCGGGACCTCATCGAGCGGCTACCCGCCGCCTCCGACGCCGACGTGGGCGTGGTGGACGTGGAGACGATCCCGGTCCCGGAGGTGAGGAGCCAGAGGGCGGAGCTGTGGGCCCTCGCGGGGGCGGAAGGCGGCGACACGGTCGCGAGTCGCTGGGAGGCAGAGCGCCGGGAGCGGATCGCGCGGGCGGCGGAGCGGCCGCTCATGCCCGTCTCCGCGACCCGCCTCGCCGCGCGGAGCGCGCCCGCACCGGTCGCCGCGGTCGGCGGCGTCTCCGGGCGGGACTTCGGACGCCTCGTGCACCGGCTCCTCGAGTGGGTGCCGATCGAGGACACCGACGCCGGCCGCGCGGACCGCGTCCGCGCGATGGCGGACTCACTCGCCCCCTCCTTCGGGCTCGATGCCGAGGCCGCCCGCCGCGCCGCCGCGGAGGCGGAGCGGGTGCTCGGCCTTCCCGTGCTCGACCGCGCGCGCCGCGCGCGCCGGGTCTGGCGCGAGCTGAGCCTCGCCTTCCCCGACGCCCCGCACCTCGTCGAGGGGGTCGTCGACCTCGTCTTCGAGGAGGACGGCCAGCTCGTGGTCGTGGACCACAAGACGGACGCGATCACCCCCGAGCAGGCCCTCGCCCAGGCCGCGCACCACGCGCCGCAGCTCCAGCTCTACGGCCGCGGCCTCGCCCAGGCCTTCGGGATGCCGGTGCGCGAGCGGCTGGTGCTCTTCACCGCGATCGGCCGGGCGGTGCCGGTCTGAGGCGAGCGATGGCCTTGGCTCCGGCAAAACGGTGCGATGAGAGGTGGTTGCGGTGCAGGCTTGACTGCCCGAAGAACAGGCGCAAACGCGCCGGTAGGCCTTCATGAGGTTCTCGAAGCGCACGCGCTATGTGGTCGGCGCTTTGTTCTTCGGGGGAATCGGCTATCTGTGGTACTCGGTCTCGAGAAGCATGCCTTGGTGGGCGTTCTGGTACTTCGTCGCGCTTTGTGTTGCACTCGTTCTCGTTGAGGTGCTGGTCCGCAAGGTCCTGCTACCGCGGGGCGTGTCTGAGCGCTTCTCAATCCTGCTGGAGCTCCTCTTTGCGGCGGTAGTTGCGGCAATGGCGCTTTGGTTTGGGTCAAGCATCTACCCTGGCCATTTGCGCTGACGTGTACCGGCGCAATGGGAGTTGGAGGGCTGGTTCCGGGGGGGGGGCGCTGACGGACCTCGACAACCCCTTTGGGTGAGTCGTGGAGCGGCGAGCGCGCTCTGGGTCACGCTGATCGAGTGGCGCGAGTCAGTGGAGGACACACCTCCGGCATCCGCCGTTAGGCTGCGCGGCTCGCGGGCGTCCTAAGCGACTTTGCGCACGAGGTACGCCAGTCGCCGCTGCGGATCGAGGTAATGCACCTCGAACGGCGGCCGCTTCGCCGGACTGACCACGAGGCGGTGGGAGGACATCGAGGTGGGCGGGCCTGCGGCCGAGGTAGACTTCGGCCGGCGTAGCGCCCTGCCTCGCCTCCCGTGGGACATTTCCCGAGCGGCAGCGGCCGCACTACAGCCTCCAGCCCGGTTCCGCATCCTCAGGCTCGATCGACGCAACCGCCCTCCACACCCTCGTGAAGGCCACGCACCTCCTCGGCCTCGCCCTCGCCGAACGGTTCCGTGAGTACCGCGACTCTACATGGAGTGTGCCACGCGCCGCGCCCCCTCGCGGTCCCGGTGGCGGCGAGTCGCATGGTAGAGTCCGGCCGATGGATCGCCCCTTCTCGTGGTCGGCCTCGCGCCACGAGACCTTCGCCACCTGTCGGCGCCGCTACTACTACGCCTACTACGCCGCCCTCGAGGATCCCGAGGTCCGACGGCTGAAGAAGCTCTCCGCGCTGCCGCTGTGGGCGGGGAGCGTCGTCCACGACACGATCGAGTGGTTCCTCCGGAACCAGGACGCCATCCCCTCGCCGGAGGACCAGGAGGCGCTGATCCGGCGGGTCGTCCACACCGGGATGTTGTCCGACTGGCGGGAGAGCGAGCTGGGGTCGCTGCGCTTTCGTCTGTTCGAGCACGAGTACGGCGCCCCCGTCGAGCAGGAGGACAAGCGGCTCGTCGTGGGGACAGTGATGCGGTCGCTAAGGAACTTCTTCCAGAGCGACACCCTCCGCCACGCCCTCACCCTCGGGCGCGCGCGCTGGCTCGCCCTCGAGGACCTCGTCTCCTTCCACGTCGGGGACATCGAGGTCTTCCTGCGCATGGACCTCGCCTACCGTGAGCACGACGGGCGGGTGGTGATCGTGGACTGGAAGACGGGGCGGGGCGAGGGTCGCTTCAACGAGGTCCAGATCGCCGGCTACGCCCTCTACGCGACGGAGCGGGGCTGGGTGGGGGAGCCAGAGGAGATCACGACCGAGCTCAACTACCTCGTCATCCCGAGGGCGGTGCGCCGCGGGGTCACGAAGAAGAAGGTCGAGCACGCGCGGAACTTCATCGCCCGCAGCGCGAAGGACATGCGCACGCTCCTCCTCGATCCGGTCGGAAACGTCGCCCGGCTCGAGGACTTCCCGATGATCGACCGGCCCAGCACCTGCCGCCGCTGCAACTTCCGGCGGCTCTGCTTCCCGCGCGCGGCGGAGGAACAGCCGGCGCGGCCGGTGGCGGCCGTCTAGCGCCCAGGACCGCCGGTCGCCTTAGATCAAGATCAGTGCGCCGGCTGCGGCTCCGGGGCGGCCGGCCCTGCCTGCCTCTGCCGGAGCATCTCGCTCCGCCGGCGCAGCAGCGCGGCCACGATCACGAGGACCTCGAAGGCCACGAAGCCGCCCACGTAGGTGTAGCCGCCGGAGCCGAAGCCGTAGGAGTGAAGCCCGGTGCCGAGGACGAAGTTCACGCCGTACCAGGCCATGAGCACGAGCAGGTAGCCGAGGATCCCCCCCACCGCCATCCCGAAGTCCTTGATCCAGCCCACGAAGCGCCCGTGGAGGACCGCCAGGTAGCCGAGCAGGGCGATGAGGGCCCAGGTCTCCTTGGGGTCCCAGCCCCAGAAGCGGCCCCAGGAGTACGACGCCCAGACGCCGCCCAGAAGAGTCCCCACCGCGAGGAAGAGCGTACCCACCTGCAGCGCGCGGTAGAGGAAGAGCGACAGCGTCTTGAAGAGCCCCGCCTTGTCCGGACGGAAGAAATAGAGCCCGAGGTTGAGGTGGGCGATCCCCATCGCCAGTGTGAAGGCCGCGTAGCCGAGCGTGATCGTCAGCACGTGGATGGTCAGCCACATGTTGTCGCGCAGCACGGGCACCAGGGGGCCGATCGAGCCGTCGAGGATGGGCACGTTGTCGGCCAGGATCAGGCAGATGACGGCGAGGGCGGAGGCGCAGGTCGCGAAGTACCGTGTCTTGTAGACGCCCTCGAAGATGAGAGAGAAGAGCACGGCGCCCCAGGCCACCCAGACGACCGACTCGTACATGTTGGTGACCGGAGGACGACCCGAGATCATCATGCGGAGGATCATGCCGTAGGCATGGGCGAGGAATCCCACCGCCACCGAGCCTGTGCCCACCCAGGCGGCTGGGCGCGAGCCCAGCGGGAAGCTCGCCAGCAGGGCCAGGAACCCGAGGAGGTAGAACAACCAGGAGAGGCGGAAGGGCTTGAGGCGGTTGTAGTGGACCTCGATCCGAAGATTCTCCGCCGCGGGATAGACACCGGGGGCGAGCTCGGCCAGCCGACGCGAGAGCGCCGACGCCGCGCTCTCGACCGCGGGTCGGTCTCCCTCGCGGTAGGCGACCACGAGCGCGGTCAGGAGCACCCGCAGGCGCTGGACCTGCGGGATCTCGCTGCGCTCGAGATCGGCGACCGAGAACCAGCCCGCCTGCGGGTCGTTTGGATGGGGGATGATCCGCAGCGCCTCGCCGGAGAAGATGCCGCCCATGAGCGAGAGGGAATCGTAGAGGTCGGCCAGCTCGCGCTCGACGGGGTCGAGGCGGGCCTCGCGGTCGGCGCGCAGCTTGGCGTGGACCTTCTCGACCGCGCCCAGAAACCCCTGATGCGAGGCGAGCTCCCGGAAGGAGTAGCGGTCCTGACCCTCGGGCAGCCCCGCCGCCTGGCGCAGGCCGGCGTGGGTGACCCGGACTATGGGCTCTTCGCGCCAGCGGTCGGGGGCAGCGAGCATCGCCAGGACCCACTCCGTGGGTTCGAGGGCCTTGACGCCCTCGAAGCCGAAGGGCTTCGCCCCCGTCAGCCTCCGCGCGGTTTCGCGGGCGAAGGTGTCGAGGGGCTTCGAGCGCCCGCCATCCTGGATGGCGATCCCGCGGAGGGGTGCTATCTCAGGCCCGGCCGGAAGCAGGCTCGGCAGGCCGAGGAGGAGCAGGGACAGGACCGGCAGGCTTCGCTTCATCAGCGTTCTCCCGTGCGCGGTGGGCTTCGAGGGCCCGCGCCGCCTGGCGCTTCGCCAAGTAGGGCTTGACATAGAACATCCACACGATCCCGACGCCGATGAGCGTCGTGCCGAGGTAGACGAGGGGCAGGCCCGGGGCGCGGGCCACCGAGAAGATCGACATCATCGGCGTCCCCTCGACGAAGGACGACTGAAAGAAGATGTAGCCCCGGTAGTGCAGCGGGTGGTTCATCGAGATGTGGTGCTCGGAGATCCCCTGCTCGGGGTCGTCCACCCTCACCCAGCTCTCGTAGGTCGCGGCCATGTTCGAGCCCGGATACCTATCGGAGTTGAAATTGAGGAGCGTCACGCGGAAGGGCAGCGCCACCTCCGGCGAGCGGTAGGCGAGGGCCAGCGTCTCGCCGGAGAAGACGAGCCGCCGGGTCTCACCCCACAGCAGCCACTCCGGCTCCGTGCGCGCGGAGGGGCCGTCGATCCGCACCCGCACTGCGGCCTCACGCCGCTCTTCCTTCTCCGGCGGCGGGGCCGCGCTCACCGAGCGGCGCAACGACGAGGTCTCGATGACGCGGTCGACGGTCACGCCCATCGCCGGCCAGGGCGTCGTCAGCGCTCGGCCGGTCTCGACCGCACCCGTCCGCGCCGGCCCCGAGCTTCCCCACCCGGCGTAGAGGAGACGACCGGCGGGGGCGAGGACGAACGAGAGGTGGTTTTCCCCCTCGCGGTGCTCCAGCCGATGTCGCGCCTCCTCCTCCGTGGCCGCGGTATGGAAGCCGAAGGAGACGAGGCCGAGATCCAGGTGGCTGCGCCGGGGGTCGTCGGCCACCAGCCAGGCCTCCTGCGTGGCCATCGGCGCCTGCAGGGTGACGTGGAGGGCGGGCGGGCCGTCCCCGCCGGGCTCAAAATCTTCCTCGAGCGACACGTGCGGCTCGTAGCCGTCTGCCACCAGGACGAGGTCGGTGCCCGGGATCGCGAAGCGTTGCTCCCGGTCCGGACGCGGCGGGTGCTTCTCGAAGGCGACCGGGAAGCTCGCGTGAGCCCCCCGCCCGGGGATCGAGACGTGCAGCGCCTTGTCGAGCCGGAGCACGCGGTCGGAGGTCTCGCCCTCGTAGAGGGCCATGCTCGAGTCCAGGCCCCGGTGGAGCGAGAAGAGGGAGCCGACGAGCACGGCCAGGATCCCGGTGTGGGCGATGAGGAAGCCGATATGGTGGCGCTTCCAGGGATAGCGGCTGACCATCACCGAGAAGATGTTCACGCCGAAGAGGCCCAGGAGGAATGCGAAGTAGGGGGTCTGGTAGATGTCCCGCTGCGCGGCCGGGGTCCCGTGCTCCATCTCGTAGAACGTGGCGGAGGAGCAGACGACGGCCAGGGTGACCATGACCACCACGGCGATACGGATCGATGAGAAGAAGGCCAGCATGCGGTCGCCGATCGTCTTGTCGCTCATGGGTCGAACCGAGAAGAACCCTGCGGCCCCGGCCGCGAAAGCGGCCTTTTCGGCCATCCGACAGACCATTCTAGGGGTCGGTTCCGGAAGGTGTCAATGAAACGAACACATCAGAGTGATCATAGTCACCGCGGCGGCCATTGACGCCGGGGGGCGCCGATCCCTAGAATCGCCGCTACTTTTCCGCTCGCCTTGCCCGGGAGCGGGGGAGGGGTGAGGAGCGCTCCATGGCCAGGCTGCGACTGGTGCCCATCTCGGGCAACCCCATCGACGTGACGCAGAGCCCGAGCCTCGTCGGGCGCGACCCGGGCTGCGAGATCGTCGTGACCGACGGCTCGGCCTCGAGGCGGCACGCCCGGCTCGAGAGCCGGGAGGGGACCTGGTGGGTGGTCGACCAGGCCAGCGCCAACGGAACCTACGTCAACAGCCTCAAGGTCGGCGAGACGGCCCTCCGGAACGGGCAAGAGCTGCGCTTTGGGGCGCTCGCCTTCCGCGTGGACATCATGGAGGATCCGGAGGCGACCGTCTCGAGCCCGATCCTGCCCGAGCAGACGGTGCTCGCCGCTCCCGTCCCGTCCCCGCCGGCGCACCCGCCGGCCCCGCCGCCTCCGATTCCCGCCGCCCCGCCGCCGCCGCCTCCTCGCAGCGCCGTGCCTCCCCCTCCGGCACCGGGACGCGGGCGCCGAGCGGCCGGCGGCGCACCGGTGGCGCAGATCCCGGCGGGGGCCGCCCCGGCGAAGAAGGGCCGGGGGCCGTTTTTCTGGATCGGCGCCGGCTGCTGCGGCTGCCTGCTCCTCGTCGTCCTCTTCGCGGGCATCCTCGGCGGGGGTGTCTGGTTCATGACACGGGGCGCAGCGGAGGCGGCCCAGGCCCGTCTGCAGCAGCTGCGCGACGGCGAGATCACGGCGGTCTGGCAGAACGGCCTGAGCACGGCCTACAAGGCGACGCTCGACCCCCAGGGGCTCGAGGACCTGGTCGCCCGCCATCCGGGTCTGCGGGAGTACCGTGACGCCACCTTCTGGCGGCGCTCCGTCGACGACAAGCGCGCCGTCCTCGCCGGCGTCCTCACCTCCGCCTCCGGCCCTCCGGAGGCCGTCACCATCCGGCTGGTGAAGGAGGGCGGGGAGTGGAAGATCGACGAGATCCGATTCGAGACCGACGAGCGGTGAGCGTGGGCACGGGCGCGTTTCCCGAGCCGATCGAGGTCCGCCACGAGCGCTCGGCCCGCCGGCTCGTCGTGACCTGGGATGACGGCCACGTCTCGACGTTCCCCCTCGACTACCTGCGCAGCTGGTGCCCCTGCGCGTCCTGCCAGGGGCATGCGCCCACCGCGCGCTACCTGGACCTCACGGGCCAGGAGCTCGTCCACGTCGAGGGCGTCGGCAACTACGCTCTCGGGCTCACCTGGGCCGACGGCCACAGCACGGGCATCTTCAGCTTCCGCCTCCTGCGGCGGCTCTGCCCCTGCGAGGCCTGCGGGGGCGAGAAGAGGTCGTAGGGTGCGGCGAGGTCACCCTCCGCGCGGGACGCTCGCGCGCGGCCTCTAGGAGGAGCGCCATCTTCGCGCGCTCGCTCCGCGATCGGGCCCGACACAACCGAAATGCACCGATCGAGGCCCGCGCTTCGGGTGCCTCGCACGCCCCTATCGAGGCGAGGGTGTCGCGCGCGAGCGCGACCCCCGAGACTCCTCCGCGGGCTCGACGTGCACGACGACGTCCACGATCTCGGGATGGGCCTGCACGAGCGCCGCCTCGATGCGGTCCGCGATCGCGTGGGCCTCGTGCAGCGTCAACGAGCCCTCGACGTGCGCGGTGAGATCCACGTGGACGGCGTCTCCGCGCCCGCGGGTGCGCACGTCGCGCACCTCCTTCACGTCGGGGACGGCGGTGGCGAGGGCGGCGATCCGCTCGGGATCGATCGCGGCGCGATCGGTGAGCACATGGAAGGCGGAGACCAGGATGCGCACGGCCTGGGTCGCGATGACGGCGGCGATGGCGACGGCGGCGAGCGGATCCGCCCAGAGAAGCCCCGCCTGGGCGGCGGCGAAGGAGGCCACGACCCCGAGTGAGACGAGGAGATCGGCGCGGGTGTGGGTGGCGTCGGCGATCAGGAACTCGCTCCTCAGGCGCCGGCCCTCGCGGTCCTCGTAGGACGTGACGAAGAGGTTGACCGCCATCGTGGCCGCCATCACCGCCCAGTTGAGGGGACCAATCTCGGGCAACGCGGGGACGGAGACGCGGGCGAGGGCCCCCTCCACGACGTGGTAGGCGAGGCCGAGGAGAGCGGTCCCGATGACGGCGGTGGCGGCGGTCTCGAACTTGCGGTGTCCGTAAGGGTGGCCGCGGTCGGGAGGGGCAAAGGCGAAGGCGGCCACGACGAGCCCGAGGACGTTGTTCGAGCCGTCGACGAGGCTGTGGTAGCCGTCGGCGACCATGGCGAGGCTGCCCGAGGCGAGCCCGACGAGGACCTTGCCCGCGCTGACGGCGAGGTTGAGGCCGAGCGTCGCCCACAGCACGCGGCGCACACCGGCGCGGGTGACGTCGGCGTCGAGGCTCACCATCCGCTCCAGGCCACCCGCGGCCGCCGGGGACACCGTCGATCGCGACGCGATGGCGTCCTTCCGGGCCTCAGGCCTCCTGCTCGCGGGGGACGAGCCAGTCGAAGCTCTGGAAGAGCGACATCCCCGCGGTGTAGAGGAAGCCCCACTGGAACAGCGCGATGAAGGGCAGGGTGCCGAAGAGCCCGTAGGCGATCGCGTAGAGGGCCATGACCGTGAAGTAGAGACCGAGCGCGAGCTCGACGCAGGGGACCCAGCCCACCGAACCCCGGTAGCGCTTCTGTCTCCACTCGTCCCCCGCGGCCTCGATCCGGTACTTCGGCGTGCGGGTGAACTCGGTCGGAGGGCCGAAGAGCCCCTCGATCACGGCGATGGCGTTGTTCACGCTGATCCCGATGCCCAGGCCCAGCACCGCCGGCAGGACCCTCACCCGCGTCCGCCAGCCGTCGGGGAAGAGCTCCTTTTGCGAGCAGACGTAGAAGGAGCAGACGCTCGCGGTCGCGGCGAGGAAGATGGGCACGTCGACGATGAGCATCTCGTGCCAGCCCATGTTGTAGCGCATGACCATCGCCGGGAAGAGCAGCCCGGCGAGGAGCACCATCAGCGGGTAGGCGAGGTTGGCGGTGAGGTGGAAGGCGGCCTCGATCTTGACCGGCGCGGGGAGGGCGGAGGCCAGCACCCGCGGGAGCAGCTTCTTGCAGGTCTGCACCGAGCCCTTCGCCCACCGTTGCTGCTGCGCCTTGAAGGCGTTCATCTCCACCGGCAGCTCGGCGGGGGAGACCACGTCCTGGAGGTAGACGAAGCGCCAGCCGCGCATCTGGGCGCGGTAGGAGAGGTCGAGGTCCTCGGTGAGGGTGTCGTGCTGCCACCCCCCGGCGTCGGTGATGGCCTCGAGGCGCCAGATGCCCGCGGTCCCGTTGAAGTTGAAGAAGCGCCCGGAGCGGCTCCGCGCTCCGTGCTCCATGACGAAGTGCCCGTCGAGCATGACCGACTGGGCCTGGGTGAGCAGCGAGTAGTCGCGGTTGATGTGGCCCCACCGCACCTGGACCATCCCGACCCCGGGGTCGCGGAACTGCCCCAGGGTCTTCTCGAGGATGTCCGCGGGGGCGATGAAGTCGGCGTCGAAGATGAGGACGAACTCTCCCTTCGCGACGCGCAGCCCGGCGTCGAGCGCCCCTGCCTTGTAGCCGGTGCGCTCCGGGCGATGGAGGTGGTGGATGTCAAAGCCCAGCTCCCGGTAGTGCTCGACCGCCCGCCGGACAATCGACGCCGTCTCGTCGGTCGAGTCGTCCAGGACCTGGATCTCGAGAAGCGACTTCGGGTAGCGGATCGTGGTCACGGAGGCGAGCAGCCGGTCGACCACGTACATCTCGTTGTAGAGGGGAAGCTGTATGGTCACCCGCGGCGGCTGCCCCGGAGGCGGCACCGGCTCCGCCCGCCGCTGGCGGTTGCGGTAGTAGAGCCAGACCATCACGTAGCGATGGAAGCCGAGGATGGCCAGGATGACCAGGGTGAGGAAGTAGAGACCCAGGATGCCGATCTCGAGCAGGCTCATCTCCGCCTCTCGCCGCCTCCACCAGCGCTCACCGGACCCCAGCCTATGCGAGGTCGGGGACCCGGCCGCGCCTCCCTTGACAGCGTCCAAACCGGCAAGGGAAGATTTTTCGGAGTGCCGCAATCGCGGCACCCCCTTCTAATGAAGGGGATGCACGTGCCACGCGGGCACAAACCTGTAGGGTAGCGAACCCCTTCCGCTGAGTCAATGGATCCCCGTCGCCTCCAGGAACTCCTCGAGAAAGTGCGCGATGGCGCCGTGAGCCCCGAGGAGGCGGCGACGCGGCTGGCAACCCTCCCCTACGAGGACCTCGGCTTCGCCAAGGTCGACCACCACCGGGCGCTGCGCCGCGGGTTTCCGGAGGCCGTCTTCGGGGCGGGCAAGACTCACGAGCAGATCGCGGAGATCGTGGCGACGATCGCCGCGCGCGGCCAGAACGTGCTGGTGACGCGCACGAGCGCGGACGCGCACGGGGTCGTGGCGGCTCGCCGTCCCGAGGCCCGCTACCACGAGGCGGCGCGATGCATCACGGTGGAGGTCAAGCCGCCGGAGGCCCTGCCGGGGCGGGTGGCGGTCGTGGCCGCCGGGACCTCGGACCTGCCGGTCGCCGAGGAGGCGGTGGTGACGGCCACCTTCCACGGCGCGTCGGTGGACCGGATCTACGACGTCGGTGTCGCCGGCCTCCACCGACTGCTCGATCGGGCGGAGGCCATCCGACGGGCCGAGGTCGTGATCGTCGTGGCGGGGATGGAGGGTGCCCTGCCGTCCGTGGTGGCGGGCCTGGTCGACGCGCCGGTCGTCGCCGTCCCCACCAGCGTGGGCTACGGGGCCGCCTTCCAGGGCCTCGCCGCCCTTCTCGCCATGCTGAACTCGTGCGCCTCCGGGGTCGCCGTGGTGAACATCGACAACGGCTTCGGGGCCGGCCACCTCGCCTGCCTCATCCTCCGGGCGGGGGGGGCCGCGGCCAGTTGACGAGGCCCCCCCGGGGGGAGCCGGTCTCGACCTCCCTTCCTTGACAAAGCCGTTGATCCTTCTCATCTTGTATGTTGTCTTGCTTCGCCGTGTCCCACCCCTTGACGAGCCGAAGGGCTTGACCCTTGCTCGGTAGCCGCCCCTCCCGGGGGCGTGGGGCGCGACGGAGGACACGGAGATCTCGGTCGTCCCGTCGAAGCTCTTGAACAGCAACACTTTCCGAGCACTGGAGTTCAATCGTATCCGAACGCTCCTCCTCCAGCAGGGGGGGTCGCCGGAGGGGCGGAGGCGTCTCGCCGCCATCGAGCCCCTCACCGACCCGGCGGCCGTGGTCGAGGCCCTCGCGCGGACCGGCGAGGGGGTGAGCCTACTCCGGACCCTGGGTCGCCAGCCCTTCCACGACCTGCCCGATCCGGCGGAGTCCCTCGCCGCCGCACGGCTCCAGGGCGCTCACCTCGAGCCGCGGGCACTCCTCGACGTCGCCTCCTTCATCGAGGGCGGTCTCGAGATCACGCGGCGTGTGGGCGGGGCGGAGGGTGTCCCGCGCCTCAGCAGGCTCGCTTCGGGCGCCCGCGACGCGGGCGACGTAGCGGCGGCGATCCGCCGGGCGGTTCGACCGACCGGCGAGGTGGCGGACGAGGCCTCGCCGAAGCTCGCCGAGACCCGCCGGGCACTCGCCCGCCTCAAGGCCCGGCTCACGAGCGTGATGGAGGCGTTTCTCCACTCCCCCGAGACCGAGCGGATGTTGCAGGACCGGATCATCACCACCCGCAACGACCGCTACGTCCTGCTGCTCAAGGCCGAGCACCGCGCCCAGCTCCCGGGGATCATCCACGGCGGCTCCGGCTCCGGGGCGAGCCTCTTCGTGGAGCCGCTCCCGGCGGTGGAGCTCAACAACGACATCGTGTCGCTCCAGGAGGAGGAACGGCGGGAGATCGTGCGCATCCTGCGCGAGCTGACGTCCCGCGTGGGCGACCGCCTGGCCGATCTTCTCTCGCTCGTCGCGATCCTGGGCGAGCTCGACGCCGTCCAGGCCATGGCCCAGCTCGCGCTGGACATGGACGCCCACGCCCCGCAGGTGGTCGGGGAGCCAAGGCTGGAGATGCTCTCCGCCCGCCACCCCCTCCTCATGCCCCGCCTCGCGGAGCGGCTCTCGATTCAGCGCTCGCGCGAGCCGGTCCCGGTCAGCCTCCGCGCGGGCGGAGACGCGAGGGTGCTCGTCATCAGCGGCCCCAACACCGGGGGCAAGACGGTGGCGCTCAAGACGGTCGGGCTCCTCGCGCTCATGGCGCAGTGCGGGCTCCACGTGCCGGCGGCGCCGGGCAGCGTGCTGCCCGTCTTCCGCCGGATCTACGCCGACATCGGCGACGAGCAGTCGATCGCGGAGAACCTCTCGACCTTCTCCGCCCATCTCGCGGCGATCGTGGAGATGACGCGCGGGCTCGAGCTGCCCGCGCTCGTGCTGCTGGACGAGGCGGGGGCGGGGACCGACCCTACCGAGGGGGGCGCCCTCGGAATCGGCATCGTCGAGCACTTCCGTCGGCGGGGGGCGATGGTCCTCGCCACGACCCACCACGGCCTGATGAAGGCCTACGCGCAGTCGACGGAGGGCGTCGCCTGCGCCTCCTTCGGCTACGACCCCGCGACCTACGAGCCCACGTTCCGTCTCCACCTCGGGACGCCCGGGCGCAGCCTCGCCTTCGAGATGGCGGAGCGGCTCGGCCTGCCCGCGGAGGTGGTGGCGGACGCGCGGGCCCGCCGCGACGCCAAGGAGGAGCAGGCGGAGCAGCTCCTCGCTCGGCTCGAGGCTGAGCGGGCCGCGCTCGAGGCGGAGAAGGTCCTCGTCGAGGGGCGGCGCGCGGAGGCGGAGGGGGCCAAGGCCCGTGCCGAGGCGCAGGAGAGGGACCTCCTCGCCAAGAAGCGGCGCGAGGTCGAGCTCTTCGCGCGCGAGCTGCGGCGGCGGGGCGAGGAGGCGGAGAGGAAAGCCGCGGAGGCGATCCGGCAGGCGGTGGAGAGCCTGGCGAGGACCCCGCGCGCGGCGCCGCGCCTGCGGGCGGAGGCGGCCAAGGCCATCCGCGCCGCGCGGGACGAGGTGCTGAAGGACCCCGATCTCGCGTTGCCGGAGGAGCCGGAGGCCCCGCCGGCGGCGCTCGCGGTCGGCGTCCGCGTGCGCGTGAAGACGCTCGGGCTCGCCGGCGAGATCCTGGCCCTGCACGGCGCCGAAGAGGCCGAGGTCGCCGTTGCCGGCAAGCGGCTGAGGGTGCCGCGCGACGCGCTGGTAGCGCTGCCGGGCACCCCTCGCCCGACGGGAGGGGCCGCGGTGCGCCTCGTCGACGCGCCGGCCAAGAGGGGTGTTCCTTCGGAGATCAACCTCGTGGGCCTCACCGTCGAGGAGGCGATCCCGCGGGTGGACAAGCTCCTCGACGACGCCGCGCTTTCCGATCGCAAGGAGATCCGGGTCATCCACGGCTTCGGGACGGGGAAGCTCCGCAAGGCGGTGGCGCAGCTGCTCGAGGGGCATCCCCACGTCGCCTCGTGGCGGATCGGGCACGCGAACGAGGGGGGCGGCGGCGCCACGGTCGTGGAGCTCAAGGACTGACGATGGCATTTCCCGACGGCTTCGTGGAGGACGTCCGGCGCGCGGCGGACATCGTGCGTGTCGTCTCCGAGCACGTGGCGCTCAAGAAGGTCGGCGCCTCCTGGAAGGGCCTCTGCCCCTTCCATCCGGAGAAGACCCCCTCCTTCAACGTGCGACAGGAGCCGGCGGTCTTCCACTGCTTCGGCTGCGGCGAGGGCGGCGACGTCTTCAAGTTCGTGATGCTGCGCGAGAAGGTGAGCTTCCCGGAGGCCCTGGAGACGCTCGCCCACCGCTTCGGCGTCCCGGTGCCGGAGAGGCGCTCCGAGCCCGGCCCCGACCGCAAGGAGCGCGAGGAGCTGCTCGCGCTCATGGAGGCGGCGGCGGAGCACTTCACGCGCACGCTGTGGACGGCGGCGGGGACGAAGGCGCGCGAGTATCTGCTCGGACGCGGCTTCCGCAAGGAGACGCTGGAGCGGATCCGGGCGGGGGCGGCGAGAGAGAGCTGGGACGACCTCCTGGGCGCGCTGCGGGGCCGCTTCTCCCCCGAGGCCCTGCTCCGAGCCGGCCTGGTCCTGGAACGGCAGGACCGAGGCGGCCACTACGACCGCTTCCGCGGCCGTGCCCTCTTCCCGATCCTGAACGAGTCGGGCAAGGTCGTGGCCTTCGGTGCGCGCTCGCTCGACGGCAGCGAGCCCAAGTACCTGAACTCGCCCGAGACGCCCGTCTACTCGAAGAGCCGTGTCCTCTACGGCCTCTCGTGGGCGCGGGAGGCCATCCGCCGTGAGGAGCGGGTCGTGCTCATGGAGGGCTACCTCGACGTCGCGCGCGCGATCGAGCGCGGGGTGGAGGAGGCTGTGGCGACCTGCGGCACCGCGCTCACGGCCTCCCACGCGCGCCTCCTGCGCCGCTTCGCGGAGACGATCGCCGTGAGCTTCGACCAGGACGAGGCGGGGCAGAAGGCGGCCGCCAAGGGACTCGAGATCCTCCTCGACGAAGGCCTCCGCCCCCGGGTCGTGGAGCTCGACGCGGGGCAGGACCCGGACAGCTTCCTCCGGACGGAGGGGACGGAGGCGTATCGGGCGCGGCTCGCGGAGGCGCCGGAGGCGGTCGAGTGGCGGATGCGCCGGGCGGAGCGAGAGGAAGACCTCGGGGCCCCCGCCGGCAAGGCGCGCTTCCTCGCCGCACTGCTGCCGCTCCTCGTCCGCATCGACAACGCGGTCGAGCGGGCGGCTTGGCTCGCCCGCGCCGTCGAGCGGGGTTCTCTCGACGAAGGGGCGGCGCGGGAGGAGCTGCGGCGGGCGCTCACCGGCCAGGCGACCGACACCGCGAGGGTCGCGGCGGCGATGCGGACGACCGCCCCCCGGTCGGCGGCGCTGCTGCCCGCCGAGCGCTGGCTGCTCGCCCTCGCCACCCAGGGGGCGGAGGGCGTCGACGACGCCCTCGGCGAGCTGACCGAGGGCGACCTCGAGGGGCTCCGCGCCGCCGCGCTCCTGAGGGCGGCGAAGGCGGTCTGGCGGCGCGGGGCACGGGTGACGGCGGCCGCCATCGCCGGCGAGCTTGCAGACGAGGACGCACACCGGCTGCTCGCGGAGATCGCGGTCGAAGGAGTGCCCGAGGAGGGCCTCTCCGCGCGCGACTGCGTGCGTGAGCTCCGGCGGCAGCCGCTGCGGGCGCGCATGGCGGAGATCCAGAACAAGCTGGCGGGGGCGAGCGGGGAGACGCTGACGGCGCTGCTCGCCGAGAAGACCCGCCTTGTACGGGAGATGACGAGCCTCTAGACGAGGCTCAAGGAGCGGACGAGGGAGTAACGAGGAACAATGGCGCTTTCGATTGAAGAGAGGTACGACGAGGTCCGGCAGCTCATCACCATGGGCAAGGAGAAGGGCTACCTCCTCTACGAAGAGGTCAACGACATGCTCCCCTCCGAGATCGGCTCCTCGGACGAGCTGGACGACATCTTCTCCATGTTCGGGTCCATGGGCATCGAGGTCGTGGACTCCGAGCAGAAGTACCGGGAGAAGGCGGAGGAGGAAGGGGTCGAGCTCGACCTCACCCCGGGGACGCTGGACAAGACCAACGACCCCGTGCGGATGTATCTGCGGGAGATGGGCACGGTCCCGCTTCTGACCCGCGAAGGCGAGGTGGAGATCGCAAAGCGCATCGAACGGGGCAAGAACGCCATGCTGCGGGCCATCGCCCGCACGAACATGGCCGCCCAGGAGGTCGCTCGGCTCGGAGAGCGGCTCCAGCGGCGGGAGATAAACGTGCGCGACGCGGTCGTCTACAACGAGGAAGAGATCACGGAGGAGAAGCTGGAGGCCAAGATCCGTGAGACCCTGCGCCTCGTCCACAAGGCGAACCAGGCCCACCTCGACTACCTCACCTACCGCAAGCGCTTCCTGAAGCTGGAGCGCAAGTCGCGCGGCTACGTTCGCGGCAAGTGGCGGCTGGGGAGGCTGCGGATCCGGATGTCGAAGGTCATCCGCCGGATCGAGTTCTCGGAGCAGTTCAAGCGGCGGCTGGTGGAGCGCACCCGCGAGACGGTCGATCGCATCCGGGAGGCCGACGACCGGATCGCCCGGCTCGAGCCCAAGCTCAGGCGGGATCTCACCGACGAGTACCGAAAGCTCATCCGCCAGCAGATCCGCGAGCAGAAGGCGGTGCTGGATCGGATCAAGGAGGAGTTCGACGCGCGACCGGAAGAGGTCAAGCGCACGCTGCGGACGGTGATCACCGGGGAAGTCCAGGCCGAGCAGGCCAAGAAGGAGCTGGTCGAGGCCAACCTCCGCCTCGTGGTCTCGATCGCCAAGAAGTACACCAACCGGGGGCTCCAGTTCCTGGACCTCATCCAGGAGGGCAACATCGGGCTCATGAAGGCGGTGGACAAGTTCGAGTACAAGCGCGGCTACAAGTTCTCGACCTACGCCACCTGGTGGATCCGCCAGGCCATCACCCGCGCCATCGCCGACCAGGCGCGCACCATCCGCATCCCCGTGCACATGATCGAGACGATCAACAAGCTCATCCGCACGAGCCGGGCGCTGGTGCAGGAGCTGGGGCGGGAGCCGACCTCGGACGAGATCGCCAAGCGGATGGACATCCCGGTCTCCAAGGTCCGCAAGGTCCTCAAGATCGCCCAGGAGCCGATCTCCCTCGAGACCCCGATCGGGGAGGAGGAGGATTCCCACCTCGGCGACTTCATCGAGGACCGCACCGCGGTCTCGCCGGCGGAGAACGTCATCAACCTCAACCTCAAGGAGCAGACGGACGCGCTCCTCAAGACCCTCACCCCGCGCGAGGAGCGTGTCATCAAGATGCGATTCGGCATCGGCGACGGCTCCGAGCACACGCTGGAGGAGGTCGGCCAGAGCTTCCAGGTCACCCGCGAGAGGATCCGCCAGATCGAGGCGAAGGCGCTGCGGAAGCTGCGGCACCCCTCCCGCAGCCGGAAGCTGAAGGCCTTTCTGGAGGGCAGCCGGATCTAGTACGGAAGCAAGCTGTCCGTTCAGCAGGGACCCGGGCTCTTTGGGCCTGCCCAGGACCGGATTGGAACACACGTCTGCTCTGGCCCGCGCTCAAAACAGACCGTTTCGATGCTACGCACAGTCGCCTGCAACGCATCGCCAGCCGCGGCTCCCCTGCTTGGGGGCTGCGAATTACCTGCCGGGTCCTAGGATCCTTGAGAACTGCGTCAAGAAAGAAGGTACATGCATCGTGCTCGGAAGCGAAAGTGCGCTCATCTCGGCGTATGCGGCCCTCGCGGTAGTAGAAGATCCAGCCAGGTGGATGCTCTTCAAGGCAGTAGACCTCGTCCTTTTGCGTCTTCGCGAAATCGTAGACATCAGGATGCACGCCGTTCTCGTCTAGCTTGCGGCGCAACTCGTCGCGGGTCATGCTACTTCCGCGGTCGAAGCATACCGGCTTCTGCTATCCCGACCGCTGGCTCAAGAGGGCGGTCTGGGCCGCCGTTGCGGGCGCGGGACCCTAGAGGGCCTCGGCCAAGCACTCAGCGACGAGCGCGGACTGGCTGACGCCCTTCTTCTTGGCCCGGGACTTGACCCGTTCGACGATCGACTCGGGGAGGTACCACTTGGCCTGCACCGGGCGATCACCGGGGAGCTCCCGCAGCACCTCACGGACGATCTGGTGCAGCTTCGCCTCGTCGCGCGGATCGACGCTTACCCTCATCTCGAAGCGGTATCGCCCCTGGGGCGTCCGGTAGAGATTGCGGATGCCGTAGTTCGGTCCGACCTTGCGCAGCTTGCGGTTGATGGCCTTCTCCAGCTCGGCGTAGTCCTTCGAGTGAATCTTCGGCACGGCCCACCTCACAAGATCAGGATAGTCAGGCCTTCTCGGGTTTCGTAGGCGACCGCTTCCTGGTTGAGTGCTTTGCCCATCGCGGCCAGGAGTGCCTCTCCGTCCCTCCGGAAGGCATTCACCTGAGCGCGAGTACAGTTCGTCCGCATCACGTAGACCTTTTCTCGTACCAGGTAGAGGCGGTCGGTCTTCGGGTCGTACTCCCGCAGGTCCTTCTGCTCCTGCTTCCATACTCCTTCTCGCTTCGACTCCTGAAAGCCTGTGACCTTCAGCGTCTCCAGCAGGTAACGGGCCAGGCGCCCTTCCCACTCCCGCCGCTTTGCCGCGCTGAGCGCCCTGCCGTTACGGTCTCGGGTGGGCACGAGCACTTCGATGAACTCCGGCAAACGGAGTCGCTTCATGCCCAACATAATAGTACTACGCAGTGTAGTACTAGGTCAATCCAGGTTCGAAGGCCTGCGCGGTTACAGATCGACCGCGTAGACCCTGATGGGCGTCCCGCCCTTGAAGCGATCTGGCTTCGTCTCAAGCTTGAGGACCCCGCGCGGGCAGACGTGGGCGCACATGCCGCAGCCGACGCAGGCGGCGCGGGTGACGTCGAGGTTGCTGGCAGCGCGCTCAAGCGCAGAGCGCGCCGCCAGCTCGACCTCGCTGACGCTCGGGCGTGGCCATGGCGTACTGGCGGACGTCGATGCCCATTTCGCAGTACGTCGAGCAGTTCCCGCATGAGATGCACATGTCCTTCTTGCCCAGCATCTTCGGGTGAGGTAGCCGGGGCGCCTCGCGCAGCAGGGGAAATCGTCACGCCTGTGCTGCGGCCCCGCAAGGCGTCGTTCGGGGCAGCGGCCTCGGGCGATCCGGGATGATCGACCTATCCAGATCCTCAGGGACCCTGGTAGGCTTTGTTCGTGGCGCGCCGCAGCATGCTCGAACGAATCGTGGAAGAGCGGGTGGGGCGTGCTCCAGTGGGCACCGTCAGCGTCGCCGTCGATCGAGTCGCGGAGGAGATCGCCCGCGAGGCCCTTGCCGACGCGACGTTCCGCCGGACGATACGCGAACTTGTGCGCGTCCGCTCACAAGAGCTTCTGGACCGCTTGCTCCGGAACGCGAAGCCCGCGAGAAGAGGCCCCGTACAGGCGAGGCACGGTCGGGCGCGATAGCCCGCACCTACACCCGGATCGGCTGTCCCGCCTTCCAGCGGATCCTGTTCTCGAGCTTGATGCCCTCCTCAAGACCCTCACCCCGCGCGAGGAGCGTGTCATCAAGATGCGGTTCGGCATCGGCGACGGCTCCGAGCACACGCTGGAGGAGGTGGGCCAGAGCTTCCAGGTCACCCGCGAGCGCATCCGCCAGATCGAGGCGAAGGCGCTGCGCAAGCTCCGCCACCCCTCCCGCAGCCGCAAGCTCAAGGCCTTCCTGGAGGGCAGCCGGATCTGACGAGGCCAGGCCCTCAGGCGGGCCGGGCGGTCGCCTCGGAGCGGTGGAGGACCGGGAGCGCGCCGAGGACCAGGGCCAGGGCCGGGACGATCACCCAGTTCAGGCCGCCGACCAGCACGACCAGGAGCTTCTCGCTCGTGGGGATGTCCTCGCTCAGGATCCTCGCCACACCCATGGGGAAGAACACCAACCACGGCGCGAGCGGGAAGACGGCGACGATCAGGCGCTCGAAGCGGGTGCCTCCTTGCTGGCGGCTCCACGCCGCCCCAGCGGCGCCGAGCACCGGCAGCGCCAGCAGCCACGGCCAATAGAGAAGGACGGGTGGCAGCGGAGGATGCCACACGGTCCTCCCTGCCGCGCCGAGCGCCCCTAACGCGAGCAGCAGCCCCTGTGCGGCCACGGAAACGGCCAGGCCCGGCAGCCACATCGTCTTCCATCGGCGTGTCATCTGCCCCTCCACTCGCTCGATCTCCCGGGCGAGGTCCGGCCAGCGGCCCGCGCTCGCCATCGCGCCCCGCAGCGCCGCCCGCGGGCTCTCCCCGAGGCTCAGGCGCTCCTCGTACCGGTCCTCCAGGAACCCCGCCATCTCGCGCACGATCTCGTCCCGCCGCTTCGGGGGGATGGCGAGCGGGCCCAGGCGGCGGCTCACCCGGCGCGCCCAGTCAGGCATCGGCCACTCCGGGCAGGCGCTGGAGCGCCTCGAAGAAGCGCCGCCACTGCGCCCGCAGCGGCCGGAGCTCCCGGCGGCCACGGGGAGTCAGGCGGTAGTAGCGGCGCTGCCGCCCGCTCGGGGCGGTCTTCCACTCGCCGGCGACAAAGCCGCGCCGCTCGAGGCGATAGAGCAGCGGATAGAGCGACGCGAGCGTGAAGCCCAGCGCCCCCCCCGTCTGCTCCTCGATCCGCCGGGCCAGCTCGTAGCCGTGCCGTGGCCCGGCGGCGAGCACGCTCAGGACCGCGAGCCGGGCGCTGCCGCGCTTGATGGCGGGATCGATCACCGGTGCGCCCCTATATACAGTCATCCTATATATCTTCGCGGCCGGGGCTCCGCTTGTCAAGGGGTCGTGTACCCGCGCGAGGGCGCCGCCGTTTACGTCCCGGTGGAGGCCGCCGCATCACGGTGGTGGGCAGAAGCGGACGCAGTTCTGCTACGCTTGTCCCGGGCCTGTAGTTCAGCTGGTTAGAACGGCCGGCTCATAACCGGTTCGTCGAAGGTTCGAGTCCTTCCAGGCCCATCCGCCGCCTCTCCCCGCGGGTGCTAGAATCGCTGTTTGGTGCCCCTGACCGCCCATCTCGCCGAGGCATGAACCCCGACCTCGAGAAGCTCGTCCGCCTCCACCGTGCCGAGGCCGAGCTCAGGCGCGCCGAGGCCGAGCTTGGCGAGGTTCCCCGTTTCCGCCAGGAGCTCGAAGCCCGCCTGGCGCGCGACCGCGGCCGTCTCGAGAATGTCCGCTCCGCGCTCGAAGCCTCGCAAAAGGGCCGCCGCCAGCACGAGGCGGTGGTGCAGGATCTCGAGGTCAAGCGCTCGAAGTACCGGGGCCAGCTCATGGAGGTGAAGACCAACAAGGAGTACACGGCGATGCTCCACGAGATCGAGGCGGTGGAGCGGGAGATCCGGGGCCGCGAGGACCAGATCCTCGAGGAGATGGAGCGGGCGGACGCGCTCGTGGAGGACCTTCGCCGGGAGGAGGCGACCTTCCGCACCGTCGAGGAGCGGGCGCAGGTGGAGGCGCGGGAGCTCGGCGAGCGCGAGACCCTGCTTCGGGAGCGGGCGGAGAGGCTCGCCC
>Ga0209342_10001241_pt1 | contig 28729 bp, 30 predicted proteins | sample RifCSP16_2_FD_184023 | JGI IMG/M metagenome (GOLD analysis project Ga0209342, IMG submission 184023) | Soil microbial communities from Rifle, Colorado - Rifle CSP2_sed 16_2 (SPAdes) (version 2) | ecosystem: Environmental > Terrestrial > Deep subsurface > Rock core/Sediment | place: Rifle...
TCTTCCGACGCTCATTTCGCTGGACCGGCTGGTTGAGGCAAACAGTAAGCTCCAGGCGAGCGCATCGGTCGCTGAGATCGCCGGCCCGGGAATCGGTGGTGGCCTGGTCCAGTTGATCACCGCTCCGTTGGCCATTGCCATCGACGCAATCTCATTCGCAGCATCTGAGCTTTCCCTGGCATGGATTCGCGCTCCGGAACCCGATCTGGACGCGGACGAGAGGGCCAGGAGCATCCTCGCCGAGGTTGGGCAAGGACTGAGGCTTGTCTTTGCCAACCCGATTCTGCGAGCGTTCAGCCTTACAAGCGCCTGCGCCAATTTCTGCATTGACATGCACCTGGCGGTGTTCGTTCTCTACGCCACGCGCATTCTCAACGTCAGCCCATTGCTTCTTGGAGGAATGTATGCCGTCGCAAGCCTCGGTGGTCTCGTCGGCTCGCTGATGGCCGGCCGGTTGGTCGATCGCCTCGGCCTGGGCCGGGCCATCGTCGGCGGGCACATGCTTGTGATCGCGGCGCTCATGCTCATTCCCCTGTCCGGACGACAGGTTGAGATCGCCATCCCGCTGATCGTCTTGGCCCAGGCGCTCTGGGGTTTCGGGGCGGTTGTGTACGTGGTCAATTCGGTGAGCCTCCGACAGACGATCACGCCGAATGCGTATCAAGGCCGCGTGGCGGCGAGCTTAAGATTTGTATCCTGGGGTGTATCACCACTTGGTTTCCTGGCCGGGGGTGTGATGGGTGAATACTTCGGGCTTCGGCCGACACTCCTGGTCGCCGGCGTCACCTCGATCCTCAGTCTTGCGTTCCTCTTGCTCTCCCAGGTGTGGGGCATACGGCAGGCAGCCCCTCGGATGACTCGTATGCCGTGGCCGGATTAACTGTAGCCGCAATGGAGATATGAGTGGCGTCGATTACATGTGAGGATCTTGATGTCTCTAGTAACTCTGGAGCGTGCGCCTCATCTTGCCGCGCGGCCGGAGTTCGGGCACATTCAGAAATGGATTGCGCACTTGGGGAGGGAGGACGTGAGAGGTGGGCGCGGAGGGGCTCGAACCCCCGACCTCACGGATGTGAACCGTGCGCTCTAACCGGCTGAGCTACGCGCCCTCTTGTGGCCGATTATAGCAGGGCAGCAGGTGGGTAACAAGGAATCGAAATCGCATCCTACAAACCTCGGAGACTTCTACCGGCGCCGAGTGCACAACTTGCCTCACCCCGCCGCGTCTTTCCGCAACCCTGCTGATTTCTGCCGGAACCAGACTGACGTGGGGTCCAGCAAGCTATGTCCGCAAGTCCACTCCGCGACGGCTGGATCCTCCAACGCACCCATCAAACCCAGGAAGCGCGATAACGGCATGCCGGCTCCGTGCGGTCTTCCCGGTCAGGGAAGGGCGGGCGAGGTCCCTGTTTCCCGTCTCGCCGTTCGCTCAGCGCCGCGGCTTTTGTCCTCCCAGCGTTGCACTTAGAAATAGAACCCGGGGCCATTCGATCGCCATGACCGGCATGCTATAATGCCAGCGCTTCGAGTTCCAACCTGGCATCGGCCTTCAATAGGCTGATGTAGGTTCTCGTCAGCAACTGGAGCTCACGGTGATCGAGCTCAACATCCCGGGAAGAGACGTTCTCCGGATCGAGCATCTTGTCTCGGACGTCAACGGGACGTTGGCCGTCGACGGTGAGTTAATCCCCGGTGTCGCCAAGGCTCTCACGGCGCTGGAAGATCGGTTGACGGTTCACCTGCTCACCGCCGACACGCACGGTCGGCAAGAGAACATCGATAGGCAACTCGGGTTGAAAGCCGTCCGCATCCCGCCGGGGGACGAGGCGGCGACCAAAGCCGAGTATCTCCGACACCTGGGGCCGGCGAGTGTCGCCGCCCTGGGTCAGGGGGCGAACGACGCCGAGATGTTGCGCCAGGCTGCGATCGGGATCTGCATTCAGTCGAAAGAAGGGCTGGCCGTTGAGACCTTGATGGCGGCCGATATCCTCGCCCCAGACATCCTCACCGCCCTGGACTTGATCGAGAACCCACTTCGGCTCGTGGCCAGCCTGCGTCGATGACCATCGAATCCAATCAATCTCTGGGTGATCCGGATCAGCAATCGCCTGCCCGCCGTCGGCGGGCTCAGCGGATGCTCACCCAACTCCGTGCAGATGACCGCGAGGAATTCCTCGAGGGCCTGGGGCATGAAGTCACGCCCGGCCTGGACCTCTTCCTTTGGGCGATCGCCGCCGGGGTGCTGATCGGGCTCGGGTACCGTTTCGATCAGCCCGCCCTTCTCATAGGAGGGGCGCTGATCGCCCCGCGCATGTCGCCGATCGCCGGATTGTCCTTGGCGGCAGTTTCGGGCTCGATGCGCTTCTTCCTGCGATTGACGGGCGCGCTGGCGCTGGCCCTAGCGTTGGCGGGCGCGCTCTCGGGGGCCGTCGGGGGTTTGGGGATCCCGGCCGATACGAGCTCTCTCCTGGCGGCCGGGCATGTCAAGCTGAACCTGGTCGACTTCGCTTTACTTCTGGTCGGGGCGGTGGCAATCGCCACTAGCATGGCCCGGAAGGGTGAGATCTCGCCGCTGGGCAGTGCAGCTGTGGCCTACGAAGTGCTTCTGCCGCTGGGCGCGCTCGGCGTCGGGCTAGTTCGGGGTCAGACCGAGCTGATCGAAGGCGGGTTGCTGACCTCCGGTATGCACCTGACGTGGGCGGTGGCTGTCGGCCTAGCGGCCCTCGCCCTGCAGGGCTTCCGGCCGCTCACAGGAAGCGGCCACTCACTGGCTGCGGCGATCGGGCTGATGGGTCTGGTCGGTGTACTAGGGGCCTACGGCCTTGGCGCCTCGGTGCTGGCGGCCGTCCCCACCCCGACCCCGACGCCCTCGCCCACGCCCACAATAACCCCCACGCCGACCGCGACAGCCACGAGCACAGTCACTCCCACAGCCTCTGCAACCTCGACCGTCACCCGCACATCAACGCCGACGGCCACAGCCACCCCCACACCACCGCTGGCGATTGTCGTCAGGACAGGCGGGCGCGGGGCGATTCTGCGCCAGGTCCCGTCGCCGGGCGGTGCCTCGGTCGGCTTCCTGACCGAGGGTGACCCGTTGGAAGTGATCGGTGGCCCGGAAGAAGTCGGGACTCAGATCTGGTGGGAGGTCCGAGCGACCAGTGGCGGTCGAGTCACTATCGGATGGCTGCTCGGCGACCTCTTGGCCACGATCACGCCTACGCCATCCCCCACCTCTTGAGGCCGCTTCACCATAATCCTTAGAACCCCCACGGCCCAGGCGGGTTACCGGGTGGGACGATAGGCCGCGCTCAGCAGGGATGATACGCTGGTCCTTGACCCTGTATTGCTTGGCGGATAGACTCTCTATTGAAAATGTCTTTCAATAATGTCTCACAATCGAACCTAGAAATGGTCCGCCTTCTCACCTCCTTCAAGGCGCGGGGTCTGCGGCTGACCGGGCCGCGTCGGGCCATCTTTGAGTGCCTGGCGGGCAGCCAGGACTGGGTTACCCCCGCCAGAATCTATGAACAGGCGAAGAGGATCAGCCCCTCGCTCGGCCTGGTGACGGTCTATCGAACCCTCAACTCGCTCCATCAGCAGGGGCTCGTCCGACGCATCCACCTGTCGGACGGGTGTCACGGGTATGTGCTCGCCGGCCTCGCCCACGGACACTATCTGGTGTGCCAAGAATGCCAGCAGGTCATCGAATTCTCAGAGTGTGATTTGGCCCCCCTCGAGACACACATCACCGGGGCGACGGGGTTCAAGATCCAGGGTCACGTGCTGCAGCTTGTCGGTTTATGTCCGTCTTGCCAGGCCAGGCCCACGGAATAGGCCGAAATGAATTCGATAGCTTCACCGAGCGGGGCACCGGCCACAAGATCGAAAAAGCAGGGCTTGAGCCCATTGTCGTTGGCTTGCCTCCTGGCACTCACGATAACCCTCTCGGGTTGCACCTCGCCGCTGAGGACAGCGCCGTCGTTCGGCACACGGGAGTTCCAACTCACCCCATTGACTGAACTGAAGCCGGTCTCTCTCGCGCCTGGCGAACGCCTACGTGTCGTGGCGACGTCCAGTTTCGTCGGCGATGTGCTCGGCCAGGTCGGTGGTGAGGCGATTGACCTGCAGAGCCTGATACCGCTCGGCGTAGATCCTCACACCTATGAACCCACGCCCCAAGATATCCTGGCTATCGCCAAAGCGGATGTCGTCTGCCTAAGCGGTCTTGGCCTTGAGGAAGCCCTTCTGCCTCGTTTGACGAACGCCGGCGGTCGAGCGGCGTTCGTCTCGCTCTCGGAGGGGATTACCCCTCGAGGGTTGGGCGGGGACGGCGCATCCGCCTCCGGCGGGATCGCCGGGAGGTCGGAGGCGGGCGGCGTGGATCCGCACGTCTGGCAGGATCCGCGGAACGTGATGCTGTGGACGGAGAACGCGGCCGAGGCGCTGTCGCGCCTCGATCCGGCCGGGGAAGAAGACTATCGTCAGCGAGCCAATGCGTACCGGGCCAAGCTTGTACAAATGGATGCCGAGATTCAGGCGATGATTGAAACAGTCCCCATGGAACAGCGGAAGCTTGTGACGGACCACGACGACATGGGCTACTTCGCCGACCGTTACGGATTTGTCATCGTAGGCGCCGTTATTCCGGCATACAGCAGCTCGGCCGAACCGTCGGCCCAAGAGATCTCCCAACTCGAGGATGCGGTCAAGGAGCTCGGCGCAAAAGCGATATTTGTCGGGGTCGAGGCCAATCCGGCGATCAGCAGCAGGGTTGCCCAGGATACGGGTGTGCGCCTGGTGCCGATCTACGCCGACTCCCTCAGTCCTGGGGATGGTCCCGCTCCAAGTTATGTCCAATTGATGCTGTACAATGTCAAAGCCATCGTGGCGGCGCTGAAGTAGAGGAAGTCCGGATAGCACGACTCGCGGGAAAGCGGTCTGGATGTCGAACTGGATCATCAAGCACGCAAAGCACGCGGACGACTCGCCGGCGATCCGATTGGAGGATGTCGCCGTTCGCTATGACGGCACGCAAGCGCTGACTGAGGTCAGTCTCTCGCTCCAGCCCGGCGAGCGCACCGCCGTGGTCGGGCCGAACGGCGCCGGGAAAACGTCGCTGATGCAGGTCATCGCCGGGACCCTGCGCCCCTCGTCGGGGTCGGTTGAGGTCTTCGGCCACAGGCCGGGCGGGCACGTGTGCATCGCCTATCTGCCCCAACGCTCGCGCATCGACTGGGACTTCCCGGTGACGGTGCGCGAGGTGGCCATGATGGGACGCATTCGCAAGATCGGCTTGTTTCGCTGGCCGTCGCGCAGTGACTGGAAGATCGTCGATGATGCCCTGGAACGGGTGGGGTTGTCCGCTTTGCGCGAGAGACGCATCGCCGAGCTCTCCGGTGGGGAACAGCAGAAAGTCTTTCTGGCCCAAGCTCTGGCCCAAGAGGCCGAGATTGTCCTGCTCGACGAGCCCTTCAACGGTCTGGACTCACCAACGCAACAGAGCATCCTGGGTATCCTCGACGAACTTGGCCGTGCCCAGGTCACTACGATCATAGCCACACATGATTTGAACATGGCAGCCGAGCGCTTCGATCGCGTCCTGTTGCTCCAGCGACGCTTGATCGCCTTCGGGACTCCGGCGCAAGTCTTCACCCGGCTGAACCTGATGCAGGCATATGGGGGGCAGGTGCATGTGTTGCCCGATGGCGAAGGCTTGATGATCCTCACCGACACGTGCTGCGAGGGGGACGAGGCGGCGTGAGCGGAATCCTTGGCTGGTTGAGCGAGCCATTCGCCTACCCGTTCATGGTCCGGGGCTTATGGGCATCCCTCATCGTTGGGATCGTCGTCCCGCTGTTGGGCACTTATGTGGTCCTGAGGGGAATGGCATTCTTCGGGGACGCAATGGCCCACATCGTTCTGCCGGGAGTGGTCATCGCTTTCATCCTAGGTTGGCCGCTCACCGTCGGCGCACTGGTGGCCGGCGTGCTTGCTGCTCTGATCATTGGTGCCATTAGCCGGCGGACCAGGATAAGGGAGGACACCGCCATCGGAGTGGTCCTTGCCGGTGCGTTCGCACTGGGGGTGGCATTGCTGTCCCTGCAGCGCAGTTATGCGGTTGACCTGGCACACATCCTGTTCGGGAACCTGCTCGGGGTGTCTGATGCGGATCTTCGATTGATGGCGATTCTGAGCGTGATCGTCTTGTTGGCGATCGGCGCCCTATACAAGGAATTTCTCGTTCTGTCGTTTGACCCTACGCTGGCCGCCACCCTGCGCCTGCCGGTCTTCCTTCTCCAAAATGCGCTGTTGGTGTTGATGGCCTTGGTGATCGTCGTGTCGCTCCAGACAGTCGGTGTCGCATTGATCCTGGCGATGCTGGTCACGCCCGGGGCTACAGCCTACCTCGTGACCCGCCGGCTTCCATCGATGATGGCCGTTGCCTCCCTACTGGGCGCGCTTTCGGCGATCTGCGGACTGTACCTCTCCTTCTACTGGAACTTCGCCTCCGGGCCGGCCATCGTGCTTGTCGAGACGGCGGTCTTCGCCGTCGTATTTGCCGTGGCCCCTCGGAGGAGGCTCCTGGCGTCTCGACCGGAACCCGAACCAGGCTGAGGCACTTGGTCCAGCTGACCCAGAAGCAAGGCATGCCTCAGTCGCACCGCGTGAAAAACGCGATCAGCCGAGCGTACCCGGGTCGCCCAATCCCTGAGCCCAAGGGGCTATTGGGTGAACCTGGCCGGGCTGATAGACTGAGGCATCCGTGCCGACTGTGAGCTACTTGGGGAGACGGCGTGCAGCCTGAAGAAAGCCTGAAGCGGGCAGCCGATAGCATTCGCGCCGGGGATCACGGCTCGGCCAGGCTGATTCTGATCGAAACGCTCCGCCTTCATCCCAATTCAGAGGAAGGCTGGCTGCTGCTCAGCTACGCCCTGGAAGACACGCAGGAGAAACTCCGCTGCCTCGAGCGCGTCCTCCATATCAACCCTGACAATCAGCTCGCCCAACACAGAGTTGCCAAGCTCGCCCCTTCCCCACCAATCGCCTCAAGCGAGGGACCCCAACCGGCCGACGAAGAGGCGCCCCTGACGCGCCTGGCCAGGACGATGGGCGTTGAGCCCGAACTTCCGCGGGCGATGCGGACCGCCGGAGGCGAAGTGTCTGCGCCTCCGCGCCCTTCGGCGAGTAGTGAGACCCTGGGCGATACCGTCGCATATGAAGAACCGGCAGACAGAAAATCGCGGATCAAGATCCTGGCGGTCGCCGGCGGGGTGATCCTCTTTTTCGCGGTCCTCGCTGGGGGGTTGTACGTGACATTCGATCTGATCGACCGAGCGAGAGCAACCGGGGCGGTCTTGCTCACCACTGAAGCCGCGGCCACTCCGACGGCCGCGGCCACGGAGGCGCCGACTGAAGCGGGCGGGTTCGAACTTCCGCCGGAGTGGACACCGACACCGAGCCACACTCCGACCCAGCCGCCAACGCCGACAGCGACGCGCACGTCAACCTCGTCACCGACACCCCTCCCACCCGATGCCACGACTTTGGCGCTCATGGACCGCATCGATCAGGAAGTCGCCGACATCCGCGGCCTACCGGTCCGGAATGACGTCAGTCGGTACGTGATCTCCGCGTTTCGCGTGCGGCCGATCCTCGAAGCCAGCTTCGTGAGCGCCGGCGGTTCGCAGGAGGAACTGAAGGATGAGGCGCGCGCTCTAAGCGCGTTGGGTCTGATAAAACCGACATATGATCTGTACACAAATGCGCTCAACGGCTTAACGGACAGCCTGGGGGGTTTCTACTTTCCGTGGAGCGAAGAGTTGTTCGTGATCGGAGAGCGCTTCTCGGGGATCGAGCACTGGATATATTCGCATGAATATGGCCACGCGGTGGTCGATCAGAAGTTCAACATCGGAAACCTGGGAGTATATCCGCTATGCGAGGGTGACGAACAACGCTGCCAGGCGATACGTGCGCTGGTAGAGGGCGATGCAACCCTTGTGATGAACCAATGGCTGGGCCAGTATGCCAGCCCACAGGACTATCAAGACATCTTCAACTATCGGCCGCCACGACAAACACTCCCGGAGCAATTCCCGCCGCCCTACGTCTATCCAGATACAGAATTCCCCTACTTCCAAGGTCTGGCGTTTGTTAACTACCTTCATGAGCGCGGAAACTGGGCGGGGGTGAATGAGGCCTACCGCCGTCTGCCGGAGAGCACTGAGCAAATCCTTCACCCAGAGCGATATGTGTCGGCCGAGCCTGTGGTGGTAGTGACCGACCCCGAGCTGGGTGCGACGTTGGGAGCCGACTGGAGACTCTTGAAAAGCAACTCTATGGGGGAGTGGACGACCTACTTGATCCTGGGCTTTGGAGCAGATTATCAAGCGCAGATGGACGACCAGCGCTCACGCGATGCGGCCGAGGGCTGGGGAGGCGATCACTACCAGGTGTATTACAGCGATGTCAAGGACCAGACGGTGCTGGCGGCCCATTGGGTCTGGGATACGTCGGCTGACCAAGTCGAATTCGCCAGGTTGATGAAAGATCACCAGGAGAAACGGTTCCGAGGTACTGCACTAAACCGACCTGCCGGCGCCTGCTGGGGTTTCAATGGGCAGGTCAGCTGTGTATTCTCATCCGGTCGGGAGACCCTGTGGCTCTTGACCCCCGAAGAGGCTACCCAGGATGCTCTGCTGGCGCTATTCCCAAACTTCCCTTGACTTGAATTCAACCCCAATAGGCGGGCGCAATCGGCAATCTGCGTTCCTCCGAAGAGTAGTCAGACCCCGATAAACTCCTAACAGCGCTGGATTATTCTTACGTCCCCAAGGCAGCCGGCCTTTTTCGGTGCCTCCGGTTGCAATCGAACCTGAAGCGATTATGATTGCCTATGTGACGATCTACCGCCGGTTCAATTCTCTTGGGCTGCAGGATCAGATTAGCCTCGTTGGGCACTGGCTGTGGCTTGTGGGTGTGGGCCTGGCGGCTGGCTTCTCCGGCTGGTTAAACTCAGGGCTCCTGTTCCTTCTCCTGGCATGGTTCGTCCTGATCGGTCTGATCGGTATCGCCCAGGCCGGCGGCTGGCGGCCAGCCTGGCTCGGGTGGGGGTTGGCTGCCCTGGACCTCGTTCTTGCCGCCGTCGCATTCCTGGCAAGCGGTCGGTTCGCCAGCCCGATCTTATCGGTGTTCTTGCTCCCGTTATTTGGGGCTGGACTGGCCAGCGGATGGATCGGGGTGCTCGGATCAGGCGCGGCGGTCGTTCTCGTTGTCACGGCGATCGGCCTCGTGCTGGCCCGAGGAGGGCTCTGGGTCATGGTCCCGACGGGGATAGCCCTGCAAGCACTCGCCGTGCCTGCACTCGTCATCGGCTGGCTCACTGAGCGTATTCGCAGCAATGCTACCGCTCCGGGACTGCCGAGCCCCGTCGGACGGGGCCGCGCTGGCCGATCCGCGCTGGAGATGTTCGCCATCGCCTCCCGATTGAGCGCCACACTGGACTTCGAGCAGGTGCTCGATCTTGCCCTTGACTTAAGCGCTAGCGTCCTTTCCGACGCGAACGGAGGCAGAGATCACCTGAGGCTCGCCGTTTTTCTTCTCGATGGCGGCCGGCTTCGGACAGCCGCTGCCAGGCAGCTTCCTGAATCGGACTACGAAGCAATCGTTCAGGCGGAGGCAGGGCTGCTCGGGAAAGCTCTCGCACAAGGCAAGACGCAGCATGGAACGGATCCGGTCACGGACCCGGCGCTGCGCAATCTGGAAGGTCTGCAAACCTGCCGCGATCTGCTGGCCATCCCACTCATGAGCAACGGCGTTGCCTTTGGCGTCTTGCTCTTCGCCCATCCCCGCCAGGGTTTCTTCAACAGTGAACAAGTTGAGTTGCTCGAAGCTGCATCCCGGCAGGTGGCTGTCGCGATGCAAAACGCGAGGTTGTTTCAAGATCTGGAGGCCGAGCGGGAGCGGATGACCGAGATCGAGGAAGAGGCCCGGCGGAAACTCGCCAGGGACCTGCACGATGGCCCGACGCAATCGATCGCGGCGATCACGATGCGGGTGAACTTCGCCCGAAGATTGATCGAACGCGATGCAGACGCGGCTACAACCGAGCTTGCAAAGGTGGAAGATCTGGCCCGCCGGACGACGAAGGACCTTCGGCACATGCTCTTCACTCTGCGTCCGCTGATCCTCGAGTCGCAAGGCTTGCTCCCTGCATTGAGGCAGCTCGCCGAGAAGACGCGAGACACACACGGTCAGAATGTTATCGTGCAGGCGAAGACCGAAGTAGCCGAGGGTCTTGAATCTGGCAGGCAAGCCGTCGTGTTCTATATCGCCGAAGAGGCGGTCAACAACGCCCGGAAACACGCCGAGGCCGAGCACATATGGGTTCGTCTGAATAGAAACCCGGAAGCCTTTACGCTCGAAGTGGAGGACGATGGCGTTGGGTTCAACGTTGGCGCAGTCGACTCCAACTACGAGCAGCGGGGCAGCCTGGGCATGGTCAACATGCGCGAGCGGACGGAGCTTGTCGATGGGAAGCTGTCCATACGTTCGTCCGAGGGCAGAGGGACGCTTATCACGGTCGCCGTCCCTCTGCCCAGTGCGGATATTCTTGATCCAGAGCCCCGACAGGAAACCACACTCTGAGACTCGGTGTCCGGATCGGTACTCCCTTTCGACGGCGTCCTGAAGGTGAGTGCCCAGGGCGCCGATTTGCGTCTTGGGGTAGGCGATGATCGTCGAGGCTGCTATCTGGACCGCAACGGCCCTGGCCGCTCCGGAAGTACTCCGCTTCGTCTGGGGCCGGTGGGGAGGTGCTGCAGGTGACCGCCTGCAACCGGTGCTGTCCTTCGGCCGTTGGTTCCACGGCCTGGGAATCCCCTATCTGGCGTTGATCACTGGTGCGGTCGCGGCACCTGACGTTGGCCTCTCTGGTCAAAGCGGAACCGAATGGCTCCGCGGCGCCGGCATTTGCGCCGCGGTGCTGGGACTCGCCTGGGTTGCCGCGAGGCGGCGCCGAGTCGCGTACCCGTACCCCGGGCCGGGATTGGCAGCCATTGACGAGCCGCGTTGGGCCCTTTACCGGGGAACAGGAAGCCTGCTCGCCGACCCACGTTGGGCGGGCCCATTCATTGGGCTAGGCATCGGTGTGATCGAGTGGGCCCTGAGGCACCCCCCACGGGTTCGAGGTTTCCGGCCGTCAGCAGAAGCGTGGCCCAGTTTGGCCCGCCTATTCGGATCGACCGTCCTCTTTTTCCTCACGCGCAACCTGTGGCTAATGGTCCTCACCCAAGCCGGCCTGAGCCTAGTTCTCGCCGGAATCAACCGTGAACCGAGTGAGGATCAGGCGTGATCCGGATTCCGGATCTGCGCTGGGTGGTCAGATACGCCTGGATGATTGCTGCCCCAACCGCGTTCTTCTGGATCGCATATGAGGACCGCAGCCCAAGCACGGTCATGGGCCTGTCGGCGATCGTGTGTGCCGCATTTGCCGTCACGGCGATAGCCAGATGGAGGGGGGGAATACTGGCCGAACGCAGGCGGTGGCTGCTTGAAACGATGGGTGTCGGTCTGGCGACCGGAGCCCTGGTGGCCCCGGTCGCGGTCGTCCTGATCCTGGTCAAGATTTCCCTGCATTCACACGGGACCCCCGACTTCACGACCAGCGATATCGCACAGGTCATGAATCGCCTGCCGGTTTGGGCTCTCGCGGGGGTTTTGTGCGGCGAGGCTCTGGGGCTGATTGGTGTGGCCTTCAGCCGTCCTGAATGAAAGCGGATGAGGAAGGCGTGGTCAGCCCGCGTTGAGGGACGAGGCTCCCGGTCGCAAACATAGGTCGATGACGACACGCTGATCGCATGGCGAGAGGTAAGATGCATTGCAGCCAGGTTGTCCGTGGAATACAATGATCAAGGCGTCAAGCGTGAGTTGAGAGGACGATATCCTGATGGAGACTCTGTACCTGTGTCCACGCTGTCTCACGCCCGCCGACCAACCCGGTGAATGCAAAGTCTGCGGCGCGACACGACTGAGTTGTCGCCTGGGGGAAGAGGACGATGTCTGTCGGCGGCCGCTCATCGATGCGGAAGGCAGAGTCCGCACGCGCGCCCCGCTGTGGTGGCTAGTACACACCGTCGGGCCGCTGGTCGAGCACAAAACCAATCGCTAAGTGTTCGGCGGCGATCCGTATTGGATGAGGGAACCATGGAGAAAGAGAAAGTCATAGTAATCGGATCCGGACCGGCAGGGTTTACGGCTGCGATGTATGCGGCACGAGCCAGGCTGGAACCGCTCATCATTTCCGGAAACCAATTGGGTGGTCAGATTTCGATTACATACGAAGTAGAGAATTATCCGGGTTTCCCCGAGGGTGTTGCCGGGCCAGAACTGGTCGATCTCATGCAGAAGCAGGCGGAGCGTTTCGGGGCTCGGCTGGTGGTGGATGAGGTGACTGAGGCTACGCTTACGGAGGGGGCTCCGTTCAGGGTCAAGACGTTTGGCCAGGAGTATCAGGCGGAGTCGTTGGTCATCGCCACCGGAGCTTCACCGCACCGGCTGGGAATCCCCGGAGAAGAGGCGCTTATCGGGCGCGGCGTCTCCTTCTGCGCGACGTGTGACGGCTTCTTCTTCCGCGAGAAGGATGTGATTGTAGTCGGAGGAGGGGACAGCGCCATGGAGGAAGGTTTGTTCCTGACTCGTTTCGCCAACCGAGTGCGCGTGATCCATCGCCGCGACGATTTGCGAGCGGGAGAAACGCTGAAACGTCGCGCCATGGAAAACGACAAGATGAGCTTCATCTGGGACACGGTGCTCGAGGAGATCATCGGCAACGGTAAGGTCGAGGCGGTCCGAACACGGAATGTCAAGTCGAGTGCCACCGAAGAACTCAAGACCGATGGGGTGTTCATCTTCATCGGCCACTTCCCCAACACCGATCTCTTCACGGGTCAGCTCGAGATGGACCCGATGGGGTATCTGGTGACTGACGAGCGGGCGATGACCAGCGTCCCCGGGGTGTTCGCCGCCGGGGAGGTGCAGGATCCGGTCTATCGCCAGGTCGCGACTTCAGTTGGACAAGGGGCCGCGGCCGGAATGATGGTGGAGCGCTGGCTGGTGGAACAGGAATAGATCCATGGCCGCAGGTGCGGGTCTTTCGTATTCGCTGAACGGCGGCGGGTCCGTGGCTGGATCGGATCCGCCGCTGGTTTTGATTCATGGCGCCGGGGGATCCCGTCTGCATTGGGCTCCCACAACCCGGCGGCTATCGGGCCGGTCGGTCTACGCGATCGACCTGCCCGGTCACGGCCGCTCGCCGGGCGACGGACCGGAGAGCATCGAGGAATACGTCGAGGGGCTGTCTTCCTGGTTGCATCAGACTGGCCTCCACCGTCCGGTCCTGGTCGGGCATTCGATGGGCGGGGCGATCGCACTCAGTGCCGCGCTTGAGTTGCCCGAGACATTGGCCGGCCTGGTCCTTGTGGGCACGTCGGATCATCTGCCGGTGAATCCCACGCTCTTGGGGATGCTGACGAAAGACGAAACGTACCGGGAGGCGGTCGATCTGATCATCAGTTGGTCCTTCAGCCCGAGCGCCGACTCCCGTATGCTAGAGCTAACTCGGAAACGCATGCTCGAGATTCCCCGGCAGGTTCTCTTTAGTGATCTTCGTGCCTGCGAAAGGTTCGATGTTCAGGGGAGACTTGGGGAGATCCGGCTACCGACGTTAGTGATCTGCGGGGCCGATGACAGGATGACCCCAGAAAGGAACGTCCGCAGGCTCACCCACGGGATCCCTGATTCTCGATTCACGCTCATTCAGGGCGCCGGACACATGGCGATGCTCGAGCAGCCCGCGGCCCTGGATGAGGCGATTCAGGATTTCCTAGCCAGAGAGGCGCTCTAGGCCTAGAGCTGGCGAGACGATTCTCTTCTTCGCCCGGGCTTCGCCCGCGTCAACCTGTGACCCGGCTAGACCAAGCCGAGCTGCTGCCGAAGGACGGGAAGGATCGCCTTAACCGCCCGGGCACGGTGGCTGATGGAATTCTTCTCCGCCATGCTCAGCTCGGCCATGGTACGGTCGAGGCCCTGGACGAGGAAGATCGGATCGTAACCGAACCCGCCCGTACCTCGCTCATCAGGGATGATTTCCCCCAGACAGCTTCCCTCTGCCCGGAACACTTCCCCGCCTGGACTTGCCAGCACGGCTGCGCAGCAGAATCGGGCAACCCAAAGTCGGGGATGCGGCTTCAGCCGGTCGAGTAGGAAGCGACGGCGGTCGGCGTCGGTCTGTCCGGGGCCGGCGATCCGACGGGAGTACCGGCCCGGCTCGCCTCCGAGCGCTTCAACCTCCAGGCCGGTGTCATCCGCCAAGGTCCACATCCGGCTCGCACGCGCGAACGCCTGGGCTTTGATCTGCGCGTTCTCCGTATAGTCGATCCCGGTCTCCTCGATCTCCAACTCGAGGAAGAACGCCTGGGGGAAGACGACTTGAAGGTCGAGACCGCTCAATAGAGCGTTGAACTCGGCCTGTTTACCTCGGTTGAGGGATCCAATCAGCAGTGACCGCATAAGTTTTCACCAGGCTCGATGGCTACTCGAACAGTACCGTTATCCTATTCGTGGCGGGTGAGTTCCATGATACCCCTATATCTGGCACAGTGATCTCACGAATCGCGCATTATGTTATGGATCCATCGCCATTATTGACCGTCGATTCTAACTATGTTATAATGCTGACGCATTTTTGGAAACTGTGTTGCCTGGTTGTGGTGTGAATTTAGATATTCGCCAACCACTGCGGTTGAACGTCGGGTTTCTGCTGCATCAGGACATCGGCTTCAGCCGCAGTTTTGACTTTGATGGCATCAGTGTCGAGGTAGGCAACGACCTCGATGTCCGTAACCTGCGCGGTTCGATCCGCTTCACCCGCACTGCCCAGGGTCTGGTCGGCCGGGGTACGCTCGAGGCCGAAACGAGTTTGGAGTGTGTCCGCTGCCTTACCGCCTTCGACCAGACGCTGGAGATCCGGCTTGACGAGCTTTTCGTCTATCCCCCTGATCGGGCGACTGATCCTCTTCTGGCTGTTCCCGACACAGGGATCCTCGACTTGAGCTCGCTGACCCGGGAATACCTGATTCTAGACTTGCCGCTTCAGCCGGTTTGTAGCACGGATTGCAGGGGCCTTTGCCCTGAGTGCGGCAATAATCGAAATGAGCAGTCGTGTCAACACGCGCGGGCCGAGGTCGACCCTCGGCTCGAGGTGTTGAAGGACCTGTTGTCCAGATCGTGATGGGTCTCAAACGGCTGGCTTGGCTCATGGACGTGGGTGATTCACTCACAGCCTCGCCAGGAGGACATGGATGAGCATTTCCAAAGACCGCTGGCAAAAGAGAGAAGCCTTTTCTGCCCTGGTCGAGAAAGGTGACTATCAGGGCTACATCACAACCGACGATATCATCGCCGTCTTTCCCGAGGCGGAAGAGCTTGAAGAGAGAATGGAGCGACTTCAGGCGTTTTTCCGAGAGTCGGGGATTGAGGTCTTTGAGGACCACTCTCAGATTCCGGAGAACATTCGGCCTCAGACGGACACCGAGGAGCCGGAAGCATTCGACCTGGCGGCTATTGCCAGCGACGACACCGTCGGGCTGTATCTCAAGGAAATGGCCCGAGTTCCTCTTCTAACTACAGAGGAAGAGGTTGACCTGGCCAAACGGATCGAACTTGGGCGAGCCTCGGAGGCCCGGCTGGCCAAGCTCAACGGCAACAATACTCCCAAGAAACGCGCGGAAATGCAGGCCCAAATCCAGGACTCGCGCGCGGCGCGCGATCATCTGATCAAAGCCAACACACGCCTGGTCGTGAGCATCGCTAAGAAGTACATGGGCCGCGGGGTTCCGTTCCTCGACCTGATCCAGGAAGGGAACCTGGGGTTGATGAAAGCAGTCGAGAAGTTTGACTACCATCGAGGTTATCGCTTCAGCACGTACGCGACGTGGTGGATCCGACAGACGATCACTCGGGCGATTGCTGATCAGGGGCGGACGATCCGTGTGCCGGTGCACATGTCCGACCGGATCCGCCGGCTGTATAAGGTAGCCCGGCAGCTTGAACAGGACCTGGGGCGCAAGCCCACACCGGAAGAGATCGCTGACGGCTTACAAGTCGATTCCCGCAAGGTGCAGTGGATGATGCGGGTCTCGTGGCGGCCGCTTTCGCTTGAGAGTCCTGTCGGCGAAGAGGAAGACTCCGAGCTTGGGGCCTTCGTCGAAGATGAAACGACGCCTACCCCGACTCAAACGGCCTACCACAATCTGCTGCGGGACAAGATCGAGGAAGTCCTTTCGACGCTCAGCCCGCGTGAGGCGAGGATCCTACGTCTTCGCTTTGGATTGCACAACGGCCGCTCCTACACGCTCGAAGAGGTCGGCCAGAAATTCGGACTGACGCGGGAGCGAATTCGCCAGATCGAGGGCAAGGCCCTTCGCCGACTGCGGCACCCGCGGCGGGCCCGCCAGCTGAGAGACTATCTGGCCTGACCAGGCTATGGCGCCGAAATCAGAGATGAATAGAAGGCGACCCGATCGGGTTGCCTTCTTCTTTTTGGCCGGCAGACAAGCCGCCCGAGATATGATCAGGATTGCTCCGACTCAGACAGCGCTGCCCCGGGAGCCGAACGCCGAGGGCGTCCGGCGCAGTCGCCAGCCGCCGGCATCCGCCAGGAAGGCCAGCTCGAAGACGCGCTCGTCCGGAGTCATCACCAGAAACCGGCGTTCGCCTGCCTGCACCCATTGGCGGCCGATTGCGCTGATTTCGTACCCGCGGCCCGCCCAGCGGAAGGCCAGGGGTTGGATTCCGCCGTCGGTGAGAAACTTGGCTTCGACCTCGATCGGTTCATCCATCCGTTCGATCCAATTCATGCAGGAGCATCTCCAGGGCCGCCTCGGCCGATAGGGCCTTGTTCCCCCGCCGGTCCTCCGGCCACACGTGCTGCTCGGCTCGGTCGCCTGCCGGCCCACTCAGCCCGAGCCACGTCAGGCCGACAGGCTTGTCAGCCTGCGCTCCGCCAGGCCCGGCAATCCCGGTGACCGCGACCGCCAGGTCGGCGCCAAAGGCGCGGCGAACGCCCTTGGCCATTTCAACCGCCGTCTCCTGACTCACCGCGCCGTGGGATTCCAGCGTGCTGGCTCGCACTCCGAGGATCCGCTCTTTGGCCATGTTGGCATAGGCCACGACCCCGCCCAGGAAGTAGTCCGAAGACCCAGGGACATCCGTGATCCGGTCTGCGACCAGTCCGCCCGTGCAGGACTCGGCCACGGCCAGCGTCCAGCCGCGCGCCTTGAGCGCGCGACCGACCTGTTCCTCCAATGATGCCTCCATCGTCTCAACCCTTTCCTTCGCGGAGAGCGCCCTCCATTATAACTACACGCGAATCACAACTTCCACCAGGTCGGTCCGGTACGGGATAAGATGTGGTCGCGTCATCCAATGGCTGCCTCGACGGCTGCAGCTGAGCCCCAACTCACCATCCGGTTGACACCCTACCTGGCGGAAGGTATGCTTCGGCCAATGGGCCAACTCTCCCTCTTCGGGATCACTGCCAGGCACTGGACTGTCAGCGAAATCAACCGACACGTCCGCCAGGTTCTCGAGATGGACATCGAGTTGCGTGACGTGTGGGTTGAAGGCGAACTCTCCAATCTCTCCCGCCCTTCCTCCGGCCACATTTACTTCACCTTGAAAGACAGCCAGGCATCCTTGCGGTGTATTATGTGGCGTTCGGAGGCCGCCCAACTAGAGCGGATGCCGCGCGCCGGGGAGGCGGTAGAAGTCCACGGTCACGTCGGCGTCTACGAGGCCGGAGGGCAGTATCAGCTGTATGCGGACTCCCTTCGTCCAGCCGGGGAGGGCCGTCTTTATCAGGCGTTTCTGATGCTCAAGGACCGCCTGGAGAAGGAAGGCCTGTTTGACCCCGAACGCAAGCGGCCACTGCCCGAGTTTCCGAAGCGAATTGGCGTCGTGACCTCACCCACCGGCGCTGCACTGCGCGATGTCGTCCATGTACTGCGTCGGCGTTTTCCTCTCGTCGAAGTCGTCCTGGCCTCCACCCCGGTTCAAGGGGACGAAGCACCGGCAGGGATCGTTTCAGCAATCGAAGCAGTCAACCGCTATGCCCGTCCCGACGTCATCCTGGTCGTGCGTGGCGGAGGCTCGATCGAAGACCTGTGGGCGTTCAATGATGAGGAGGTGGCCAGGGCTATCGCCGATTCCGCCGCGCCGGTGGTAAGCGGCATCGGTCATGAGACGGATTTCGTCATAGCCGATTTCGTCGCCGATCGGCGGGCGCCGACGCCTTCGGCCGCCGCCGAGATCGCCACCCCCGATCAACGCGATCTGTCGCTCGATGTCAAGAACTCGCGGAATGCCCTGACTGGCGCCTTCCGTGAGCTCCTCGGCGAAGAACTCTGGGCGCTCGAGCAACAACGGGCTAGCCTGCAGCGGTTTTCCCCGCACGCACAGGTCGTGAATGCACGCCAGAAGGTCGATGATCTGCTGAGACGGTCGCTGGGGGCTGTGCGACACAACCTGGCTCTTAGACGGGCAGGCCTCGGCGGGCTTACCCAGACATTGGCTGCCGTCGGCCCACCAGCCGTGCTCGCGCGGGGCTATGCCGTCGTGACACTGGCCACCGACGGCACGGTCGTGCGCCGGGTGGACCAGGTGAGCCCGGGCGATCTTATCGACGCCCGAGTCAGCGACGGCAGTTTCACGGCTGAAGTGGGTAGCGGAGAGAACACGGCCGTATCCACCAGGGAGGACTGAGGCTCTTGTCCGACAATGCTGGAGCTCGACTGTCCAGGCTGCCGGCATGGACCAGGCGGCGAGGGTTGCGAGCGCACGCCTTGGCGATCGCCTTCTTCAGTTTGATGACGCTAGCCGTCACATGGCCTCTCATCATTCACTTCAACAGCAAGGTTCCTGGGTGGTATATCGCCGACAACTACGAATACTTGTGGAAGATGTGGTGGTTCAAGCACACCTTGCTTGATCTGCACCAAAGCCCCCTAATCGCACCTCAGCTCTTTTATCCCGCGGGCTACGAGCTGGCCAACTCAGAGCTTGTCCCCCTGGCGACCGTGCTCGGCCTGCCTCTGACGTGGCTGTGGGGCGAGATCCCGACCTACAACCTCATTCTCCTTCTTTCCTTCGTGGTGTCCGGCTGGGCTGTATTCGCCCTCGTATATAATCTGACCGGCAATACCTGGGGCGGTCTCTTGGCCGGTGCATTGTTTGTCTTGTCTCCCTATCACGTCGTCCGCTACGGAGGGATCCTGCCTCTTAGCTCCATGGAGGGCTTGCCTCTATTCCTCCTCGGCGCGGAAGGTTGGGCGCAGTCCGGCCGCCGGAGATGGGCAGTCTTGGCGGCAATCGGCTTTGTCGCAGCAGCGTGGGGATCGCTCTACTACGCATTGGGGCTGGCGCTCGTTGGGCCGGTGTACATCCTGCTCCGGAGACGTCCGCTGCGGGCGATCCTTGGTGATCGGCAAGCATGGATCTCACTCGGCGTGGCCGGGGGGATATGCATCGCCGCGCTGCTGCCCATCGGATTGACCTACATGAGTCTGAGCAGGAAGGTGTCGGTCAAGATCCCACTCGAGGACGTGGATTTCTGGTCGGCCAGTTTCACGGACTATCTCATCCCTCCAGGGCTGAATCCCATTTGGGGAGAGTGGGTCCGTACTCATCTGCTTACAGTTCCCCCCGAGTACCCTCAAATCGGGCTGGAATTCGTCCTTGGTGTGGGTTTTGTGTGCCTGGTTTACGCGGCGTATGGAGCTCGGCACGCGGGATCGGGGCCGAGTCAAGCTCTGGTAGGATTCACTCTTGCGGCACTTGTCTTGAGTTTCGGGCCGCGCCTGCACTGGGGAAGATATCCCATCGCGATCCCGGCTCCGACGGCGTGGGTAGACGGCTTCGAACGATTGATGAGCGGGATTGGCAATGCTCTGCCAGCCCACGAACCTTATCTCACTAGCGCCGGCAAAGGACTTACCGTGCCTTTGCCGGCACTGTTGCTCCGCTGGATTCTTCCGCCACTCAAGGGGATACGAGCCTGGAACCGGTTTGCGGCCTTCGTGAGTCTGGGGCTTGCCTGCCTGGCGGGTCTGGGGTATGCGGCCTGGATCGAAAGGGAGGTCATCCGGCCGAGTGAAGTGGCCAGCCGTCGAAAATCGAAGTTGGCGGCGGCCGGCATCATTGTGCTCTCGCTGACGGTCCTCGAGCTTTGGCCGGGAAAGATCCCTTTGCAGCCGGTCGAACCGCGGGCCGTCGATCTTTGGCTGGCCTCCCAACCGGAGCAATTCACCATTATGGAGCTTCCGCTGAACAGCGCGCTCAGTTCTCCGCAAACGCTCTACTCGCGCTATCATGGGAAACGAACCGCATTTGCCGACGGCACATATTTTCCCTACTGGTACCGGCAGGAATATCCAGAGCTGGCTGAATGTCCCGGGGAGCCCTGTCTGGAACGGCTCCGATCGTGGGGCGTGCGCTATGTGCTCCTCAATCTTGATGCATCGCCTCCGGGGTCCGAATTGGAGACTGTTCTTGATGCAGCCCGCGAGCTTCGGCGTGTTGCATCACTGGACCGCGTTGTAGTCTACGAGCTTCTTTCCTGAGACCCGACCCTCCCGCGCCGGGTACATCCTATCGCGCGCTCTGCCAAAGGTCTTGAAGATGCCAAAAACCAAACCCAAACTCAGCCCCCCAGACCAGATGACTTATGAGCATGCCTACAAGGAATTGGAGAAAACCGTCGGCCGTCTCGAGGAAGGCGATCTCCCATTGGAAGAGGCGCTGACGCTTTTCGAACGAGGCCAGGCTCTTGCCGACCGATGCGCCGAGCTGTTGGAGAACGCGGAGCTCAAGCTTCGTCAGCTCATGCCTGATGAGGCGGGAGGCTACGCCGAATCTGACTTCGCCTTGGATGATGAGGCCTGAGTGAAGATCCTGTCCGTGTTCCAAAACCACGTCTTGATCGCCGCCATTATCGCCTGGAGCATCGCCCAGGTCGTTAAACTTCCTGTGGAGTTTGCGAGTACCAGGGTGTGGAATTGGTCTTTGCTGTTGCGCGCCGGAGGAATGCCTTCGTCTCACGCGGCGCTCGTAACGGCGGCAGCGCATGGGATCGGATTGACGGAGGGTTTCAATTCGAGTTCGTACGCCCTGGCGATCGTCCTGGCCATGATCGTGATCTATGATGCGACGGGGATCCGCCGGCAGGCCGGCCGGCATGCGCAAATCATCAATGAGATGATCCAGGATCTCGTGGAGGGCCACCCGCTTCACCAGGAACAGCTCATGGAGGTCCTGGGTCACTCCCCCTTTCAAGCGTTGGTCGGCATGCTCTTGGGGTTGGTCGTGGCCCAACTCGTGGTGGGGTGAGCCTTCATTCGCCCGAGGATCAAACGAGCTTCCGCAGCAGCAGCCGGGGGAGCAGTCTCGCTTCGGGAGCGCCGAGCATGAGGCAGGCTAACCAGTAGATCGCCCCGCCCAGCGCCACTCCTCCCAGTCCGACGAGCCATACTTGGCCAGTCGACGTGATCCCGAGCCAGGCGATCAAAGCAGACCCCATCAAGGCCGTCCCGGCGAGCGTGGCCAACGCTCCCCGTCGAATCCGACCCAGATCCAGCCCGCCGACTCGCCGGCTCAATAGCAGGAGCAATGCAAGGCATTCGAGCGCAGTGGCCAGCGAGTTGGCCAGCGCGAGGCCGCCATGAGGCGCCCGGCCTGATTGGGCGAACATCGTCGAAAACGCGATGCTGAAGATCACGTTCAGTGCCATGGCGGCTGCACCGATGACGACCGGCGTTCGAGTGTCCTGCATGGCGTAGAAGGCCCGGGCGATGATCTCGAGAAGCGAGTGACCGACCAGGCCGGCGGCGTACCAAAGCAGCGCCCAAGCGACGAGTTCCGTCGATCGGGCGTCGAAAGCGCCTCGCTGGAAGAGCAACGAGACGATCGGACGACGCAGAATGATGAGCCCGACGCTCGCGGGCAGAGAAAGGAAGAGAACGCCCCTCAATGTGGTCGCCAGGGAGGTGCGCATCTCGACCAGCTCATTCCGGGCCACTTGTGCCGAGAAAGTTGGCAGTACTGCGATACCGATCGCTTGAGCGATTATCACCTGTGGCATCATCATCACAGCGAAAGCGATCGTGATCCCGGTCAGACTCCCTTCGGGCATGCCAGAAGCCAGGACTGTGTTGACCAGAAAGTTGAGTTGAACCACTCCCACGCCCACAAGGCGGGGTGCCATCAAATAGCCGACGCGACGAACGGTGGGGTGTTTGAGGCCAAATCCGAAATGATAGCGGGCGGACCTTCCCCGCAACCCCGGCAGCTGAATCAGCAAGTGCATCAGCGCGCCCAACACCACGCCCCATGCCAGTCCGTGGATTCCCATCATCGGGGCAAAAAGGGCTACTCCGACGATCCACCCCAGCCAGAAGAAAGTCGGGGCGAGTGCCGGGAGCAGGAAGTGTTGATGAGCGTTGAGCACCCCCATAAGCAAGCCACTGAGCCCGAAGATCACCGCCGAGATCAAGAGAACTCGCAGAAGCGAGACCGTCAGGCTGATCTGGGCCGGGTCGGTGAAGTAAGGCGCCAGGATATTTCGAACAAGCCATGGGGCGATCAGCCATGAAATGGCTGCGGATAAACTCAAACCGACAAAAACGAGATTGGCTATCGATGACGCCAGGCGCCAAGCGTTCTCACGGTCTGATCGTGTGAGAAACCCTGTGAATACCGGGACGAAGGCTGAGGCCAACGCGCCGCCAGCCATGAGGGTGAATAGGATCTCCGGGAGGCGATTGGCCGCGTTGAACGCGTCCATCTGGGCACTGGTGCCGAAGGTCCGAGAAACCAAGACCCACTTCGACAGCCCGACGACGTTGGAGATGACGAAGGCCCCCATAACGGTGACCGCGGCCCGGGCGATCTGACGGTCAGCACTCATGGAAATGTCAGTCACAGGCGAAGATTATAGCAGGCGCTCTGACACGGAAGGGATCCCCCCGGCATTTAGGAAACGCAGTCTTAATCGTTCATGACCCGCGCCGGCTGCTTCCTGTGCTGTTTGTATACTTGCGTCTCCCTCGATAGGATTGTCTGAACCGAAGATCTTCGATCCCCGGAGGTGTACTACCATGATCCGATCCCTCTATCGAAATGCCGATGGAACACTCGAGACGGGTGTCTTGCCGAAGGATTTCGCCACAGCCCTGGCCGATCCGAGCGGTTTGCTGTGGGTGGACTTCGAGGGCGAAACCCCAGAGGTGTGTGAGCCGATCCTGCGCGAGAGCTTCAAGTTCCACCCTCTGGCGATCGACGATGCGCTCCAGGAGACGCATGTCCCCAAGCTGGACGATTGGGGTCAATATCTATATCTGGCCCTGCACGCGGTCCATTACGACAGCCTGGAGGACGACAAGGTGGACACGCGTGAACTTGATATCTTCCTAGGCGAGAACTACCTGGTAAGCCATCACGACAACCCTCTCCCGGCGATCAGCAGGGCATGGGACCGATGTCAGAAGGACGACCGCCTGACTTCCGCCGGCGCCGACCACCTAGCGTACATCCTGGCTGACGAGCTTGTCGTCGCCTATATGAATGTATTCGAGACCCTGGACGATGCCCTGGATTCTTTGGAAGGCCAGATATTCGATAAACCGGCGCCCGAGACACTTTCCTCGATATTCGTGATCAAGCGCAACATTCTAACCTTGCGACGGACACTCGCCCCGCAGAGGGAGGTCTTGAACAAGCTTGCCAGAGACAATTTCGACGCGATCGACCCAATACAGCGTGTCTACTTCCGGGACATCTACGATCACCTCGTCCGGCTCTACGACATCAATGAGAGCATGCGCGACCAGGCGAGCGGATCCCTCGACACATATCTTTCAGTGATCAACAACCGAATGAATGACATCATGAAGACTCTGACCGTGATCACCACGCTCTTCATGCCTATCTCGTTTGTGGCGAGCTTCTTCGGCATGAACTTCTTCGGGCCGAGTGTGCCCCTGCCGGGTTGGACGTCTCTGCCGGCGTTGGTGCTCTCGTTGGGAGCCGTGGTGATCACGCCCCTGGTGATGTATTCATGGGTTCGGCGCAGAGGGTGGATGTAAGCAGGCGGACGAAAAGGCGGCGGTGTCTCATAGGCGAGACGCCGCCGCCGGAGGTTCGGTGAGGTCGACTCGAGCCTATCTTAGGGGGTAGGTGATCGTCACCTGGGCCTGGACCTCGAGACTCCCCGGGGAAACTGGGACGCTGCTTCCGGGAGCTTCCTCTGCGGCAGCAGCGCCGGCGGTGCGTGGGCCGGGAAGACCAACAAAGGCGTTGATCGTGAGCGGCTCACCCAGCGTGGCTCCGGCAGCGGAGGCTAGCAGGTGTGCCCTTGCCTGAGCGATGTCGATCGCCTTCTGGCGCGCCTCAGCTTGCGCCTGGCTCGGGTCGGATACTGAGTACGTCACTCCCTGAACGCTGTTCGCCCCGGCGGCGATCGCCGCCTGGAGCACCTCGCCCAGCTTGTCCGGCTGATGCAGCTTGATGTGAACAATGTTGTCTACCCAGTACGTCACATCGCCGGTCGGGGTCCCTGTATCGTCATACCTCTGTTGAGGGGTGACGCTGAAGTAGCTTGTCTGGATGTCGCTGCTGGCCAGGCCCTGGTCTGCAAGTGCAGCCATGACCGCCGCGGTGAGACGATTATTCTTGGCGACCGCGCTGCCGACAGCGGCTGCCTGCGTCTGTACACCCAGGTCGATGTCGACCACGTCAGGCGCGAGGTAGACACTTCCGGTCGCCGTGACGGACAAGCCTGACTGGTTGGAAGTCCCCGGTTGGCTCGAGCACGCGGCCAGGACCAAACTGGTGAAGAGCAAGAGTGAGATGATAAGTCTGTTGCGCATGGGTTCCCTCCCGCCTGCCTAACGCAGACTGTAGACGATGTACAGCTGAACCTGGTACTCGAGCGTTCCCGGGCTCGTCGGCACACCGCCTCCCCCGCCGCCTTTTCCAAACGAGGGGGCTGCATACTGCTGAACCGGAACCGGAGAGTACTCATTCAGGTTAAACACCGGCCCCAACTGCGCGCCGGTGGCGTTTGCCAGCTGCGATGCCTGGTCATGGGCATCCTGGATCGCCTCGAGCCGAGCTTTGTCGAGCGCCTCGGAGGGATCGGCCACACTGTAGGAGACGTTCTGGACGGTATTGGCCCCGCTTTCGAGCGCCGCCTGCAGGAGATCGCCAAGCTTGGGGATGTCGCGTAAGGTGAAGGTCAGGGTGTTGCTGACGAAGTAGGATACCTCGCCGGTCGGATTTCCCAGGGGGTCGAACTTCGACTGGCTGGACACGCTGAAATCAGACGTCTGGATGTCCGCAGGAGCAACCCCGGCTGCCTTGACGGCTTCGATGACCCCGGACGCCCTGGCGTTGTTATCCTGGACGGCCTTGGCGACCTGCTCATCCTCGGTCTGTACGCCAAGTGTGATGACCACGATATCGGGTGTCAATCGGGCGGTCCCAGTCCCTGTGACGGATACGGTGCGCTGCCCAGCCCCGCCGCCGGCCGCTGAGCAAGCACTCAGCGTGACGGCCAAGGCGAGGACGATCGCGGCCCCCTTGAAGTTGCGTGCCATACTGCCTCCTTGAAGATCTTAAGTTAGTGCGGGAAAGGATGTCCGGCCTCAGTGTTCGACAAGCGATAGGCTTGTCCACCCAGGGCCGGAATTCGCCGCCCATTATAGACGCCCTCGGGCGGGTGGAAGTTCCAGCTCTGGAGGCATGCTGGCTTTGGGGAAGATCTGTCTCAGGGGGTACGGCGGCTACGACCTTGGTACCCGTTGGAGCAACCTGGCGGGGGTTCTGCGAGGTGACGTTGCCCGGGTTAAATTGGGAGAGCCGGGGACGCCGACCCCGGCTCTCTTCTAAGGAGGAGAAGAAGAGATTCCGCCCTTCCGATAATAAGATAGCGGACTTGGGGATCGTCTGCTGGTCGGAACGCAGGCGCAAACCCTACGGAATCCCTACGCCATAACCTCTAAGAGATCAATGTGCTATCCAATCTGGTACCGCGGTCCTGGTATGAGGTCCCGATGCGGATAGACTCGGATTTGAAATCGCGAGCGGAGGGAGTCAGTCAATGCGGCCATCGTCCCGCGAACGTTGACGTCGATACAGATCGCCTCTATCCTGTGGATGTCGTCTAGCGGTGAGAAGGCCGACCTGGGGGTGCGATCCTGCCAGCGTTTGGCCTTCTGGGTGAACGAGGGTGGGCATGACAACAACAACCGCGCCGAGTGAGGCACTGGAAACCTGGATCGATAAGATCCCCCAGGGACGAGCGATTGACCTGGGTGCTGGTGACGGGCTGACGTCCGCTTGGTTGGCCGGACGCGGTTTTCGCGTCGACGCCGTCGAGCATGACCCAGACCGTTTCGACGCCTTGCGTAGATTGACACATGGACTACCGGTGCATCTTCATCCAATCCACATCATGCAGTTCAGACCAGCCATGGATACGTACTCGCTCGTCGTCGCCGCGGCCGTCCTGCATTTCTTCGCGCCGTCCACTCTTGAGGTCCTGGCCGACCGACTCTGGCGCTGCCTGGTCGAAGGTGGAATCTTGATCGCCGAGGCATTCACCACCGACGATCCCGGGTATGCTCTCCTGCTGCGGGAGAATGTTCGCCAGATCGAGCCGAATACGTTCGAGGCACCCTCCTTGCTGGGCTTGATCCACTACTTCGAGCCCGGAGAGTTGCGGTCGCTGTTTGCCGATCTGCAGCCCCTAGAATATGTCGAAGATCGACGGCTGGATCCGACTTCAGGCGAAGGATATCGGGCCGGGGCGCTCCTAGTCGCGCGGCGTCAGGCGACGTCGGGCCACCTCGACCTGAGGCCTCCCGGCGAATGAGCTCGAGGTGCGATTGCAGCCGGTAGATGCGATCGGAGAGCCGTCTATCGCCCCAAGACCGCCTCGTTCGTCGCGTTTTCTCACCGGCTGAGTGATGTACAATGGCCGGTATGGCCGAGCTCGTCCCCGTCTCCTTGCTCATCACCCTTCAATTCCCCGAACATCTGGTAGATAGGCTGCGGGCGGTTTCTCCGCGGCTCAAGATTCATGTCCATCCAGTCCGTTCCGCCTCGGAAATACCGACCGGTCTTCTCATGGATGTCGAGATCCTCTATACCTCCAAGGTGTTACCGGAGCCGGAGGCGGTACCCAACCTGCGATGGATCCAATTCCACTTCGCCGGAATTGACCATGTGGCAGAGGCCCCGCTGGTTCGATCCGGTGTGGCTGTGACAACGCTCAGCGGCGCGGCGGTTTCTCAAATGGTGGAGTTCGCCTTGATGGCTATCCTCGCCATGGGGCGGCGGCTTCCCTTGATGATGTCTGACAAGGCGCAAAAACATTGGGCCGAGGACCGGTTCGATCGCTTCGAGCCGAAAGAGCTGAGAGGGAGCACGGTCGGTATCATCGGTTATGGGAGTGTCGGCCGCGAGGTCGCTCGTGTCTGCAGGGCCATGGGTGCCAAGGTGTTGGCGACTAAGCGTGATCTTAAGCGTCTCGAAGATACCGGCTACATGCCCGAGGGACAGGGCGATCAAGGCGCAGAGATTGTCGAGCGCCTGTACCCGCCGCAGGCGCTGCGCTCGATGGCTTCCCTGTGTGATTTCCTTGTGGTGACTGTTCCCCTCACCGTCGAGACCCGCGGCATCGTGGACAAGCGAGTTCTGCTTAGTCTCAAGCCAGCCTCCTTCCTTATTGACCTATCCCGCGGCGGGGTGGTTGATCATGGGGCGTTGATCGAAGTCTTGAACGAAAACCGCCTGGCGGGAGCGGCGCTGGACGTGTACCCGCTGGAGCCGCTGCCGGAAAGCAGCCCTCTGTGGGGAATGCCGAACGTGATCCTCTCTCCCCATGTGGCCGGCGCGTCGAAGGAGTACTCCGAGCGAGCGACTGAATTGTTCGTCGAGAACCTTCATCGATACCTAGCCGATCAACCTCTTTTGAACCGCTTCGACCCGCAGCGGGGTTATTAGTGCGTCTCCAATCAGGCTCGATCGCCGTGCGGGTGCAACCGAACAGCCGTCCGAAGCGGAATTCCAATCCACGCCCAACCTGGATCAAACGCATGAAGCCATCTTGCGCAGGCTGTCCGTGAACATCCGAGAACACCCGGGTCACTTTTCCTTGGTCCGGACGATAGGGTACATGACGAACTCGAACGCCCTCGGGCCGTCGCACGACCGGGGAAAAGAAGGGTGAGCGTGATCCAAGCCGCGATCTTCGATCTCGGTTCCACCCTTTTGCGTTTCGAGGGCGACTGGGAGGCTGTGATCCAGGAAGGCCGGCGGGCCCTTGTACGGTCGCTACTCTCGATGGGTCTGCCGATCGACGGCCTCGACTTCGCGGACGCCTTTCACCACGAAATGGAAGCGAGTCTGCGAGAGCGCCAGGAGGACTTTGTGGAGCGTCCGGCCGGATCGGTGCTCCGTAAAGTCATCCGACAATACGGGATCCCCGAAGTTTCGGACGAGCTCGTTCGGCGAGCTCTCAAAGACATGTTCGAGATCAGTGAAGGACACTGGATCTTGATGCCGGACGTGCACGCGGTGTTGCGGGAACTCCAGAGTGATGGACTACGGCTGG
>Ga0209342_10001242_pt1 | contig 28728 bp, 33 predicted proteins | sample RifCSP16_2_FD_184023 | JGI IMG/M metagenome (GOLD analysis project Ga0209342, IMG submission 184023) | Soil microbial communities from Rifle, Colorado - Rifle CSP2_sed 16_2 (SPAdes) (version 2) | ecosystem: Environmental > Terrestrial > Deep subsurface > Rock core/Sediment | place: Rifle...
ACAACGCCGCGAGGATCTCGTCGGCGCCGGCTGCGCGCAGCTTCTGCGCCAGCGCCTCGCCGAGCTGCTCTGGCGCCGCCAGCGCGCCGCGCACCTCGGCGCGCACCACGCGCTTTCCGTCCGGGCTCGCCACCAGGCCGCGCAGCCGGAGACCGCCGCCGACGAGCTCGCCGTACGCGGCGAGCGGCACCTGGCAGCTGCCGCCAAGCGCCCGGCTCACCGCACGCTCGGCGCGCACGCAGGCCGCCGTGGGCGCATCGTGCAGCGGCGCGAGGAGCGCGATGAGGTCCTGGCGTCCGTCGCGGCACTCGATCGCGAGCGCCCCTTGTCCGGCCGCGGGCAGGCTCACGTCGGGATCGAGCACGGCGCGAATGCGCCCGGCGAGACCCAGCCGGTTGAGCCCGGCGACCGCGAGCACGATCGCCGCATAGTCGCCGCGGTCGAGCTTCGCGAGCCGCGTCTCGACGTTGCCCCGCAGCGGCCTGACCTCGAGGCTGGCGAAGCGGCTGCGCAGTTGCGCCTCCCGGCGCAGGCTGGACGTGCCGACGATCGCACCGGTCGGCAGCGCCTCGAGTAGCGCATGGCGCTGCGAGACGAACGCGTCGCGCGGATCCTCGCGCGCGAGGATCGCCGCCAGCGCGAAGCCCGGCTCGAGCGTCATCGGCACGTCCTTCGCCGAATGCACGGCAATGTCCGCGCGACCGTCCTCGAGCGCGACCTCGAGCTCCTTCACGAACAGCCCCTTGCCGCCGACCTCGGCGAGCGAGCGGTCGAGGATCTCGTCGCCGCGCGTCGTCAGGCCCAGGATCTCGACGAGCAGGCCGGGGTGCGACTCGCCCAGCCGCGCACGCACGTGCTCGGCCTGCCACAGCGCGAGCCGCGATTGGCGCGAGGCGATGACGAGGCGTTCGGGGAGCGGCAAGGTGGAGCTTTGCGGGTGCGCGCGACTCGAGGTGTGCGATGTGTGCGGCGCGAGCGATCGACGCGATTGTAGAAGCTCTCCTGCGACCCCGCACGCGCTGGCAGCGGTGCGAGCGCTGGAATCAGGGCAAGCGTTCGCCGTTCAACCGCGCCCGGGTGGGCCGTCCCGCCTTGAGCACCGTGCCGCTCGCGAGCCGCACGCGCGCGAGCTCGTGCGCCCGGTCGCGCACGCCCTGCGGCAGCTTGTCCACCTCGAGCCACGTCTCCCACGTCTCGCCCGCGGCCAGCACCTTGGGCAGGCGACGCTGGCGGCGGTCGACGAACGCGCGCGGCTCGCACTCGAACCAGACCTGGGTCACCAGGACGTCGACCTCCGCCGCACTGCGCAGCGCGATGAAGTAGCAGTCGCGCCCGGGCTGTCCCGCGGAAGGCTCCCAGAGGCTGCGCCGCACGGTGACCCTCACCCGGCCGCGGTCGGCCGCCGACTGCATGAGGCCGTTCCAGAGGTCGCGCCAGAGCTTCGCCGCAAGCATCGCCGGTCAGCCGCTCGCGAGCGCCTTCACGATCGACCACTGCCGGCGGCTCACCGGCAGCCGGTCGGCAACGCCGTCGAGCAGCACCGCCCAGCCGGCGCCCTCGCCGTCCTCGTCGACGACGCGCTCGAACCCGCGCACGCGGCCGCGTGCGACGAGGCACGACCGGTGCACGCGGACGAAGGTCCCGCCGAACTCCTCCTCCAGGCTCGCCAGCGACTCCTCGAGCAGGTACTCCCGCTCGGCGGTGCGGACCGTGACGTACTTCAGCTCGGCCTTGAGGTAGACGATGTCGGCAACCGGCACGAGATGGATGCGGCCGCGCTCGCTCACCGAGAGGTACCGGCGCGGCCCCTGCCCCGCGGCGGCGGCGGCGCGCTCGAGCGGCTCGCGGCGCACCGCGCCTCCGGCGCGTGCCTTCGTGAGCGCCGCGGCGAGCCGCGGCCCGCGGACCGGCTTGAGCAGGTAATCGAGCGCGTTCAGCTCGAACGCCTCGATCGCGTACTGGTCGTGCGCGGTGACGAAGACCACCGCGGGCGGACGCTCGAGCGCGGCGAGATGGCGCGCGAACTCCATGCCGTTCATCTCCGGCATGTGGATGTCGACGAGCGCGACGTCGACCGGCAGCTGGGGCAGGAGCGTGAGCCCCTCGTACCCGGTCGCCGCTTCGCCGACGACGACGTTCGGGAGCTCGCCCGCGAGGTCGCCGAGCACCTCCCGCATCCGGTCGCGCGCCGGCCGCTCGTCGTCCACGAGGAAGATCCGGAGCGGCGGCGGCGCGGTCATTGCGGCTTGAACCACCAGGAACCGGTCACGTGGTCAGCTCCCGGGCTAGGCCGCAGCCCGCGAGTCGGGCGCCGGGTGCGACGCGGCTTTCCGGTAGGGCATCGCCATCCGGATCTCGAAGTTCGGGCCGCTCACCTCCGTCGCGAGCTCGGCCTCGACGTCGAAGTGGAGCTGGAGCCGTTCGCGGATGTTCGCGAGCGCGATCCGGTTGCCCTGCCGGTGCTGGTGCTCCGGGTGATAGGGGTTCGTGAGCTTCACGTGCAGCCGGTCCTTCTCGCGCCGGATCGCGATCTCGATCGTGCCCGGCGCGGCGCCCGGCTCGATGCCGTGATACACGGCGTTCTCGACGAGCGGCTGCAGGAGCAGCGGCGGCACGAGCGCATCGCGCGGCGCGTCCTCGATCCGCCACTCGACCGCGAGCCGATCGCCCAGACGGAGCTGCTCGAGGTTCAGGTACTGGCGGGCGAGCTCGATCTCGCGCCCGAGCGTCGTGAGATCGGCCGCGTCGGCCATCACCATCCGGTAGAGATCGGCCAGGTCCTCGAGGGCGTGCTCGGCGCGCTTCGGGTCCTTCCGGATGAGCGAGAGCACGGCGTTCAGCGTGTTGAACAGGAAATGCGGCCGGATGCGCGCCTGCAGCGCCTGGAGGCGCGCCTCGGCGAGCGCGGGCGAGAAGGCGCGGTTGCGCAGGTGGAAGTAGCCGGCGAGGAACGCGGTGAGGAGCAGCGCGAAGCTGCCGGCGCGCAGGATCCCGAGCGCTTCGCTGTCCACGCTCGCCCGCAGCCACTGCGCCCCGGCGGTGAGCCACATGACGCCGACCGCGATCACCGCGACCCCGACCCAGTAGGGCCGGCCCGCGAGCCACCGGTTCGCCGCCCACAGCGCGCACAGGGTCGCGATCAGCACCGGCTCGACGACGAGCGCGATGTCGACAAACGCGTCGGCGAGCTGCGCGAACCGCGGCGCCTTGATCGCCGCGGCGAGGAGCGCCGCCAGGTTGACGATCACGAGAATGCGGGCCACCACGCCGAGGTTGCGAAAGTCGGGCAGCGCGTCGCGGACGTGGTTCACGGGGCGTGGGTCCTGGCCGGGGGGCGAGCGGGCAACACCCCCTGAATGGCTTAGAATCGGGTTTGGGATTTTGCCGCCGGGCGAGGCAAGATAAGTCGTTGTCTTGCGGGCGATTCTCGAGTCTGGCCCGCATCTTATCAAGCCACCATGTCGACCCCCGAGGAAAAGGGTCACACCGCCTGGTCCGGCCGGTTCTCCGAGCCGGTGGACGCCCGCGTCCAGCGTTATACCGCATCGGTGTCGGTTGACCGACGGCTCGCCGAGTTCGACCTCCAGGGCTCCCTCGCCCATGCCCGGATGCTCGCGGCGTGCGGGGTACTCGCCGCGCCGGACCTCGCGGCCATCGAACGGGGCTTGAGCGCGATCGGCGACGAGATCCGGGCGGGAACGTTCCAGTGGTCGCTCGAGGCCGAGGACGTCCATACCAACATCGAGCGCCGGCTGGTGGCGCTCATCGGCGACGCCGGGAAGCGCCTGCACACCGCCCGCTCCCGCAACGACCAGGTCGCGACCGACGTTCGCCTCTTCCTGCGCGCCGCCATCGACGATATCGTCGCGTTGCTCGAGCGGCTCAGCCGCGCGCTCGTCGACCTCGCGGAGCGCCACGCCGCCACCGCGATGCCCGGGTTCACGCACCTGCAGGTTGCGCAGCCGGTGACGTTCGGCCATCACCTGCTCGCGTACTACGAGATGCTGAAGCGCGACCGCGAGCGGCTCGCCGGCTGCCGCAAGCGGGTCAACGTCCTCCCGCTCGGCGCGGCGGCGCTCGCCGGCACGAGCTATCCGATCGACCGCGAGCGGGTCGCACGCGAGCTCGGCTTCGAGGGCGTGTGCGCGAACTCGCTCGACGCGGTCTCCGACCGCGATTTCGCGATCGAGTTCGCGGCCTGCGCCGCGCTGGTGATGGTGCATGTCTCGCGGTTCTGCGAGGAGCTCGTCCTGTGGTCGAACCCGCGGTTCGGGTTCGTGCGGCTGCCCGATCGCTTCTGCACCGGCTCGTCGATCATGCCGCAGAAGCGCAACCCCGACGTGCCCGAGCTCGCGCGCGGCAAGACCGGCCGCGTCGTCGGCGATCTCGTCGCGCTGCTCACCCTGATGAAGGCCCAGCCGCTCGCCTACAACCGCGACAACCAGGAAGACAAGGCGCCGCTCTTCGACACGGTCGATACGCTCGTCGACACGCTGGCGATCTTCGCCGAGCTGGTCCCCGGCATCGAGGCGAACGCGGACGCCATGCGCGCGGCCGCGGCCGAAGGCTTCGCGACCGCGACCGATCTCGCCGATTACCTCGTGCGCAAGGGCGTGCCGTTCCGCGACGCGCACGAGGCGGTCGCGCGCGCGGTGCGCGAGGCGGAGCGCGCGGGCTGCGGCCTGGCCGACCTGCCCCTGCCGGTCCTGCGCCAGTTCGCGCCTCAGATCGACGCGGGCGCCCTGGGCGTGCTCGGGATCGACGGGTCGCTCGCGGCACGAAATCACGTCGGCGGGACCGCCCCGGAGCAGGTCCGGGCCGCCGTCCAGCGGGCCCGTGCGGAACTTTCACGCTAGCCGCGCGTCACGTCCTTGAACTCGGTCACGGCGGGGGTTATTACAACACCCTCCCCATGGACCGGATCGGCAAGTACCAGGTCATCCGCAAGCTCGGCGACGGCGCGACGAGCGAGGTCTTCCTGTGCCACGACGAGTTCGCGAGCCGCGACGTCGCGGTGAAGATCGTCTACCAGGAGCGGCTCAACGACCCGCAGGGCGGGAAGGTCTTCCGCAAGCTGTTCGTCACCGAGGCCTCGCTCGCCGGCAAGCTCTCCCACCCGCACATCGCCCAGATCTACGACGCGGTCGTGGGCGACCAGATATCCTACATCGTCATGGAGTACGTGCCGGGGGGCACGCTCGAGGCGTTCTGCGCCCCCGAGAACCTGCTGCCGCTCGACAAGATCGTCGAGATCATCTTCAAGTGCACGCGCGCGCTCGACTTCGCGCACAAGCTCGGCGTCACGCACCGCGACATCAAACCGGCGAACATCCTGATCGTCGGCGGCACCGACATCAAGATCACCGACTTCGGCTCGGCGATCACCACCACCGGCGACACGACCCAGGTCACCGGCGTCGGCTCGCCGGCCTACATGTCGCCGCAGCAGATCAAGGAGCAGCCGCTCGACCACCGCACCGACATCTACTCGCTCGGGGTCGTGATGCACCAGCTGCTCACCGGCGTGCTGCCGTTCAACGCCAAGAACAACTTCAGCATGATGTACCAGATCACCACCGTCGAGCCGCCGCCGCCCTCGGCGCACCGCAAGGAGGTCCCGCCGCAGCTCGACGCGATCGTGAAGAAGGCGATGGAGAAGGACCTCGAGCGCCGCTACCAGAACTGGGACGAGCTGTCGTTCGAGCTCGCGGAGGTCTTCCGGTCGCAGGAGATCTGGCGGCGCTCGGATGAGGTCGCCGACAGCGAGAAGTTCAACACCCTGCGCGCGATGGAGTTCTTCGCGGAGTTCACCGACGCCGAGCTGTGGGAGGTGCTGCGCATCAGCTCGTGGCAGGACGCCGCGCCCGGCGCCGCGCTGATCCGGCAGGGCGACCCCGGCAACTACTTCTGCATCCTCGCCTCGGGCGAGGTGAAGGTCACCAAGCGCAATCGCCTCCTCAACATCCTGAACGCCGGCGAGTGCTTCGGCGAGATGTCGTATCTCTCGCGCCAGACGAACGAGCGCAGCGCCGACGTGATCAGCCTCTCGCCGTCGCGCGTCATCACGATCCGCGTCGACGACCTCGCACGCGCGTCGGATGCCTGCCGCCACCGCTTCGACCGGGCCTTCATGTCGATCCTGGTCGAGCGGCTGACGATGGCGAACAACCGCCTGACCGCGGTCTAGAGCCGGTGCGATGGCGCAAGGGGTGAGGGCGAACGGGCCGGCGGCGGCGCTTGGCGATCACCCCCTGCTCTCACCCGCCCTGCGCGCCGCGCTCGAGGACACGATCACGCGGGCGACGGGTGAGCAGTTCGCGATCGGGCAGGCGACGCCGGCCGCGGGCGGCTGCATCCACTCGAGCTGGGCGCTGACCTCCGGCGCGGCCCGCTACTTCGCGAAGGTCAACGACGAGCGCTTCGCGGCCAGCTTCGAGGCGGAAGCCGACGGCCTCGCGGCGCTCGGCGGCGCGGGCATTCGGGTGCCGCGGCCGATCGCGCACGGCGCGGCCGAAGGCCACGCGTTCCTCGTGCTCGAGCACCTCGCGCTCGGCCCGCAGGGTGACTCGGGGTACCGCGAGCTCGGTCGGAGTCTCGCCCGTCTGCACGAGCATCGTGGCGGCGAGTTCGGCTGGCACCGCGACAACTTCATCGGCCTCACCCCGCAGTCGAATGCACGGTGCACCGCGTGGGTCGAGTTCTGGCAGCGCGAGCGGCTCGCGCCGCAGCTCGCCGCCGCCGCGCGCAACGGGCATCGCGGACGCGTGCAGTGGCTCGGCGAGCAGGTCATGGCGGCCGTCCCGTGGCTGCTTGCCGGCCACGACCCCGCCCCGTCGCTCCTGCACGGCGACCTGTGGAGCGGCAACGCCGGTTTCCTCGTTGACGGGACGCCCGTGCTCTTCGACCCGGCCGTCTATCACGGCGACGCCGAGGCAGACCTCGCGATGACCGAGCTTTTCGGCGGATTCCCGGAGAGCTTTTACGAGGGCTACCGCGAGGTGCGCCCGATCGCGGGCGGCTATCGGTTGCGCAAGCTCCTCTACAACCTCTACCACGTGCTCAACCACCTCAACCTGTTCGGCGAGGGCTATCGCGGCCAGGCCGAGCGGATCATGGAGCAGCTCGTCGCCGCCACGAGCTAGACCGAGTCGCGACGGCGGGCAGCGGGGCGTCTGGCATCATTCGCCGCTCCGACCGCTCGCCTCGAGGCAACGATGACGACCATGGATTGGCAATCGGCGGTGACCGAGGCGCTTGCGCGTTCGACCGGCCCCGGCGTGAGCCCGATCGAGACTCTGCGCGCGCAGTCGGGTCTGGAGTTTCTGCAGGGAATGATCGATGGTCGGCTGCCACGGCCGCCGATTTGCGACGTCCTGAACTTCCTGCTGATCGAGGTGGGGCCCGGCCGCGCGCTATTCCAGGGTACCCCGAAGACCGCGCACTACAACCCGCTCGGCTCGGTGCACGGCGGCTGGCCGGCGACGCTCCTCGATTCGTGCATGGGGTGCGCCGTGCACAGCACGCTCGCCGCCGGCCGGGGTTACACGACGGTCGAGTTCAAGCTGAACCTGGTGCGGCCCATCTTTGCGGACACCGGTCCGCTGCGCGCCGAGGGCAAGGTGATCAACGGCGGCCGTACGATCGCGACCTCGGAGGGCCGGCTATTCGGGCCCGACGGAAAGCTCTACGCGCACGGCACGGAGACGTGCCTGATCTTCCCGCTGTAGAGAGTGCTTCCTACGCCGTCTGCTTCGCCGCGAGGAGCTTCTGCAGCTCGCCGGACTGGTACATCTCGCGCAGGATGTCGCAGCCGCCGACGAACTCGCCGTTGACGTAGAGCTGCGGGATCGTCGGCCAGTTCGCGTACTCCTTGATGCCCTGGCGGATCTCCGGCTCCTCGAGGACGTTCACGCTGAAGAAGTCCTGCACGCCGCAGGCGTTCAGGATCTGCACCGTGGTCGCCGAGAACCCGCACTGCGGGAACCGCGGGGTGCCCTTCATGTAGAGCACCACCGGGTGGGTGGTGACCTGCTCTTTGATCGTTTGCTGGACGTCCATCGTCGATCCTTTCCGTGAATTCCCGACCGATTTGCTCAAGATTCTAGCACCGGCGATCGGAGTCGTCATGCGTAGCCGACGCTGCGGTGATCGAGGGCCACCGACTTCACCAGCGCGTACGCCGGGCGACCCGGCGCGAGCCCGAGATCGTCGGCCGAACGGCGGGTCAGCCGCGCGAGCAGCGACACCCGCCCGATCTCGATCCGCACGTCGACCTCGGGGCCGCGCTGCGTGCCGACCTCGGCGATTCGGCCGGCGAGCACATTGCGCATGCTGATCCCCGTCGGCCGCTCGAGCGAGATCGCCACGTCCCGCGCGCGGATGCGGACGCGGACCCGCTCGCCGGGCAGTGCGTCGACGCCCGTGCACTGGAGCTCGCCGCCGTCGAAGGCGAGCGTGGTGATCCCGTAGTCGAGGTCGTGCGCGGCCACTACCGCGTCGAGCACCGCCCCGCCCTCGAACCGCCCGGTCATCGGCCTGAGGTCGAGCCGCCCCATGATCTCGGAGACCGCGCCGCACGCGACCGAGCGTCCGTCCGACATCAGCACCATCCGCTCCGCAAGCCGGACAATCTCCTCGATCTCGTGGGTCACGTACACCATGGGGATCCGCAGCTCGTCGCGCAGCCGTTCGATGTAGAAGAGGATCTCGGTCTTGCGGCCGGGGTCGAGCGAGGCGAGGGGCTCGTCGAGGAGCAGGATCCGCGGGCTCGCGAGGAGCGCCCGACCGATCGCCACTCGCTGCTTCTCGCCCCCGGACAGCCCGGCCGGACGGCGATCGAGGAGCGGTGCGATGTCAAGCAGACCGACGACTTGCTCGAGCACCGCGTAGCGATCCGCTGCCGGCGTGAAGAACCGCCCGTACAGGAGGTTCTGCCGAACCGTGAGATGCGGAAAGAGCCGGCCTTCCTGGAAGACGTAGCCGACGCGCCGCTGCCGCACCGGCACCCACACGCGGCGGGCCGTGTCGAGCAGCACCTGCCCGTTCACGACGACGCGGCCTGCGGCGGGGCGGATCAGGCCGGCGATGACGTTGACGACCGTCGTCTTGCCCGCCCCGGACTTGCCGAACAAGGCGGTGACCGTGACGTCGGACGCGAACGATGCTTCCAGGCGGAAGCCGCCCTGGCGGTGCCGGATGTCGACCTCAAGCATCGCGGCCCGCCACGCGCGCCGTCGCGCGCCGCACCATGACCTCCGAGACGAGCAACGCCCCGAGCGACAGCACGACCGCGATGATCGACAGTCGCAACGCCTGGAGGTCGCCCCCGGGAACCTGCGTATAGGAGTAGATCGCGATCGGCAGGGTCCGGGTCTCGCCGGGGATGTTCGACACGAACGTGATCGTGGCGCCGAATTCGCCCAGGCTTCGGGCGAACGAGAGCAGAGCGCCGGTGATGATCCCGGGCAGCATGAGCGGCAACGTCACGCTCGCGAACACCCAGGCGGGGTTTGCGCCGAGGGTCGCGGCGGCCGACTCGATCCGCGTGTCGATTGCCTCGATGGAGATGCGAATCGCGCGCACCATGAGCGGAAATCCCATCACCGCCGCCGCTAGGGCGGCCCCGGTCCAGCGGAACGCGAATACGAGGCCGAAAGTGCTTTCGAGCCACGCGCCGAGCGGTCCCTTGCGTCCCAGGAGAAGCAGCAGGAAGTAGCCGACGACCACCGGCGGAAGGACGAGCGGGAGATGCACCACCGCGTCGAACAGGCTCTTGCCGGGGAACCGGACGCGCGCGAGGAGCATCGCGACCGCCACCGCGAGCGGCAGGCTCGCGGCGACGGCCCATAGCGAGACCCGGAGGCTGAGCCGGATGGCCTCCCATTCGTCCGGCATCAGCATGGTGGTCGCGTCACTCGAGGACGGTGAACCCGTGTTTTTCGAACACCGGCTTGGCCGCCGCCGAGCCGAGGAACTCAAGCAGGCTCGCCGCCCCGGCGCTCTTGGCGGTCGCGGTAATCGCGGCAGGATATACGATCGGAGGGTGTGTGCCGGCGGGGAAGGCGCCCACGATCCGGACTCTCGGCTCGGCAGCGGCGTCGGTAGCGTAGACGATGCCGAGCGGGCATTCGCCGCGCGCCACGAAAGCGAGCGCGGCGCGCACGTTCTCGGCCCGCGCCAGCTTCGGCGTGACCGCGCTCCAGACGCCCAAGGTCTCGAGCGCCGCCTTGGCATACTTTCCGGCTGGCACGGCGTCCGGGTCGGCGACTGCCAAGCGCCCGTCGCCGAGGGCGCGTGCGAGCGGCATGCCCCGCTCGACGGCGAGACTCGTCTTGCTATCGCGCGGCGCCACGAGCACCAGCCGGTTGCCGAGAAGGTTGACGCGCGTCGCCGGCCGGATGAGCTGCCGGGTCTGCAGGTAGTCCATCCACTCGAGATCCGCCGAGATGAAGAGCGCGGCCGGCGCGCCCGCCTCGATCTGCCGCGCGAGCGCGGAGCTGGCCGCGTAGGACACCGTCACCCTGGTCCCCGTCCGCTGGCCGTGGATCGCGACCGCTTCATCGAGGGCGTTCTTGAGACTGGCGGCCGCGAAGACCGTCACCGGGGCGCCCGTTTGAGCGAATGACGCAGGCGCGGCGAGGCAAGCCGCGGAGACGAGGACGGCGGTCGAGGCGACCCGAGTCAACATGGTTGATTTCCCAGTCGACCGGGCGCTAGGCAGCGCGGCCGCCGCTCACCCTGACGATCCCCGCCAGGTCCGGCCAGCTCGCGATCTCGGCGTAGCCGTACATCGCGAGCAGGCTCTTGCAGCGCTCGGCCTGGTCGTACCCGTGCTCGAACAGCAGCCAGCCCCCTGACACGAGGTGCGCGGCCGCGCCCGCCACGATCGCCCGGATCGCCTCGAGCCCGTCGACACCGCCGACGAGCGCCTCGTCCGGCTCGAAGCGCAGGTCGCCCTCCCGCAGGTGCGCGTCGCCGCGCGCGACGTACGGCGGATTCGACACGACCACATCGAAGCGCTCGCCGGCCAACCCGGCAAACCAGTCACCGAGCATGAACCGGATCGACGCTGCGTATCGCCGGGCGTTCTCGCGCGCGACCTCGAGGGCGGCGGCGGAAGCATCGATCGCCACGATCTCCGCGTCCGGCGCCGCGTGCGCGAGCGCGACGGCAACCGCGCCGCTGCCGGTGCCGAGGTCGAGGACGCGGCCCGCGCGGTTCGGCAGCCGCGCGAGCGCCAGCTCGACGAGGAGCTCGGTCTCCGGCCGCGGAATGAGCACATCGGGCGTGACCCGGAGCGCGAGGCCGTAGAACTCGCGCTCCCCCGTGAGATAGGCGACCGGCTCGCCGGCCCGGCGGCGCAGGAACAGTCGCTCGACGCGGCGCGACGCTTCCGGACCGAGCGTGCGGCCCGCGTCGGCGAGCAGCCGCGCGCGCGGGATGCCGAGCGCATGCGCGGCGAGCACCTCGGCCTCGATCGCCGGGAGCCCGCTCGCCGAGAGGAGGGAAGCGATGGTCACGGACAATCGAAACCCTCACCGCATCCCCTTCCCCGAGCGGGGCCGAGGGGGTGCCTCAGGCAGGCGCCTCCGCCAGCGCGGCGAGCTGGTCCGCCTGGTGCTCCGCGGCGAGCGCGTCGATGAGGTCGTCGAGATCGCCGTCCATGATTGCGCCGATCTTGTAGAGATCGAGCTTGATCCGATGGTCGGTGACGCGGCCCTGCGGGAAGTTGTAGGTCCGCACGCGGTCGGAGCGGTCGCCGCTGCCGACGAGCGACTTCCGGGTCGCCGCCTCCTTCGCCTGCTGCTCGCGCAGCTGCTGGTCCTTGATCCGCGCCGCGAGCAGCGACAACGCGCGCGCCCTGTTCTTGTGCTGCGAGCGGTCGTCCTGGCACTCGACCACGATCCCGGTCGGCAGGTGAGTCACCCGCACCGCCGAGTCGGTCTTGTTGACGTGCTGCCCGCCCGCTCCCGAGGCCCGGAAGGTGTCGGTCTTCACGTCCGCGGGGTTGAGCACCACGTCGCCGACCTCGTCGGCCTCCGGCATCACCGCGACGGTCGCGGCCGAGGTGTGGATGCGTCCCTGGGTCTCGGTCACCGGAACGCGCTGCACGCGGTGCCCGCCCGATTCGAACTTGAGCTTCGAGTACGCGCCCTGGCCGGCGATCCGCGCGATCACCTCCTTGTAGCCGCCGAGCTCGGAGGGGCTCGAGGAGAGCACCTCCACCGGCCAGCCGTGCCGCTCGGCGAAGCGCGCGTACATGCGGAAGAGATCGCCGGCGAAGATCGCCGACTCGTCGCCGCCGGCGCCGGCGCGGATCTCGAGGAAGATGCTGCGCTCGTCGTTCGGGTCCGTGGGAAGCAGCAGCCGCTGGAGCTCGGTCTCGAGCGCCCCCATCCGCTCCCTGGCGGTCTTCGCCTCGACCTCGGCAAAGCTCCTGGTCGCCGGGTCGGCAAGCATCTCGGTCGCGGCCGCGAGGTCGGCCTCGACCGACTTGTACTCGCGGTAGCGCCCGACCACCGGCGTGATCTCGGCGTGCTCGCGCGAGAGCCGCCGGAACTGATCGAGGTCGCGCGTCGCGTCCTCCGACGAGAGCAGCTGGTTCAGCTCCTCGAGGCGGCGGGCGAGGCTCTCGAGCTTCGCGGCAATGGAGGGCTTCATGGCGGCGGCTGCCGTCGCGGGCGGTCCGGCCGGAGCTAACGCCCGGACCGGAGCTGGAAGAGCCGCGCCACCAGCTCGCGGAGCTCGGTGCGGTCGGCGGCGGGCGCGTCGCGCAGCGCCTGGGTCGGCGCGTGCAGCAGCTTGTTGGTGAGGCCGTGCGACAGCGCCTCGAGCACGGCCCGTGGATCGTCGCCGCGCTGGAGCATGCGCAACGCGCGGTCGAGCTCGTTCTGCCGCGCGGTCTCCGCGCTGTCCCGCAGCGCGCGGATGGCGGGCACGAGCTGCCGCCCCTCCATCCAGTGCAGGAACGAGCCGACCTGGGCGTCGATGATCGCCTCGGCCTGCGCGACGTGCGAGGACCGCTCGTCGTGGCCGGCGCGGACCAGCTCGCCGAGGTCGTCGACGGTGTAGAGATACACGTCGTCGAGCTCGCCGACCTCCGGCTCGATGTCGTGTATCTCTACGAGGTCGACCATGAAGACCGGCGCATGGCGCCGCGCCTTGATCACGCGCTCCATCGTCCCCTTGCCGAGGATCGGCAGCGAGCTCGCCGTACAGGAGATCACGATGTCGTACTCGTGCAGGCGCTCGGGCAGCTCGCGCAGCTCCAACGCCTGCGCGCCGAACCGGCGCGCCAGGTCGTGGGCGCGCTCGAGCGTGCGGTTGGCGACCGCCATTGCGCGCGGCAGCTGCGCCGCGAAGTGCGTTGCGCAGAGCTCGATCATCTCGCCGGCGCCGATGAACAGCACGCGCGTCTCGCGCAGGCTGGGATAGATCCGCGCGGCGAGCTTCACCCCGGCGGCCGCCATCGAGACGACGTTCGCGCCGATCCCGGTGTTCGTGCGCACCTCTTTCGCCACCGCGAACGACCGCTGGAAGAGCCGCGAGAGCGTCGCCCCCAGCGCTCCGGCCTCCTCTGCCATCCGCACCGCGTCCTTCAGCTGGCCGAGGATCTGCGGCTCGCCGAGGACCATCGAGTCCAGCCCGGCGGCCACCCGGAATGCATGGCGAACCGCCTCTTCGCGAGGCAGCGTGTACAGGTAGGGCTTGAGGTCGTGCGGATCGACCCGGTGGTAGCCGGCGAGCCACGCGAGCGCCCGGGCCGGCTCCCCGGCCGCGCAGTAGAGCTCGGTCCGGTTGCAGGTCGAGAGGATTGCGGCCTCCGCCGCGGGGGGCGCCTTGACGATCGCGGCGAGCGCCGCCCGCAGGCCCTCGCCGCTGAACGCCACCCGCTCGCGGATCGCGAGCGGCGCGCTCTGGTGGTTGAGGCCGAGGGCGAAGAGTTGCATGCGGAGGGGGGCGCGCGGTTCAGGGCGGAATTGTAACCCCGGCCCCCGGGCCCTCCCCTTGATCGCACGCAATCCGTGCTACTCGTGCACCGCCTTCCGGAGCTTGACCGGCCCGGTCGGCGCCCGGGCCCGCCGCCGATTCGCTATGCGGCCATTTCGGCCGGCGCCTGCGAGTCTTCGACCTCGCGGAACGACGCCTCCGTGTCGAGCAGCGGGAACTGGCGCGGGTGCCCGATGAGGAAGCCCTGGAAGTAGCGCACGCCCAGCCCGAACGCCCAGTCGAACTTCTCCTGGCCGTCGATGCCCTGCGCGACGACGCGGGCGCCGACGGCGGTCGCGGCGTCCACGATCGCCCGGATGTCGCGGTCCTGCACGCGCTGGAACGCGGTGGACACCGATTTCCGGTCGAGCTTGATCAGCTTGGGGCGCACGAGCTGCAGCACCGTCGCCACGGAGCGCGGGCGATCGGGCATGAAGTCGTCGAGCGCGAGCCGCACGTTGCGCTCCATGCAGTCGCGCGCGAACTGGAGGAGCACCGTGGGGTCGCTCTCGGAGGCGGTGTCGGTCACCTCGACGATCAGCCGCTTCGCCTTCGGCCCGAGGTCGTCGAGATGCCGGAGGTAGCGCTCGCGATGCGCGTTCAGTGTCACCAGCGAGACGTTCACGCTCACCATGAGCGAGGGGTGCAGCATATCGAGCGCGGCGACCGCCTGTTTCAGCACCGACACGTCGACCGTGCCGATGTAGCCGCAGTCCTCCCAGCGCCGGATCATGCTCTCCCGCGAGTCCGGCTTGTCGAGCCCTTCCCGGAAGCGCAGCAGCGCCTCGTACGCGACGACATGGCCCCGATGGCTCATGATCGGCTGAAACGCGGTGCGGATGACGGCTTCCACCATGGCAGGCAGCTCGTGAAGGGTCGTCTGCCCCACGATGCAAGCCAGGTGCCAGGCGTGGTGCCTGGCAGGGATTTCGTGCGGTTGTTCTCAGCCGTCCCGCGCGGGCTGTCCGGCGGTCCGTCAGGCGTGTCGAACGCCGGTCGCCCGGGGCGAGCCGGGCAGGAGATGAACGGCTAGGCGGCCACGAGGAGCGCCGGGACGACGCTTGGCGTGATCAGCACCTCGCCGTCCGCGGCGAGCCCGACCTCGTCGATGAGCCGGGTGGCGAGCTCCTGGATCGGCTCGCGGTTGCGGTCGTACGCGCACACGCAGAACTTGTAGGCGTTCTCGGCGTCGTCCTTCGCGCCGAAGTGCTCCACGAGCGTCGCCCGGTCGACGTAGCATCGGATGCGTGCCTCGCCGACGCGGGCGAAGAAGAGCACGCTCTCCCGCGGCTCCACGTAGAGCCGGCCGTCCTCGAAGCGGATCATTCGTTTCCCCCAGTCACGCGTTGGTCGAGTCTCACCTGCCGGCTACCCGCAGTGCTTCCGGTACACGGCGCTCAGCGTCTGGAACTGCGCGAGCGGCGCCATCGCGATGAGGGCCTTCAAGGCGTTGCAGACCTCGTCCGCAGGCTTGTGGCGCTTGAGCACCGCCACGGCTTCGTCGAGGTCTTCGAGCGCCACTTGCTGGAGCATCTCGAAGGTCGTCGCCTTGCCGCCCTGCAGCAGATCCTCGATTTTCCTCATCTACCTCGCTGGTCCGTGCACCCGGTCGTCCGATACGCTGAAACGGGCAAGCACGCTCCGGGCCAGGTGTGACTTTCGCCCGCGCGGGCGCCGCGCCGTGTCGCTCCCTGGTCAGCATTCGTCGAGAAAACAGCGCGCCAGGCGCTCAACCGCCCGGATTCGTGGTTCCGGGGACCGGCACCAGCGGCCTTCCGGACGACGGACCCCCGACATTTGTGTGGACTTCGCCACACCGACGACCCGGAAACGCCGCTCGGCGGGGCCGAATCGGGGCTTAAGCACGGCGGTTGCTTGCCTCATCCGATAGCCTTGCGAGCCGGCGACAAGTCGACGCGAAAAGCCGGGCGCGAAAGAGGAGCAACACGAAGGGACGACAACATGAAGCTCGACGACCTTTGCGTGCGCGAACCGGCGGCGCCCGGCGGCGACCGCGCGTGGAATCGCGAGGTCCAGGACTTTCTCTCGACGGCGGTGGAGGCGCGCTTCGAGATGCGGTACGTCGGCGAGGACCGCTGGTACCCCGTCCCGGCCGACGACGTTGCCCTCACCCTGGCCGGCTACCACCCCGACCTGGGACGGTGTCTCGACCTGCTGCTGGACGGCGAGGAGGTCGCGTCGCGGCTGGCGCGGTTCCGTCTGTCACAGCGGGCCGGACGGCTGTAGCAGTCCGTCGCGCACGGCTCGCTCCAGCGACGCCGAGCCGGCGTCAGCTCCTGAGCGGGTTTCGATCCGCGTTCGATCTTGCCCTGCCACGCGAGGCGAAATCGTTGGTGGCCAAGGCCGGAATCGAACCAGCGACACACGGATTTTCAGTTCGGCTGGCGGCCCCGTAATTGTCTTGGCCGGGCCGGGCGATCCGCCAACTGCGGACCGCCTTGGCAGCGCCGCCGACCGGCGGCGCGAGGAGGCGCGATTATAGCGACGCCGGGGCCGCAAGGCCACCCGCGACGATTCCGCGACGCGCGGTCCGTCGCGCTGCTTGGCCTCACGCAGCACGGACCTTCTGCAGGCAATAGCCCAGCCCGCGCACGGTGGTGATCTCCACGCCGCCCGACTCGAGCTTGCGGCGCAGCCGGTGAATGTAGACCTCGACCGCGTTGGTGCTCAACTCATCGCCCCACTGGCACAGGAGATCGACGATCCGCTCCTTGCTCACCATGTGGCCCGGTCGCTGCAGAAAGATCTCGAGCAGCGCCAGCTCGCGCGCCGAGAGATCGAGCGTCTGGCCCCTGATCGCGGCGACCTTGCCGACCTGGTCGTAGCTCAGGTCGCCGTGCTGCAGCGTCGCTCCGGCGGCCGCCGAACGACCGCGGCGCGTCAGCGCGCGCACGCGTGCCGCGAGCTCGGCGAGCACAAAGGGCTTCGCCAGGTAGTCATCGGCCCCCATGTCGAGGCCACGCACCCGGTCGTCCACGCCGTCGGCGGCGGTCAAGATCAGGACTGGAACCGGGCTCCCGCGCGATCGCAGGCGCTTGAGCACTTCGAGCCCGCTCATCCTGGGCAGGCCGAGGTCGAGGATCAGCAGGTCGAACTCGCTCGTGCTGAGGGCGGCATCGGCTTCGACGCCGGTCGTCACGCGATCGACCGAATAGCCGGTGTCCCGCAGGCTGTACGTAAGCCCGTCGGCCAACATCGCGTCGTCCTCGGCGATCAGGATGCGCACGTCGCTCCCCCTCCGGTCCCACAGCGGACTCGCCCGCGCGCTGGTTTCGAGGCTATCGCAAGCCTCGTGCAGCAGCACTTGTGCAGTGCGGCGAGCGTGCTCTTATTTTCGCCATTGTAAGCTTGGTGTAAGCATCCCGCTCCAATCTTCGGGCTTACGACCGAGAGTAGGCTCGTACGCGAACTTCGTCGTCACGACCACCCGATCATAGGAGGGGGAGATGGCTGAGCAGGGGAAGACGCTTGACCTGGCGCCCGCGAAACGCGAGGCGTACTGGCGGAAAACATCCCGCCTGATGTGGATCATCATGGCGCTGTGGGTGTTCTTCAGCTTCATCATCCCGGCCTTCGCGGTGCAGCTCAACTCGATCGTGATCTTCGGTTTTCCGCTCGGCTTCTACATGGCCGCGCAGGGCTCGCTGATCTCGTACGTGGTCCTGTGCTTCTGGAACGCGAGCGCGCAGAACAGGATCGACCAAGAATTCGGCGTGGCTGAAGACTGACCGGCCGGGAGGGACTTTCAAATGGCGACCCAATCCAAGCGTTTCGTCGACAACCTCGGCAAGATCTACGGCGGCTACGCCGGGGGTTTCATCGGCTTCGTGATCCTCCTCGCGATCCTGGAGCAGATGGGGGTGTCGAACAGAATTATCGGCTATTGCTTCGTGTTCCTGACCATCGGCGTGTATGCCTACATCGGCATCCTGTCGCGAACCTCCGAGCTCTCGGAGTACTACGTGGCCGGGCGCGTGGTGCCGCCGTTCTTCAACGGCATGGCCACCGGCGCCGACTGGATGAGCGCGGCGTCGTTCATCTCGATGGCGGGCGGCCTGTACCTGGCGGGCTACGGCGGCCTCGGCTACGTGCTGGGCTGGACCGGCGGCTACGTGCTGGTCGGCGTGCTGCTCGCGCCCTACCTGCGCAAGTTCGGGCAGTTCACGGTACCCGACTTCCTGGGCGTGCGCTACGAAGGCAACACCGCGCGCGTCTGCGGCGTGATCGTGCTGTTCTGCGCGTCCTTCACCTACATCGTCGCGCAGACCTTCGGCATCGGCATCATCACCTCGCGCTTTCTCGACATTCCGTTCGAGGTCGCCATCTTCGTCGGGCTGCTCGGCATCCTGGTGTGCTCGATGCTCGGCGGGATGCGCGCGGTGACCTGGACCCAGGTCGCGCAGTACATCATCCTCATCATCGCCTACCTGACGCCGGTGGTCTGGCTGTCGTTCAAGCTCTACGGCAATCCGATACCGCAGCTCGCCTACGGGAGTGTGCTGGGGCAGATCGCGCAGTTCGAGGGCGCGCTCGGGATCCTCAAGCCGCATGCCGCAGCCTATGTCGACGCCAAGGGCGCGTTCAGCTGGGTCGAGTTCAACAACTTCTGGGCGCTGGTGCTGACCCTGATGATCGGGACGGCGTCGCTGCCGCACATCCTGATGCGCTACTTCACGACGCCGAACGTGCGCGATGCGCGTACCTCGGTGGGCTGGAGCATCTTCTTCATCTTCCTGCTCTACTTCACCGCGCCGGCCTACGCCGCGTTCGCCAAGCTGGAGGTCTACTCGAACGTGATCGGCCAGCCGATCGCCTCGCTGCCCGCCTGGGTGCAGAACTGGTCGCAGGTCGGCGGCCTGCTCACGATCAAGGACGCCAACAGCGACGGCATCCTGCAGCTCGGCGAGTTCATCATCAACCAGGACATCATCGTCCTGTCGATGCCTGAGATCGCGGGCCTGCCGTACGTGATCTCCGGCCTGGTCGCGGCGGGCGGCCTGGCGGCGGCGCTCTCGACCGCCGACGGCCTGCTGCTCGCCATCGCCAACGCGCTCAGCCACGACATCTACTACAAGATGATCGACCCGAAGGCCACCACGGTGCGGCGCCTGGTCGTGGCGCGCGTCCTGCTGGTCGCCGTCGCCCTCGTTGCGGCGGCGGTCGCCGGCACGCGACCCGCGGGCATCATCCAGATGGTCGCCTGGGCGTTCTCGCTGGCGGCGGCCGGGCTGTTCGCGCCGCTGGTGCTGGGCATCTGGTGGAAGCGCACCACGGGGGCAGGCGCGATTGCCGGCATGATCGTCGGCTTCGGCGTCTGCGCCTTTTACCTCGTCGGCACGCGCTATTTCGACATGCCGCTGTGGTTCGGCATCCGCAACATCTCGAGCGCGCTGTTCGGCCTGCCCCTGGCGTTCCTGGTGACGTGGGTGGTGAGCCTGATGACGGCGCCGCCGTCCAGGGAGATGCAGGATTTCGTCGACTCGATCCGCGTTCCCAGGGGCGAGCTGGCGTGGGTCAAGGGGGCGGTCCACGAGTAGCCGCAGTCTCGACGTCCGTTCGCGAAGGGCCCGCTCGATGCGGGCCTTTCGTTTTCTCTACAATAGCGCTTCTATGCTCATGGTTACCATTGAACGCCTCGCCGTGGCAGGCGCACTCGCCCTGGCCCTGGCGCTTGCCGGCTGCGCCAGGGGCAAGGCTGACCAGGCCGCCTACGACGTGTGCCTCGATGCCGCCAAGAAGGAACCGAAGTACGCCAAGGCGGCTTTCGCCACCAGGGAGCAGTCGAACATCCAGGCTTCGACCGGCGACTCGGGCATCCGGGTCAACATCCCCTACGAGCTCGAGGGAAAGAAGGGGCTCTACCAGTGCATTGCCGATAAGCAGACCGACGGCACCTACAAGGTCACGTTCTAGACGAGAAGCCGTCTGGCCAGATCAGGGGCGGCGATGCGCCGCTGCATCTCCTGACTCACCGCGATCATCCGGAAGCGCACCGCGCCGTACACGACTTCCTGGTCCAGCGCCCGCATGCTGGCGTGAATCGGCAGGGTCTCGAACAGCCGCCTGGCCGAATGATCGGCGACATCGAGCGCCTGCTGCGGCTTTCCGAGGCTCGCCGTCTTGAAGCGCAGGACGAAGGATGCGCTGGCCTCGCCCCAGCCCTCGGGCCGGTGCGCCGGCGCGGGCAGCGCGGCGAGAGCGGCCGAGTAAAGGCCGACGAGGGCCTCGCATAGCCGGGGATGCTGCTCGGCCGAAACCTGCGGCCGCAGGTGTCCTTCGGCCACGATGAAGAGATCGCCCAGAACGGCGACGAATGCTTCCCAGCGGCAGACGTCGAGCGCCTTGAGAAACGGCGCTTCGGTGAACAGCGCGTAGCTCGCGAGCCCGGTCTTGCCGCGGCAATAGTCGATCGCGCACTTCTGGGCGATCAGGGAGGCGCGCTCTTCGAGAAAGGTCTTCAGCGCGTCGGCCGTGGCGATCGGCGCCGGCCGCAGGCGCGCCAGGACGCGTTGCCAGACCGAGTCGGTAATGGTGGTTGCCCGCGAAGACACTGCGTTCTCATGGTAGCGTATCGGGCATGCCGGCTGAGAACATCTGGTGGCCCTATCTCTATTTCCATCTGCCCAACTACGCCTTCGCGATCCTGTTCTGGACCCTGATCGGGCGGTTCATGTTCTCGCTGTTCCTCGCGCCGGACTCGTCCAACTATATCTTCCGCTGGTTCCGGCGGCTCACCGACTGGCTGATGCGGCCGGTGGCGTTCATCACGCCCTCGATCGTGCCGCCCCTCGCCCTCGCGCCGATCGCCGCGTTCTGGGTGGCGATGGCGCGAGTCGCTTTTTTCGTCGCCCTCCACGCCGCGGGGCTCACCCCGCGCGTGGCGCAGTGAGCGACGCATGCTCGATCGCCACACCCTGGTCCTGCTGGTGCTCGGCGTGTGCATCGTGAACGGGATCTTCTCGCCTTATCTCAAGATCGCGATCCCGGTGACCGCCGCGCTGATGCCTGAGCTTTTCCCCCGGACCATAGAGTGGGTGCTGTTCTGGAGCTCGATGCTGCTCTCCAGCGCGACGCTGCTTTTCAGCGGCGTGCCGGCGGCGCTCTACGAGCGCCTCGTCGAGCGTGAACCCGAGGCCACGGTGTCGATGTGGATATGGCTCGGCGGAGCCGCGACATTGAGTCTGCCAGCCCTGCAGACCCTGCTCTAGCAGACAAGAAAAGGCCCCGCAACCGCGGGGCCTTCGTGACTCTAACTTCCGGGAAGGAGGGTAACGGGAGGGAACCTGGGTTCCCTCCTGTTCGTAACCTACCCCATGGACATGGACTCGCGCGCTGGGCGCGCGAGTTACATGTCCATATCCATCCCGCCCATGCCGCCCATGCCGCCGTGGCCGTGGCCGCCGCCGCCGGCGTTCTTCTTCTCCTCGACCTGCTCGGCGACGCCGACGTCGGTCGTGAGCAGCAGGCCCGCCACCGAAGCCGCGTTCTGCAGCGCGATGCGGGTGACCTTGGTCGGGTCGACGACGCCCATCTCCACCAGGTCGCCGTACTCCTCGGTCTGGGCGTTGAAGCCGAAGTTGCCCTTGCCCTCGACGACCTTGTTGAGCACGACGCTCGGCTCCTCGCCGGCGTTCGCCACGATCGCACGAAGCGGCTCCTCGAGCGCGCGGTGCACGATCTTGATCCCGGCGTCCTGGTCGTGGTTCGCGCCCTTCAGCTTGTCGAGCGCCTTGCGCGCGCGCAGCAGCGCAACCCCGCCGCCCGCGACGATGCCTTCCTCGACCGCCGCGCGCGTGGCGTGCAGCGCATCCTCGACGCGCGCCTTCTTCTCCTTCATCTCGACCTCGGTCGCGGCGCCGACCTTGATCACGGCGACGCCCCCGGCGAGCTTCGCGACCCGCTCCTGGAGCTTCTCCTTGTCGTAGTCGCTGGTCGCCTCCTCGATCTGCTGCCGGATGCTCTTCACGCGGGCTTCGATCCCCTTGGAGTCGCCCGCGCCGTCGATGATGGTGGTCTCTTCCTTGCCCACCTCGACGCGCTTCGCGCGGCCGAGATCCTTCAGCGTGGCCTTCTCGAGGGTGAGGCCGAGCTCTTCGGCGATCACCGTGCCGCCGGCGAGGATCGCGATGTCCTCGAGCATCGCCTTGCGGCGGTCACCGAATCCCGGCGCCTTGACCGCGGCGGTCTTGAGGATCCCGCGCAGGTTGTTCACGACCAGCGTCGCGAGCGCCTCGCCCTCGACGTCCTCGGCGATGATCAGGAGCGGCTTCCCCGCCTTCGCCACCTGCTCGAGGAGCGGCAGCAGGTCGCGGATGCTCGAGACCTTCTTGTCGTGCAGGAGGATGTAGGTGTCCTCGAGCACCGCCATCTGCTTCTCGGGGTTGTTGATGAAGTAGGGCGAGAGGTAGCCGCGGTCGAACTGCATGCCCTCGACGACCTCGAGCTCGTTCTGCAGCGACTTGCCGTCCTCGACCGTGATCACGCCTTCCTTGCCGACCTTGTCCATCGCGTCGGCGATGATCTTGCCGATCTGCTCGTCGGCGTTCGCCGAGATCGCGCCGACCTGGGCGATCTCCTTGGAGGTCGTCGTCGGCTTGGAGATCCTCTTCACCTCCTCGACCACCGCTTCGACCGCCTTGTCGACGCCGCGCTTGAGGTCCATCGCGTTCATCCCGGCGGCCACGTACTTCATGCCTTCGCGGACGATGGCCTGGGCGAGCACGGTGGCGGTGGTGGTGCCGTCACCGGCGACATCGGAAGTCTTGGAAGCGACCTCCTTCACCATCTGCGCACCCATGTTCTGGAACTTGTCCTTCAGCTCGATTTCCTTCGCCACCGACACGCCATCCTTGGTGATGGTGGGCGCGCCGAACGAGCGCTCGAGCACGACGTTGCGGCCCTTCGGGCCGAGGGTCGCCTTTACGGCATTGGCGAGGATGTTGACGCCCTCGAGCAGCTTGTGGCGGGCGTCCTCGTGGAAACGTACGTCTTTGGCAGGCATTGCTGTGAGCTCCTAGATTCTGGTTGGGCGCTGGCGTCAGGCGACGACGCCCATGATGTCTTCCTCGCGCATCACGAGGTACTCGGTGCCTTCGACCACGACGGTGCTGCCCGAGTACTTGCCGAACAGGATGCGATCGCCGACCTTGACGTCGAGCGGCTCGCGCTTGCCTTCGTCGTTGCGCTTCCCGGGGCCCACGGCAATCACTTCGCCCTGGTCCGGTTTCTCGGCGGCGGTGTCCGGGATGACGATGCCCCCGGTGCTCTTGCGTTCCTGTTCGACGCGCTTGACGATCACGCGGTCATGCAAAGGACGGATTTTCATCGACTTTTCCTCCATCATCAGATGTGTGTGGCCGCTCACCGACAGGTAGGCAGACCAGCGGATCCGGGATACGGGCCAAGCCTTGTTAGCACTCAGCTCGATAGAGTGCTAATTTTAGGTCCTCGGCCGCGTAGTTTCAAGGGGGAACACGGGAAAGTTTCGTTGCGCGCGATTGTTGCAGCGCAATATCGACCGACCTGCTCCGCGAGCGGCGGCGCCAGAGCAAGCGCCCGCGATGACGGGCCGAATCGCGCTGGTATGCTTCGAGCCGCCCCCTTCAGATCGAGGACGCCATGCACCTCGCCCGGTTCGTGCTGGTATTGCCGCGTGCGCGCTCGCGCCCGCCGCGCTCGCGCAGAACCTCGGCTTCCTCGCCGGCGGCCCGATGGCGCGCATGAACGGGCAGGACGTCCAGCTCCTGACGAAGAACTATCTCGAAGCCCTGGAGAAGCTCCCCGACGGGCACACCAACGCGTGGCTCAACGCGAAGACGGGCCATTCCGGGACCGCGACGCCGCAAAAGTCCCTCGAGCGCGCCGGCCGCAAGTGCCGGCTCATCGAGTTCACGAATGCGGCCGATGGCCTCACGGGGCGCAGCGAGTTCACGTTCTGCAAGCAGCCGGACGGCACGTGGAAGATCCCGAGCTGAGCCGATGACCGACCGGCGTCTGACCATCCACTTCACCGACGGCACGAACCTCGGCTTCGCCTTCCCGAAGCAGCAGGATGCGCCGGGTTACAACATCACCCACCGCGTCCAGGACCTCCTGAAGGACCAGTACCTCATGATCGAGGTCGACGGAACGGCGATGCTGTTCCCGTTCGCGAACATCAAGTACATCCAGGTCTCGCCGGCGCCGGACCCGCTGCCGGCCAACGTCATCAAGGGCGCAACGCTCGCCGGGTAACCCTTGCCCGCGCCACCGGCCGGGGGAATGCGTCCCCCGGGCTTGATCGGCACGCGGGGCGGCGGCATCTATCCCGCGCGATGAAATACAAGGACTACTACGAGATCCTGGGCGTCCCCCGGGAGGCTTCCCAGGACGACATCAAGAAGGCGTACCGGAAGCTCGCGCGCAAGTACCACCCGGACGTCTCGAAAGAGAAGGACGCCGAGGAGCGGTTCAAGGAGATCAACGAGGCGCATCAGACGCTCTCGGAGCCGGAGAAGCGTTCGGCGTACGACCAGCTCGGGCGCCACCGCCCCGGCGAGGAGTTCCGGCCGCCGCCAGAGTGGGGGCGCGAGTTCCGGTTCGAGGGGGGGGCCGATCTGAACGACTTCATCGACCTCTCCGAGCTTTTCGAGCGGTTCGGCGCCGGCAGCCCCGGCGGGCGACGGCGAGGGCGCGACGGCCAGCGCGGCTTCGCGATGCCGGGGCAGGACTACGAAGTCACCGCTCACCTCACGCTGGAGGAGGTGGATCACGGCGCCGAAGTGACCCTCGAGATCTCGGCGCCGCAGCCCACGCCCGACGGCACGGTCCGCCGGGTGCCGAAGACGATCCGGGTGCGGGTGCCGAAGGGCGCCACCGACGGGCAGCGGCTGCGGGTACCGGGCAAAGGCGGCCCGGGCGTGAACGGCGGTCCGTCAGGTGATCTCTACCTCAACATCGTGCTGCGGCCACACCCGCTGTTCAAGGCATCCGGGCACGACCTGTACCTCGAGCTGCCGGTGACGCCGTGGGAAGCGGTGCTCGGCGCCGAGGTGGAGGTGCCCACTCTCGCCGGGCGTGTGAAGGTCACGGTGCGGCCGGGCTCGCGCGCCGGGCAGAAGCTGCGCCTCGCCGGTCGCGGCCTGCCGACCCCGAAGGGCGGGCACGGCGACCTCTACTGCGTGCTCCAGGTCGAGACGCCGACGGCGCTCTCCGAGCGGGAGAAGCAGCTGTACGCGGAGCTCGCCAAGCTCTCGACCTTCAATCCGCGCGGGCACCTGGGCTGAGGAGAGCTAGTCGATCAGCCCTGCCGGCCCGGCGCCGCGCGCGACCTGACCGTCGACCAGCTCGATCCGCCGATCGCAGCGCTCGGCGAGCCGCGGGTCGTGGGTCACGATCAGGAACGCCGTGCCGTGCTCGCGGTTGAACTGCCGCATCAGGTCGAAGATCCCGTCGGCGGAGTGGGTGTCCAGGTTTCCGGTCGGCTCGTCGGCAAGGACGAGCGGCGGCCGCATCGAGAGCGCCCGCGCGATCGCCACGCGCTGCTGCTGGCCGCCGGAGAGTTGCGACGGCTTCTTCTCGGCCGACGCGGCGAGCCCGACGCGGTCGAGCAGCCCCAGTGCGTTCTCGCGCATCGGCGCATCGCGCCGCCCCCGGTCGACGAGCATCGGCATCATCACGTTCTCCGCCGCGTTGAACGCCGGGATCAGGTGATGGAACTGGAACACGAACCCGATCGTCCGCCCGCGCAGCTCCGTCAGCCCCGCCTCGTCGAGCGTCCCGGTGTCTCGCCCTGCAATCGCGACCGTGCCCGAGGTGGGCCGCTCGAGCAGCCCGATGATGTTGAGCAGCGTGGACTTGCCGGAGCCCGACGGGCCGACGAGCGCCGCGAATTCCCCGGCGCCGATCGCGAGGTCGATGCCGTGCAGCACCTCGGTCTCCACCGGGGTCCCGAGGCCATAGGACTTGCGGACGCCGGCGAGCCGCAGGATCTCAGCCATAGCGGATCGCGGCGACGGGATCGAGCTTCGAGGCTCGGCGCGCCGGCGCCACCGCGGCGGCGAGCCCGGTCACGACGGCGATGGCGACCGCAGCCGCGAAGAGCTCGACATCGATCTCGAACGTGAAGAGCGGCGTGCCGTCGGCGTTCGTCATGGTCCTCGAGAACAGCCACAGCAGGCCCGCCCCGAGCCCGGCGCCGAGCGCCGAGCCTCCCAGTCCGACCAGGCCGCCCTGGATGAGGAAGATCCGCATCACCCGCTGCGGGCTCGTGCCCATCGCCCGCAGGATCCCGATCTCCTTCTGCTTCTGCACCACCGACACGACCAGCACGCTCGCGATCCCGAGCGCGACGATCAGGATGACGAAGATCCGGATCAGGCGGTTCGTCATCCGCTGGTTGTCGAGCGCCTGCAGCAGCTGGGCGTTGCGCGCCATCCAGCTCTCGACCTCGAGCCCGCTCCGCGCCTCCAGCGCCTGCGCGACCGCCTCGGCCCCGAACACCTCGCGCACCGTGAGATCGATGGTCGAGACGCCGCCCGGCAGGTCCTGCAGGTTCTGCGCGAGCTTGAGCGGCACGAACACCCAGCGGCGGTTGAGATCCTTGTTCCCGACGTCGAACACGCCGACCACGGTGACGACGTCGTCGCGGCCGCGCGCAGTCGACAGGCGCAGCTTGTCGCCCACGCCGAGCCCCAGGCGTCCCGCGAGCTCGATGCCGATGACCGCGTCGGTCCCCGAGAGCCGGAACTGCCCGGCGACGAGCCGGGAATCGATGTCGACGATGCGCCGGTAGCGCTCGGTCTCCACGCCCTGCAGCGCGACCGACTCGGCCGCGTTGCCGCGCGTCGCGAACGCGTCGCCGGCGACCATCGGCGAGGCGGCGACGACGCCCGGCGCGCGCTCGGCTTCGACGAGCATCGCCTCCCACTGATCGATCGAGCGCAGGCGCTGCGCACGCTTCTCGATGCGCGCCGCGACCGCGGTCGTGCTGCGGTCGCGCACCAGTTGCGCCTCCTCCTCCGCCGGGCGGATCGTGATGTGCGCCTGCGTGCCGAGCGTGCGCGCGATCAGCGAGTCCTGCAGCGCGGCGATGAGGGAGGACAGCGCGATGATCACCGCGACCCCGATCGTGACGCCGGCGACGATCAGCAGGGTCTGCATCCGCCCCTCGCGCAGGAAGCGCAGCGCGACGATCCACTCGAACGACATTGGCGCCCCTCACCGTAGCCCTCCCCTCAGGGGAGAGGGAGTTCACCGCTTGACGTCGACCCGGACCCGTTGCCCTTCGCCCACGTTCGTCTCGGTCGCAGGGATGACGATGTCGCCGGGCGCGAGACCCTCCACGATTTCCGTCTGCCCGGCACCGCGCAACCCCAGCTTCACCGGGCGCCGCACGGCGTGGTGGTCGTTCACCACGAGCACCCATGGCGCGCGTCCAGCTGCGTCGCGCAGGGCGTCGCTCGGGACGACCACCGCGTCCTTCCTCCGCCCGGCTTCGATCTCCGCCGAGACCGTCATGTCGGTGCGCAGGTACGCCGGCCGTCGCGGCACGCGCAGCGACATGACGACGGTGCCCCGCTGCGCGTCGACCAGCGGCGAGATGTAGAAGATCTCCGCCTCGAACCGGTCGTTAGGGAACGCGTCTGCCGAAGCGGCCGCCCGCTGCCCCGGCGCGAGGTAGCGCAGGTTCTTCTCGTCGACGTTGAGGAGGAGCTGGGTCTCGCCGGCGACGTCCATCTCGAACAGCACCTTGCCCTGCTGGACGACGTCGCCCGGCTCGACCAGCCGCTTCAGGACGGTTCCGTCCGCGGGTGCGGCAATGCGCGTGTTCGCGAGCCGCGCCTCGGCGGCCTCGAGCGCGGCCTGCGCCTGCGCGCGCCGCGAGATCACGAGGGCGTGGTCGGCGCCCGTCGGGCGGTTCGACTCGGCCTGGGCGCGGGCGCTCTCGCGTTGCGCGCGGGCGGTCGCGAGGTTGCGCTCGGCCTCGTCGAGCTTCGCCTTGCCGTAGTAGCCGCTGTCGTGCAGGCGGCGCACCCGCGAGTACTCCTCTTCCGCAAGCACGAAGCTCGCCTCGGCCTGGTTGAGCGCCTGCTCCGCGACCGGGCCGCCGACGCGCTCGAGCTGCATCATCCGCTCCCCGGCTTCGCGGAGCGCGCCGCGCGCCTGGTCGACTGCGGCGCGGGCCTCGTCGTCGCGGAGCCGCGCGAGCACCTGCCCGGCCTTCACGGTGTTGCCCTCCCGCACGTTGACCGCGACCAGGTTGCCCAGGACGACGCTGCCGATCTGCATCCGTGACGGGCTGATGACCCGCCCGGTCGACACGATCGTCTGGACGATCTCGGCGCGCGCGACCTGCGCACCCTCGACCCGCGTCCCGAGCACCGCCCGGGCACCGAGGCCGGCCGCGACCGCGAGCGTGATCAGGGCCGGGACGAGGATCCTGGGGCGAAGCAGTCGAGACATCATCGGGGGAGCACCCATCGAGTCCCGATCCTGCCCGTTGGCCCGGCAGGCCCATTTGATCGTTCGCAAACCCGATCGCCGCGCGCCCCATGACCGAGGCCCCCCCCGGCAAGCCCCCCCGGCCGCTCGGCCACCCTGGAAAAATGCCCTCGGCGTGACAAATTCCGCAGCAAACTCCCTTGAGCGGGACCCGCGGAGGGGGCAGGATTCCAAGACTCGGTGCGGCGCACGGCCCCCGGGCAGGACCCGCTCGAGCTAGCCGCTTCCGGTGCAGAC
>Ga0209342_10001243_pt1 | contig 28724 bp, 39 predicted proteins | sample RifCSP16_2_FD_184023 | JGI IMG/M metagenome (GOLD analysis project Ga0209342, IMG submission 184023) | Soil microbial communities from Rifle, Colorado - Rifle CSP2_sed 16_2 (SPAdes) (version 2) | ecosystem: Environmental > Terrestrial > Deep subsurface > Rock core/Sediment | place: Rifle...
CGATGACAGGGAACTACAACTGGACGTGGGCGTCCGTGAGTCCGGGGAGCTATCGGCTCCAGATCAGCGTGGAGGTCCAGGGTGGGCTGCAACAGATCTCGTACTTCCGGAACACGGCCTTCCTCGGGTACACGGACGAGAAGGGGTTCCCTTGGCCGACCGTGTCCGCGTTCGTCGACGTCGCCTTCCGCGGTCCCGTGATCAGCCTGTCGAAAACGAGTTTGAGGACCACCCTCCACGCGAACGAGACGATCACGTACACCTTCACGATGCAGAACACGGGCGAGCGGGCGGAGACGATGTGGCTGAACGACACCCTTCCGCAGGACCTGACGTACGTCTCCGACACGGCCGGGTCGATCGGCGGCACGGTCGCGTTGTCGGGGAACGCCGTGTACTTCACGTTCCCGAACATGCCCCAGCTCTCCACGCGGACCTTCACCCTAACCGCGGAGGCGGGACCGGGCCTGCCTCGAGGCGCGATCCTCACGAACACGGCGACGCTGAACTACACGAATTCGAACGGAATCCTCCTCCCACCGAGGAACGCATCGTGGTCCGTGACGATCGTCGCGCCGGACCTCGTCTCGGCCATCGTCTCGATCGCACGGACCCAGGCCGTCCCTTCGGACGTCGTCGGGGTCGTCGTGTCCTTCGCGAACGCGGGGAACGAGGCGGCGCGGGACGTCTGGATGAACCTCACGTTCGACCCGGAGATCGTCTTCCTGAACGCGAGCGTGACCGCGAGCGCGTCGGGCCCGACGAGCGTCCGCTTCGTGCTCAACGGTGCTCCGATCGGGGTGTCGAGCGTCTTCCTCAACGTGTCGGCGAACGTGACGGTCCTCGATCGCCGGCTCCTGGCCGTGGGCGGATCCCTCAACTACACGGACGGCTTCCGGAACCTCCGACCGAGCGTGATGCTCGTGCCGGACTCCTTCGCCGCATCCGTGCCGGTCATCTCCTTGGTCCTCACGCCGAACGAGGCGACGCTGGAGCCCGGGAGCGATCTCTTCCTGAACGTCTATCAGATCAACGCGGGGAGCGGGGTGGCAGGCGACGTCTGGCTCACTCTCTCGCTCCCCGCCGGCTTTGTGTATGTGAACGACACGGCAGACGTCCCGCACACACAGCTCGGGGTCACGTTCGCGTGGCACTGGAGCGACTTCGGAACCGGGGCGAAATCGTTCGTGCTCCAGCTCCGCGCGCTGACGTCTTTCGCGAACGGGACCGGCGCCCGGCTCACGTTCCATACGGACTACACGGACGCGAACGACAACTTCCGCCCCGGAATCACGAAGAACGTCTCCGTGACCTTTGTGGCGCCTATCTTCCAGATGACGCTCCTGGCGCTACGGGACTACGCGTTCCCGGGCGAGACCGCCCGGTTCGCCCTGACGATCCGGAACGTCGGAGGCGCCACCGCATTCAGCCTGTGGCTCGAGGAGGTCCATGCGAGCGAGCTCGACCCCGTGACGTACACGTCCCGCGTCCCTGGGATTCCCGACGCCGGCGGATACCTGAACTGGACGTATACGGTCGTCGAGCCTGGGCAGGTCGAGACGATCGACCTCGAGTTACGCATTAAGGATGGGACCCCGGCCCGGAACGTCCTGTCCGTTGCGTTCAATGCGGAGTACACGAACAGCGCGGCCACGGGGAACCTGGTTCTGAGGTCCAACACGGCGGCCGTCACGGTCTCGACGGACTACACGGGCTACTTCTTCGTCGGGCTTGCGGCCCTCGTCGCCTCCCTCGTCGGAATGTACCTCCTCATGCGATATCAGCGCATCCAGATCGAGGAGGTCTTCCTCGTGTACCGCGATGGCGTCCTCATCTACCACCTCTCAAGGAGCCTCACGCAGGACAAGGACGAAGACGTCTTGAGCGGCATGCTCACGGCGGTCCAGGAGTTCGTGCGGGATGCCTTCGCCTACGGAGAGCACCGGGAACTCCACCAGCTGGACTTCGGCGACTACCGGATCATGATCGAGCGCGGGCGGACGGTCTACCTCGCCGTCGTCTATTCAGGGTCGGGTTCGGCCGCCGTGCGGCGCAAGATCCGTTCAGTCCTCGATCGGATCGAGTTCGACTACGCGCCCGTCCTAGAGAAGTGGGACGGGGACATGGACAAAGTCCGCGGCGCTCGGGATCTCATTCGGGAGTACCTCCTCCGGCCCTCGACCGGCCTCCATTTCCGTGGGAATTCGAAGCGCGCATGACGTTCCGTGAAAAGAGGATGGGCCCGGCCGGAGTCTCCGGTCTCGCGGCGAGCCGCGGGACCCTTTGAACCGACGACCATCTGGTTATGAGCCAGACGCTCCACCAGACTAAGCTACGGGCCCTCCCCTCCGCGCAACCGCGGCGCGTTACTTAAGGTGTGTGCCCGCCGATTCTCTAATACCAGGACGTCGGTCCCGGGACCGTGGACTCCGCTCAAGCCGCCGTCCGACTCCTCGAGGCCCTCCTTCCTTCCGGGAACGGCCTCACGGTCTTCGACGCGGAGACGCAGGAGACGTCGTACGGCATCGCGCGCCTCCATGGGCTCCCGTACATCTTCGATACGCACCGGAAGGACGGCGCGTACGTCGCGACGATCGAACTGCTCACGGAAGTCGCGACGCCCGTGCGCATCGCCCCGTCGCGGGTCGAGCGGTTCGGGCGCGATGCCCGACGTGCGGGCCTCCTGCCGCTCCCGTACTCCGGATGTTTCTTCAAGGAGAACCTGCATGTCTACGCGTTCTTCGGACCCGTCGTCGGGTGCGACATCGCGGCCGTCGGGCGTTCCGTGTCCGCCGCCGAGTCCCGCCTCCGCGGGAGCGTCGTCGACCTCTGGCCCAGAATCCCGGCGGAGATCCTGCGCGCACAGAGGGAACTCCTCCGGGGCCGACGCCGTGCGCGGCACGCTGCGGATCTCGAGGTCCTCCGGGCACGGTCGAGCCCTCGTGACCCCGCTCTTTAAGGGCCCTCTCGCAATCCCGGGGAACGATGAAGGACGAGGGCTCGATCGAAGGTGCGCTGCTCCTCGAACTCGCGAAGGAGGCGTTCGGGAAGCAGATCGCGAAACGGGTCCGGCCCCTCGCACGAACCTACGTCGAGAAGTGGATGCAGTGTGAGCTGTGGCTCCACCCCGCCGTGATCCAGAGGCATCGCAATGAGCTCCACACGTTCAAGGGCGCCGTGATCGAGGTCCTGCAGACGTCGAGCGTCGATGACATGCTCGCGATCTGCCGAGCGACGCGCCCCGATTTGAACGACCTGTGGGCGACCCCCGCTGCGCGGGAGAAGCTCAAGAAGGAAATCGACAGGTCCATCGAAGTCGTGAAAGAGCTCTAGGTCGGCTCCCGCCCGAGCTTCCGGAGCCTCCGTTCGACCAACAGACGTTCGAGCGATTTGAGGGAGATCCCGTTCGATGGGACCTCCCGACTCAAAGCCTTTTCGAGGGCCAGGTCTTGAGATCCTACGGAGGCGGAGGATGAAGTATTCGATCACGGGAGGCAACCTGCAGTTCGTCCACTCGGAGATGGAACCGTACCTCTTTCTCTGCATCCTCAGGTCGCACGCGGGCATAGTCCCGCTCCGTCGTAACTGTGGTCCTGTGGCGCACGAATCGGCTGACGGCTTGGATACTCGCCGTGGCCACAGCGTGGCCACTTCTCCCCGCATCCCTCAAGGTGCGTGACCAGCCGTCCACGACCGCGAGGCAAGCCGGGATGAACGAGAACTTGCAAGCTGGATTGATCGAGCACTTGTTCGCAAAGGCGCGGATGCGGGAGGTCGGGGACCGCGTGAGGAAAGCCGAGCGGCTCTGGTGGTGGCCCGTCAAGCCCTCCGACGCACGGAGGGGACGGGGCCTTTAAGGACCCTCTTCCGCATGAGGCCGCAGAATGGTGGACGGCGACCTGCAGAAGGACGTCAAGGAGCTGCGCAAGCAGGTCGAGGCCCTGCGCGAGGCGCTCGCGGAGTTCGCGGAGCCGTACCGCGAGATTGCGGGCTACGTGGAGGAGCTGCAGGCAATCACCCGCGGCTACTTCCGCCTCCTAGACCTCTACGCGAAGCACGGCTCCGTGTCGCCGGACGTCGTGGTCCCAGGGCTCAGGGACGACATCTCCAAGGCCATCCTGACGGCCCTGTTCGCGAAGGGCGACCGCAACATCTCGCAGATCACGGAGACCGTCAAGGGGAAGCGTGGCACGGCGTCGCGGAGGATCGTCCGCGAGCGGCTCCGGGAGCTGGTCCGGCAGGGCGTCGTCGTCGCCTCGACCGCCTCGCGGAATCACACATACCGCGTGTCCGACGATGTGGCCGCAAAGTGGTCACAAGTGCTCGGTTTGTCCAAATACCGGGACCAGCCTCCTGCATTATCAGACAAGGAAGGTGAACGGAATGGGTGAGGAACGGAAGGGAATGAAACCGGAGCAGGTGAGGGAACTCCTCGAGGCCTTCTCGGAGAAGATCCCGGGGCTCCTGAACAGCCTGACGGACGCGATCTACGGCAAGGACGCGTCCGCGAAGTTCGGGACCGCGGTGGCGGACTTCTACACGACCCTGAAGAAGAGCGGCATGACGGACGAGCAGGCGTTCAAGCTCACGGAGCAGTACATGTCCTCCCTGAACCTGGGCGGGATGATCGCCAAGGCGGTCGCGAAGCGTCATGAGGGCGAGGAGTGATGGCCCGAGACCGGGACGGCCTGCCCGTCGCGGTCGCGGCGGCCGTGCCGCTTCTGGCGATCCAGGTCGGCGTGGGGTTCCTGCGGTTCCAGGTGCGTCGCAAGCGGGGCGTGCGGGGATTCCGCCGCGCCCTGATCCGCGGCGGCATGTCCAAGGAGCGGGCGGCGCGGCTCGCCCAGGCGTACCACGAGGCCGGTTCCGTGCGGATGATCCTCCGGGGCGCCGCGGCCTCCCGCCCCTGAGCCGATCTGACGATCGACCGGAGGACGAACCGAACGGGTGTTCCTGAATGACGGACCTGCGAACGGAAATCCCCTTGGAGACCCGCGGCCTTGGGAAGGATTACGGGGACTTCGCCGCGCTCCGTTCCCTTGACCTCGCAATCCCGGAGGGCACGTGCTTCGGATACCTAGGGCCGAACGGGGCCGGGAAGACGACGACGATCAAGATCGCGACGGACCTCCTCCGGCCCACACGGGGCAAGGCATTCGTGTTCGGCGTAGACGTGCGCCGGGAGCCGCGGAAGGCGCTCGCCCGCGTCGGCACGGTGATCGAGACGCCGGAGTTCTACGGGTACCTCACGCCCCTCGAGACGCTCGCGTACGCGGGGCGACTTCGCGGGATGACGCGGAAGGACATCGCGGCCCGTTCCGAGGACGTGCTCCGGACGGTGAAACTCGAAGGCTGGGCGGACCGGCGGATCCAGAAGTTCTCGAAGGGCATGAAGCAGCGGCTCGCGGTCGCCCAAGCCCTCCTGAACGAGCCGGATCTCGTGATCCTGGACGAGCCCACGTCGGGACTCGACCCGCGGGGGATGGCCGAGGTCCGTGAAATCATCAAGGGACTCAAACGGGCGGGGCACACGGTGTTCATGAGTTCCCACCTGCTTGGCGAGGTCCAAGAGGTGTGCGACGACGTCGCCCTCCTAAACCACGGGAAGCTTCTCGTGTCCGGCTCCGTCCGCGACCTCTCCGCGGCCGCGAACGGCACGGTCGTCGTGGCGTCCTTCGCCCGCCCCGTTTCGGAGGAGGAGGTCGCATGGATCGCCGGGCAGCCCGGCATCGCCGATGCCGTCCGGGAGCGGCCGGACACGCTCACCCTCCGCGTCCCGGGCGGGGACGATGCCCGCTCGCGCGTCCTGGCCGTCCTCGTCAAACGCGGACTGCCCGTTTCCGCCTTCCGGCCTGAGGGCTCCGCCCTCGAGCAGCTGTACATGGAACACATCAAGGAGTCGGAGCGGGCATGACCCCGGGTTCCTTCCAGCAGGTCGTGATCGTCGCGGAGCACGAGTTCCGGAAGTACCTGCGGGGGCGGCGCCTCCTTGGGATGGTGATCCTTCTCGCGTTGATCGTCGGGCTGATCCTCGGCCTCCCGCCGGCGCTCGGTGTGCCTTACGCGACGACTCCGAACGCGTTCGCGGCGACGTTCGCCAACTTCACGGGCGTGCTCGTCCTCCTGTGCGGGGTCTTGTTCGCGGCGGACGCCTTGGTCTCGGAGCACGAGAAACGGACCGGGTACTTCCTGTTCCCGAATCCGGTGCGGCGGGAGGCCATCGTCGCGGGGAAGCTCGTCGCGAGCCTGGCGGCGACGGCCCTCGTTCTCTTCCTCTTCTACGGTGCGATCGCAATCGCGGCGCTCGCCGTCACGGGTGCGGCCTCCTGGGAAATCGCCCTCTCCTACGGGTACGCGCTCGCGTACGGGACGTGCGTCGTCGGCGTCGCGTTCCTCCTCTCCGCCGTGATGCGGACCACGATTTCCGCAACGCTCCTCACGTTCTTCCTCTTCTTCCTGATCTTCACGATCGTTTCGGGCGTCCTCGGGGCGACGGACATCGATCCGTGGTTCCTTCCGACATCCGCATCCGGGATCATCGGGAACGTGCTCGGACCGCCGACGACAGCGCCAGGGCCGGGAGGCGGGTTCTTCGCGTATGTCCCCGACGTGACCACGTCCCTGATTGTGTTCGGCGCCTACTTCCTCATCGGCGCTCTAGCGGCGGTCTTGATCTACGCTCGGCGCGAACTCGTGTCCTAGGCCTCGCTCGACGACCGTTCGGAACGGGGGCAGGCGGTGAGCGATCGTCTACATGGCCGCCACAGGTCGCTGCCTGTCGAAGCCTCCGCTGGTTTCTTCTCGAGATAGGCTCCATTCCACGGTAGGGAACGCCGTCGTCCGGATTCGAACCGGAGACCACCTGATTAACAGTCAGGGGCTCTACCAGACTGAGCTACGACGGCTCGACGCGCGATACAAAGGGGGCCTTCAAATAGTTTGTTCCGTCGATGCCCGAGATCATTCGAGCGTCTTTCGGAGTTCCTGCACGGTCGTCGACATGGACTCGAGGACGCCCTTGAGATAGTCGAGGAATTCCTCGAGCTTGTCCGTCGTCACGGCACCTTCGGGCGAGGGCTTGATCAGGCCCTCCTGCTCCAGGATCCGGAGGGAGTAGCGGACCTTGTGCTGTGGGAAGTCTAAGAGTTCCGAAAGCCGGATGATCCCGATCGGTTGGTTTTCCATGATCGCCTTGAGCATCGCGACATGACGCTGGAGAAGCTTGACCTCGGCCTCGATCTTGCTCGTGAGCGCGCTCCGTCGACTCACCGATCTCCGCCCCCTGCACGCTGTGACATGGCCCGTGATACTCCGTGTTCTCTTAAAAGGTTCGATTCCTGGTCGATGCGAAATACGCCATCCGCGTGTTGCTTGCCTCGCCCCACCCACGGTCCCCGAGGGTGATGATGCCGATCGGGACGTCCTTCGGAAAGAGGCCGAGGCCGCGGTCCGCGGCCTTCTGCGGCGCGACCCCTTCCGCGAGCCGATCGTACACGAACTTGGAGAGGACCTGCTTGATGATCTCTTCCCCAATCCCCGTCACGGAGACGGCCCCGTGTGGGCCCGCATACAAACCCGCGCCGACAATCGGGGTGTCGCCCACGCGACCGGGGAGCATGAACGACGTCCCGCCCGTCGAGGTGCCGGCCGCGAACCGTCCACGTCGATCCCGGCCCACGGCTCCGACCGTGTCGTGCAAGTCGACGTCCCTCCACTTCCTCGCGTACCGCGGGAGCTGCCCGTTCCGGATCCTCTCGAGGGACTCCTGGAGGCGGTGCCGGGATTCCGGCGTCGAGGGGTCGTACGCCGGATGGCCCTTCGACCGCGCGAAGGCGATCGCGTCGGTCCCGACGAGCAAGATGTGCGGCGTCCGGAGGACGTCCTTCGCGACCCGGATCGGATTCTTGACCTGCTCGATCGCCGCGATCGCGCCGGCCTCGAGGTCCCAGTCCATCACGGCCGCATCCATCTGAATCCTGCCGTCGATCCGCATCCGGGAGCCCGTGCCCGCGTTCAGGCGGGGATCGTCCTCCAGGACGACGATCGACTCCACGACCGCGTCGAGGGCGCGACCTCCCCTCTTCAGGAGGGCGACGCCGCGCGCCCCCGCCGCGTCGGCGGCGTCCTGGACGGACGGATCGGAGCCCGCGCCGCAGTGCGTGAGGAGGAGGGGCCTCACGGCCCACCGGAGCGAGGGGGCGCCTTTCAATCTTTGGTAGGAAGAATCACGAGGCCTGCTTCTGCCGGATCTCCACGATCAACGCGTCGATCCGTCGGCCGAGTTCGTCCCGAATCCCTCGGAGCTCGGGCATCGTCCTACCCGTCGCCCCGGGCAGCGGCCAATCGTCCGCCTTGTCCTTCGCTCCGATCGGGCATCGATCGAGGCAGCCGAAGGTGATCACGCGCCACGCACGGTCGATCATCGCCGGGGTCACCTGCCGCGGCGTCTTCGCGCCAAGGGGAATCCCGATCTCCCGGAGCAGGTCCACGGCGACCGGATTAATCGCGTCCGCGGCTTGGACGCCTGCGCTCTCCGCGCGCCATCCGGACGGCGCGCGAGCGTTGAAGATCGCTTCGGAGAGGACGCTTCGGAACGTGTTCTCCACGCAGACGAACAAGACGGTTCCCATGGGGCTCTCCATCCGACGGAGGGCCAAAAGGATTGTCCCGCGGTCGACCGCATCGCCCGGTCGATAACCAGGAGCCAAACCCTAAATAACGTTGCCCGCGTCCGAGCGATCGTGCCCGCGATTGAGGCCCGCGGACTCGTGAAACGCTACGGGCGCATCGACGCGCTCCGAGGCATCAACCTCTCCGTGGAGCGTGGCCAGTTCTTCGGGCTCTTCGGCCCGAACGGCGCCGGCAAGACGACGATGCTCCGCGTCCTGACGGGCCAGTTGAAGCCGACGTCCGGGACTGCGCGGGTCCTCGACGTTGACGTCGTGGACGACCCGCTGCGCGTGAAGGCTCTTGTCGGAATCGTCCCGGAAGTCGAATCGCCGCCGTCGTACCTCACCGCGTCCGAGTATCTCTACTTCGTCGGCCGCGTTCGCGGGGTCGACGGAATCGATCGGCGAATCGCCCGCTGGGTCGAATTCTTCGACCTCGGGGACTCCCGGGACCTCCTGTGCAAGGACCTCTCGAAGGGGACGCGCCAGAAGCTCATGCTCGCGGCGGCGTTCTTCCACGACCCCGCCTTGGCGTTCCTCGACGAACCGTTCATCAATCTCGACCCGATCTACCAGCGGCGTCTCAAGGAATTCCTCGAGGCGTACGTCTCGGGAGGTGGCACCGTCTTCATGGCCTCCCATCTCTTGGGCATCGCGGAGCGGCTGTGCGATCAGGTCGCCGTCATCCAGGATGGCGCGATCGTCGCCTCCGGGTCCGTCGACGAGATCCGAGGCCGCGAGATGGACCTCGAGAGCGCGTTCCTGAAGCTCGTCGGAGCCTGAGGATGTCGTGGCTCCTGCGCCTCATGCTCCGAGAGGAGTTCCGCGTTCACGCGACGTACTCCGGCCGGACGATGTTCCTGTCCTTCCCCTTCATCATCACCCTCTTCAGCCTCGGGATCGCGGTCACGAGCGAGCGGCTCTTCGCGTACACCCCGATCGGGGACGCGATCCTCCTCCTCCACATCAGCGTCTTCCTGTACGGGCTCAGCGTGGGCGCGTTCGGCTTCCTCGGCCGGCAGTACCTCGAACGCACGAACGGCACGCGCAACTACATCGTGACGATGCCCGCACTCCTGCCGATGCGCCTGCGCCGAACGTTCTTGGGCATGTACGTCCGGGACGCGATCTTCTACGTGGCGCTCCTCCTGGCCCCGGCGACGATCGGGCTCGTCCTGTCCGTCCCCGTGACGGGGTTCCGGTTGACGAGTATCGGCGTCCTGTTCGGCGCGGCCCTCCTGACCTTCCTCCTCGGGATGTCCCTGAGCTTCTTCGTCTCCACGGTCTACATGCGGAGCCGCGCGGGCTTCCTGGCGTCCGTTGGCGGGGTGTCCGCGCTTTTCGCCCTCGCCGGGGCCACGAGATCCGTCCCGGTCTCCTGGATCCTGCCAGGACTCGCGACCCATGTGCGCCTGCCTCCCTTCACCCTCGACCTCGCGGGAGCCCTCGCCCATCTCACCCTCGGACTGCTTGCGACCGCGGCCCTCGTGGGCGCTGCGGTCCTGCTCGTCCCGGAGCGCTATGAGCCGCGAGCCTCCGCCGCCACGTCCCAGCTCCCGAGCATGGATGCAAGGCTTCGGCGCTTCCCCCGATACGGGACCCTCCTCGCGAAGGAGCTCGTGGACCTCCGGCGTAGCGGGACCTATGCGAAGATGTTCTTCTCTTTCGTCACCCCGCTCCTGTTCCTCTCCTTCACCGCGTGGTTCGTCCGCTACGGCCTCCAGGTCCCGGTCGGGTTCAACACGGTCTTCTACGCGGGGATGGTCGGCTTCTTCGGCGTGATCCTCTACAACTGGCTCAACAACGTCGACGCGACAGACTACTTCGCCACGATGCCCGTGTCCGTCCCGCAGGTCATCCGGACCAAGCTGATCGCGTTCCTCCTCCTGACGACGTGGATCGGGATCGCGTTCGTCATCGCGATCTCCTGGCTGAACGCCGACACGAGGCTTCTGTGGCTCGCCGTGCCCGTCGTCGTCGTGACGTCCGTCTACATCGTGTCGATGACCGCCTACCTGACGGGCCTTCGGACGAATTCCTTCCTGTTCGACCCGGGGATCCTAGCGCGCTTCACGGTCCTGTCGATGCTCCCGGACTTCGGTCTCACGATCCTCTCGTTCACGGTGGACGCGCATCCGACCCTCGCCGCGGCGGGAATCGGGATCGTCCTCTCGGTGCTCGCCGCGACAACGTATATCTTGCTCAAGGGCATTGACGCGAAGTGGCGGGGCACGGAGTTCGGCGAGTGAGCTCCGCGGTGCGGCACCATGGACGGCAGTTCGGCCTTCCGCCGGGCGTTCCACCTCGCGTCGCCCGTCTTCCTGGCCTACTACCTCCTTCCCGAGGACCTCGGCGGTGGCATCTCGCGCACCGCCGCGACCCTCCTGTTCCTCGGGACCGCCGCATGCATTGAGATCGCCCGGATGGCGCTCGGGATCCCGCTTCTCGGCCTGCGAGGGTACGAAGGCCGAAGGGTGTCGGCGTATGCTCAGGGCTCCCTCGGCCTCGCCATCGGCCTGTTCCTGATCCAAGACCCGGGGATCGTCGTGCCCGTGTTCCTCGGCATGGCGTGGATCGACCCCCTGGCAGCCTTCGCGCGACGACGCGGCTGGCCTCGCGCAGTCATCACCGCGGCATACTTCGGCCTCTTCTTCGGGACCGCCTCCCTGATGAACGCCTTCGCCCCGACCTACGCGCTCCTGTACGGCGTCGTCGCGACGGTGTGCGCGATCCTAGTCGAGGGGCCAAAGCTGCCGCAGGTGGACGATGACTTGCTCATGCAGGTCGTACCGTACGCGGTTCTCTTCCTCCTCGTCGGATCGCTCGGGACCGGCTGGCCCGGCTCACTTTAGGACCTCGAGTTTCCCGAATCGGCCCGCGCTGACCTGCATGTTGCCTCGCCACTCCCGGACCCAGCCGTTCGTGATCCGGATCCGGTCGCTCGACTGGACCCGATCGATGTCGTCGTTCCACAGACTCACGGAGACCTCTTCGCCGCTGTCGTCGACGCCCTTCGCGTCGCAGACCTTGCCCGTCGACCCGGAGCGGCTCGAGAAATCCCGTGGCGCGCCCTTCTCCCGGATGGTGAGTTCGATCATGTCGACCTTGCTCTCGGGCCGCAGGTCCCGCACCTTCATCGGATCGGGAATCGGATGTCTCGGGACTCGGATAAACGTTCTCTCGGGAGGCGTCGCGCTTTCGGCCGAGGTCGGCTTCCCGGTCGTGGAGACGAAACGACGGTCGTTCCGCTGTTCTCGCCCGGCCCCTCTGGAAATTCTTTCACGATAGGAAATAAAACTTATAACGTGACAGCCGGATATCGCGCACGTCGATCGAGTGAATCGAATCAAGGTAGTCAGCGATGTCGCGGAACTCGTCCCCATCCTCCGCGCCGTCGACACTGACGTCAAGAGCGAGGTGTTCAAGGAGGTCTCGTCCGGGTGGAAAACGGCCCGGGACATCGAGCAGAAATTCGGGGAGGCGGGCCTCAATGCCCTGCGCTTCTTCGACAAGATGAAACTCGTCGAGACGAAATGGCAGACCGGGCCGACCGCTTCGCCCGAGAAGGCCTACCACGCGTTCTACTCGTCCTTCCACATCAACGCGACCGCGCCGGTCCAAGAGATTTCGGACGTCCTGCATGCGGCGATGATGGCCGAGGAATCGTACGCGAAGATCGAGGAGCAAATCTACGAGATGATCGGTCCCGACGGTAAGTTCTCGGGCGACGTCGCGGACATCCTCAAAGTGTCCCAGACGAAACTCAAGGCCCTCGTGAAGCGTTCGCCCCGTCTTGACTTCCGGGGCCACCGGATCATCCGGTTCGAGGATTGACGTGTGATCACGATCCTCCGGTTGGGCCATCGGCCGGCCCGCGACAAGCGCGTGACGACCCACGTCGCGCTCACGGCGCGGGCGTTCGGTGCGGACGCCGTCCTCGTGACGACGAAGGACCCGACCCTCGAACGCTCCGTGCGGGACGTCGTGCGTCGGTTCGGTGGGCCGTTCCGGATCGAGACGGGGGTCCCCTGGCGGCGCGTCCTTCGGGAATGGCGCGGGCCGAAGGTCCATCTCACGATGTACGGACTTCCGCTCGACGCCGAGCTCCCGCGCATCTCCCCGGAGGATCTCCTCGTGGTCCTCGGGGCCGAGAAGGTCCCCGCGGACGTCTTCCGTCTCGTCGACGTGAATGTGGCGGTCGGGAACCAGCCCCACTCGGAGGTGGCAGCTCTCGCCGTCTTCCTGGACCGACTGCTCGCGGGCGCGGGAATCCGCCGCTCGTTCGCCGGCCGAATCCGGATCGAACCGGCGGCTCGGGGCAAGGTCGTGCACGATTCCAACGAGTGAACCAACAACCTTAATCCCGCACCTTCGATGGGCACGCGTGCGCCCCGGGGTCGCGTGCGGGATCGGCCTCGTTCTGTTCGTCGCGGCCCTAACAGAGGCACTCCCCGCAGCGGGCTACGAGCCTCCCGGTCTTCGCCCGGGCGACTTCTGGACGTATCGCACGAACACAAGCCTCGCCTCGGGATTTTTCCTGGAGGGAACGGCGACGCTCCGCGTCCTCGCCCGCGAGACCCGGACGGTCGAAGGTGTCTCCGTCGACGTCTACCGGCTGTCGCTGAACGGCCTCGGCACGGCGAACGGCAGGTTCGACACGGACTTCGGCTCGACGCCCGCGTCGGGGTCGTGGATCCTGACGGGCGAGGAGCTGATCGAATCTCGCGGGTTGAAGATCGTGTCGAGCGTCCTCGACCTGGAGACGAACGGCACGTTGCACACGGAACCCGTTTCGCTCGCCTTCCAGCTGAGCGTCCAGAACACGACGACCGTCCGTTTCGTCGACGACACGTGGCGCTTCCCGTTCCAGGTCGGGGATTCCGGAGCCGCGGACGCGCGGCTGAACTTCTCCGAGGACTTCCGCCTTTTCTATGGATTGCCCACGACGCCATTCCACTCGGAAGGCCTCGCCTGGCAGAACGTCACGTATGTCGCGGAAGCCGAGGTGTCTGTCGAGGCGCCCGCGGGCTCGTTCGACACCGTCCGGATTCGACGGACATACGAGGACGGAACCTACGTGCTGTCGTTTCACGCTCCGGCGGCGGGGAACGACGCGAGATCGGAAACGCACAACGAATCGGGGGCCCTCGCCTCCGCGGAGCTGATCGCCTATCGATACCAAGCCCTCGAACCATCCAGGTTCCTCGGCCTGACCGTCGGCGACTGGACGATCGCAGGGGTCGCAGCTCTGGCCGCGGTCGGGTCGGGCGCGTTCTGGTGGGATCGGAGGCGGAGGCGACGCCGGAGCGGGCCGCCTCCCTAGCTACATCAGGTCTTCCAAGTCCGTCGGGTGATCATCCAAGACCATGAGGACCGTGTGGCGAGTCGTCTTGGGCGGGAACCGGTCGTCCGCGAGCCCCCGCCGGATGACTTCCTCCTTCGTCACGTGGGTCACGACCGCATCCGGCCAGGTCGTCACGCGGACGACGTCGGAGAAGTACTCGACGAGGTATGCAGGCACGCATCTGCACCCGAGGGCACGGAGGGCCTCGAGGCGGTGGTGCCCGTCGAGGACGACGAGATCTCCGTTCGCCACGAGGATGGGTCGCTTCAGGTAGCCGTCCCGCTTGATCTCCGCGGTGAGGCGCTCCAGCAGGGCCGGCTGCAGTCCCTCGTGGCCGTGGAGGCGATCGATCTCCACGAATTCAAACCGCGCGGTCGGAGTGGACCGGACAGCGGAGCCCGCGCGTGCCACGATGCGGGCAACGAGAGAGGATGAATAAACGTGTCGTCCACAGTGTATTCCAATCTACTTACTTCACGACGGGCGCCGCCATGGGTGCCGAGGATTTCTTCACGGACACCCGCTTCGGGAAGTACCGCAGGACGACGATGTCCCCGACGCTCTGGACCCACCGGAAGGGCACGCTGACCGCACGACTGCCCTCCACGAGGAGCGGGTTCGTCTCGCCGACGAAGATGCCGTCGACCGCCCCGTTGTCGACATCGACCACAAGATTGTTCACGTTTCCCAGGAACACGCCGTGGTGCGTGTAGACCTGAAGCCCGATGATCTCGGATAGCTCTTCGAGCAACGACTCACCATCCCTTCTGGAGGCCGCGTATTCGACGAGGCGCACTTAAACGCTTCGGTGCTTTCTTACAGGCGATCCGGGGGCGAAACACTTTTCGTTGGGGACTGGGGTTCCAAGAAGGTGGGGCTTCCCCAGCCTGGTCCCCCGATGAGAGCCTCGCAACCGATCCCGCCGCAGTCGGGACCTCCGTATCCCTTCCCGGCGGCTCCATATCGTGCGCCGCCTCCTCGAAGGGACGACCTCCTGCTGGTCGTCGTGATCGCGGTCGTAGGACTCCTCGCCCTGGCCGGCCTCGCCTCCTGGCTGTTCTTCGCCATCGCGCTACCCGTCGCGACTCCCGCCCCACCGGACGTGGCGTTCTCGAGCGTCACTCTCACACAATCAGCCGCGATGGTTTCCGTGGTCGCAGTCTCCGCGGAAAGGGCGTTCACCTTCTTCCGCATGGCCCTCGGGGTGGATGCGAACACGAGCCCCGCACTCCCGCTCATGTCGAACGAGAGCGTCCAAGTCGGCAGGGACTCCTACACCCTGTTGTGGCTGGACGAGGACTCCTCGGGCTCTGTCACCCTCGCCGACGCGTTCCGTGTCATCTCCGAGTCCGAGTTCCGGGCGAACACGAACTACAGTCTCGCCCTCATGTGGTTTGACTCCAGGATCCTCGAGGTCGCCCGGTGGAACGCCGCGGTCACGCGACCGGTCCTCACCTTCACCTCCCCCAACTTCGCTGAGGGGAACGTAACCGTTTGGGTCGCGATCGTCTCGCAAGCTGTCGCTCCGTCCAATTACCGGGTGAACATGCAGGTCAACTCCACGACGGGCACGGCCGTTGGGCTGCCCGTAGTGAGCGGATCGTTTGCGAGCCTCACCGTGGGATCGAGGGGGTTCCGTGTCTACTGGACCGACATCGGCGGCGAAGGAACGGTGAACGGGGGGGACGGATTCCGGATCACGGGCGATGGAGTCCCCCTGCCTGGCGCCTCGTCCTTGACCTTGTATCTCCTCTGGACGGACGGAGCCCTCATCCAGAGCGCCTCACTCTCGACTCCGTAGGCCCATCGCGCTCCGGTCAGAGGATGTGCGCGACGATGTCCTCAAGCTCCCGCTCACAATACTTGCAGACGACCCGAAGGGGACTCTTCGATCGGACGACGAACTCCGATTCGATCGGCTCGCGGACGTTGGAGATGCAGTTCGGGTTCGCGCACCGAAGGATGCCGACCGCCCGGTCCGGGAGGGTCACCCGTCGCTTCTCCGCGACGTTGTAGTTCCGGATCACGTTCACGGTCGCCGTCGGCGCGATGAGTGCGATCTTGTCAATCTCCCGGGCGCCAAGCTCGCGATCCTCGACCTTCACGATGTCCTTCCAACCCATCGCCTGGCTGGGGACGTGCATCGCGACCGTGACGGTCGACGCGACGGAATCCCCGATCCCGAGGATCTTGAGGACCTTGAGGGCCATCCCGGCCGGGATGTGATCGATCACGGTGCCGTTCCGGATCGGCGTGACACGGATCTCCTTCATTCCGCTCCTCCGAGGATCAGGTCCAGAAGTGCCATCCGCACGGGCACGCCGTTGAACGCCTGCTTGAAGTACGTCGCGTGCCGGGTCCGGTCCACCTCGGCCGCGATCTCCGTGACGCGGGGGAGAGGATGCATGATCGCGAGGTCCCGCTTCGCCTCCCGCAGGAGCGCGCTGTCGATCCGGTAGGACCCGGCGACCTTCTCGTACTCCTGGGGATCCGGGAAGCGTTCCTTCTGGATGCGGGTGACGTACAGGACGTCGGCTTCGCGGACCACGTCCTCGAGGCGATGGCTCATGCGGTACGAGATGCCGCGTTCCTTCACATGCTCGAGGATCTCCGGAGGCATCTCGAGCGTCGGAGGGCTCACGAAGGTGAGATGGGCCCCGAGATCCGCGAGGGCGTAGGCAAGGGAATGGACCGTCCGCCCGTACTTCAGGTCTCCGACGAGGGCGACGTTCTCCCCCTCGATCCGACCCTTCTCGTCCCAGATCGTGTAGAGGTCGAGCAACGTCTGCGTTGGATGCTGACCCGCCCCGTCCCCCGCGTTGATCACGGGCTTCTCCGTGAATTCCGCTGCGAGTCGAGCCGCACCCTCCTGGGGATGCCGCAGCACGATCGCGTCGCCGTAGGCCTCGACCATGCGGATCGTGTCCGCGAGGGTCTCCCCCTTCTGCACGGACGTCCCGTCCGCGCTGCTGAACCCGAGGACCCGACCGCCTAGGCGCGCCATCGCGCTCTCGAACGAGAGGCGGGTCCGGGTGGACGGTTCGTAGAAGAGCGCCGAGAGGATCTTGCCCTCAAGGGCGCGGGAGCGGCGCTTCCCGAGGGCGATCGGGACCATCTTCTTCGCCGTTCGCAGAACGAGCTCGATGTCCGCCCGCGAGAGGTCGCGGATGGAGAGGACGTCCCTCCCCCGGAAGCCCGACATCAGGCCCCATATTCGTAGGTTCGACTTAAAGGATGCTTGACGGGCCGTTCGCGCCCGTCGGGATGAGGCTCCGGTCTCCACGGCGCACTCAACGTCTCGAGTCCTTCCGCCCCAGCTGGGTGACGTTCGAGGGCAGGATCACGATCCCGCCTTCCGCCTCCATGTACCGCTTCCAGTCCTTCGTGTTCTTCTGGGCTTGCTTCGCCCGTTCGACGGAGATCGTCGCCACGACCTGGCGGACGACCTGGTCGACATCGACTCCGAGGATTTCACGGAGCAGGTACTTCATGCGATTGCGGTCCATGGCGACCGAGGCCATCAGGGCCCGCCGTATAAGAAAAAATTGTCAACGGTCTCAGGGCTGAGAGCTTCTCTGCGTGCGTCGGACGTTGGTGCGTTGGACCCCTTTGTCAAGACCGATTCCGAGGGGCCTCGCCCGCCTGCGAAAACGAGGAGAATAAAAGAGGCAGGACGAGGGGTTCTCGGTCCTGCCTGTGGGTTGTGGAGGAGGGGTTATTGGGTTGGGAAGCTCGGTTCGACGACGTCGACCGCTTTCCAGTCGCCGCCGAAGTCCTTCGTGATGCCGGTCGCCAGCTGGAATCGAACCCGGAGGCGGCCGTTCTCGAAGAAGATGTACGCGTTCTTGAGTTGGGACATGTAGAGGGAGATCCGCTTCCCCTTCTGCGTGAGGGCGCGCTCCGTGCATCGGATGAGCCCTGCGCGCTCCAGCGCGTGAATCCGCCGGTAGCACGCGGCGATCGGGATCCCGTACTCGCGGCTCAAGTCGATGGCCGACTTCGGCTTCTTGAAGGTCGCCACGAGGATCTTCGCGGAGTACTCGTCGGTCACGAGTCTCGACGCTTCCAAGGGGTCCGTGGTCACTTCCTCCTCTTGTGGAGGAATCGACGCGATAATGGCTATTTAAGCGACGGGAGACGATTATCCCGACTGATTCTCAATTTCCGAAATGTCCGTCTGAGGTGAGAATCAGCCGCCGCAGCAGCCGCCTTCTTGCGACTTGCCGCAAGCGCAACCTTCGCCGCAAGACCCCTCGTGCTCGCGGCGGAGGATCGGCAGGGTCACGGCACTTTCCTGCGCCGGCGTCGCCGATTTCTTCTTGTTCGCGAGCATCTCGATGAGGCTTCCCATCGTCCCTTCCCTCGATGACCCCGTCGCGTATTTCTACCTGTCGTCACGCGAGATGCTTTTTGACACGTTCCTCGAAGGGACCGCGAGGCATCGCGCCCACGACCTGGTCGACGAGCCTTCCTCCCTTGAAGAAGAGAAGGGTCGGAATCCCCATGACCATGTACTTCTGTGGCGTCTTCGGGTTCTCGTCCGTGTTGACCTTCACGAACGTCACCTTGCCCGTGTACTTCTGGGCAAGTTCCTCGACGATCGGCGCGATGGCGCGGCAGGGGGCGCACCATTCCGCCCAGAAGTCGACGACAACGTACGGGTGCTCCTTGACGACCGTCTCGAACTCATCGTCGGTGACGTGGATGGGCTTGTCCGCCATGGGTCTCGGCACCAGCCGCCCTCCATACAAGGCGGTGGAATATAAAGGTCGGTGCGCACGATCCGACCGGGCGGCGGTCATGACAAAAGCCGACGCGCTTCGATGAGAAGGAAGTTCGGCGCTCGACGGAAGTCTGCGAAGTGCCGATACATCCGCTTGACCGCCTCCTGCGTCGGCACTGGCTCCTCCATGCGCAGGACCACGAGGCTCGCATCGTGGAGCGCCGCGACGTAGTCCTCGAGGGTTCGGTGGAATCCGACGGCCGCCGGCTTCCCAACGGGGCCCCACCAGATCGCGACCCGGTCGTAGTACCGGTCGACGAGGAGTCCCTGCCACTCCTCGATCCGTTCGCTGTCCGGAGGTTCCCGAATCCAGCGAGCAGGCACGGGTCGATCGAAGCACGGATGGGTGATGCTGAAGACGAGGCGTCCCCCGGGCCGGAGGACGCGGCCGAGTTCCTGGAAGGCCTCGCGATATGCGACCACGTCCTGCATCGCGACGTTCGACACGGCGGCATCGAAGGTCGCGTCGCCGAAGCGAGAGAGACGCGCGAGGTCCGCCTCGTGATATTCGATGCCCAGGGAATCCCGGGCCTCCTCCCGTCTCGCGACTTCCAGCAGCCGAGGCGAGAGATCGACTCCGACGACCGAGGCCCCCCTCCCCGCGAGGAGGCGGGACAGGTACCCCGCGCCGCACCCGGCATCGAGGATCCGGAGTCCCCGCACGTCCCCGAGGAGGCGGAAGAGCGCGGGATCGATCACCCACTCCCGGTTCACGTCCCCGCGTGGGCTGTACCGGGAGGTCCACCACTCCGAGATCCGGTCCCAGCCCCGGCGAGATGTCTCCACGGTGACTCCCCCGACGGGGGTCACGCGGGTCGTCCAGCGTTCCTCGATTCCGTCCCCCGGGCTCATCCCCCATCGAGCGCGCTCCCTCGCCCGGTGGACCTGCCATGGATGCCGGCCCTCGTACTCGAGTCGATCGAGGGCGTCGTGCCATTCGGAGCGCCATGGGCAGCGAAGACGATAGTGGTAGGCCCAGCCCCAGAAGGACCTGCGCGGCGCGCGGTGCTCACTGGCGCAGTCGAGACAGAAGAGTCGATCCTCGCGGGCGCAGTAGGCGATCGCGTGGAAGTGGCGCGCCTTGCCGCACACGGCGCAGACGAACCGCCAATGCCAATCGCATCGAGGCGATGCAGAACGTGTGGAGTGACGCGCGGCCCGCACCGGATGTCGCGGCGCGCGAGTCCGGATCTGGCGGCAGTATCGGCAGGGTGTGCCTCCCATGGGCCGCGCCCATCGGACGGCCGGGCTTAGCCTTTGCGACGGGGCGATGGCGCGGATCCACGGCGTGGCCGCTTCCTGCCGCCCCTCCCGCGACGCGAGGTTCGACCGGCGCGCGCCGAGCGTGGACGGCGCGGGCGCTGTTTTGCGGAAACGGACTTGATCACGAGACGCCCTGGCTTCGTCTCGTCGAAAGGAGGCACCGCCCCCTCCGCGGCTCGGGCCGAGAGAGCCCGGACGCCGGGCGTATCGAGGGTCTCGGCGGCCTCAAGGACGAGGTGACGCACCCGCTTTCCGCCGCCCTTCAAGAGGCCTCCGGGATCCGGGAGGTCCGCGCCTTGCAGGAAGAACAGACTCACCCACCTCGGGTATAGCGCGATCGAGAAGACCGCGTCCGACGCACGCTCCGTCGGGCCGAACCCAATCGCGAGGGCATTGTAATTGTCGTACACCAGCACGACGGCTCCGGGAAACCGGGCGCGCAGCTTCGCGACCGCCTCCCGTCCGAGGTCGCGAACCCCCGATGCATACTTCGCGAGGAAACGGCCCATCTGGGCGTCCGCAGATGACTGCGTCACGTCGACTCAGGCCCCGCGTCCTGCGAAACAAGGCTCGTTTTCGCGGACACGGACCCCAAGGACCCGGGATGCCTTGGCTCTTCGTCCCGTACAGGGGCGACCGGGGGGTGAGGACTCGGTCCCTCGGGTCCGTAACGCTCATATAGAAGCCCTATCATAGACCGGCGGGATTTCCATGATGGGCGGTCAACCGATCATTATTCTCAAGGAGGGAACGGAACGGGAGAAGGGGAAGGGCGCGGTCTTCAACAACATCGCGGCCGCGAGGGCCGTGGCGGACGCGGTCAAGTCGACCCTCGGCCCCAAGGGCATGGACAAGATGCTCGTCGACTCCCTGGGCGATGTAACGATCACGAACGACGGGGTCACGATCCTCAAGGAGATCGAGATCGAACACCCGACCGCGAAGATGCTCGTCGAGGTTGCGAAGACCCAAGACGACGAGGTCGGCGACGGCACGACGAGCGCCGTGATCCTCGCGGGGGAGCTCCTCAAGGAGGCAGAGTCCCTCATCGAGCAGGAGGTCCATCCGACGATCGTCGTGAACGGGTACCGGATGGCCGCCTCCGAAGCCGTGCGACGGCTCGAGGCCCTCGCCTTTCCCGTGAAGCGGGACGACAAGGCGACCCTCCGGTCGATCGCGCGCACGGCGATGTCCGGGCGCAGCATCGGGGTGAGCACGGAGTTCCTCGCGGACATCGCGGTTGACGCGGTCCAGGCCATCGTCGAGGAGGTCGCCGGAGAAATCCGCGCGGACGTGGACAACATCCTCGTGCAGAAAAAGCACGGCGGGAGCCTGACGGACACCGCTTTGATCGACGGGGTCGTCCTCGACAAGGAGCGGGTCCACACCCGCATGCCGAAGTTCATACGGGGCGCGAAGATTGCCCTGATCAACCGGGCGCTCGAGGTCAAGAAGACCGAGGTGAACGAGGAGATCCGGATCCGGGATCCGGCGAAGCTCCAGCAGTTCCTGAACGAAGAGGAGAAGAGCCTCCGGACGATGGTCGAGAAGATCAAAGCCTCCGGGGCGAACGTCGTGCTGTGCCAGAAGGGCATCGACGACGTGGCCCAGCACTTCCTCGCGAAGGAGGGCATCTATGCGGTGCGCCGAGTGAAGGAGAGCGACATGAAGAAGCTCGCGAAAGCCACGGGCGCCCGAGCGGTCACGAACCTGGACGATCTCACGCCGAAGGAGCTCGGCAAGGCGGATCTCGTGGAGGAACGGAAGGTCGGCACGGACGACATGACGTTCGTCACGGGATGCAAGAACGCCCGCGCGGTGTCGGTCCTGATCCGAGGCGGGACGGAGCACGTGGTCGACGAGGTCGAGCGGATCCTCCATGACGCACTCCGCGTCGTGGCCGCGGCCATCGAGGACGGGAAGGCGATCACGGGCGGCGGCTCCGCGGAGGTCGAACTCTCCCTGCGGCTGAAGGACTACGCGGCGAGCGTCGGCGGGCGCGAGCAGCTCGCGATCGAGGCGTTTGCGCAGGCCTTGGATGTGATCCCGCGCACCCTCGGCGAGAACGCGGGGCTCGACCCGATCGATGTCCTCATCAAGCTCCGGTCGGAGCATGGGAAGAGAGGCGGCAAGACGATGGGCGTGAACATCCTGACGGGCGATCCACAGGACATGCTCAAAGCCAACGTGATCGAGCCGCTCCGGGTGAAGGTCCAAGAAATCGAGTCCGCCGCCGAGGTGGCGGGGATGATCCTTCGGATCGACGACATCATCGCCTCCAAGAAGTCGCCGCCTCCGCCTCCGGGCGGGGGCGGGGAGCACGGCATGGGCGGAATGGGTGGCATGCCCGGCATGGGCATGTGACGTCGCCCTAGCTCGTCGGCGGTCGCTCGCCCAGGAGCCGCGCCGCAACCCGTTCGCGGAGCCGGCGCGCCTCCTCGTCTCTTTCGTCGGCCAAGCCGGACTGGATGACCTCCGTCCAGGAGCGGCCCTCCCTAGGCGACTCGGGCGGACGGGTCGGTTCGATCCGGAACTTCGGGGCGGTCCCGTCCATGACGACGACCCGAGGCGACCGATCCGAGCGCGAGCGCAGGATCTCCACCCGCGCCGTCGCCCCGTCCTGAGACAGCGCCTCGCGCACCGCGGCCGCGGTTTCCTCGATTGGCCGGTCCGCGATGAGGCTGTAGCTGATCGCCCCGCGCCGGACGATCCGCGGCAAGAACACGAGGACTGCGAACACCGCCAGGAAGATGCCGAGGACGAGGAACGTGAGGGCCCCTTCGGCGGCCTCGACCCCGTAGGCGACGACGAGCAGGACGCCGACGCCCAGGGAGACCATCGCGAGCCCGAGGAACATCGTCGCAATCCGCAGGTTGTTCGCGTAGGTCCACGTGACGCGGCGTCCGGACTCCATGTCACCGGCCTTCCACGACGAGCGCCCCGAACTTCCCGCGGGACACGTCAAGCCCGAAGTTCGTCCGCTTCACGTAGCAGTCGAGCGCCCGCACGGTCGCGCCCGGCGCAACCTTCCCGCGTTCCACGAGCCCGACGTCCTCGTCCCAGAGGGCGAAGCGGCAGAACCCGCTCTCGTCCCGGAGCTCCAGGTTCACGACCCGGCCCGGGGTCCCGTCCTGGCGGTTGAAGGTTCGGACCGGACCGACCCCGACGACCGTGGCGCGGAGGTTCGCCTCCATGCCTTCCTCGAGGTCCGCGATCCGGGTGAAGGACGCGACGCTGCGTCCGAGCCTCTCGATGAGGACCATCGCGGCGGCATCTCGATCGAGGAGTCCGCCCCATGCCGCGATGACTTCCTCGAGCTGCAGGTCGAAAGCCTCGGGGGTCAGGAGGTCCTTCACCCTCTCGAAGTGCGGCCGGCGCACGCCGTGCCATCGCCCGAACGGACAAAAGGTTTGCCCCTTACCCGAGCCCAAGAAGGATGGCGTCCTGCACGGCCCGCAAGGTCCCCCGGTCCCGGGACGCCGCGCGCATCAGGACGGTCGTCCAGGGATCCGCCGCGTCGCGCTTCACGCCGACGAGGCACGCAGGATCCTCGATCCGGACGAGGGCTTCGCACCCGCGGAACACGCCCTCATGGTCCGCTTCCTTCGGATCGACCGCCGTGATCCGCCGATCGCGGAGCGCGCGTCGAACGGCGTCTGCGACGGCCTCTCGAGGCGCCCAGACCTGGAGGGCCCATAGGGGCCTCGACACGAGCCGCGCCGCGAGCCAGAGAAGCGGGACGAAGGAGGCGGCCACCAGGAGACCAACCACGAACTCCGGTTGGCGGACCTCCCACGCGAGAAGGCTCGCGACCCAAAGGCCCGCGGACAGCGCGAGGAAGAGGATCACCGCGCTCCCGGGGACCCGTCGAACCCACTCGGGAGCCTCCCGCGCGCCACCCATCGTGACGCCCTCATTTGAGCCGGATCGTCTCGAGATTCATGGGCGCGCGGGTCTCAATGCCGAATTTCTTGTAGAGCCCGGAGGCGAGGTCGGAGCACTTGTACTCCTCCCCGTGGTTCACGATGATCCGTTCGGGCCGGGGCTCCATCGTGCCGACGTAGTTCAGGAGCTGCAGCCGATCCGAGTGGCCTGAAAATCCGTCGATCGTCTCCACGTCCAGCTTGATCGGCAGGGTGAGTGGCTGCCCGCGGTCCATCAGGGTGATCTCGCGGGCCTCCCTCTGGATCCGGCGACCGAGGGACCCCTCGGACTGGAATCCGACGAACAGGAGGGCGTGGAGCGGGTTGTCCGCCCAGCCCTTGAAGTACTCGAGGACCGGCCCACCGCTCATCATGCCCGAGGTCGCGAGGACGATGCACGGCTCCACGTCGTCAATGATGTTCGTCCGCATGTCCGAGGTCTCGACGCGCTTGAACGAGGGCGACAGGAACGGGTTCTCCCCGGTCTGGAAGATCTGCGTCCGCAGCTGGCTGTTCAGGTACTCCGGATACGCCGTGTGAATCGCCGTCGCCTCCCAGATCATCCCGTCCAGGTAGAGAGGGACCTCGGGGATCTGGTGGGTGCGGATTGCGTCCTCGAGGACGAGCATGACCTCCTGGGACCGTCCGACCGCGAAGACCGGGACGAGGACCTTTCCCCCGCGGCTCAGGACCCGTCGGCTCACGTCCTTGATCTGTTGAGCGGCGTCGTGCCGGGAAGGCTGGACGTCGTGGTAGCCGCCATACGTGGACTCGAGGACGAGGGTCTCGAGGCGCGGGAACTTGTTCACCGCCGGGTTGAAGAGCCACGACTTCTCGAACTTGATGTCTCCCGACATCGCGACGTTGTAGAGGCCGTCACCGATGTGGAAGTGGGCGATCGCGGAACCGAGGATGTGCCCCGCGTTCTGGAACGTCAGGCGGACATCGGGTGCGATGTCCGTCGTCTCGCCGTACCTTAGCGGGATCGTGTTCGCGACGGCCTTCCGGACGTTGCTCGAGTCGTATGCGGACTTTCGGGCTTCCCCCATCGCGACCTTGATGAAATCGAGCTGGAGGAGGGACATCAGGTCCCGCGTCGGAGGCGTCGTGTAGATGGGCCCCTCGTAGCCGTACTTGTAGAGGGCCGGGACGAGACCGCTGTGGTCGAGGTGGGCATGCGTGATCACGACCGCGTCGATCGAGCTGAGGGGCATGACCTCGGGCGCGTTGAGATACGGGGAGCCGTTGTCCTCGGAGATCAGGACGCCGCAGTCGATGATGACCTTCGACTCCCGCGTGCTCAGGAGGGCGCACGACCGGCCGACCTGGCGGAAGCCGCCAAGGGCCGTGATCCGCACATAGTTCTCCCCCGTCGGAATCTCCCGCGCGAGTCGGCGCCCGACCTGCTTGAGGAAGCCCACGCGCTCCTCGTTGATGGACCGCAGATATTGACGAATCTCCTCGACCGTCTTCGAGGGAATCGGCGGCGTCCGGACGACCTTCGGCGCCCAGCCGATTCGCTTCTTGAGCTCGTTGAGGATCGAGCCGTGTCGGCCGATGACCATTCCGGGGGACAGGGCCTCGATCGTCACTTCCCCCGTCTCCGTCTCGAAGTAGATCCCCGTGATCTGGGCCTCGGGCGGGATGACTTCGCGGATGATCTTCTCCGCGTCCTCCTGGGATGCGAGGAGGGACGGATCCGGACGGACGACGATCCGGCGCCGGAGCTGCTGCGCGATCTGGCGCACGAGCTCGTTCGACTCCGCGAAGACCTCCATGTTCTTCGTGTAGATCACGATCGTGGGGCCTTCGAAGTCGATCTGGGTAATTTCCACGTGGTCTGGGACCACTTTCTTCACGACGCTACGCGCGTCGCTGAGAATGTCTTCGATTGTCATCGAACATTAACTGGGGGCTCGACGCCCCCCTGGGGATTCAGGCCAGTTTCATGGCGGATTTGCGCTTCTCGACTTCCTTGTCATCGAGCATCTTGAAGCCGTCTTTCGTGATGAGGGCGACATCGATCCCCTCGCCGGAGACCGCGTCCCGCTTCATCGCGGCCGTGACCGCCCGGATCGCGAGGTTCGCTCCCTCCTCCGTCGTCATGTCGTCCTTCCAGTGGTCTTCCATGACACCGTACACGTAGGGACTTCCCGAACCCGACGACACGTATTTGTCCGGCAGGGATCCGCCGGCAGCGTCGAGGGAGTAGACGTGGCCGCCGGAGCGGTCGACCCCGCCGATCACGAGCTGCACCCAGTACGGGAAGTACCGGCTGCCGGAAAGGATGTTCGCGGTCAGGGTCGCACAGGCCTCCACGGGCATTGACGCACCGCGCTTGAGCTTGTACAGTTCGACCTCCGCGGTGATGTACCGCGCGAGGACCTGCAGATCGCCGACGAGCCCGGCGGTCGTGAGGCCGAGGTTCTCGTCGAGCCGGTAGACCTTCTTTGTCCGCTTGTGGGCGATGAGGGTTCCGGCCGTCGCTCGGCGGTCGGCGGCGAGCACGACGCCATCCTTGCAGACGAGGCCCACCGTCGTGGTCCCGGTCTCGACTTCCTTGGAGATAGATGCCATATAAGCACTCCCGTTCAAAAGGGTGTCAAAAACTGACGGTCGAAGCATATGGCCGGCGGTATATAAGTGTTATGACTTTCGTGTCGGGATTCCGAACCACGGCCGTCCATCGGGAGGAAACGTCGGCGATGATGGCGGTTGGTCGCGCACTACACCGTCGTCGGCAGGGCGACGAACGCGGTGTCGCCTACATCCGGAAGTAGGCCCACCAGACTCCGATGATCACGACGACGATGACGACCGCCGCAACCGCGAGCCACATGTACATCTTGCGCTTGCTCGACTTGTCGCCGCCGAGCCCGAGACCCGCTACGTCGTACGACATGGACGACCTCGCCGGACGAACCGGCGGGCGCGTAATAAGGGTTTCGTCAGCGAGAGGCTGTGCCTCGGAGTCCTTCGAGAAGCCGCCCCGCCCGTTCCGCGGGACGCCATTGGACGGCGTAGGCGATCTTCTCTTTGGGAAGCGCGACACTCGCTGCGCTCACGTAGACCGTGTAGCCCTCGGCCTCGCGTTCGGTGCGCAGGACTTCGTCGGAAGGAATGGAGACGATTTCCGTGCCCTCCTGGTCCTCGAAGAAGAACTGGACGGCGCTCGGCATCGCGCGGAGCTTCACGAGGTAGAACGTCGGATCCTCCGGGTCTCGATCCACCGGGGCGGCGACGAACAGGAGCCCCGCGCTGTGTCGAAACGCCTTTCCGGGCACGGGACGCAGGAGCGGGATGCGCTTCCCGTCATGGTCCATCGAGACCTCCACGGTCACGTCCTCCTCGGCGACGACGGGATAAGCGATCTCCCGCGCACCTGCAGTGGCGGCAAACACGACTTGGGTCCCGGATCCCGACCCGGCCGGCACGATCCGCATCTTCATCCTCAGGGTCGCGAAGCTCAGGTCGTACACGCGATCGTTCGCGTCCACGTAGCCGAGGATCATCGACCGCCTCAGACGCCGAAGCCCTTGCGGAACTGCTCTGCAATCTCGGCGAGCTCGCCCTGGGTGAAGTTGTCGAAGTCCGAGACGGACGTGTACTCGGCGAGATGCTCCTCCTTGTAGATGTTTGGGATCACGGAGGCCACCGTCTCCTCGGACAGGATGAACTTCAGGGCCGCCTGGGCGAGATTCATCCCTTTGCCCTCGTAGATCCACCGCAGGTTCTCCGCCTGCTTGCGGGCCCGCTCGACCCAGACAGCGTCCTTCGCAGCCAGGTCTCCGTCCGCCGGATGGCCGGTCGCGGTCGGGTCCGACTCGAGGACGCCGCCCGCATGAGGCGCCCGAATCACCATGCCTTGGTTGATCTCCAGCGCGACTGGGAAGAACTTGCGGCCCGGTTCTTCCTCGAGCAGGTTGTAGTACGTCTGGATGCAGCCGAGGTCGTACTTGCGCATCGCCGCGCGCCCTTCCTCGAGCCCGCCAGGCCCCGGTCCGAGCGCGATCCCATAGTACCGGATCTTCCCCTCCGACCGAAGCTCCTCGAGGGCCTGCCACACAGAGGCGTTCGCGACGGTCGCGGCGTCCGGATAGTGAAGCTGCAACGCATCCACGTAGCTCGTCTGGAGCCGCCCAAGGGTGGCTTCGAGGGAACCCCGGATGCCCCCGGGTGAGAAGTCGGGTCCGGCAGACGTGCGGCCGGCCTTGCTCGAGATGATCACGAGATCCCGCTTGTCCCGGAACGCCTCTCCCAGGAGGCGCTCCCCGCGACCCTCGCCGTCCGTCGGCGCGACGTCGTAGTAGTTGATCCCGGCGTCGTACGCCTTGCGCAACAGGTCGATCGCCTGCTCGTCGGAGAAGGATCCCCACCGACCCGAGGCGAGGGTCCAGACGCCGAAGCCGACCTCCGACACCTCGAGTTCCGTCTTTCCGAGGGGACGATAGTTGAGCAAGGCCTTCCGCCAGGGACGGCAAAAGCGGGGCGCGTATTTGACCGCACCGCTGGGCGCGTCATCGCCAGGTCACGAAGAAGAGGGCGGCGAAGCCGACGAGTTCGGCCGCGTTCAGGGCGAGCATCGGGAGCGCGACGTTCGCGCCCACCTCCGCGTCGTTCATGTTGACGTAGAAGACCATCGCGGCGAGATTCTCGATGATGAAGAGGGACGCGAAGAGGACGAGGCCCAGCGCGAACGGAGAGCGTAGCTGTCGATAGTTGTTCGCGTATACGTAGACGAA
>Ga0209342_10001247_pt1 | contig 28696 bp, 27 predicted proteins | sample RifCSP16_2_FD_184023 | JGI IMG/M metagenome (GOLD analysis project Ga0209342, IMG submission 184023) | Soil microbial communities from Rifle, Colorado - Rifle CSP2_sed 16_2 (SPAdes) (version 2) | ecosystem: Environmental > Terrestrial > Deep subsurface > Rock core/Sediment | place: Rifle...
CCCTCCCGGCCCACGGGCGCTTCTCGCAGGAGGTGGCGGACGGCCACAACGCCTTCGCCTATGTCTTCGAGGGCGAGGCGGAGCTGGGGACGGACGGGCGAGACGGGGCGGGAACGCGCGTCGCCGCCGGCAACCTGGCCGTGCTCGGCGACGGGGCGGTCTTCCACGCGCGGGCCCTTTCCGCCCCCGCGCGCTTCCTCCTCGTGGCCGCGCGGCCGATCGGTGAGCCCGTCGCCCGTTACGGCCCCTTCGTGATGAACACGCGGGAGGAGATCCACCAGGCCATCCGCGACTTCCAGAGCGGAACGCTCGCGTAAACGGGCTCGGGGGTGTCCAGGGAGACCCCTCAGGGTACGCGCGCCCCCTTCGGATTCTGCCCGGGAGCAAGGAACGTCTTGACCAGGTCACCCTCGCCGCAGACGGTCATGCCTGAGAAGCGCTTGTACCAGGGCCCCTCGGGTACCTCCGGCTCGCCGTCCAGCCAGCGCGCCAGCAGCTCGAGCTGTCGGGCCCCGATCTGACGTTGCTGGATGCGGTCGAGCAGGTGCTGAAAGAGGGCCGGGGGGAGGTCCTTGCGCCGGACGCGCGGCATCGGGGATCAGATGCCGTAGAAGCCGCGGGTCAGGCGCTCGCGGAGGACTGCCGCCTCGGCCGGGTCCTTAACCCTGGCCAGCCGCCTTGTGAGAAGACCGAGCTCTTCGGGTGAGAGCCGGTGCCCCTGCCCCTCCAGCGCGGCGAGCTCCGGCGTCTCGAGCGTGACCTCCTCGCCGGTGGGCTTTCGGGCCACGACCCGCGACCCCGTGATCGCCTGCCTCACGAACCAGTGGTAGACGGCGATCGCGTTCTTCACTACGTCGGTGCGCTTGGTGCGCGTTAGCTGGGCCATCTGGTCGACGAGCGCGGCCTCGGTCTCGGTCAGGACAGGCTGGACTCGCGCCATGAGCAGATCCCCTCAGACTCTGTTCTACTATACCTCACAACTGCTCACGCCCGTTACACCCTCCGTAGAAGGCGACCAGCAGCTCGCGCTCGAAGCGGTTGGCCCGCAGATTGAGCTCCGCGCAGAGCCGCCAGGCTCAGGTGCGGAGGACGCCTGGGAAGCGGGAGCCGGCCACGGCGTGACCGGGGAACACCGGCCCCAGGTCGCGGGCGCCGAGGTGGCGGGCGAGCAGCTCCGCGAGCAGGTCGCGGAAGTCGGTCGTCACCGCGAGATCGCGGCCCTCGAAGAGGGCGGAGGGGGCGAGGCCCGGCCACCGGCCGTGGACCTTGCCGCCCTGCACGGCCCCTCCCATCACCAGTGAGACGCTGCCGTGGCCGTGGTCGGTCCCGCGGTTGCCGTTCTCACGCACCGTGCGCCCGAACTCGGTGAGGGTCACGAGAACGACGTCCGCCATCCGGGGACCGAGGTCGTGGTGGAAGGCGAAGAGCGCGGCCGCCAGCTCGCGCAGCCGGCTCGCCAGCTGACCGGTGACGCCGCCCTCGGCGGCGTGGTGATCCCAGCCCCCGATCTCGGTGAAGGCCAGCTCGACGCCGAGATCGGCCTTCAGCAGCTGCGCGATCTGGCGGAGGCTCTCGCCGAGGGGCCCTCGGGGGTATCGGGCTCCCGCCTCGGGGGCCCGGCGGGAGGGCTCGGCGCTGCGGAGCGCGCCCATCGCCTCGAATGCCTCCCGGCCCGTGCTCCGGAGCGCGTCCTCGACTGCCGCTCCGTACATGCCCTCGAAGCCCCGTGCGACCGCCTCGCCGGTGAGGGGGCCGAGGCCGAAACCGCGCAGACTGGCCATCGCGACCGCCGGCCCGCGCCCCTGCAGCGAGCGGGGCAGGACGGGGGTGAGCGAGACGGCCCGGAGCGGAGTCGCCCCGGGGTCGGGTGTTGCCTGCAGGTGCCGGTTCATCCAGCCGTCCTCGGTGGCCTTGCGTCCCGGCGTCCCGCTCTCCATGAAGTCCTGGGCGTCGAAGTGGGAGCGTGTCGCGTCGGGGCTGCCGACGGCGTGGACCGCGGCGAGGCTTCCCTCTCTCCACAGCGGCAGCAACGGCTCGAGGGCGGGGTGAAGGCCGAAGAAGCCGTCGAGGTCGAGCGCCGTCTTGCGGCTCGAGCCGCGAGGTGCGGGGACCGCGATCGTCCTCCGTGCGTCGTAGTAGGCGCGCTCGCCCCAGGGGACAACGGTGTTGAGGCCGTCGCAAGCCCCGCGCTGGAAGATCACGACGAGCGTGCGGCGCCGGGGCACGCCGTCCGCGGCCTGTGCCGCGCGCAGAAGGAGCCGGGGCAGCGCGCCGAAGCTCACGAGGGCGAGGCCGGAGGACTGGAGGAAGACGCGGCGGGGGAGCATCGCTACCTCCTCTGGAACTCGGGGGAGCCGAGGATGAGCCCGGCGACGCGCGCGGTCTCCAGTCCCGCCGCTTCACCTTCGATCGTCCGGCGCGTCGACTCGCTGAGGCCAGAGGGCAGCAATCGGGCGGCGAGGGCGTCGGTGAGGCCAGGGCCTCCGGAGGCGAGGCGCTCCGCGTCGACCCTGACGCCGCCCACGCGGCCGGCGGCGAGGTCGAGCGCGAAGTTCAACCTCGCCACGAGACCGCTGGTGGACACCCAGGCCTCGGCGGTGTCCTTGTAGCCGGTCGGTGGCGCCTGGAGGTAGAGAGGCATACCCATGTCAGCGATCCGGCGCGCGAGGTCACGACCGTCCGCGACCTTCGCCCCCGACGCCCGTACCGCGCTCACCACGAACTCGAGGGGCGACTTGATCTTCGTCGAGCGCACCTCGGGGGCGAGGAACTCCGGCGAGGTCACGATGGTGCGGACCACCTCGCGGATGCTCCCGTCCGTCGCCTGGAACACGGAGGCCGCTCGATCGACGAGGGCGGGCGGGGGCTCGTCGGCCACGAACCGTCGCGCGAGCTTGAAGGTGATGAAACGGGCGGTCGAAGCGTGCGTCGCGAGCATGTGGATGATGGAGCGCCCCTCCCTCTCGCCTCCGCCCTCGATCCTCCGTCCGAGCACGACTCTGTCGCCGTCGTCGTGGAGGCGCTCTTCGAAGGCGAACTCGGGCCGGCCCTGGCGCAGGCCAGTGATGGTCCAGCCCGTGAACGCCCGCGCGACCTCGGTGACGTCCTTCTGCGTGTACCCGCCGTCGACGCCCAGGGTGTGCAGCTCCATCAGCTCCCGGGCGTAGTTCTCGTTGAGCCCGCGCCGGCGGCCCTGGGCCTCGGCCGATCTCCCCTGCGCATCGCGCCCGGGCCGACCGAATCCGAAGCGGCCGCGGCGCAAGGCGCTCGGGCCCCGCCCGCCCGCCGAGGCCGAGGGCGACGCCGAGAGCCAGTTGTCGAGATAGAAGAGCATGGCCGGGCTCTTCGCGGTGGCAAGGAGCAGGTCCTCGAAGCGGCCCCATGCATGCCGGCGGATCGCACGCTCGTGCTCGCCGAGGAGGAAGCGTACGGGCCCCTTCTGCGCGTAGACGTTGAAGTGGTTCATCCAGAAGTCGACGAGGACTTCGTCGAGCTGCCGCTCACCGAGGATCGCGCGCAAGACCTTGGCCTCTTGCAGCTCGGTCAGGACCTGGCGGGGGCTGCCCTCCATCATCGGGGCGTACTTGGCCACGAGCTCCCGGCGGGCCGTGCGCCGCTGCTCCTCCGTTGCGCCCTCGTCGAGCTCCGCCCGCCGTCGCTGGATCTCGCGCTTGGCCTCGGGGGGGATGTCGTAGCCCTCGATGAGCTGCGCGGAGGTGGGACGGATCGTCTCGAGGCGGAGAAGCCTCGTGTCGATCTCCCGGTCCTCGATCCGCTCCGGGTGAAGCTGGCGCTCGATCCATCCCGGGAGGCCCAGCGCGCGCACGGTGGCGACGTCGCCCGTGCGGGGGCCCCATGTGAGACGACTGAGGACGTGCACGATGGTGGCGTCGTCCGCGAGGGGCGGGGTGGCGCCGTGGACCGGGGTCGCCAGCATCACCGCGAGGCCGACGTGGACGAGCGGCCTTCGCGTCTGACGCCTCGGCACGGGGCTTCCCTGCACGCCCGATTAGACCGAATCCCTCGACCGGTGGTTGAAGGCCGTGACAGGCCTTGAAAGACCGGGGTCGCTGCCCTTAAACTTAGCTTGTTGAAGGGTTTCGAGAGAAGGCCAGCGAGGGTTGGCGTCCTTGGGCCGCTCGCCGCTTCCCTTCTCGTCCTGCCCCTTTCCCTTCTTGCCGCCGGGGCGTCTTTCACCGTCCTCACCGCAAGCCAGAGGCGTGAGGTGACGCCGGTCGTCCGGGGTGACGCGGAGCTCGCCGCGATCGAGGATGTGGTCGCCGGCTTCGGGGTTCGGATCACCGCCGACCCCCGAGGCGGGGCGGCAACGCTCGCGCTCGGCGGTCACGAGGTGGGTCTCTATCACCGCAAGAGCCTCGCGTCCGTGGACGGGGACCTTCGTCTGCTGTCGGCCCCCGTCCTCCTCGAGGGGGGCCGGTGGCTGGTGCCGGTGGACGCCCTGCCACGCCTGCTCGGCCCCCTGCTGGAGCGACCGGTGGAATGGCGCCCGGCCCAGCGCGTGCTGGTCGTGGGAGAGGTCAAGGTCCCGCGCATCTCCGTGAGCACGTTCGTGACCGGCGACCTCGCGCGCGTGGTGCTCGAGGCGAGCGAGAGCGTGCCGTTCCGCGTCCAGCAGGAGAGCGGCCGGGTGACGGTCGCCATCCCGCGCGACCTGCTCGACGTCTCGTTCCAGCCCGTGCGGCTCGCGGGCGGGATCGTGGAGTCGGTGCAGTTCCTCGGCGGGCGCGACAACGTCTTCGCGGTGCAGCTCGGGCCGCGCTTCCACAACGTCCGGGCGATGGAGCAGGCGGTGCCGGCGCGGCTGGTGCTGGAGTTCCAGGGGCCACCGTCCCCGTCCGCGGGCGTCGCGCACCCGGCGCCGCCGCGGGTGGCGCCGAGGCCGACCCCGGCCCCGACGGAGATGGCGGTGCGGACGGTCGTGATCGATCCCGGCCACGGGGGGGAGGAGGTCGGCGCGCGCGGCCCCTCGGGGACGTTGGAGAAGGACGTGACCCTCGCCCTCGCCCGCAAGCTCCGTGCGGAGCTGGTCAGCGGCCTGGGCGTGCAGGCCTTTCTCACGCGCGACCGCGACGTCGAGATGGGGCTCGACGACCGCACCGCCATCGCCAACAACTACAAGGCCGACCTCTTCGTGTCGATCCATACGAACGCGAGCCGCGTCGCGGGCGCGAATGGCAGCGAGGTCTACTTTCTCTCTCATCAGGCGAGCGACGAAGAGGCGCGGCGGATGGCGCAACGCGAGGGATCAGCGGAGGAGCTCTTCACGGCGCCGCCGGGTTCGGCGCTGGCGATGATCCTCTGGGACATGGCGCAGGCCGAGCACCTGGAGGAGTCCTCCGCCCTCGCATCGCGGCTCCAGGAAGAGCTGGCGGTCGTGACCGGCAGCGAGGAGAGGGGCGTCAAGCAGGCGCCGTTCCGAGTGCTGGTCGGGGCGGCCATGCCGGCGGCGCTCGTCGAGGTGGCCTTCATATCCAACCCCGAGGAGGAGAAGCTGCTCGCCTCCGAGGCCCATCAAGCACGCATCGCCGCCGCGCTCCGCCGCGGCATCGCCCGGTACCAGCGCGACCGCTCGGCACGCCTCGGCGTGGCGGCGGCGCCGCCGGGCGGTCGGTAGTGTTGCGTTTTGCCCTCCCTGCTGCTTCCATGGGAACGCGGGTCGCCTGGAGCGCCCGCTCCCTCCGATGACCTCGCGCCAGGCGAGCCTGCTGACCGCGCTCGGTCTTGCCGGCCTGCTCGCCGCGGTGTCCCTGTCCGCGCCCCGCTGGGCGGGTCTCCTCCGCGCGCCGGTCGGGGTATTCGAGGAGGACGAGCACGAGCCGGCGGGGCGGGGGTTCGTCGCCGGGGGGGGCGCCGAAGCGGAAGCGGCGGCGGAGCGTCGCATCAGCGTGCGCCTCTACTTCCAGGCCCCGGACCGTAACGGCCTGCTCCCCGAGGAGCGCGAGGTGGCCTTCTCGGGCGACCTCGCCCGCCAGCTGCGGACGGTGATCGAGGAGATCATCCGAGGCCCCGCCACCGGGCTTCTGCCCACGCTGTCTCCGCAGGCACGCGTGGTCGAGGTCTTCGTGACCGCCCGCGGCATCGCCTACGTCAGCCTCTCGAAGGAGGCGACGCAGGACATGCCCGGGGGCTCGAAGGCCGAGCTGCTCACGGTCTACTCGCTGGTCAACACGGTCGTGGCCAACTTCCCGGCCGTGGCCCGTGTGCAGCTGCTGGTCGAGGACCGACCCGTCGACTCCTTCGCCGGTCACATCGACGTCTCACGGCCTCTCCTCCCCGACATGACGCTGCTCGCCTTGCCGTCCCCGTCTCCCGTGGCCTCGGCGAGCCCCATGGTTTCGCCCGCGCCATGATCCTCCTCCTCCTGACCTTGCTCTTCCTCGCGCCTCCGGTCCCGGGCGGTGCCTCGGCGACGGCGGAGGCCGAGCGCCTGGCCGAGGAGGCATTGCGGCTGGAGGCGACCGACCGCCCCGCCGCGATCCAGCGGGCGCACCGGGCCCTGGCCCTGACCTCCGAGTTCGTTCCCACCGCCTTCGTCTCCGCCGGCCGCAAGGGCGAGGTCGTGGAGGACGAGTTCCAGGCCGCGCGCGATGGATACCGGCGCCACCGGGCGCGCCTCTACGAGGCGTTGGGAGCCCTCCTTGCCCGCGGTGGGAAGCCGCTCGCCGGCTCGCGCTACCTGGCTCGGGCCTTCCTCCTCGACGCGACGCCCGACCGGGGCTTGCTCCTCGCCCGCGCCCAGATCGCCCTCGGCCGCGGCCGGGAGGCGCTCGCGACCGTCCAGCGGGCGATCGCGGGGCTCGTGTCCCTGCGGCCGGAGGCGACGGCGGTCATCGCGGAAGCGGTGGACGTGGCGGGGCTGCCCAGCGCCCAGGCCGAGATCGACCGCGGACGTCTCCAGGCCACTCTCGGCGATGCGGCCGCCCTGCGCGATGGACCGCTCGAGCTTCCGAGCGAGCTGAGGCTCTCGACGAGCCCGGTCTTCCGGCTCGGCGACGCCGCCATCAACCTCATCTATGTGGCGGAGGCCTCCTGCCGCTCCTGCTCGGCCGACCTCGCCGAGCTTCGACGCCTGGTGCCGGAAGGGGTTCGCGTCCTCATGCTGCCGGCGGTGGACGATCAGGACGTGGCGCTGCGCCAAGTCCTCGCCCTCTACCGCTACCCCTGGCCCCTCCTCCTCGGGAGAGGGCTCGCGCGGCGTCTCGCGCTCGAAGAGCGGCAGGCGCTCGTCGTGGGTCGGGGGGGATGGACGATGGCCGTGCTGAAGGCCCCGTTCGGACCCCCACTCGCCTCCACCCTCGCCGCCCTGGGCCGGAGCGACGTCGAGGAGACGATCCCGCGCGCACGGTGGAATGGCCGACCGGTGGACCGCGACCCGCTCCCGCCCCCGCCGGCGCTCCTGCCCGAGGGGCTCGCCCCGGGGGAGGACGAGCCGGCTCCGCCCGACTTCACGGCGGCGGTCGGAGCCTACGGTGGCGGCCGTATGGCGGAGGCGCTGCGAGCCTTCGAGGTGCTCGAGGCCAAGGGCGACGGCTGGCTTCTGTCGCCCGAGGCGCGGCTCAACCGCGCGCTGTGCATGGCAGGGCTGGGGCAGCGCGACGCCGCGCGTCGGATCCTGCTGCGCACGGGCGACGGGCGCTTCCCGGAGGCGATCGATCGGGCCCTGGAGGCGATCGCGGCGCGCACGCGATAGCTGCCCGCTCTTCGTTTTTCCGGGGGGGTCGGTTACAGTCGCGAGGGAGGTACGCATGGCAGAAGGGCCGCGGGTGGTGATCGAGACGACGATGGGCGAGATGGAGATCGAGTTCCTGCACGGCAAGGCCCCGGGGCACGTGAAGAACTTCCTCGACCTCGCGCGGAAGGGCTTCTACGACGGCACGACGTTCCATCGCGTGATCCCCGGCTTCATGATCCAGGGCGGCTGTCCCAACACGAAGGACCCGAAGGGCTCCCGCTCGACGCACGGCACCGGCGGCCCCGGCTACACGATCAAGGCGGAGTTCAACGACACGCCCCACCGCCGCGGTGTGGTGTCGATGGCCCGGGCCAGCGACCCCGACAGCGCGGGGTCGCAGTTCTTCGTCTGCGTCGCCGACTCCGGCTTCCTGGACCGGCAATACTCGGCCTTCGGCCGCGTGGTGCGGGGGATGGAGGTGGCGGACCGGGTCGTGGCCTCGCCTCGGGACGGCCGGGACAACCCCGTGCAGCGCGTGGAGATGAAGGTCCGCGTGATCGAACCCGGCACCTGATCCGCCGATGGACGAGCGGCAGGAGATCGAGATCAAGCTGCGGACGAAGAGCCCGGAGGCCGCCCGCGAGGCGGTGCAGAGGCTCGGGGCGCAGCGGGTCCGGCTGCGCCACTTCGAGGACAACGTCATCTTCGACGACGGCGAGGGGTCGCTGCGGGCGACGGGGACGGTGCTGCGCCTGCGGCGCACGCCCGCGGGAGGGGTCCTGACCTTCAAGGGACCGCGAAGGCTGGAGGGCGACCTCAAGACCCGCGAGGAGCGCGAGACCGCGGTCGAGGACGCAGAGGAGGTGCGCGCGATCCTCGCCCGCCTGGGCTACCGACCCGTCTTCCGCTACCAGAAGTACCGGGAGAGCTGGTCCTGGAAGGGGCAAGAGATCGAGGTCGACGAGACCCCCATCGGTACCTTCATCGAGATCGAGGGGGACGCGGAGGGGATCCGGGCCGCCGCCGCCGCCCTCGGCTACCGCCCCGAAGACTTCATCACCGAGTCCTACGTTGGGCTCTACTTCGCCTCCGGGGGCAAGGGGGACATGGTCTTCTCGGAATGACGGAATGAAGGCCATGGTCCTGGCGGCGGGCCTCGGCCGGCGCATGCGCCCCCTGACGCTGTGGCGCGCCAAGGCCGTGCTGCCTGTCCTCAACCGACCGCTGCTGCACTGGACGCTCGAGCGGCTGCGTGCGCACGGCGTGACCGAGGTGATCGTCAACCTCCACCATCTCCCCGAAACGGTCACCGCGGCGGTGGGCGATGGGCGGGCGTTCGGCTTGCGCGTGCGCTACGTGAGGGAACGCCGCATCCTCGGGACCGCCGGGGGGCCGAGGGCGGTCCGCGAGCTGCTCGGCGAGGAGCCCGTCCTGCTCGTCAATGGCGACGTGCTGTTCGACTTCGACCTGACCGACCTCGTGGCACGACACCGCGCGTCGGGCGCTCGGCTGACGCTGGCCCTCAAGCCCAACCCGGATCCGCGGACCTACGGGCCCGTCGTCACCGGACGCGGGGGACGCGTCCTCTCGATCGCCGGACTGCCGCGACCGGCGCGCGGCCGCATCTCGCTCTTCACGGGCGTGCATGTGCTCGACCCCACCGTGCTCGACCGGCTTTCTCCGGGGCCTGCCGACAGCGTCCGTGACGTCTACGCCCCGCTCGTGGCCGCCGGAGAGACGCTTCTCGGGGTGCGCGTGCGCGGGGCGTGGTACGATCTCGGCCGCCCTTCGCTCTATCGCGACGCGCAGCTGCGGCTGTTGCCGGGGAGTCGATCGTTGGTTCACCCACGAGCCCGTCGCGGACGCGGGGCGCGTCTCCTCCGCTCCGTCGTGGGTCGGGGGGCGCAAATCGGGCCCGGCGCGCGGGTGGTGCGGAGCATCCTGTGGGAGGGAGCGGTGGTGGAGTCGGGGGCGCTCGTGCGCGGCTCGATCGTTCTCGACGGCGGGCGGGTCGCTTCGGGCGCTCGGGTGGAGAACGTGATCGTGCTGCCTGCTCGCCCGCGGGCTCACCGGGGGGCAGGCGGTCAGGGACGGATGACCCAGGTGGAGATTCGGTGACGGCCGGCGGAGCGGCGACGCCGCAGTTGGTGGACGCAGAGACGGCTCGGACGAGGATTCAGGAGCACCTCGCGGAGAGGGGGCATCGTGCCTCCGAGATCGTTCCGCTGTCCGGAGATGCCTCGACCCGGCGCTATTTCCGCCTCGTCGAGCGCGAGCGGACCCGCGTGCTCGCTCTCTACCCCGACCCCTTCCGGCCCGACGAGCTCTCCTTCCTCGCCGTGCACGCGCTGCTCGAGGGGTGGGGCCTGCCCGTCCCCGCCGTCCTCGACGTGGACGGGCCGCGTGGGATCGTCGCGCAGGAGGACCTCGGGGACCACACGCTCCAGGAGGTCCTGAAGGAGGCCGGCGATCGGCAGCGCGAGGAGCTCTACCGACAGGCGGTGGACGAGATCGCGCTTCTGCAACGGGAGGCGGCGCGGGCCCCGCACGGGGCAGCCTGTTTCCAGATCGCCTTCGACATCGAGAAGCTAGTCTGGGAGCTGCACTACTTCCTCAAGCACTTCGTAGAAGGCCATCGAGGCTGCGACCTGACGGTGGAGGACCGGGCCACGCTTTCGGAGTCTTTCCACGCGCTCTGCGAGGAGATCGCCTCCTGGCCGCGGCTGCTCTGCCACCGCGACTACCACTGCCGCAACCTGATGCTCCACGGGGAAGAGCTCCACTGGATCGACTTCCAGGATGCACGGATGGGCCCCGCGACGTACGACCTCGCCTCGCTCCTGCGCGACGCCTACGTCGACGTCCCCGACGAGCTGCGCGACGCGCTGGCGGAGGGATTCCGGGAGAAGGCCGTGCCCGGCGAGCCGCGCGACGTCTTCCGGCGCCGGTTCGAGCTGATGAGCGCGCAGAGGAACCTGAAGGCCCTGGGCACCTTCGGCTACATGGCCTCCGTGCGCGGGAACCCCGTCTATCTTCCTTATATTCCCCGAACCCTCGCCCACGCCCGCCGCAACCTCGCGCGCTACCCCGAGCTGGAGCCCCTCCGTCGAACCCTGGCGCGCCACGTCGAGGAGCTGGCCTGATCGTGGACGCGGTGCGGATCGCGGATCTCCGCAACCGCGCGGGGGAGGAGGTCCGGCTGCGGGGATGGCTCCACAACCGCCGCTCGAGCGGGAAGCTGCAGTTCCTGATCCTGCGTGACGGCTCGGGCTACGCCCAGGCCGTTGTGTCGAAGGCTGGAGTTTCCCCCGAGGCCTGGGAGGCGGCGGAGAATGCGGGGCAGGAGTCTTCGCTGGAGATCACGGGAAAGGTCCGGGAGGACCGACGGGCCCCGGGCGGGTACGAGCTGGAGGCGACCGGGCTTCAGGTCCTGCAGAGCGTCCACGACTACCCGATCACGCCCAAGGAGCACGGGACCGCATTCCTGATGGAGCACCGGCACCTGTGGCTGCGGTCGACGAGGCAGCACGCGATCGCCCGCCTCCGGCACGCGGTCGTGAAGGCGACGCGAGACTTCCTCGACGACGAGGGCTTCACGCTCGTCGACACGCCGATCTTCACGCCCGCCGCCTGCGAGGGGACGACGACGCTGTTCGGGGTGCCCTACTTCGACGAGGGCACGGCCTATCTCACGCAGAGCGGGCAGCTCTACAACGAGGCGGCGGCGGCCGCCCACGGCAGGGTCTACTGCTTCGGCCCCACGTTCCGGGCCGAGAAGTCGAAGACCCGGCGCCACCTGACCGAGTTCTGGATGGTCGAGCCGGAGATGTCCTTCGCCCACCTCGAGGATGCGATACGCCTCGCGGAGGGGCTCGTCTGCCACGTCGTCGCGCGCGCGCTCGAGACGCGGCGAGAGGAGCTCGAGATCCTCGAGCGTGATGCCTCGAAGCTCGAGAGGGTCCGGGCGCCCTTTCCCCGGCTTCACTACGACGACGCGATCGCGCTCATTCGGTCCAAGGGCTCGGAGACGGGGTGGGGAAGCGACCTCGGGGGCACGGACGAGACGATCATCGCCGAGGCCCACGAACGCCCGGTCGTGATCCACCACTTCCCGACCGCGGTCAAGGCCTTCTACATGGCGCCGGATGCGGAGCGTCCGGAGCTGAGCCTGTCCGCCGACATCCTGGCCCCCGAGGGCTACGGCGAGATCGTCGGGGGCGGGGAGCGAATCGCCGACCACGAGCTGCTGCTCCGGCGCATCCGCGAGCACGGGCTGCCGGAGGAGGCGTTCCGCTGGTACGTGGACCTGCGGCGGTTCGGGACCTTCCCCCACGCCGGCTTCGGCATGGGGATCGAGCGGGTGGTGGCGTGGATCTGCGGGATCGACCACCTGCGCGAGACGATCGCGTTTCCGCGGATGCTCTACCGGATCTATCCGTAGTTGATCGCGGTCTACGTCTCCGGGCACGGCTACGGGCACGCCGCGCGGACGGCGGAGGTGTTGCGGGTGCTGCGCGCGCACGCCCCCGAGCTGCCGATCGCGGTCGCGACCTCGGCACCGCCGTCCCTGTTCGAGGGGCTGGTGGCACCTCCCCTCACCGTGCGCGGGCTCGAGTGCGATGTCGGTGTGGCGCAGCGCGATGCCCTCGTCGTGGACGAGGGGGCGACCGTCGAGCGCTGGCTGGCGTTCCGGGCCGGCTTCTCTGAGCTGGTCGAGCGTGAGGCGATCTGGCTGCGGGCGTCGGGGGCGCGGGCGGTCCTGGGAGACGTCCCCCCTCTCGCCTTCGCCGCGGCGGCGGAGGCGGGTGTCCCCGGCCTCGCGCTCGCCAACTTCTCCTGGGACTGGATCTACCGTCACCTGTCGAGGCGTCAGCCCGCGCTTGCCGCCGCCGCCGAGGAGGCGGCGATCGCCTACGGTCGGGCCGAGCTGCTGCTGCGGCTTCCCTTCGCCGGGGATCTCGCGGCCTTCCCGCGGGCCCTCGACATCCCGCTCGTGGCTCGTCGTCCGCGGGTTCCGAAGCTTGAGGCCCGGCGGCGGCTCGGCCTCGATCCCGGGCGCCGGACGGTCCTGCTCTCGTTCGGAGGGGTGGGGATGCCCGGCCTGTCGCCGGCGAGCTTTGCCCACCTGCGCGAGTACCAGCTGGTCCTGACGGGGCCGGCGGGCAGCGATCCCGCGCCGCCGAATCTTCGGCGGCTGGAGGGCGAGGCCCTCGCCGCGGTCGCCCTCGGCTACATCGATCTGGTGGGCGCGGCCGATGTCGTGGTCAGCAAGCCCGGCTACGGCATCGTCAGCGACTGCATCGGTGCCGGCACGCGGCTCGTCTACACGGACCGGGGCGACTTTCCCGAGTACCCGATCCTGGTTCGGGAGATGGGGCGTTACCTCCCGGCCGTCCACGTGGGGAACGATGACGTCCGCTCGGGTCGGCTCCGTGAGGCGGTGGAGCGGGTTCTTTCATTGCCCCTGCCAACGCCGCCGGACCTCTCCGGCGCCGAGGTCGCCGCCCGGCGGCTGCTCGAGGTGGCCGCGAGGTGAGGCCGAGCGCGCGAACGCGACCCCGGAACCCTAAACCTTGTTAGCATGAGAGCTCTAACTCTTGCCGGCTCTTTCTTGGATGGCCTCGATCGCTTCCCGCACCGTTTGCCTGAGATCGAAAACCCCTGAGCCGTACTTCTGCCTCAAGGTTTCGTCGCTCGAGCCCTCCTTCAGCTGTTTCTCCAACTCGGCCATGTAGTCGCGTGATTCCTCGAATGCCCTCTCGAGGCTCGCGATCATCGACGCATCGCCGATTTGGCCGAGTGCATATACCGCGCAGGCCCTCACGGCGAGATTCTCGTCCTTCAAGCTCTTGATCAGAGTGTCTGTCGAGCGACGGTCGGTGACCTCTCCGAGATACATGGCCGCTTCCACACGCATCTTCGGATCCTCGTCCCTGGCCATCTCCCGAACTTTCACCAGCCCCTCTTCGGCGCCGAGCATCGCCAGAGTCCTGGCCGTCAAGAGGACGGTCAGTTTTTCGCGGTCCCTCAAGAGGTTCATCAGGCGCTTCGCGACCCCCTGGGCGTCGCTTCTCTTCCCTATCGCCACGAGGGAATTGGACGCTTCCCATCGGACATGAAAGTCTTCTCCGGTTCTGCTGAGAAGTTGGATCAGGACAGGAAGAGTGAAGTCATCGTTCTTGATCAACCCGAGAGCATGGGCAACCGCTCTTCTTACACTTTCATCCTCATCGTCCTTGTAGCCACCTATGAAATAGGCGTACCTCGGATGACCCACCTTGCCGATGGTAGCGATGAGCTGTGCCTTCCACTTTCCTTCGGACACGATATCGGCCATGGTCTTTAGGTGAGAGAAATCAGCCAACTCATTGATGACGGACAGGACTTCGCTCTCAAGAAAAGGTTCATATCGCCTGTCGAAGAGTTCGCCCGCCGGGGTCAGAACCAGGAAGCAGCCCCCGCATTCAGCACAATCGTGTTCGATGCCTCTTCCACTCCGTGCCAGTTGCAGCAATGGGACGACGGCCTCCCTGGCCTGCAACCTACCCAGGGACCTGGCGATAGCCTGGCGTATGTCACCTGAGCATCGCTCCCATTCATGGTTTAGCGTCTCCATGAGGGCAGGCACGATCTCTGCACGGTGTTGGGGAGATCTTCCGAGTTTCTCCGCTGCCACCAATGCCTGCACGTAATCGGACCCCCGCAAATCCTCGAGGAGCTTTTCCACACTGGTCGTACCTTCCGCGCGGACCATGGTGGGAGACGCCAGAAGAATCACGCAACACAGGAAACGACGCGCGGCCTCTCGCATCTTGGATCCTCCTCTCCTCCTCTCCAGTAGAGTGACGGAAGCTAGAGGCCGAGGAAGGCGAGGCCGTGCATGGCGTACTTCTTGATCTCGGCCTCGTGCTTCCGAAAGAGCTCGACGTTCGCCTTGGGGACCTCGAGCAGCTCGGCACCGCCCTCGCCCATCCGGTTGACGGACTTCCCGAGCGACTCCACGTCTGACGCCGAGAGCTTGTCGGCTCCGGGAACGCCATCCTGCCGTGCTTTCTCGGCGGCCGCGCGCATCGCCTCCTGGAGCTGCCGCGACGCTTCGGAGACCGCCTCCGCCGGCATCTTGCCCGTTGCCTTCTCGGTCGCGGACGCCCAGGCTGACTTGTAGACGGCCAGCTGGAGGTAGCGGTACTCCGCCTCGCTCATGCCTTCGCGGGCCAGAGCCCTCATCTGCGCCAGGCGGATCTCGGCCGTCATCTCCGCCAGCTTGCCGCCCATCGAAAGCAGCTCCGACGGGCTCGGCGGCTCCCCGGCCGCCTCGCTGCGCTGACGGAGGGCGTCGATCTCGGCGTGGTATCGCTCGTAGACCGCGTAGACGGCCCGACGGACGTCGAGGAACTTGATCAGCCGGGCCTCCGGGATCACGCCGTCCGGCGGGCGCGCGAAGGGATTCGCGTTCGCCCGCTTCTCCCAGGCCTCGATCTCCTCCGCCTTGGCGGTGATCTTCTGCAGACCTCCCGCCGCCTTCTCCGCCTTGCCCTTGAGCCACCAGGCCCCGACGCCAATCGCGGTCACGGCGGCGACGCCGCCGAGAGCGACGACGATGCCGCACCCGATCGCGACCTTCGCGCCCGTACTCATGGCCATGTGGCACCTCCCGGGGAGGCGAGGAGTATAGGCCGGGCGGCGGCGGGGAGTCGGGTTATGATGGTGGGTCACTTCTCGCGAGGAAGGCTGAACAAGGAGGATCGATGGAACCGACGTGGCACGATGGCCTGAGCCGCACGGCGCTCGTGGAGCTGGTCGAGGGTCTTCTCCTGGCCATGGACAAGGCCGTGCCCCGCCTCGACGCCATCGCCCACCACCTCTCCCTCACCTCCCAGCAGGGCGAGGAGTTCGAGGTCCTCGGGGGCATCAGCGACCAGATCGCCGACATCGGGGACGAGCTCTACTCTGCCAGCGACAGGGACAAGCTGCGCGAGTGGGGCAATGAGATCGACGCCACCGGAAAGGCGCACTGAGAGGCCGCCGGTGAGACGAAGCGAGCCGGCTCCGGCCCACAGGCAACGGGCGGCGAGCGAGACGACGGTCGGCATGGTGAGCCTCGGCTGCCCCAAGAACCTCGTCGACGGCGAGGTGATGCTGGGCCGACTGCAGGGGGCAGGTTACCGCCTCGTGGGAGACGCGAGGGCGGCGGACGTGATCGTCGTCAACACCTGCGCCTTCATCGACCGGGCCAAGCGGGAGTCGGTGGACGCGATCCTGGAAATGGCCCGTGAAAAGGAGGTCGGCCGGGCGCGCCGCCTCGTCGTGACCGGCTGTCTCGCCCAGCGCTACGACGCCGAGCTGCGGCGCGAGATCCCGGAGATCGACGCCACGCTCGGCACGGGTCAGGTCGACGAGATCCTGGCCGCGGTCGGGGGGGAAGCGACCACTCGTGCCGCGGGGGCGCCGACGTGGCTCTACCATCACGACTCGCCCCGGGTCCTGGCGACCCCGCCCTGGCTGGCCTACGTCAAGATCAGTGAGGGCTGCGACTACACCTGCTCGTTCTGCATCATCCCGACCCTGCGCGGCCGCCACCGGAGTCGCGGCGTGGAGGACATCGTGGCCGAGGTGCGAACCCTGGCTGGCCGCGGTGTGCGCGAGGTGGTGCTGGTGGCCCAGGACTCGACCCGATTCGGCCTCGACCACGGCGTCCGTGACGGCCTCGCCTACCTGCTGCGCCGGCTCGGTCGGATCGAGGGCATCCGCTGGATCCGGGTGATGTACGCCTACCCCGCGACGCTGACGGACCGCATCCTGGACGCGATCGCCGCCGAGGAGAAGGTCGTGAAGTACGTCGACATCCCCCTGCAGCACGCGAGCGAGGCGGTGCTGCGGCGGATGAGGCGGCCCACGGGACGGGGCAACCTGCTCGGGATGATCGAGCGCATCCGCGATCGCGTGCCCGGGGTCGCGATCCGGACCTCCTTCATCGTCGGCTTTCCGGGGGAGGCGGAGAAGGACTTCGCGGCCCTGATGGGGTTCGTGAGGCAGGCGGAGCTCGACCACGTGGGGGTGTTCACCTACTCGGACGAGGAGGGTACGGACGCCCACGGCCTCCCCGCGCCCGTCCCACTGCGGATCAAGGAGGACCGGCGCCGGAGGCTCATGTCCCTCCAACGACGCGTTTCCGAGCGCCGCAACCGGCGGCGGGTGGGGGAGCGGGTGGAGGTGCTGATCGAAGGCAGCCACCCCGAATCCCGGCTGCCCCTCCGCGGACGGCTCGCCACCCAGGCCCCGGAGATCGACGGGCAGGTCATCGTGACGGAGGGCGCCGCGGCGCCGGGCAGCTTCGTCACCTGCGAGCTCACCGAGGCCCACCCCTACGACCTGGTGGCCCGCATGGCCCCCGCCTGATCCCGAGCTCGGTCGCTTTGATGGCTTCGGCTTCGGCTTCGGACGTTGCCCGCCGCTGCGGCGGGGTCCCGGGGCCAGAGAGAGCTTGCCCGCCTCGTGCCGCGCTGCTAAACTAGGAGTTCGGGTTCCGGGAGTTGGACCAGAGTGGGCTCGCCCACTCTTTTTTTTGGAGGGTAGAGCTGACGAGGCAGGAGGGGATGCTCGACCGGGTTCGGGCCGTCGCGGAGCGGGTGATGGCAGGACGCGGCTTCGAGCTGACGGACGTCGAGGTCCGCCATGCGAGCGGCAGCCAACTCGTGCGCCTCTTCGTGGAGAAAGAGGGCGGCATCGGACTGGGCGATCTGCAGTCCGTGTCGGAGGAGGTCTCCGCCATCCTCGACGCCGAGGATCCCGTGCACGGCTCCTACACCCTCGAGGTCTCCTCGCCCGGACTCGATCGGCCGCTGAAGACGGAAGCCGACTACCGTCGCTTCGTGGGCCGACTGGCGAAGGTGTCGACCTACGAGCTCGTGGAGGGACGACGCCACTGGACGGGACGGATCCTCTCCTGCGAGGACGGGGTGCTGACCCTGAGCCTCGAGACGGAGGGAAGCCGTGCCCGCGTGCCCTTCGCCAGGATCGCCCACGGGCGGCTGGAAGTGGAGTTTCCGAGGAAGCGATAGCAGGCAGTCATGGCGAACCAGCTGCGTCAGCAGATCGAGCAGATCAGCCGGGAGAAGAACATCAACCCCGACGTGATCATAGCCGCCATCGAGGACGCGATCCTCACCGCCGCCAAGAAGTACTACAAGGGGGCAGAGGACCTTCGCAGTCGCTTCAACGGGGAGAGCGGGCAGATCGAGGTCTTCGCGGTGAAGCAGATCGTGGAGACGGTGGAGAACGCCGAGACCCAGATCTCCCTCGGGGAGGCGCAAGGGCTGATCCCGGAGGCGGAGCTGGGCGCGGAGATCGAGTTCCCCAAGCCGACCGACATCCTCGGCCGCATCGCCGCCCAGACCGCCAAGCAGGTGATCTTCCAGAAGGTCCGCGAGGCCGAGCGTGACAACGTCTACGCCGAGTACTCGGGGCGCGTGGGTGAGGTGGTCAACGGGATCGTCAAGCGTCAGGAGATGGGCGACCTGATCGTGGAGCTCGGCCGCGCGGAGGCGCTCCTGCCGCGCAAGGAGCAGAGCCGGGCGGAGGCCTACCAGGCGGGCGATCGCGTTCGGGTGGCGATCGTCCGCGTGGCGAAGGCCGCCAAGGGACCCCAGGTCGTGGTCAGCCGGACCGATCCCGCCCTCCTCATGAAGCTGTTCGAGATGGAGGTCCCGGAGATCTACGACGGTACGGTCCAGATCCGGGGCTGCGTGCGTGAGGCGGGGGAGCGGGCGAAGGTCGCCGTGATCTCCCGCGAACGCGACGTCGATCCGGTGGGCGCCTGCGTCGGGATGAAGGGAACCCGCGTGCAGTCGATCATCCGCGAGCTCCGCGGCGAGAAGATCGACATCGTCGAGTGGAACGACGACCCGACGGCGTTCGTCCTCAACGCCCTCTCACCGGCCAAGGTCAGCCGGGTCTCCGTGGTCGACGAGGAGCAGCGGATCATGGAGGTCGTGGTCGAAGACAAGCAATTGAGCCTCGCCATCGGCAAGAAAGGCCAGAACGTGCGCCTGGCGGCGAAGCTCGCGGGCTGGCGTATCGACATCAAGAGCGAGGAGGAGAAGCGCCGGGAGGTCGAGGCCGAGATGGCGCGCATGGCCCGGATCGTCGACGAGATCCGGAGCCTCGAGCAGCACGGGGTCGGGGCGAAGACGGTGCAGAAGCTGATCGACGCCGGCATCGCGGGGCTCGCCCATCTCATCGACGTGACGGACGAGGAGCTGACCGCGCTCGAAGGCATCGGGCCGAAGACGGCAGAGAAGATCCGGGAGGCGGCGGGACAGGCCAAGCTCGAGTGGGACCAGCGTGACACCGCCGCGGCTGCAGAAGCCGAACGCCTTGCCGCCGAGCAGGCGGCGGCGGAGGCCGCGCTCGCGGAAGGAGAGGGGACGGCGGAGAGCGCCGAGGGCCCGACGGGCGAGGAAGCGGTGGCGGCCAAGCCGGGCGACGGGGGGGAGTCGGATGGGGAACGTTAGGGTCTTCGGCCTCGCTCGCGACCTCGGGCTGACCAGCCAGGAGATCATCGCGCGGCTGCACCAGCTCGGCGTGGAGGCGAAGACGGCCTCGAGCTCGGTCGACGAGGACACCGCGGACAAGCTGAGAAGGGCGCTCAAGATCGACGCCCTCACCCGCAAGCGCAGTCGGGTCTACGGCAGCGAGGAAGACGAGGACGAGCGCGAGAGGCTCGAGCGCGAGCAGAGGGAGAAGATCGCCGCCGAGCGCGCGGCTCGCGAGAAGGCGGCGGAGGAGGCGCGGGACGCGGCGGAGGCGCGCAAAGCCGGCAAGTCGCGCGCGACCGCCCGGGTCGCCGAAAAGGCGGGGGCGTTGGAGGAGCCCGCCCCCGCTCTCGCTCACGCCCCGGGCGCACCGCGCCTCGCGCCCAAGGCGCCCGCGCGTCCGGCGATCTCGGTGGAGGCGGCGGCGGAGGCCGCTCCGGAGCTGGAGGCCGAGGCCCCGCCCGTCGAGCCCGCGCCGCCGACGCCGCGTTCGGCCCCCGCCACTCCGGCGCTGGTTCGAACAACGGTCACGGCGCCCCGACTTGCGGGTCCCGTGCGGCCCATCGCGCCGCCCGCGCCCGCGCCGCCCGCACCCTCGGCAGTAGTGGCGGCGGCGCCGGCCACGGCGCACCCCAGCGCGCCGCGGCCGGTACGGCCGATTGCCCCGCCGCGTCCGGTGAGCCCACACCCGGTGTCGACGGCCACGCCGCTGCCTCGATCGCCACACCTGGTGGCGACCCGTCCGGGAGCGATGAGGCCGGGTTTTCCTCCCGTCGGCTTGCGCCCGGGGGCACCCGGTCGGCCGGCGCCGAGGCCCGCGAGGCCCAAGGAGAAAGCCAAGGGCGTGCCGGCGCCGCCCAAGGAGGAGCGCCCCGTCTACACCGGGCCCCCGCGGAGGATCACGCTCTCCGAGGGCGTGACGGTCAAGGAGCTCGGGGAGAAGATGGAGGACGTCAAGTCGCGCGACATCATCAAGGCGCTGATCACGCGAGGCATCATGGCCACCGTCAACCAGAGCCTGGAGCCCAGCCTCGCCGTGGAGATCTGCCGCGAGTTTGGCTACGAGGCGACCATCCAATCGTTCGAGGACGAGATCGTGCAGGTAGGGACGGACGAGGCCAAGCCCGGGGACCTCGTGCCTCGCGCCCCCGTCATCACCGTGATGGGCCACGTGGACCACGGCAAGACGTCGCTGCTGGACGCCATCCGTGAGACCTCGGTCGCGGCGGGCGAGGCCGGCGGCATCACCCAGCACATCGGCGCCTACCACGTCGACGTGGGCACCCGGAAGGTGGTCTTCCTCGATACGCCGGGCCACGAGGCCTTCACCCTCATGCGCGCCCGCGGAGCGAAGGTGACCGACATCGTGGTGCTGGTCGTCGCCGCCGACGACGGCGTCATGCCGCAGACGCTGGAGGCGGTCGACCACGCGAAGGCGGCGGGGGTCTCCATCGTCGTCGCCGTGAACAAGATCGACAAGCCGGGGGCCCAGCCCGACCGCGTGCGGCAGCAGCTGTCCGAGCACGGGCTCATGCCCGAGGAGTGGGGAGGCAGCACCGTCTACGTCAACGTCTCCGCCAAGAAGCGCCAGAACCTCGAACAGCTGCTCGAGATGCTGCTCCTGGTCGCCGACCTCCAGGAGCTGAAGGCCAATCCGTCCCGGCCCGCGATCGGGACCGTGCTCGAGGCGCGTCTGGACAAGGGACGGGGCCCGGTGGCGACGGTGCTGGTCCAGGACGGAACGCTGCGGGTGGGCGACACCGTCGTGGCGGGGGCGGTGGCAGGCAAGATCCGCGCCCTCTCCGACGACCGCGGCAACCGCCTCAAGCAGGCGGAGCCGGCGACTCCGGTCGAGCTGCTCGGGCTGCCCTCGCTGCCCGAGCCCGGGGATCAGCTGCTGGCGGTGACGGACAGCCTCAAGGCGCAGTCGATCGTCAGCTTCCGCCAGCTCAAGATGCGCGAGAAGGCCCTCTCCGCCTCCTCGCGCATCAAGCTCGAGGACCTCGGGCGCGCGATCGCCGAGGGCGAGCTCAAGGAGCTGCCCCTGGTGCTGAAGGCGGACGTTCAGGGCTCGCTGGAGGCGGTGGCGGATCAGCTGAGCAAGCTGCCCCAGGAGAAGATCAAGGTCCGCGTGATCAGACAAGGTGTGGGCGCCATCACCGAGGGCGACGTGCTGCTGGCGGCGGCGTCGAACGCGGTCGTCCTCGGCTTCTCGGTGAGACCCGAGCGCAATGCGGCGGAGATCGCCGAGCGTGACGGCGTCGAGATGCGCCTCTACACGATCATCTACGACGTCGCGGAGGACATGAAGAAGGCCATGGAGGGCCTGCTCGAGCCCACCATCCGCGAGGTGCGGCTGGGCGCGGCCGAGGTCCGGGAGACCTTCAAGATCTCGAAGGTGGGGACGATCGCCGGCTGCTACGTCGCGGACGGAAAGGTGACGCGCGGGGCCCAGGTGCGCCTGCTGCGGGACAACGTGGTGATCCACACCGGTCGCGTCAGCTCGCTTCGCCGGTTCAAGGACGACGCGACCGAGGTGAAGGCCGGGCTCGAATGCGGTGTTGGCATCGCCGGGTACAACGACGTCAAGCCGGGCGACGTGATCGAGTTCTTCGTCACGGAGAAGGTCAAGGAGAGGCTGGAGTAGCGGGCGGCCGGACACGCTCGGGGTGGCAGGAGAGGCCGCGGGCTTCGGCGATGGTGATCGGACTCCTCACGCTCGACCTGCACTTCCCGGGCGCGCGCTCGCTCAAGGACAAGCGGCAGGTCCTGCGCAGCCTGGAGACGCGCCTGCGCCACCGCTTCAACGTCGCGGTCGCGGAGGTGGAGCACCAGGAGCTGTGGCAGCGGTCCCGGCTCGCCGTCGTCGGCGTCAACACCGACCGCGTGCACCTCGAGGCCACGCTTCGGGCGGCGGCGGGTGAGGCCGCCACGACGCGTGACGCAGAGCTGGTCGACGAGCAGACGGAGGTCCTGTGATCTCGCGACGGCCGGAGCGCCTGGGGGAGCAGATTCGCGAAGAGGTCGCCCGCATCATCGCCTCCGAGCTGAAGGACCCACGGCTGGGGTTCGTCACCGTGACCCGCGTCGAGTTGAGCGCTGACCTGCGGCACGCGAGGGTCCTCGTTGGCGTGCTGGGGTCCGAGGCTGATCGGTCGCGCACGCTCGCGGTCCTCGCGCAGGCGGCCGGTTTCGTGCGGCGCGAGATCGGGCGGAGGATACGGATGCGCTTCGCGCCCGAGGTCGAGTTCCGCCACGATCCGGGCCTGGAGGGGACGGACCGGGTCGCGCGCCTCCTCGGTGAGCTCGGCGCCAGCGATCGGGGGCACGACCCGGGCCCGGAAGAGCGGTAGGACGGACCCGCCGTGGACGGGGTGCTGGTCGTTGACAAGCCCGCGGGGCCGACCTCGCACGACGTCGTGGACCGGGTGCGGCGGGCGCTCGACGTCCACCGGGCGGGGCACACGGGGACGCTGGACCCGCTGGCCACGGGTGTTCTGCCGGTGTGCCTGGGGCGGGCCACCCGGCTCGCGCGCTTCCTGGCGGGGGGAGAGAAGACCTACCGGGCCTGGGTGCGTCTGGGCTTCGCCACCACGACCGATGACGCGGCGGGGGAGCCGGTTTCGGCGCCCCGGCCCGTCCGCTTGGAGCCGGAGGCGTTACGGGTCGCGCTCGCGAGGCTCGTCGGCACTTTCGATCAGGTGCCGCCCGCCTTCTCGGCCCGGCGCGTGGGCGGGCGCCGCCTGTATGAGCTCGCCCGGCGCGGGACGACGGTGCCGCGGGTAGCGACCGTCGTCACCGTCCACGAGCTGCTCCTCCTGGCCGCGGACGGCGAGCGGCTCGAGCTCGAGGTGCGTTGCTCCCCCGGCACTTACGTGCGCGCGCTCGCCCGCGACCTCGGGGAAAGCCTCGGCTGTGGGGCTCACCTCGAGGGGTTGCGGAGGACGCGCTCTGGGGCGTTCCACCTCGGCCAGGCCGTGCCCGGCGAAGGGCTGTCGGCGGAGGATCGCGCCCACGTTCTGCCGCTGTCGGCGCTCCTCACCGAACTGCCCGCGGTGCGGGTGAGCGAGGAGGGGCGCCGGCTGGTCCGCCACGGCCGCGACGTCGGTCGCGTGGCGACCGTCGGCGGCTTCCCGGAGGGCGGCGGGGACCGCGTACGCATCTTGGACGAGTCCGGGGAGCTTCTCGCCCTCGCCGTGCCGAGGGGACCCTCTTCCCTGCCCTCCGGGCCGGGGGGGGAGCCCACCCTTCACCCCGATCTCGTGCTCGTCGAGTGAGAGGCTAGTCGAGGCGGAGGCGGTAGATCCGCGCTTCGGGCTCCTCATGGACGGCCTCGAGGAGGCCCGTGGTGTCGAAGCGGACGCGGTCGGGTCCGTAGAGGGCGAGGAAGCCGGCGCCGAGCTCGCGGGCGATGGCGACCGCCTCGTCGCGGTCGTGGGTACGAAAGAAGCGGTACACGGCCTCGTGGCGCCGCTCCAGCGCGGCGCGAGGGGCGAACTGCGTGAGATAGGGCGTGAACCTCTCGTAGGTCACGCGCCTCCCGGCGAGGACCACGGGGGCAGGGGGGTAGCGCCCCCCCGGCCGCTGCAGGACGACGTCGCCCGGACGCGAGGCGGCAGCGAGGGCGCGGGCAGCGCGGACCATCGGCGCCGGCATGCGGGCAGGCGGCATCGTCACCTTCTTCACCGCGAACTGCGCGGTGGCGGGCAGGGCGAGGACGGCGATCGCCACCGCGGTGAGGATACGCCGCGCCCCGCGGTCGGCGAAGCGGACGACGACGATGGCGGTGAAGACCCAGAGGATCGGCCCGCTCTGCTCCAGGAGATAGGCGGCGTCGTTCACGGGGCGCTGGCCCTCGAGGACCTCGGGCGCGGCGACGCGTAGGAGCAGCCCCAGCGGCCAGCCGGAGAGGGCGATCGCGCCGAGGGCCGAGGCCGCGGCCGGGCCCCGCAGGGCGCGCATCGCCTCACCCAGCCCCGCAACGCGCAGACCGAGCGAGCCGAGGAGCCACGGCACGGACCACAGCGCGAGCGCCATCCCCGAGAGCGGAGCGAGACCGAGCGTGTCCCGCGTCACTCGCACGAGGTCGAGAGGGGCCGCCACGACGTCCACCGTCTGGCCGCCCACCCCGAGCGCGAGCGCGGCGCTGACGATGGCGCAGGGTGCGGCGAGCGCCAACAGGGATGCTCGAGCGCCCCCGCGGGCCAGGAGAAAGGCCGAGGCGAGGCCCAGGAGGAGGTGCCCGCCCAGGAACACCTTGAAGAAGGGCACCGCCAGCGCCTGGACGGTGGCGAGGGCGAGGTAGCCGCGACCCTCACCCGCTTGGTGGCGGTCGAGCGCCAGGAGCGCGCCGAGGGTGAGTCCGAGAGCGGGGATGATGGGGTTGGAGTAGGCGAGCGAGAGCAACAGATTGCCCCGGAGGAGGTCGGTCCACCAGTGGGCCTGGGGGCTGGCACCGAAGACGAAGGAGAAGTCGGTGAGAAAGAGCGTCCAGGGAGCCAGGGCAACCGCTGCCGGGGGGGCCCCGAGGCGCGCCGCGGCCCCGCGCAAGGCGAGGATCAGCGCGAGGCCCCATAGCGTGACGTCGAGGCGGGTCAGGGAGTCCCAGGGGTCGATCCCGGCCCAGCGGAGGGCGGCGGCGCGAACGAGGTCGGTCCCGAAGTGATACCCGACGGGAAAGCCAGAGGCCCCGGGAAGCTGCGGGGGGTAAGCGAGGGCGAGCTCGTGCGTGAGCCCGACGTGAAATGCGGAGTCGAACGGCACGAGGGGGTCGAGGAGGAAATCGCCCTCGGGACCGATCCGGTTCCACCGGTATTGAGCCACGGCGAGCAAGGTCATCAAGCCGACGAGGGGAGCCACAGCCCCGCGGAGCGGTGGCCCTTGCGCCCGCGCCCGGCGGGGGCCAGGGAGGACGAGAAACAGCAGCGAGACCACGAGACCGAGCGGGAATATCCAGTGCTGCCCGGCGGCGAGCGCGAGCCAGTACAGCCCGGCCGTGAAGGCGGTGCCGAGGGGCAGGACGAGGGCGGGGTCGGCGGGGACGCGGGCCAGCCGTTGCAGCGTCAATCCGGGGAGGACGAGTGCGACGAGCCCGAAGGCCAGAAAGGCGAGGAGCGCCAAAGGGCTCACGGCCGGCCTCGGGGGTTTGCAGGCAAGGCCGGCCGTATGATAGCCTTTCCTATTGTTTGAAAAAAAGAAAGCCAAGTAGAGGAGACCGGAGGAGGTCGTTCGGTGAGTTTCAGCAAGGTCCAGAAGGCGGGCGTGATCTCGGGCTACCGGATTCACGGCACGGACACCGGGTCGCCAGAGGTACAGGTGGCGCTCCTCAGCGAGCGCATCAACTACCTGACCGAGCACTTCAAGACCCACCCCAAGGACACTCACTCACGGCGCGGGCTCATGCAGCTCGTCGGGCAGCGTCGACGCCTGCTGGACTACCTGAAAGTTATAGACCTCACGCGATACCGCGGCCTGATCGAGAAGCTCCGCATCCGCAAGTAGAGCAGTCGGAGCCCGTTGTCGAAGGGCCGCGGCGGCGCGTCACCCGCGTCCGCTCACGAGCCCGCTCCTCGAGTTCCCGGCGATCATGGGAATGACCGCCGACAGGTGAGCGGAGACCACATGGAAAGAGTGGAGATGCCCGTCGGGCCTCACACCCTGTCGATCGAGACGGGGCGCATGGCCAAGCAAGCCGACGGAGCGGCGCTGGTACGACTGGGCGACACCGTCGTCCTCGCCACCGCCTGCGCCCAGAAGGAGCCGCGGGCGGGGGTGGACTTCCTTCCCCTGACCGTCGACTACCGCGAGGGCACCTACGCGGGCGGCAAGATCCCGGGCGGGTTCTTCAAGCGGGAAGGCCGGCCGAACGAGAAGGAGATCCTGACCTCGCGGATGATCGACCGGCCGCTGCGGCCGCTGTTTCCCGAAGGTTACGCCTGCGAGACACAGGTCGTCGGGCTTCTCCTGTCCGCCGACATGGAGAACGACTCCGACACCCTTTCGATCATAGGGGCCTCGACCGCGCTCCTCCTCTCCGACATCCCGTTCGAGAGGCCGGTCGGGGCAGTGCGGGTCGGCTACTGGGACGGCCAGTGCGTGATCAATCCGACCTCCACCGACATCCGCACAAAGAGCCAGCTCAACCTGCTCGTGGCAGGCACCGATGATGCGATCGTCATGGTGGAGGGGGGAGCGGACGAGGTGCCGGAGGCGGTGATGGTGCAGGCCCTCGCGGAAGGGCATGCTGCCGTCCGGCGCATCGTGAGCCTGCAGCAGGAGCTGCGCTCGAGGGTGGGGAAGTCCAAGCGGCCGGTGGCGAGGAAGGAGAGCGAGCCTGCCTTCGCCGCGGAGGTGGAGGCCGGGATGACGGAGCCGCTCCTGGCCGCCATGCGCACCCCGGGCAAGCTCGAATCGTACGCGCGCATGAAGCGCGTCAAGGAGGACTACCTCGCCCGGATCGCGGAGGAGGATTCGCAGAGGAGGGCGGCGATCGGGGCGGTCTACGACGCGCTGCGGGAGAAGCTCCTCCGCCGCGAGATCTTCGAGCAAGGCCGCCGGCTGGACGCTCGCCGCTTCGACGAGGTACGAGCCATCACCAGCGAGGTGGGTGTCCTGCCCCGGACGCACGGGTCGGCCCTCTTCACGCGAGGGGAGACCCAGGCCCTCGTCACCGTGACCCTCGGCACCTCCGAGGACTCCCAGATCATCGACACCGTGCAGGAGGCCGAGTATCGCAAACGCTTCATGCTCCACTACAACTTCCCGCCATTCTCGGTGGGTGAGGTCAAGTTCCTCCGCGGACCCGGCCGGCGGGAGGTCGGGCACGGCGCCCTCGCCGAGCGGGCGCTGCGCCACATGCTGCCGCCGGAGGAGAGCTTCCCCTACACGATCCGCATCGTCTCCGACATCCTGGAGTCGAATGGCTCGTCCTCCATGGCCACCGTGTGCGGGGGGACGCTGGCGCTCATGGATGCCGGGGTGCCGATAAAGAGCCCGGTGGCGGGCGTCGCCATGGGCCTTGTGATGGACGGCGGACGCTGGCGGGTTCTCACCGACATCGCGGGTGAGGAGGACCACTACGGCGACATGGATTTCAAGGTTGCCGGCACCCGCACCGGCATCACCGCCCTGCAGATGGACATCAAGGTGTCTGGCGTGACCCCCGAGATCATGGCCGCGGCCCTGGAGCAGGCGCGACAGGGGCGGATGCAGATCCTGGATCGAATGCAGGAGGCGCTCGCGCAGCCCCGCCCCGACATCAGCGCCTACGCCCCTCGCATCCTGACCATTCGCGTTCCGGTCGACAAGATCCGGGACGTGATCGGGCCCGGCGGCAAGATGATCCGGTCGATCGTGGAGCGGACGGGATGCAAGATCGACATCGAAGACGACGGGCGCGTCTCGATCGCCTCCGTCGACGAGGCTGCCGCGCGCAAGGCGATCGCGATCATCGAGGAGCTCACCGCGACGCCGGAGCTCAACAAGACCTACCTGGGCAAGGTGGTCCGGGTCGTGGACTTCGGGGCTTTCGTGGAGATCCTCCCCGGCACCGACGGCCTCCTCCACGTCTCGGAGATGGCGCACCACCGGATCCGGGACGTGCGGACCGAGGTCAAGGAGGGGGATCAGGTTCTCGTCAAGGTCGTCAGCATCGACCCCTCGGGCAAGATCCGGCTCTCCCGCAAGGCCCTGCTTGAGCAGGCGGAGGGCGGCGCCGAGGCCCGCTCGGCAGGCGGTGGCCACGGACATCACGGGTCGGGCGGCGGGCACGGTCGTCAGGGTCGGTCGGGTGGGGGCGGCGACCATGGCCGTCGCGAGCACGCCCGAGGGCCCCATCCGCGGGGCTGAGGGCGGCTTGAGACGGGGGCCGGCGGTGGCCGCGATCGCGGCCCTGCTCGCGGCGGAGGCAGCGACGGCGGGTGCGCCATCGGCGCCATCACCGGGGCGCGGCGGCGACACGAGCGCGGAGGAGCGGGTCGAGATCCGGGCCTCACGAGGTGGCTTCCGTCCCCGCTCTTTCACCCTCCGGCGGGGGGAGACGGTGCGGGTCGTCCTCCGCAGCGACGACGTCGAGCACTGCTTCGCCCTCGATGCCCACCGGATCGAGAAGCGGATCGTCCCCGGGCGCACGACCGAGTTCGAGCTGACACCCGACCGGGTGGGGGTGCTCGAGTTCTACTGCTGCCTGGAAGCGGGCCCGGCAGCGGACGCCGAGCGCGGTCAGATCGTGGTCAACGAGTAGGGGCTCGGCGTGCACCCCGTCTGCGGGCGCGCAGCTTCGAAGCGCAACGGCGTCCTCGCCGGGGCCCCGCCCGCCGAGCCCCTTCCCGCGTGGTTTGGCGCATTCACACGTCTTCGGTTACGGAACGCCCTAGTGTCCCGTCCCAGAGGTCCGTTTACAAAAGCGTTCGATAGAGGCAAGGATGTCATCGGCGGTTTTGGTCCAGACGAAGGGCTTCGGATTGCGGTT
>Ga0209342_10001248_pt1 | contig 28683 bp, 25 predicted proteins | sample RifCSP16_2_FD_184023 | JGI IMG/M metagenome (GOLD analysis project Ga0209342, IMG submission 184023) | Soil microbial communities from Rifle, Colorado - Rifle CSP2_sed 16_2 (SPAdes) (version 2) | ecosystem: Environmental > Terrestrial > Deep subsurface > Rock core/Sediment | place: Rifle...
TGCGCCATGATGTCGCGATGCTCTTGCAAAAGATGCTCGATAGGATTCATCAACGTCTCTCCGATACACTCAATGGTTTTGCCCCTCGCTGTCTGCCGCCTGCTATCGGCTATCTGCCATCGGCCAACCGCTATCGGCGGCCGCCAGCCGTTCTTCTACGTAAGCCAGCAAACCGCCCCGGTCAATGATGCGCTGCAAGAAATCGGGGAACGGCTCGGCGCGATAGGTCTCGTCGCGCGTCAGGTTGCGGATCGTCCCGGTCGCCGGCTCGACTTCGATCTCGTCGCCCGCGGCGATGCCATCCACCGCCGCCGGGCATTCCAGAATAGCCAGGCCGATGTTGATCGAGTTGCGGAAGAAGATGCGGGCGAACGATTTGGCGATCACCGCCGACACCCCGGCGGCCTTGAGGCTGATGGGTGCGACCTCGCGGGACGAGCCGCACCCGAAGTTGGTGTCGGCCACGATCACGTCGCCGCGTCTCATGCGCTTGACGAAGCTCGGGTCGGCGTCCTCCATGCAGTGCTGGGCCAATTCACGCGGGTCGGACGTGTTGCAGTGGCGGGCCGGGATAATGGCGTCGGTGTCAATGTTCTTGCCGAACTTCCAGGCCTTGCCCCGAATGCGCACGCGCTCGCGCAGCAGGTCTTTCCGCACCGGGCCGCTCCCGCGCCGGGGGAGCGCGTCAAAGAACAGCGCCCGGCTCGGCACAGCGTAATCGCCGAGGCGCTCGGCAGCAAAAGCCAGCAGTTGCTCGGGGGTGAAGTCCGCGCCTGGCGCGCGCACCACGCACGCGCAGGGCAGTTCGCCGAAGATCGCATCCGGCACGCCGACCACCGCCGCCTCTTTCACGCCCGGATACGAGCGCAGCACCATTTCCACCGTGCCGGGATAAATCTTGAAGCCGCCCCGGTTGATCACGTCGTCTTTGCGGCCAACAATCTTCACCGGGCCATCGGGATCCAACACGGCGAGGTCGCCCGTATGCAGCCAGCCGTCCGCACCGAGCATCTGCGCGGTCGCGTCTGGGTCTTCCCAATATCCCGTCATCAAGTTGTAGCCCCTCACGCACAACTCGCCCTCGGCTCCATCGGGGAGGGTCTCGCCGTCGGGACCGATGACTTTCAGCGAGACGCCCGCCATCGGGCGGCCGACGGTCTGCGTCGCGGTGACCGGCCCATCGTCGAGGTGTGTCATCGTCACCGAGGGCGAGGCCTCGGTGAGGCCATAGGCGAGGATCAAATTGCAGTTCATCTGCTCGCGGACGCGCGTGACGAGTTCGGGCGGGCACGGCGCGCCGGACATGACGCCGGTGCGCAGGCTGGCGCAGGCCTCCGCGCGGAAGCCGGGATGGTTGAGTTCGAGCGCGAACATCGTCGGCGTGCCATGATGCACTGTGACCCCGGCTTGCTCTATCAGCGCCAGAGCATCACCCGCGTGATAAAAGGGCAGCGGCGCGAGTTGTGCGCCCGCGACCGCGCACGCCAGGATGGTCGGGGTGAGGCCGAAGGCGTTGGAGAACGGAACCGCGCCGAGGAAAACATCATCCGGGGTAGCGACGAGGGTGGCCGCGATGCCCGCCGCATTCCGCACCAGCGCCCCGTGCGTCAGCGTCGCGCCGCGCGGCGCGCCGGAGTTGCCGAGGGTATAAAGGATCGCCGCCGGGTCGCCAGGTTGGGCCATCGGCGTCAGCGGGGCAGCCTTCGCGCCGGCCGCGAGCAGGTCACGCCATGCAATCACATCCTCGGCGGGAGAGTCTACGGTGATCAAATGCTCCAAGGCGGGAAAGCCGGCGCGCAGTTCCTGCATCATGGGCAGGTGCTCGGCGTCGGTGATGAGGGCGGAAGGACGAGTCTTGCCGAGACGCGCCAGCACTTCATCCTTTTTGCGCCGCACGTTGATAGGCGTGACAATCAGCCCGGCTTTGGCGGCCGCGAAGATGGCGAGAACGTAGGCCGGGAGGTTGGGCAGAATGATCGAAAGGCGGTCGCCGGGCTGTAATCCCAACCCGCGCAGACTGGCGGCCAGCGCGTTCGCTTGCCGCTCGGCCTCGGCGTACGTCCAGCGCTCATCCCCCAAAACCAGAAACGTTCTGCCGGCGTAGCGGCTCGCCTGCGCGGTCAGCAGCTCGCCAAGGGTGGTGTGGTGAAGGGAATCAAGGGTAATCATCATTCTTCCAAGAAGTGAGCATCTTTTCGATACGCCATCCCATGCAGTTCCGCGACCGGATTGTGCTCCGCATCGGTGACGGTCATACGATACAGCGCCGTGCGCCGGCCGCAACGCACTTCCACGGCTTCGCCCTCGAGGCGCGTGTTCGGCGCGGGCGAGTTCAAGAAGTGAATGTCCATGCTCAACGCGACGGCCGCCTTGCCGTGCGAGTTTCCAGCCGCGGCAAAGGCGAAGTCGGCTAGCGCGAAGATCACCGCTCCGTGCGGCATGCCCAACCCATTGACCATGTGCGGAGCCAGGTTCAGCGCCACGCGGCTGTAGCCTGGCCGCAGTTCGAGCAATTCAATCCCTAAGTGCCGCGCGAACAAATCACGCTCTGACATGAAGCGGGCAACGCGCTCGACAGTGGCATGGTCACTCACGCGCTGCTCCTGAGAACTTCCCGCCGCCAACCTGCCACCTACTGATCGAGCAAATCGCTCGGCGAGGCCAAACACCCCGCTACCGCCGACGCCGCCGCAACATACGGGTTGGCGAGGTAAACCTCGCTCGTGGCGTGCCCCATGCGCCCACGGAAATTGCGATTGCTCGTGGAGACGCACCGCTCGCCTGCCGCCAGCACGCCCATATGGCCGCCGAGACACGGGCCACAGGTTGGTGTGCTTACCGAGCAATCGGCCTCGATGAAAATGTCAATTAAGCCTTCATGCAGAGCGTCGAGGTAGACCTTTTGACTGCCGGGGATGACCACCGTGCGCACGCGCGGATGAGTCTTCCGCCCGCGCAGGATTTCGGCGGCGGCACGCAGGTCTTCGAGGTTGCCGTTGGTGCACATGCCGATGACGACCTGATCAATCTCCAGCCCGGCCAGCTCCGACACGGGCTTGACGTTTTCCGGCAGGAACGGCACGGCGACGAACGGCTCGAACTGCGTCACGTCAAACTCGTACACGGCGGCATAGTCTGCCTCCGGGTCGCTGCGGTGATAGACGCCCTCGCGCGCGCCGGCCCGGCGGCAGAACTCGCGCGTCTGCTCGTCGGCGGCGAAGAGGCCCGCCTTCGCCCCGGCCTCAATCGCCATGTTTGCCATCGAAAAGCGGTCAGACAGGTCGAGGTAAGCGAGCGCGTCGCCCGTGAACTCCATCGCCTGATAGCGCGCGCCGTCTACGCCGATCTCGCGAATCGTCCATAAGATCAAGTCCTTGCCCCGCACCCATTTCGGCGGCCGGCCGTGATAGACGAATTTCATACTCTCTGGCACCTTGAGCCAGATTTCGCCGAGGGCCATGGCCGCCGCCGCGTCCGTGGAGCCGATGCCCGTGCCGAACGCGCCGAGGAAACCGTGTGTGCAGGTGTGCGAGTCGGCGCCGGCGATGATGTCGCCCGGCGAGACCATGCCTTTCTCCGGCAGCAGGACGTGCTGGATTCCGGCGCGACCGACCTCGAAAAAGGTGATGCCGTGCTCGCGGGCGAACGCGCGGCAACGTTTGACGATCTCGGCGCTCTTGATGTCCTTGGCGGGCGTGAAGTGATCCATCACGAACACCACCTTCTTCGGGTCCCAGACGCGCGCGCCCTTGATCTTCTCAAATTCTTCGATGGCGACGACTCCTGACAGTTCCGAGGCCATCACGATGTCCACGCGGGCATTGATGAACTGGCCCGGGTGAACCTCCTGCTCGCCGCAGTGGTCGGCCAGGATTTTTTCGGCTAACGTCATTCCCATAGGTCAACCTCCAACCGCGTGTGTCTCACATGCGCCTGTAGATGCGGCAGGCCTCTACCAACTGCCCCTTGCCGTAGATGGACTTCCTCGACACGATTTTGCTTCATGCCTTCTTCCTCGCCAGCTCTGACTTGACTTGCTCTTAGAAATTCTGACGAAAAAAGCAACGCCTCAGCTGCTCGGGTGAATTTCTTGTGTTCCATATCTTCTCGTTTTGTTGGACATAGCCCCGGACTAGCTTACAGGAGATCGCGGGGGCGCACACGACTCGGACTGTACTTGGCTGATCCAAGTACAGAAGGCGTCACGCTGCAAGCGTGATCTACATCGTTCTCGTTAAGCCCGGCAGGGCCAGAATCTTCATCTTGCGACAAAGGCCCGCAATTGTCGGTTGAACTCTACCGTGTCAGTCAGGAACGGCGCGTGCCCCGCGCTGAGAAATTCGTGAATCTCCGAATCCGCAATCTGCGCGTGCAGGTAGCGGCTGGCTCCAGGCAGACCTGATCCCGATCGCCGTTATCCCCACACCGGATCACGCCCCTCGCGGTATGCCCGTGCCGCTTCCTCGTGGTCAGGATGGTCGGTGGCGATGATTTGCGCGGAGAAGTATTTCTCGATCATCGTCGCGTGATCGTAGTCGAAGGCGTGCGTGGTGAGAATCTTCGCCTGCCGCCCGCCCATCGAGGCCGCCTTGAGATAGTGCGCGGTGAGTTCGTCCACCTTCGTCGCAAACTCGTCTCTCTCGAACACGTAATCCACCAGCCCAATCGCCTGCGCTTCGGACGCGCCGATGTTGTCGCCGGAGAGGATGAGTCGCTTCGCACGCCCCAATCCCACATAGCGCGGCAGACGGAACACGGACATGCCGGGGATCAGACATTCTTTGATCGCCGGCAAGCCCAACTGCGCGTCCGCCCGTGCAACACGGATGTCGCACGCGAGGGCGAGCTGCAGGCCGCCGCCCAGGCACCAGCCGTTGATAGCGGCGATGATGATCTTGTCGCACGTCTCCAAGATCCGCAGCGCGCGCTCCCAGCGATGGTGATAGATTTGCTCAATCTGCCCCGCCGACAACTGCTTCAAATCAATCCCGGTGCTGAACGACCGGTCCCCGGTTCCAGTGATGACGACGACGCGCAGGTCCGGGTCGGCGGCAATGGCCTCGGCGACGGTGTTCCAGTCGAGCGTAGCCTGATTGTTGACGGCGTTGAGCAGGTCGGGGCGATTGAACCACACGCGCCCCAACTTACCCGACTTTTCAAAGATCACGGTTTCCAGTTTCATGACATGACCTCGACCGTTGAAGATGGGCGCAGTAACGCCGAGGCACCCGCCCCGACGAGCGCGACGACCGCGGCGAGCACGAAAGCGAGAGAGATAGAACCGCGGAACTCTTTCATAGCGCATTCAATTCCGCGAGCCGCTCGGCCCGCAGGCGGCCTTCGCCATCCCAGCCGCGCGCTGCGTAATACTCGTCCAGCATCTCCTGGAATTTCTCGCGATCAATGCGGTGCCCCTTCGTCGCGCGCGCCGGCATGGGGTCGTCGAAGTATCGCTTGGGCAGCGTGTCGTCCGCGCGAGTCCGGCCAAGCTCCCGGTTGACCTGCCGTTCGAGGTCAATCACCCGCCGACCAACCTCGCGCAATTCGGCCTTAGAGAACGCCTGCCCGATGGCCGATTGGACCAATTCGGAAAAGTGGCCGTAGCCCAGCAGGTGCGGCGAGTTGAAGCCGTGCGTCACAAACCGGCAAATGCCCAGGCAGTCCGATACGGCGTAAATGTCGTCGTGCCAGGCCACCATCCCGGCTTTGCCTTCGTAGGTGGTCGGGTCGGCGCTCGTCTCTACGCCGAAGATCTTCATCCGCACCTCGTCCGGCAGTTTGAGGATGTCGAGCGTCGGGCGGTTGCGAAGGTGATCTGCGCCGCGCGAGGCCACCGCGATGCCGAGGGCGAATGACTTGATGTAGCGTACGTCATGCGGGTCGGACTGCGGCAAGTCCTTCACGGCGATAAGATAGTCGGCGGCCTCCGGCGGGAACGAGCGCTTGGCCTGCGTGCTCTCGGCCAGCACGTCGCCGAACCCGCGCCGGTAGGCCATGTCGTTGATCAGGTCGTGGACCCGCTCGTAATCCCCCCACTCCAACGGGCCGCCGGTCAGGTCGTCGCGGATCAGTCCGCGCTGGTACAGCTCCATCGCCCAGGCAATGATCGTCCCCGTCGAGGAGGCGTCCATCCCCAGTTCATTGACGAGGTTGTTGAGGGTGATGACCTGATCGGCGGGGGCAAGGCCAATATTCGCGCCGAGCAAGCCGATGGTCGAGAATTCCGGCCCCTCGCCGCCGAGCGTGTTGCGGTGACGGCAGTGGACGACGCACGAAGTGCAGGCCAGCCTCTTGTCCGAGTATTTTTCGATCTCGGCGGCGACGAGCGTCTCCTCGAAGAAGTTGTCCTGGCTGTTGCGCGTGCGGATCGCGCCGAGGCGGTTGCTCACCTCGTACAGGAAGGGGGTGCCAAGCTCCCCCAGGACTTGCACGACCTTCGAGCCTTGCAAATACTTCGTCTGCGCTTTGCGCGCTGCGCTCAAGGCTGCCTTGTCGGCGACGGCGATGGGCTCGCCGCCGCGCGCGACGACGGCTTTGAGATGCTTGCTGCCCATCACCGCCCCCATCCCCCCACGCCCGGCCGTGTTCTTGATCCCCGTCATCACCGATGCCATCCGCACCCGGTTCTCGCCTGCCGGGCCGATGACGGCGCTCACCGTCCCGCTGCCGTGCCTGGCTCGCAACATCTCTTGCGCCCTGGGTGACGTCGTCCCCCACAACCCATCCGCGTCGCAAAGCGTGATCTGGCCATCCTCGAGCAGGAGGTAGGAGGGCCGCGCGGCTCTACCGACGATGATCAGCCGATCAAAACCGGCCTTGCGCATCGCCGCCGCGAAGAAGCCGCCGCAGTTCGCATCGCCGAGGCCGAGGCTCTCCGGCGATTTGGCCGTGACGTTGAAACGCGCGGCGTTGGGCGCGATCGTCCCGGTGAGCAAGCCGGCGCCAAAAATGAGCGGGTTCGCGGGGCCAAGCGGGTCAATCACCCTCGGGTCGCCTGCCGCCCGCAAGTGCTTGCGGAGGTAATACATATTCATCCCGCGACCGCCGAGGAGCGCGCAAGTGAGTTTTTCCGGCGTTGAGGCGATTTCGATATGGCCGGAGGAGAGGTCAATTAACGCGGTGTTGGGCATTCGGCTTCGCTCTCACCATTCAGCGTTGGCGCAGCGACCTAACCACCGCTGACCGGCCAGACGACGTGAATCGTTGCGCCGTCGGCCAGCAGGCTTTCCGGCTGGCCCTCCTCGTCATTGAGGAACCAGACCGGCTTCGCCTCGCCATTCTCTAACTCTGGGGCCAGCGCCGGCTGAAATTGCATCAGGGCAGCGCAAGCGTCGGCGAGAGTGGCGCCTTCGGCCAGGGTTAACTCGACCGCGCGCCGGCCCACCTGCCGCCAGAATGGTTCGCCCAGATGAACGGTGACTTTCATGCTTCCCTGCGGGCAGTCGAGGCGGGGCGCAGCAGCGAGGCGCCGCCCGCGCCCAGCACGGCTACGACGCCCGCTAAAACATAAGCCTGGGCAAACGTCCCAGTCGCATCCGCGAGCGCGCCGGCCAGGCTCGGCCCCAGCGCCTGCCCGAGGCCGAAGAAGAGCGTGATGAATCCCAGCGCCGCCGGCGCAAGCGCAGGGCCAAGCACGTCGCCGCACGTGGCGGCCATGATGGCCGGGAGGCTCCAGGCCGCCAGACCGAACACAATCGCCGAAACCACAAAACCAGGCGAGGCCCGCGACAACCCGAAGAAGATGCAGGCCACGGCCAGAATCAGATAGGCGACGATCATGGCGCGCTTCCGCCCAACGCGATCCGAGATCATGCCCCAGATCACGCCGCTCAGCAGGCTGAACCAGCCCATGGTCATGAATAGTGATCCAGCCGCCTCTTTGCTGTAGCCGCCTTCGGCGATCAGGCTTTTAGTGAAGAACGTCAGGTAAATAATGTAGGTGAATCCAAAGGTCAAGTACACTAGCCCCAAATGCCACACCGCTGCCGAACGGTACACTCGTCCCCACTCAAGCGCAGGCTTTTGGTTCGAGGCGGGCGCGGCGTCTCCATTCACGGGGTTGTCACCCAACGACGGCAACCCCACCTCCGCCGGACGATTGCGGAGAAACACAAAGCTAATCAGGGCGAGGGTCAGCGTGATCCCGCCAAAGAGATACCAACTCACCCGCCAGCCGGCCTCCCCATAAGCCGAGAGGAGGCGCGGCACGAGCGGGCCAGCCAGGATCAGTCCAACAGACGACCCGCCCACGGCGATGCCCGAAGCCAACCCGCGGCGGCGCGCGGCGAACCATGCCGCCATCAGCCCCATCACCGGCACGTTACTGGCCCCACTGCCAATGCCTGTCAAGGCGCGCCAGATGGCCGCGGTCAAGAACCCATCGGAGAGGCCGGTGAGCAACATGCCGATCCCGGCCAGGAGCAGGCCGACGGTGATCACGACTCGCGGGCCGTAACGCGCCGCCAACGCCCCACCCGTGGCCGAGAACAACACGTAACCGACGAGGTTTGCCGTCGCCAGCGCCCCGGCCTGGGTGTTGCTCATCCCAAGGTCGGCCTGCATGGAGGGCAGGATGACGCTGTAACCGAAGCGGGCGAGGCCCAGCGCCCCAAACACGACGAACACACCCATGATCAGGATGATCCAGGCATAATGCAGGCGGCGGGTAAGTGAAATGGTTGTCGTTGTCATATCAGGAGTGATGCGTGATACGTGTATCACGCATCACGGCTCACGCACGATGCTCTCACAGCTCACGCTTGTCCACCACGCGCTTCGCTTTGCCTTCCGAGCGCTGGATGGATTTGGGCCCCATCAGCTTGACCACGGCGGAGATGCCCAGCGTTTGCATGAGCTCGGATGATACGCGGCTCTGCAACTCGTCCAGCCGGCGGGTGTCAATCGGCTGGAACAGGCGCGGCGAGGCCTCCACCCACACTTCGAGGGTGTCGAGCTGATCCTTCGGGCGGTCAATCACGATCTGGTAATGCGGCTCGATGTCCTCGATGGACAGCAGGGTCTTCTCGATGAGCTGCGGGAAGAGGTTGACGCCGCGCACGATGAGCATGTCGTCGGTGCGGCCCAGCACCTTCTCCATGCGCACCGTCGTCCGCCCACAGGCGCACTTCTCGGCATGCAGGCGTGTGCGGTCGCGCGTGCGATAGCGGATCACCGGCATCGCCTCTTTCGTCAGCGTGGTGAAGACCAACTCGCCCTCTTCGTCGCAGGGCAGCTGCTCGCCCGTGTCTGGGTCAATGATCTCGGCCAGGAAGTGGTCTTCTTGAATGTGCATGCCGGTGTGATGCTCGCACTCGACCGACACGCCGGGGCCGATGAGTTCCGTGAGGCCGTAGATGTCATAGGCCTTCACGCCGAGTTTCTCTTCGATCTCGTGCCGCATCTTCTCGCTCCACGGCTCGGCGCCAAAGATGCCCACCCGAACCTTCATCCGCTTCTTGAAATCTACGCCCATCTCGGCGGCTTCCTCGCCGATGACCAGCGCGTAGGAGGGCGTGCAAGTCAGCGCCGTCGCGCCGAAGTCTTCCATGAGCATCACCTGCCGCCGGGTCAACCCGCCCGACATGGGAATCACGGTCGCCCCCACCTTCTCCGCCCCAAGGTGGAAGCCGAGGCCGCCGGTGAACAGGCCATAACCATAGGCGTTGTGGACGACATCCTGGCTTGTGATCCCGCCGCTCGTCACCGTGCGCGCCATCACCTCGGCCCACAATTCAACGTCGGCGCGCGTGTACCCGCCGACGGTGGGTTTGCCCGTGGTGCCGGACGAGGCGTGAACCCGGACAACCTGCTCCAGCGGGACGGTGAACATGCCGAAGGGATAGTTTTCGCGCAAATCGCCCTTTTCGGTGAACGGCAGGCGCTTCAGGTCGTCCAACGTTTTGATGCCGTCGGCGGACACTTTGGCGTCGGCGAACTTCTTCCGGTAGTGTGGCACCGTCGCCGTCACGCGAGCGATGGTTTCCCGCAACCGCTGGGCTTGAAGTTTTTCCAGTTGGTCGCGGGGCATGGATTCGTATTCGGGATTCCAGATCGGCATGATGACCTCCTCTGATTTATGAGGGTGGATGGCTCATGGCCGATTGATTCAATCAGCAAACACCAATCAGCCGTCAGCAATCAGATCGCCCAGTCTTTTTCGCGTCCCACAATGAACGCTTTGCGGTTTGTCTCCGCGTGCTTTTGCGGCACGCGGGCGATAATCACCTCCAGCCAGTCTTCGGCCGGCATCTCCATTTGCGCTGAGAGCGCCCCCAGCAGCACGCCGTTCGCTACTCGCGGGTTGCCCAGCTCCTCGGCCACCCGCCGCGCGTCAATCAACAGCACCTTGCCGGCGGCCTGCCTGACGACTGAAAATATGCTCTCATCGGCCGGGTATTGGTCGGCGCCGTACACCGTGGAGGTCGGCACAATCTGCTGGCGGCTCAGCAGGACTGTCCCGCCGGGGCGCACGAACTCGATCCAGCGCAGGGCCTCGAGCATCTCCTGCGCGATGAAGTAATCCACCGCCCCCTTCTCGCACAACGGCGAGGCGATCCGCGCGCCCCAGCGCACGTGGCTGGTGACCGCCCCACCCCGCTGGGACATGCCGTGCACCTCGGACTTCTTCACGTCCGCGCCAATCCGCAGTCCGATGTCAGCCAGGATATCGCTCGCCAGCAGCGTGCCTTGCCCACCCACGCCGGCTAGAAGAAAGTTTGCCGTAACCATCGTTGTCTCCTCACGCCACATGCGCCGCGAGCATCGTTTCCTGCTTCAATGCGCCTTCCAGGATCGCCTGCGGGGCGCACACGTCGAAGCACAACCCGCACCCCACGCAGGCCAGGGGGTCAATGTAGGCCTTGGGCCGCTTGTATTTTTCGTCCAGCACGTCGCTCTTCGAGATCGCCGGGCAGCCGATGCGGAAGCACATCGAGCAGCCGTTGCAGTCTTCGGTGACCACCTGATACGCCTCGCGCGGGTGCGAGGTGACAAACACGCAGGGCGTCTTGGCGATCACCACCGCCGGCTTATTGCTCTTGATCGCCTGCTTCACCGACTCTTCGAAGCCCTTCAGGTCACGCGAGTCGACGGTGTGCACCTCCTCGACGCCCATCCCGCGCACGACGGCTTCGATGTCCACGCGCGTATGCATGTCCCGGTGGATGCTCAAACCGGAGGCCGGGTTACCCTGGTGGCCGGTCATGCCGGTGGTGCGGTTGTCCACGACGATGGTCGTGATGGGCGTCTGGTTATAGACGGCGTTGGCCAGCGCAGGCATCCCGGCGTGGAAGAAGGTGCTGTCCCCGATCACGGCGACGTTGGGGAATTCCAGGTCGCCGCGCCGCATCCCGGTCGCCACGCCGATGCTCGCGCCCATGCACCCGATGGTGTCGGTAGCGGTGAGGGGCGGCATCACGCCCAGCGCGTAACAGCCGATATCGCTATTCACCGTGACCTTCATCTTCCGCAATATCCAGAACACGTCGCGGTGGCCGCAGCCGGCGCACAGCACGGGCGGGCGCATGGGCAGCGCGCCCTTGTCGAAAGCGCGCTCGACCGGCGGCTGACCCACCAGGCCGGCGGCGTAGGCGGCCTGGCGCACCACCTCTGGCGAAAACTCATCAACCACGGGGAAGATGGTCTTGCCTTCAACCGGGATCCCCATGATTTTGATATTCTCCTCGAAGAAAGGATCAAGCTCCTCGACGACGATCAACCGTTTGACTCTGGAGGCGAATTCGGCGATGAGCCGCTTCGGCATGGGCCAGACCATGCCCAGCTTCAGGAAAGAAGCGTGCGGGAACACCTCGCGGGCGTACTGGTAGCTCGGCCCGGCGGCGACAATCCCCAGGCTCAGATCGCCCATCTCCATGGCGTTGAACGGGCACGTCTCCGCATACTCCGCCAGTTGCGCCAGGCGCGCCTCGACCACCGGATGGCGGCGTTTGGCATGGCCGGGGATCATGACGTACTTCTGCGGATTCTTCTCGTAGGGTCGCTTGGGGAAGACCTTGCGCTCGCCCAGCGCGACGACGGATTTGGCGTGAGAGCTGCGCGTGGTGGTGCGCAAGATGACCGGCGTGTCGAACTGCTCGCTCAGATCCAGCGCCGCACCCACCATGTCCTTGGCTTCCTGGCTGTCGCTCGGCTCCAGCATCGGCACCTTGGCAAATCTGGCGTAATGGCGGTTGTCCTGCTCGTTCTGCGACGAGTGCAGGCCGGGGTCGTCGGCGTTGACGATGACCAGCCCGGCGTTGACGCCGGTGTACGAGACGTAGAACAGCGATTCCGAGGCGACGTTCAGGCCGACATGCTTCATGGTCGCCATCGCCCGCTTGCCCGCGTACGCCGCGCCAATCGCAATATCGAGCGCGACTTTTTCGTTGGCCGACCACTCGGCATAGATTTCAGGATAATGCGCGACGTTCTCCAGGATTTCGGTGCTGGGCGTGCCTGGATAAGCGGCGGCCACTTCCACGCCCGCTTCCCATGCGCCCCGCGCGAGGGCTTCGTTGCCAGATAGTAGTTTCTTCATCATCCACCTCTCCTGCTCCGATGATTCTTCCTGCCCAGGTAGGCGCGCTGCAGTTGCTCGTTGCGCGCCAGCGCCTCCGCTGCGCCGCTCATCACCACCCGCCCGTTTTCGAGCACGTAACCCCGGTCAGCCACGCGCAGCGCAGCGCGCGCATTCTGCTCCACCAGCAGGATCGTCGTCCCATTCCGGCGCAGGTCGCCGATGATGCGGAAAATCTCCTGCACGATGAGTGGGGCGAGGCCCAACGACGGCTCGTCCAGCAGCATCAATTTAGGACGCGCCATCAGGCCGCGCGCCACGGCCAGCATTTGCTGTTCCCCGCCCGAGAGCGTGCCCGCCAGTTGCGCCCGGCGGTCCTTCAGCACCGGGAAGAGGGAGAACATCCGTTTAATATCCACCCGGATGGCCGTCTGACTCTCCTTTCCCGCGCGGCAGTACGCGCCCAGTGTCAGGTTCTCCAGCACGTTGAGCGAGCTAAAGACCTGCCGCCGCTCGGGGACATGGCTGATGCCCAGCCGGACAAGCTGCTCGGCGGGCATGCGGGTGATGGGCCGCGCGCCAAAATACACTTCGCCCTGCGCCGCCGGCGTGATGCCCGAGATGGTATTGAGCAGCGTCGTCTTGCCGGCGCCGTTCGCGCCAATGAGGCTGACGATCTCGCCCTCGGCCACACTCAGCGAGACATGGTCGAGCGCGCGAATGCGCCCGTAATAAGTGCAGACCTCACGGACCTCAAGCATAGGCAGCCTCTTGCCAGTCCATGCCCAGGTACGCGCCAATGACCTGCTCATCCGCCTGCACTTCGGCCGGCGTGCCATCTGCAATTTTACGCCCGTAGTGCAGCACCGCCACGCGATCGGCAATACCCATCACGAGGTTCATGTCGTGCTCGACCAGCAGCACTGTAACCCCTTCTGCGCGGATGCGGCCGATGAGCGCATCGAGCGCCTCGATCTCAGGTCGGGTGAGGCCGGCTGCCGGTTCGTCGAGCATGAGCAGTTTCGGCTCGGCCGCGAGCGCCCGCGCGACCTCCAACAGTCGCTGCTGGCCGAAGGGCAGTCCGGCCGCCGGGTAATCGGCTCTGGCTTCCAGCCCGACCATCGCCAGGAACTCCACGGCGCGGGCGCGCGTGAGGCGCTCCTCCGTCGCCACGCGCGGCAGGCGCAGCGCCGCCTCAAAAAAACCCGTCCGACTGCGGAGGTGGCGGCCCACCATGACGTTTTCCAGGACGGTCATCGCATTGAAGACTTGTAGATTTTGAAAGGTGCGCACCAGCCCCCGCGCGGCGATGCGATGGGCCGGCAGGCCGTGAATCGGCGCCCCGTCAAAGATGATCTGCCCCCGGTCGAGTGGATAGGCGCCGGAGAGCAAGTTGAACGTCGTCGTCTTCCCTGCGCCATTCGGGCCGATGAGCGCGAAAATCTCGCCCCGGCGAATCATCAAATCTACTCCGGCCACGGCCATCACACCGCCGAAAGCTTTTTGGAGACCTTGGGCTTCAAGAAACGCGTCGCTCACGAAAACTCCAAATTCTGAACCTCAGACTCCAGACGTTACGCTTCGGAGTTTGAGGCTGCCTCCTTCATTTCCGCTTGTCCAGCACCCGCACGGCTTTCCCCTCGGGGCGCGGCAGCTCACCTGGATGGAGGAGGTTCACTTCGGCGCGCAGGCCGAGCAGGCTGTACACCTCGTCCGAGAGCCGCTGGGACAATTCCTCCGGCCACGGCAAACCCCGCGTCTCCACATTCGCGGTGATCCGGTCGGCGCCGTCCACGCGCTCAATCACGATGAGGTAGTCGCTGCCCACCTCGGGGTGCTTGAGCAGCACGCTTTCCACCTGCTTGGGATAGAAGTTGATGCCCTTGACTTTGAGCATATCGTCGGTGCGGCAGGCGATGCGGGCGACGCGCAGGCTCGTGCGGCCGCACTGGCACGGCGCACGGCTGATGATGCGCGTGAGGTCGTGCGTGCGGAAACGGATGAGCGGCAGCCCTTCGCGCGTCAGCGTGGTCACCACCATCTCACCCCATTCGCCGTCCTCCACCGGCTCGCCCGTCTCCCAGTTGACGATCTCGATCAAATAGTGGTCTTCCCAGACGTGGTTGCCATTGTGCGCGGCGCAGTCAATGCCCATGCCCACGCCCGCCGTCTCCGTCATGCCGATGATATCGAACGTCTCAATGCCCATGCGCGCCTCGATACGGCGGCGCATCTCGTCGCTCCAGATTTCCGCGCCGAAGATGCCCACGCGCAGTTTGGCGTCGCGCTGGAAGTCGAAGCCCTCTTTCTCCGCCACCTCCATCAGCCGCAAGGGATACGAGGCAATCGCAGCCAGGGCCGTCGTGCCGAGGTCGCGCATGAATTGCAGCTGCAGCGGCGTGCGCCCCGCGCCGATGGGGATGATCATCGCGCCGACGGCGGAGGCGCCAAAGTGAAAGCCGAACCCGCCGTTGAACAACCCGAAGGAAGGCGTGATCTGGATCACGTCGTCGCGCGTGACCCCGGCCGCCGTGAGACACCGGGCCATGATCTCGCTCCACTGCGCCACGTCGGCGGCGGTATGCGGGCAGATGATCGGCGTGCCGGTCGTGCCGGAGCTCATGTGCATCCGCACAAAGTCTCGCTGGGGCGCACAGGCCAGATGGAAAGGATAAGCCTGGCGCAGGTCTTCTTTCGTGAGAAGGGGGAAACGCCGGATATCCTCCAGGTCCCGGATGTCATCCGGGCCGAGGCGGTTGAGCCGCTTGGCATATTCCGGATTGTTCTCACAGATGCGCCCGACCGTCGCTCGTAACCGCTCCAATTGCAGCGCCTCCAATTCAGGCCGGGGCAGTGATTCGAGTTTGGGTTGATACATATTGGCTCCCGGCGTATGGCGCGTAGCGGATGGTCTGTTTGCTGTCCGCCGTCCGCCATCTTGCTCGCCGCTATCCGCTCTCCGCTTTCCGTCTCGCCTGCCATCCGCGAACCACTCTGAGGCCGCCGCTGGTCAGGCCTTCAGGCAGGAACACCATGATGATCACCAGCAACAAGCCGAAAATGATGATCTCCTGCTCGCCGGACGCGCCCTCCAGGATCAGGTTCATCTTATCGCGGATGAACTGTCCGAGAAACACCACGACCGCCGCGCCGAAGATCGAACCCCACACACTGGCCAGCCCGCCGACGGCGCTCATGGTGATCAGTTCCACCGAAAACAGGAAGTCAAAACTGGACGGGCTGATGAAGTGGACGGCCTGGGCGTATAATCCACCTGCGAGGCCCGCATAAACCGCCGCCAGCGCAAAGACCCGGAGCTTAAAGGCGTTGGCATCCACGCCCAGGCTTTCCGCTGGCGGCGGTCTGGCGTGGATAGCGCGGAGCGCCCGTCCGACGCGGGAGTTCACGATGTTCAAGGACACCCACAACACCACCGCCGCGACGACCCAGACGAGATAGTACATTTTGACATCGGAGTCGAAGACGAAGCGGCCGAGGCTCAGCGGCGGGATGTTCGTAAAGCCGGAGGGGCCGCCGGTGATCTCGGTCTCGTTCTTCATCATGAGATTGAAGATGACATTGAGGCCCAAGGTGGCCATCGCCAGATAGTGTCCGCGCAGACGAAAGATTGGGACGCCGACGAGCAGCGCCAGCAACCCGGTAAGCGCCGCCGAGGCCAGCAGCGCCGCCCACGAGGGCAAGCCCGCACGGGCGCTCAACAGGGCCGTGAGGTACGCGCCGACGCCGTAGAAGGTGGCGTGGCCGAGCGAGACCTGCCCGGCATAACCCATCACCAGCGACAGCCCCACGGTCAGCATGGTATACAGGCCGATCAGCGTCAGGATGAAGATTTGATAATTATTGCGGACGACGAGCGGGAAGGCGGCCATCACGACTACCCACCCCAGGACCGCCAGCCGCGCCGTCGAGACCTTGATGTTCATGCGGCTTCACACCGTACGGGCGTTCAATGGAACGCCCCTACAACCCCGCCCGATCTAACGCCTGCCCGCCGCTACGCCGGGTCATCCCGCCCAGCCGGACGAGCAGGACGACAAACAGGACCGCGAAGCTGAACGCATCCTTATAGCCGGAGGAGAGCAGGCCGGCGGCGAGCGACTCGATCACGCCCAGCGCCAGCCCGCCCAGCACGGCGCCAAACGGGCTAGTCAGGCCGCCCATAATCATCGCGACGAAGCCCTTGAGCGCCAGCATCAAGCCTCGCTCGTAGGTCATAAACGTGAGGGGCGTGATGACGATTCCGCCCAGGGCGCTGATCCCCGCGCTCAAGGCAAAGGCGATCAGGCCCATACGCCGGGTATTGATGCCCATCAGCCGCGCCGCGCCCGCGTTGGCGGAGCTCGCCCGCAGCGCCTTGCCCGTCAGCGTGTACTGGAAAAAGGCGTACAAGCCCAGCACGGCCAGGACGGTCAGGCCCATGACCCACACGCTCTGCCGCGTGACGACGGCCCCGAGCAACTTCAGCGGTTTGCCTGCCGTGAACGGCGATAGGCGATAAGGATCGGTGCCCCATGCCAGGAGGACCAGGCCGCGCAGCGCAATCGAGGCCCCGATCGTGACCACGATCTGGCTCAGAGGCGAGGCGTTCCGCGCGGGTTGAATGCCCAGCCGGTAAAGCAGCACCCCGACCAGCACCGCGGCCAGCACGCCGACCAGCGCCGCCAACGGCAGCGGCCAACCCAATCCCACGGTCATTTGTCCGCGGAACAGCGAAGTCTCCTGCGCCAGCGTGATCGCCACAAATGCGCCGATCACCGCGAACTCGCCCTGGCTGAAATTGATGACGCCGGTGACGTTGAAGATCGTGACAAAGCCCAGAGCGATCAGCGCATAGATGCTGCCCTGTGTGACGCCTGAGATGACATACTGCGCGAGTTGCTGGGTAAAGTCCATGGTCGGTGCCTAGCGCGAGTGTGGGCGCGCACATCTACCGCTTGACGCGCCCACACACGCCTACTTTTGGGCTTATGGGACGTTGGCGTAATCATCCGGTGGGACGTACTTCCAGATCCCGCCCGTAATCTCCACCAGCACCAAAGACTCTTTGCCGATGCCGGTGTGGTCCTGCGGTGTGACGGTGAAGATGCCGCTGATGCCCACCCAGTTGGTGATCTGGGTCTCGAGATAATCGCGGATCTTGACCGGGTCAGGGCCGACGGCTTCCAGCGCGCCTTTCACCATCATCATCGCGTCCCAGGCGTGTCCGCCAAAGGTGCTGGGCTTCTTGCCGAACGCGCCGATGAAGTCGGCCTGGTATTCCAGCAGCGTGGTCTTCTGCGGGTCGTCGTCGGGTAACTGGTCAACGACTAGCAGTTTGCCGATGGGGAACAGCACGCCCTCGGCTGCCTCCTTGGCCGTGTCAATGAACGCCTGGTTGCCGATGCCGTGATTATGGAGGATGGGGATTTCCAAGCCCATGTCGCGGAACTGCACGGTGAGCGGAGCGCCTTCGCCGGGGGTGGCGTGGACGACCAGCGCCTGGGCGTCGGTGCCCTGGATGGCCGTCAGTTGCGCGATGAAGTCCGTGTCGCGCGGCTCGAAGGTGCCTTCCCAGACGATCTCCAATCCATTCTCCGCGGCCACCTTCTTCAAGGCGCTGATCGAGTCTGCGCCAAAGGCGTTGTTGACGCCCAGCGACGCGATCTTCGTGATGCCATGCACCTTCATCCAATCCAGTTGAACGAGGGCCACCGGGTAGTTTTGCTGCGGCGTCTTGAAGACCCACTCCTGCTGTGATCCATCATCCTTGGTGACGATGCGGGATGAGGAAGCCACCGAGATGAACGGGATCTTGGCGTTGGTGACCGTCTCAATCACTGCAATGCTGGCCGGGCTGCCGCTGCCGCCGACGATGACCGCCACCTTGTCTTCCTCGACCAGTTTCTTCACGACCTCGACCGCCTTGGTGGCGTCGGACTGATCGTCGTATTTGCGCACGTCGAGTTTGTGCATCTTGCCATCCGGCCCCAGGACGCCGCCCGCCGCGTTGAGGTTTTCGGCGATCATGACCACCGTGCCCCATTCCGGCTGCCCCAGCGACGAGGTCGGCCCGGTGGTCGAGAAGAAGGCCCCGATGCGGTACGGCTCACCTGCTTCGGGAGCGGGGACCTCCGTCGGCGCGGCGGTGGGCGCCTCGATGGGTTGGGCAGCAGTGGGCGGGGGTTCAGTCGGCTGGGGCGGAGGCTGAGTCGGAGCGGCCGTCGTCGCCGCGCCGCCGCAGGCCGAGAGGACCAGCGCGGCCACGGCAAGGACAGCCAGCCAAATATTCAATTGACGCTTCATTTTTCTCTCCTCCATACTTATGATGAAATACTCGCAGTGCGCGAGTGGCCAGGTGTCAGCGTAATTTCGCTCGCCCGATAGCTCACCTCCTTTCCACCGTGACCGGATCAGAGAAGACCAGGGATAGCTCCTCATCGCTGATGGACTCGCCCTGCTTCAAGCGCTGATACATCACCGTCACCATGCGCCGGATTTCGTCGTCGCTCAGGAGCTTGCTCGAACGCTTGGCGGTGGTCAGGATCTTCTCGACGTACATCGGGTGCTCTTCAATCTCATGGTTGCGCAGCCAGAAGCGGACGTTGTGCTCCCCGGACATCGGCCCGACCTCGATGCCCTGCTTCCGCCCGACCATGCTGGCCGGGACGCCGCAATAGACGCGGTCGGCCAGCCAGGCGTCGTTGCGGGTGATGGCCTTGGCGATAGCCGCCGCATGCACGCCCGTCGCCGTGCGGAACGAGTCCGCGCCGACGATCGGGTAGTTGAACGGGATGGGCACGCCGCACGCCTGCGACACCACCTGGCAGTATTCGGGCAGACCCGTGAGGTCGCGGTTGGCCAGGCCGAGGAGGTTGAGATTGACGAGCAGGATCTCCATCGGCGTGTTGCCGGAACGCTCGCCGACGCCCAGCGCACAGGCATGCACCCGGTCGGCGCCGGCCTCGATCGCGACGAGCGTATTGATGATGTCCAGCCCGCGATCCTTGTGGCCGTGCCAGTCAATGCCGACCTCGGGGTTCACCTCGTCCATCACCGCCCGCAGGAAACGGATGAGATTGCCCACGCCTTCGGGAGTCGCGTGCCCGACGGTGTCGGCCGCGCAAATGCGGTGCGCCCCAGAGCGGATCGCGCAAGTGTAAATCTGCTTGAGCGCTTCGGGTTGCGCGCGCGTAGTGTCCTCGGTGACGAACATCACCGGCAGCCCGTGCTTGACGGCGAACGTCACCGACGCCTCGGTCAGGCGCAGCAGGGTGCTCAAGTCCCAGCCCTCGGCATACTGGCGGATGGGGCTGGAGCCGAGGAACACGCACGCCTCGATGGCAATCCCGGCCTCCTGCGAGGCGTCCACGATGGGGGCAATGTCCGCCTCCAGCGTGCGGGCGGCGCTTTGCGGCACGATGCCCATCTTCTGGTTGACGATTTCCTTCGCCAGCACCGTCACGTCCTTCTTGAACCGCTCGCCCGCGCCGCACAGCCCCAGGTCGGCCGCGTCAATTTCCAGGCAGCGCATCAGATACAGCAGATACACTTTGTCCTGGATCGAGGGGTGCGTGACGGACGGCGACTGCAACCCGTCGCGCAGGGTTTCGTCCACGACCATCACCCGCCTGGGATATTTGGGCCTCTCGCCCTTCACGTTCCAGTCGTAAATCAGATCAACGCCAGATAACTCAGTCATGGTGGCCTCCTGTGCGCCTCGCCGGGGTGGAGTCAGAAGTGGGAGGCAGCGGCGGCGACCTCAGCCCTCGTCTGTCCGCCTTCATCCTTCACGAGACGCCTTCCGATCTCAAATGCTCGGAGATTCAGTTCGCGGTATTTGGGCGGGACGCGCTCATTCAACGTCGCCAACCACACCTCCTTTGGCACCTGGGGCGCGAGCACGGACATCGCCCCCAGCATGATCATGTTTGCGATCCGGCCATCGCCGAGGTCCCGGGCGCACGTCGAAGCCGGCAGGGCGATCACGTTCAGCCCTTTCTGGCGCAGAAATTCAATCGTGTTGTGCGGGTAGCGCTCCGCCGCTTTAGCCACTGAGCCGGGGATGATCTCGTGGTCGTTGACGAGGAGCACGCCGCGCTCCAGATTGACAAAATGGGCGTAGCGCAGGCCTTCCAGCTTCTCCAGCCCGACGACCACATCCCCCTGGCCAGGGATAACCAGCGGTGAGTACACCGTCGGACCGAAGCGCACGTGGCTCTCCACGCTCCCCCCCCGCTGCGAGACGCCGTGGACCTCCGTCTGCTTCACGTCAAACCTGGCGGCCACCGCCGCCCGCGCGGTCAGCTCAGCAATGAGCAACACGCCCTGCCCGCCTACGCCTGCGAAGATCAAGTTGGTAACAGTCATATGCGCCTTTGTCAGTCACCAGTCATCCGTCATCAGTAACCACTGATCACTGTTCACTGGTGACTCATCACTTTCTCTTATGGACACCCTCCCCCCATCGGCCCAATCGCATCCGCCGGGCACACCTGCGCGCACACCGTGCAGGCCGTGCATTCCAGCGCGTCAATCACCGGGAAGCCCTGCGCGGTGCGGGTGATCGCCGGGCACCACACTTTGAAGCAGGCGTCGCACTTCGTGCACACCGCCTCGTCCACAAAGTACGGCTTCTCGCCGCGCTCGGAGAGTTTCATCTCCGGCAGGCGCATGCACGGCCCCTGGGCGATGACGACCGCCGGGCCTTCATACGAGACGGCCTCGCGGATCGCCCGCACCACGTCCCGGCGCTGCCAGGTATCCACCACTTGCACCTGTTTCACGCCTGCGGCCCGCACCAAACCTTCCAAATCCAGTTTGGGCGCGGGTTTGCCCCGCAGGGTTGTGCCCGCCGCGGGGTGCGGCTGCTGGCCGGTCATTCCGGTCGTCGCGTTGTCGAGGATGATGAGCGTAAGGGAACTGCCGTTATAGACGGCGTCAATCAGCGAGGGGATGCCGGCGTGCACAAACGTCGAATCGCCAATGATGGCCACCGTGCGCCTGTGCCCCGCGCGCTCCAACCCAAAGGCCGTGCCAATGCTCGCGCCCATGCAGAAGGTCGTATGCGAGGCCTCATAGGGAGGCAGCGCCCCCATCGTGTAGCAACCAATATCGCCCGCGACTGTGACCTTGAGCTGCCGCAGCGTGTCGAACACCGTGCGGTGGCCGCAGCCCACGCAGAACATGGGCGGGCGGGGGAGGAGCGTAATCTCCTGGCTGTAGTCGGGCTTTTCCGGGACGCTCACTCCGATGGCCCGGGCGATGCGCTCCGGCGAATACTCGCCGATGACGCCGAAGAGGCGTTTGCCGACGAGATTCGTGATGCCCATCGCCTTCATCGCCTCTTCGATGAACGGCTCGCCCTCTTCGACGACGTACACGGTCTCGTGCGCCGCGCAGAACGCCTGCAAGGCCCTCTGGGGCAGCGGGTGCGTCAGGCCCAGACGGAAGACCGACGCCTCCGGCATGACCTCGCGCACGTACTGATAGGCGATGCTGCAGGTGACAAAGCCAACCGGACGGCGCGCGGTGGACGACGGATCGCCCGCCCCCTGACTCGTCACTCCCCACTCGATCCGGTTGATCGGAGTGATCTCGGCGTACGCGCGCAGGGCCTCCAGCCGCTTTTCGACGCCAGGGCGGAGGAGGGTGCGATAAATAGGCACCGAGAAGCGCCTGGGGTCCGGCACAAACTCGCGCTGCGGCGCTTCGACGCGCTCGCCCATCTCCACCAGGCCCTTGTGATGCGCCAGGCGCGTCGTGGTGCGCACCATCACCGGCACGCTGAACTGCTCTGAGATTTCCATCCCGAGCTTGATGAAGTCTTTGCACTCCTGGGCATCCGAGGGTTCGAGCACCGGCACCTTCGCCATCAGCGCCAGGTAGCGGTTGTCCTGCTCGTTCTGCGAGGAGTGCATGCCGGGATCGTCGGCGGAGATCACCACGAAACCGCCGTTGGTGCCGGAATAGGGGAAGACCATGAACGCGTCGGCGGCGACGTTGAGGCCAACCATCTTCATCGTCACCAGGACGCGCAGGCCGCCGATGGCCGCGCCCATCCCTTCCTCGAACGCCACCTTCTCGTTGGCCGACCACTGCGCGTCAATCTCTGGATATTTTTTGGCGAGGGTTTCCAGAATCTCCGTGCTGGGCGTGCCCGGATACCCGGCGGCGAACTTCACCCCGGCTTCCCACGCCCCGCGCGCAATGGCTTCGTTGCCGAGAAGTAGCTCTTTCATGCTCTCACCTTTCTTGCCGACGCCTGCGTGGCGTAGAGTCTCACGCAACACGCAATACGAAATACGCTCGTCAGCCTCGCACCTCAACGTCTAAGATTTTCGCCGCGTTCTTCCACAGAATTTTTTCCTTCGTCGCGTCCCTCAACGGCAGGGCCAGGATGGCGTCCACGTTGCGCCGCAGGTACGGATTGCCCGGCCAGTCGGAGCCATACACTACCTTGTCTGCGAGCCGCTCCAATTCCGGGAAGTACTCCAGCAATTTCTTCCCCGGCAGGCCGGAGACCTCCAGGTAAACGTTCCGGTGCTGCCGCGCCATCCAGAACGCCTGGGGATACCAGAACGGCCGGCCGGAATGCGCCATCAGAATCGTCAAGTCCGGAAAATCAGTTGCCACGTCGTCCAGGTGCAGTGGATCGCCGTACTTGATGCGCGCGCCTTTGAAGACCGACGATCCCGTATGCACCAGCATCGGCACGCCTGATGTCTGGGCTCTGGCATACAGCGGGTACATGCGAATGTCGTTGACATAGTGATGCTGATAGACCGGATACACCTTGAGCCCGCGAAAGCCGTGCTCCTTGACCAGCCGTTCCAGCTCGAGCGCCAGATCGTTGACGGTGAACGGATTGAGGCTGGCGAACGGGATGAGCCGCCCGCGCGGGCCGTGCGCCGGGTCAGGGAGCGCATTCGCCCTGGCGCACAGGTCGGCCACGTATTCATGCGGCGTTGCCCCGACAGTAGCCGGTGAGTCTTCGGCAAGTGCGACTGCCCAATCAATCCCATGCTCCTGCAAGAATGGCCGGATCGTCGCCGGCGTCAGCACCCGATCCACCTCCGCCCACAGGTCGCCGCCCTCATACTGGCTCTCGATGAATTCCAGCACCCACGGGCGCTCGTGCTCGCTGCGGGAGACGTGGACGTGGAAGTCAATGAGCATGGGCAGCCAATCTCTAATCCCTAGCCTCCAGTCTCTGATCCCCAGTGATTCGAGGTGAGAGATTGGAGATTACGGCACAATCACCGACCGTACCCCCTCGCCCCGCCGGAGCACGTCAAACGCCTCGTTGATGCGGTCGAGCGGGAATTTGGCCGTGACCAGCTCGGCGACCTTGATCCGGCCCTGCCGCGCCAACTCCAGCACGCGCGGGTAATCCACCGCCCGGCATCCCAGCGAGCCGATAATCTCGATCTCGCGGAACATCACTTTGCCCGTGTTGAGCGTCATCGGCTTATCCGACGAGCCGACGACGACGAAGCGCCCGCCCGTCCGCACGGCGTTGAAGGCCTGCTCCTGCGTCGCCGGATTGCCGATGCACTCAAACGCGATGTCCGCGCCGCCGCCGGTCAACTTGCGCAGCTCCTTGTCCAGCCGTTCAACCGCCTTGGGGTTGACCGTCGCCTTTGCGCCGAGCCGGCGCGCCCATTCGAGCTTGTGATCGGCGATGTCCACTGCGATCACCTGCGCGCCGACCGCCGCCGCGATCTGCACGCAATTCAGCCCGATGCCGCCGCAGCCGAAGACCACGACGGTGTCGCCCGGCTGAACCCGCCCGCGATTCACGACGGCGTGGAAGGGCGTCGTCGTCGCGTCGGCGATGATGGCGCCTTCGACCAGCGGAATTTCTGCCGGCAGCGGGATCGCCGCCGACGCGGGCGCGACGAGGTACTCGGCGTAAGCCCCGTCCACGCTGCTGCCGAAGAAAACCATGTTCTCGCACACATTCTCGCGCCCCAGGCGGCACAGACGGCACTGACCGCAGCCGTAAACCGCCGGCAACAACAAGCGGTCGCCTTCCTTCCAGTTCGTCACGCCCGCTCCCACGGCCGCCGCCGTCCCGGAGGCCTCGTGCCCCAACACCAGCGGCGGTTTTTTGAACGTCGGCACGCCGTGGTCAATGAAGTGCAGGTCGGTATGGCACACCCCGCACCCGGCCACCTTCACCAGAAGCTCCCCGGCCTTTGGTTCGGGCGTGGGAATCTCCTCAATGACGAGCGGCTGATGCGCTCCGTGAAAAATAGCCGCCTTCATAATCTCTAATCTCCAATGGCCGATTACCTGTGCTTCCAAACTGGCGCGCGCTTCTCGACGAACGACGCCACGCCCTCGTGCGCGTCCTCGGTAGACATCAGCTCGTCGAGATACAATTTCTCCATCGCGGGCAGGTTGCCCCAGCCGTCTGCGCCGAGCCGCGCCGCCTGCTTGCACACGCGCAGGGCCGCTGCGCTCAGGCCGCGCAGCCGACTGATGTAATGCGCAACCGTCGGCTCAAGCTCGCCGGCCGGCACAGCGCGGTTGATGAGGCCGATGCGGGCGGCTTCCGGGGCGTTAACCACATCGCCCGTGAACAACATCTCCGCCGCGCGGCGATAACCGACGAGGCCCGGCAGGCGCAGAGCGGCAATGGGGGCGACGGCCGCCAGCTTGATTTCGGGTTGGCCAAGGTTGGCGGCCTCGGCGGCGACGACCAGGTCGCAGCACAACGCCACCTCGCAGCCGCCGCCGAGCGCATGGCCGTGAAGGACGGCGAGCGTGGGCGTGGGGAAGTTCGCCAGCGCCAGGCACACGCGGTCGACCAAGGGGATCATCTCGCCGACCTTCTCGGCGGTGTGGTCGGCCACATCCACGCCGGCCGAGAACATCTTTCCCTCGGCGCGCACGACCAGCGCGCGGAGCGCCTTATCCTGCGCGGCGGACTCCAGCACGGCGCACATCTCGTGCAGCATCGCGATATGGATGATGTTGAGCGGCGGGCGCTTCAACGTCAGGGTCCCCACCCCTTCTTCGGCCTGCCAGCTCAGGAACGTATATTCGGCCATGGCCTGACGTGTCTCAGGCTAACTGCTTCTCGCCCTGCTCGACCAGCTTCCGCAAGCGATACCGGGCCAGCAGCGCCGCGCCGAGGGCTGCCGTAAACTGAACCAGGTCGCCCTCCGGCACGTTGATGCTCGCGCCAAGTTTCTCGCGGAGCACACGCCCTATGGATTCAAAGCGCAGGATGCCGCCCACCATCGTGAACTCCGGCTCCATCTGCACGCGCTTCATCAACTGCACCGAGCGATCCACCAGCGAGACAATCGCGCCGTGCATGATGTCGGCGGGGGAAGCGCCCTGCGACAGGTGGTTGATGACTTCGGACTCGGCGAAGACCGCGCACACGCCGGAGATGGGCACCGTCTCTTTCGAAGTGGCGGCCAGCGGGCCGATTTCCTCGGTGGCGTAGCCCATGTAACGCGCCGTCTTCTCGAGGAACGCGCCTGTCCCGGCGGCGCATTTGTCGTTCAGCCGGAACGACCGCACCTTGCCGCGCTCGTCGAGGCGGCTGGCTTTCATCGTCTGCCCGCCTACGTCGAGGATCGTCTGCGTCCCGGGGAACAGGAAGCGCGCGCCGCGCGCCGAGGCCGTCAGGTCGGTGACGTTCACGTCGCGGAACGGGACCTGAAAGCGGCCGTAGCCGGTCGTGGCGATGTAGGCGACGTCGTCTTGCGCGAGGCCTGCCTGCTCCAGCGCCTGGTCCAGCGCGCGCTCGGCGGCCTCGGTCAGCTTGAAGCCGGTCCGCAGCAGCGCGCGCCCGGCGATCTGGTCTCCCTCGCTCAGGAGGACGGCCTTGGTGTACGTGGAGCCGACGTCAATGCCAGCCGTGTAACTCATGCTGCACTCTCCCTGGCCGGCACGCGGCCCGCCAAAATACGATCCATCGCGAACAGCGCCGCGCCCAGCGCGCCCATGTAGTGCGACTCGGGGCTGACGTTCACCTGGAAACCGAGCAGCTCGTTCAACGCCGCAATCATGCCGATGTTATTCGTGACGCCGCCCGTGAACGTCACTTCGCGCTCGACGCCCACGCGGCGCATGAGGCCCAGCGAGCGCGAGGCGATGGACTGGTGCACGCCGAGCAGGATGTCCTCGATCTTCTTCCCCTTGCCCAGCCACGAGACGACCTCGGACTCTGCGAAGACCGTGCAGGTGGTGCTGATCTTGACGGCCTTCTCCGCCTTGAGCGCCGTCGGCCCCAGCTCGCCCAACGGGATTTCGAGCGCCGCCGCCGCCGCGCCGAGGAACCGGCCCGTGCCGGCCGCGCACTTGTCGTTCATGCAGAAGTCGAGGATTTCGCCGGTCGGGCTGACGCGGATGGCCTTGGTATCCTGCCCGCCCATGTCCACCACCGTGCGTGTGCCGGGGAACATGTGCACCCCGCCGCGCCCGTGGCACGAAATCTCCGTGATTTGCGTGTCGCCGAAGGTCACCTTATAGCGCCCGTAGCCCGTGCCGACGACGTACTCCACCTCGCGCTCGTCGAGGTTCGCGTTCTTGAGCGCCTCGGCATAAGCGTTCTCGGCGGCGAGCACCACGTTCGCGCCCGTGTCAATCAACGAACGGGCGACGATCTCCCGCTGCTCGTCGAGGATGATCGCCTTCGTTTGCGTCGAACCCACATCTACTCCAGCCGCGTAGGCCATATTGCACTCCTTTTACCCAGGCTCGTAGTGAAGCACGCCAGTGCTTCAGAGCGCTACTGGCGTAGCGCACTACCAACTAACTAATCCCAGGCTCGTAGTGAAGCACGCCAGTGCTTCAGAGCGCTACTGGCGTAGCGCACTACCAACTAACTAATCGCCTTCATCGCCTTGCGCGTGGCCAGTCCCTCGAAAAACGCGTCGATGCGGTTCTTGAGCTGAGCTTCGGAGACCACGCGCTTGTCCATCATGTCCGATTCGATGAACAGACTGCCGACGTCGCAGGCCGCCAGCACGGCGCGCCGGTTGTCGGCCATGCCAGTGGAGGTCGTCCGGCAGGACTTGATCGGGTGATACACCACGCCGTCCACCCGGTACGGCGCCACCATGTCAATGATGCGCCGCTCCTGGAAGAACATCGCGTCCATCGCCTCGCGCACGCTGATCAGCACGCCCTCGGCCAGGCTGTCCAGCGGGCGGCTCAGGTCGTACTCGAAGCCGAGGTTCGTGCCCCCGGAGGCGAACCACAGGTAGGTGGAGCTGATGAACGCGCCGCCGTGCTCCGAGAACATTTCGTTGAAGCGCCGGAAGATGGGGTAGCACGGCACGCCCACGAAGATCAGCCGGTATTTCTCCTCCTTCACCGTTCCGAGGCCGTGGGCGGCCTTGTACTCCATCTCCTCGACCAGGCGCTGGAAATACTCGGCGCCCGCCTGGGTGCCCCGGAAGCCGTTCGCCACGCCGAGGTAAACCGTGCCGTCGGTGAGGGCGTTGAAGGGCGCGGGGACGCTCTGGTTCAATTCGAGCACCCGCTTCCACGCCCGGCTCATGTCGTTGGCGTAGCCCATGATCTCCCGCAGCCGGTCAATGTCGAACTTCTTGCCCGATACTTGCTCGCACGTCTCGATCAGCTCCTTGATCTGCGCGGCGACGTATTGTTTGTCGTTCTCGAAGTCCGGATGGCCGGGCCAGGTCTGCGTCCCGGCGGCGCGGGTGCCCGGCACGTCGAAGGTGAAGATGGGGACCTGATAGAACCGCTCCCAGATCTCGGCCCACTTGATGTAGGTGTTGCAGGCGTTGGTGTACACCGCGAGGTCCGGCTTGGGGATCGTGCCCATGGGATGCCGCCCACCCTGCAACTGCATCGCCACGTCGGCTTTGACGTAGCCGCAGATGTCGGGGGAATAGCCGTAATCCTCGGCGGCATTCAGGAATTCGTGGGCCACGCGGCGCACTGCGGTTTGCAGGGAGTTGATCTCGGGGAAGATGGTGTGCAGGTCGAAGACCCTTAGAATCTCGGCCATGCTCCCCATCACGAACACGTAAGCCGACTTCTCGCCGCGCTGTGGAGCGAGGGTGAGTTGTTGAAACCAGTCCCGGAACAAATCCGCGCCTTCTTTGGCCCCCCGGCCCACGATGGTGTCTGCGCTTGCGCCGTCACTCATTGCAGTTTCTCCTCGTCTTGCGCAGCGCGTA
>Ga0209342_10001251_pt1 | contig 28667 bp, 30 predicted proteins | sample RifCSP16_2_FD_184023 | JGI IMG/M metagenome (GOLD analysis project Ga0209342, IMG submission 184023) | Soil microbial communities from Rifle, Colorado - Rifle CSP2_sed 16_2 (SPAdes) (version 2) | ecosystem: Environmental > Terrestrial > Deep subsurface > Rock core/Sediment | place: Rifle...
CCGCCCGCCTCGAGCTCGAGCCGGATTTCCTCAGCGCCGCGGAAGTGGTGATAAAACGCCAGGGGAAGATAGACGCCGCTTTCAGTAACGCCACGGATGAGATCGTCTCCAGGCTCTGAGAGCGCATCGCTCAAGAAAAGACGGCCGAATCGCCTGAGGCCATCCACCAGGCGGGCGCGAGAGATCCACGTCGTGTATCCACGCCAGGACTGAAAGAGGAGCAGCACGCCGTCGCGCTTGAGAAGTTGCCGGATGCGCCGCAACGTTTCGGTCCTTCCGTCACGTCCCGGGATGTGACTATAGATCTGCCAGCCGATGTAGACGCCGCCGAATGTTTCAGCAGGAAAAGCGAGACTGTCAGTGCCCATCACGCGGAACTCGATCTCCACGCCTCTGGCGTTCGCGTTCTGGCGGGCGCGCTCGACCATTGCGGGAACGATGTCAATGGCGATGACATTGAACCCGCTCAGCGCCAGCGCGACGGCCTCGCGGCCCGCACCACATCCGACATCAAGGATGCGGTCTCGGGGCTTGAACACCCGGACAGCCTCGGACTCAACAGGGTCGAGACCCTCATCGAGGCCGCCGTGATACGCCTCGACCTCGCTCGGTCGGTCGTACTTCTCTCTGACACCGGCGGTTAGCTTGTCCGGAGGGCCGAGGGCGAGCGGCGGAGTGAGCGGATGGGCAAGCTTTCTTCCGATCGCGAAGAGTTGAGCCAACACCGCAGCGATTCGGGGCGCACTCGAGAAGAGGGCGATAAGCCGACCAGCGCAGCGCCACCATCGACGCGTAAGCTCAAGCACTCCATCCCTCTGGTGAATGCGAACTGCGACCCCGAGCGGCGACACGACACGCTCGTCGGCGTCCACGCGGTCCCGACGCGCCCTCCACTGTCCATCTGAAAGCTCTACGATCGCTCGCGTCAACAGCGGTGCGCCATCTGCTTCGGCTAGGATGATTCGGCCCGGCTCGGGCCGAGCCGCCGGCTGGATCGAGAGCAGGTCCAACGGTTCAACCCACGGCGTCGCATCACTGTCGAGGAGGAGGAGGGAAAGCAACGAGCGACAGGAGCGGAGACGAGGGAGTGAATCAGGGGTGAGCCGGCACGCCCACTCTAGAACAACGGGCGGCTCAAGGTGAGTCGGCGGCCTCGACCAATCCACGCGCGAGGAGATCCTGCAGGAAGCGTTCGATATCAGCGAGCGCGCGAGCCGGCTCGACTTGGAACTCCTGGGCGATCTGCTGGCCGATCGAGTCCACGCTTCGCTGGCCGTCAATCAGCTCCCAGACCCGGGCGCCCGCCGGGTTGAGCCCCCGAAGCACCTTGGTGTCGAGGCTCAAGATCACACCTTCCCCGGCAATGGTGCGCCAGGCTGTCTTCGAGTGCTTCTTGAGAATCATCACTCGCATCGAGCCAGGAGATAAAACGGGATGCGAGTCAACCGCCAGAACTGTCCTGACGGTGGAAGGCGGAGGTGGGTCAGGAAGAGCGAATAGCGAGCCAGAAGGACGCTTGCCCATCGGCCACCGATGCGCCCAATCTTCTCCCGATGCTTCGCTGCGGTGACTTTCCCCACGACGGAAGAGCCGGATCGGGGACGGTCCGCCTGCGGGAGCGCGTCGCCCTTTGTGATGAGATGGCTCGGAGTGAACGAAACCAATCGATGGATGAGCAGCATCTCCCCGTCATCGATCGCGATGAGATCACCGAGCGCGAGCGTTGTCGGCGAGCAGGGTTGAAGCTCCACCTGATCGCCAGGCCTGAGGAGCGGGGTCATGCTCTGAGTCTCGACGCTCACCCACAGGGTGCCTTCGGTGTGGAGGAGCGTTCGAGCAAAATGAGGCGAGGCGTGACTGCGGAGATGCGGGGGCTCAGATTCGGGGTTCGGGGTCCGGGGTCTGGGGTCCGGGGTCCGGGATTCGGGGTTTGCGGTTCGCGGTTCGGATCCCGAGCCCCGAGCCCCGAGCCCCGGACCGACTGCCATCCGCGATCTGTGAGCTGACATGCTAGCCCACGAACGGTGGAATGGGGGGGATCTCCATCTGGCGGATCCTCACATCTCGGACACCCGGAACGGCGCGGGCTACCTCCTCGGCATCGTCGAGTGCAGAGGTCCCTTCCAACGTCACCACGCCGTTTTCAGCTTCAACGCTGATTCGGGATTTTCGAGTCTCCGGGTGCGCAGCCAGAGCGGCCTGAACCTGAAACGCGAGGGTGCGATTGGCCACCAACTGGCGTCCCGCCTCCGTGGTTCGAAGCTCCGGTCGATTCGCAAGGGTCGCCACCAGCTCCACCGCGGCGTTGACCGCGAGCTTCTCGGTGTTGATGACGAGATCGTAGAATGCCGGGTCAGCCCAGTTCACCCCGTAGAGGTAGCGCACGCGCCCGCCTTTCTCGGCATCGTTCCGACGAACCAACTCAGTCGCGCTCCTGACGTCGAGGGCCTCGCCCATCTGGCTCGGCATCTTCTTCATCACTCGCTTCACCCGCATCTCGAACGGCGCCGTCACGCGCACGCGAATGGCGTGGGGGACTTCTCGGAGGAGGAACTGGCCCCCACGCCCGATGATGACGACCCGATCCTCCATCGCGAACTCATAGACGATCGCCTGGGAGACGGTCAGGTATCGGCGGGTCTCGGTGTCAAACCGCTCGAGGATCGATGGCTTGGTCTCATCAAGGGAGGAGAGCTTCTCTTCCAGCAGGCCGTAGCGGTGGGCGGCTTCGGTGATCAGCTCCGTATCGACAAAGCGGTACCCCAGTCGCTCAGCCACCGCGCGGCCGATCTCAACCCCACCGCTCCCCATCTCGCAGGAAATCGTCACAATTGCCATGGTCCTCTCCTACCGGCTCCGGAGAGCGAGAATTCCTCGTCGTGGCGATTCTGCCCATCGTCATGGCCACGACTACCGCTCGATGATGGAGAATGAGGAAACCAACTGGAGCCGGCGGTCGGAGTTGAACCGACGACCTACTGATTACGAATCAGTTGCTCTACCTCTGAGCTACGCCGGCGGGTGGCCTCACCGTAGCATAGGGCCCTGGGGGTGTCAATTTCGCTCTGGCAGGCTGCTGAAAAAGGCCCATCTGCGGCGTTGGCTTTCCTCGGAGGGGGGCACGCCCCCCTTCCGACACCTCCCCCAAAGCTTGCGCGGGCGAAGCCCGCGCTCGAACGGAGAATGCGGTCGCTCGTCGTTGCAACGTACATATCAGTACGTCTCACTCCTCGCTTCCTCGCCGCCTTGCATCTGGACCTTTTTGAGCAGCCTGCGGGCCGCCCGTGCTCGCGTGCTTTCAGAGCCTTTTGCCAAGCACAACCCGCCAATTCCGACTGGGCGGCTGAGCCCGCAAATGGTAGAATGAGGCGCCGGTTGCGAGCCCGGAATGAAATTTCTCTGCGTCAGTTGTGATGAGCCGATGAAGTTCAGCGGGAGCGAGGGTCCTGATGAAGGGTCTCTCTCTGTGACGTTCGGGTGTCCGAACTGCGGTTATCAGGTCGCGATGCTGACCAACCCCTTCGAGACCCAGATGGTGCGCTCTCTCGGGGTCAAGATCGGCGGGCGGGCATTGCCCGCCGAACCGTTCGAGCAACTCCGCTCCACGCTCGCGTCCCAGCGCCGAGATCTTTTCGAAGGGTCTGCACCCCAGAGCGGCGAAGCTCAAGAGACTCGGACCGACGGGCCTGGGTGTCCGTTTGCCGCGATGATCCCTGGCCAGGAAGAAGCCGCCTCGGGCGGAGTGATCAGGTGGGGACCGGAGGCCGAGCAACGTATCGAGCGAATCCCGTCTTTTATTCGTCCGATGGCAAAAAAAGCGATCGAGCGCTATGCGATGGGGAAGGGGTACATGATCATCACCGAGAGTGTGATGGACGAGGCCCGCCAAGCCCTCGGGATGTGAAGATCCCTCGGAGGGGGGCACGCCCCCCTTCCGATTCCTCCCCCCAACGGCTTGCGCGGGCGAAGCCCGCGCTCGAACAGGAACCTTCAACGTTTCACGCTTCACTTTTCACGCTTCACTCTCTGACGGCTTGCTCAATCTCGTCGCGGTGCGGGCTGAACCCCCAAAAGGGCTCGCCCGCAATCACGATGGTTGGGACCGCAAGCCTCCCGCAGAGCCGAAAAAGCTCCAGCGTGGCCTGAGCGTCTTTCCCCACCTCCCGGAGGTCTACAGAGACTCCCCGCGCCGCGAAGAAGGCAAGCGCAGCCTCGCCATCAGGATTCCCCGCCATCGTGTAGACCCGAACGCTCTTGGCCATCAGCCCTGATCCGAAAAAGACGTGAGGCCGGAGTCAAAAAACCGGCTGCCTTTTCTCAGGCCATAGACACGTTCGGTCATTGGTTAAGCCTGACTATCATTTCGGATCGGGGTCAGATCACCGTCGCCTCGCGGACTGGCCGTACTGGCGATGGCAGCGGGGGCAGCGGAGCCATCGCACCGTGACTCGCCGAACAATCCACCCGCAGTGAGGGCAGAGCTGCAATGCTCGCCACGCCACCACGCAGAGTCCGGCAAGCGCGACCACGATGAAGAGGCCGATCGCGAGGTCGATCCAGGCTGCCATGGCGCATCATTCGCTCGAAGAGCCGGGCCGTTCGAGATCGGCGTCGGGAATCAGTCTGAACTGCTTTCCCTCCGCCCACGGCGGGGTTCGATGAGCCAGCAGAACGTCTCGAAACGAGGAGAGTGTCTCTTGGGGGAGGTCTGGATGCCCCGCCAGGAGCTCGTAGAAGCCTTCGGGGTCGTCATGCGCGTACTGACTCACCCGCGACACGGTGCGAAAGAATCGGCGGACTTTGCGCTCCACCGCGGCCTCCGCAATCGGTCGAGTGATGCGCGCCAGGAACTCAGTGATGGCACTATCAAGGCGGAGGTACCCGGTGAGTGTGGTCTCTGCATAACCGGTCCCATCCTCGCCCTGGTGATGCTGAGTCTCTTCCACGATGAGAACCCGACCGCGAATCGTCGGCAATAGCCGCTTCGAATAACTTCCTTCGAGGTAGTAGAGCCGTCGCGCCTCGTCCACATGCAGCACGCGGATGAGCCCTGTGGCCCCGCGCGAGTCATCCCCCCAGTAGCCATCGGCGGTTCGAATCACCTGGTAGTCGCCGACGCGGAGGATCCGAGCCAGCACGGCCGCAAATTCCGGGCGCTCGGTCAGGAATTGGAAGACCTCTTTGCGACTTCGATAGGTGATCCCCCGCACGTGATGAGAAAAAACCGCGTGGCCCACCACCTCGTTGACGACGTGTTGGAACTCCGGCGTCAGCGCCTGAAACGGAATGGCTCGGTCCCACGCTGGACGGAGTGTCACAGTGCCGTCGGGGCGAGGGAGCGGGGTCGCTTCCTCGAGGACGGTTTCGTTGGGCGCAGGCACACCGCCGGGCTCGGGTTCCTCCCCGGAGCCCACGCCCGCTGTCGAGAGGACGACGACGAAGACGAGGGAAATCTTCCTGCCTCGTTTCACGCCCTGTAGCATACCACCGGGGCGGTAGACACCTCCACCACGATTCCCTTGTACTTCCGTTCTCTGCCGAATTTCTCGGTTTCTGCGACTTTTTCCTTGACAGTTTTGGCCCGTCGCTCGATAGAATACCCAGAGTGACCCAAACCTCTCGAAGGAGAACACGTGGCGCTTCGCCAGTTTGCGGTCTGTCGGTTGAGCGAAGCGCCATGTCTCGAATCGCGTTGTCCGTTAGCGGAGCACTCCGACGGCATGTGGGCAGGATGCCGGGATGGATGGCTCCGATGGGACACCCATTTTTTGCCTCTGCTCACCGAACTCGGCAAGGCGCGGCTGAACCTCTATTTGAGACTCCACGACTTTCCCCTCCCCGAGGAGATTCGATTCGCTCCTGTCGGTCCTCCGCAGTAAGCATTCTTTACCGCTCGGTCTTCTTCCTCCTCCTGCTCCTGTGCATGATGCTCCTGCCGGTGCGCAGTTGGGCCCAATCGCTCTCTGCGAACTCGCTCACCGCTGGGTCAGTCTTGCTGGTGGATCCCCAAGGGCGAGTGCTCTTCTCAAAAAACCCGGAGGGGGAACATGCTCCGGCAAGCCTCGTCAAGCTCATGACGCTCTATCTGGCGTTCGAGGCGCTGGAAAGCGATCTGGCGACGTGGGACGAAGCGGTCGACGTGAGTGTGCATGCGGCCCGCACGCCGCGGTACCGCTTAGGGCTGCGCGCGGGCGAGAAGGTGCCGCTTGGAGTGCTGCTGCAGGGTGTCGCGATCGCCTCGGCGAACGACGCCGCGACTGCTGTGGCGGAACACTTGGCGGGGAGCGAGGAGGCATTCGTTGAGCGAATGAACGAGAAGGCTGAAGAGCTCGGGCTCATCCATTCGCGTTTTGTCAATCCCCACGGGCTGCCAGCTCCCGGCCAATGGACCACCGCACGAGATCTCGCGCAGCTGACCGATCGGCTGATCGAGGAGTTTCCCGGAGCCCGAGGGCTTCTCGCCGGAAAGGGCTTCGTCTACCGGGGGAAGGTCTATCAGCGGCAGTTCGTACTCGACAAATCGCCGGATGGCGTGCAAGCGGTGAAGACGGGGTACACCCACGCCTCGGGGTACAACTTGGCGGTGGCCGCGTACCGCGGCAGTCAGCGTTTCCTCTGCATTCTCCTCGGCTCGGAGACTCGGTGGCTGAGCTTTCTTGAGGCCCGTCGGCTCCTCCAGTATGGGTTCACTCAAAACGGCTTCCACGTCACGGAGGACGAGCGGCGCCCCGCGCCCAAAAAGAGGGGGGCCTCGAACGCTTCCCGCAAGTCCCGTCGCTGATTCCCGACCGGGTCCGGGAGCCTGCTCCCCTCGTCCTTTGTCCTGAAAACGCTCCGTTTGTGAAAGGGCTCGGAGACGCGCTCAAGTGTCTCGCGCGCTGTGCGCTCCCAACGAAACGCATGCAGGAGCCTGATCGCTTCTCCAAACAACAGAGCATGAGGGAAGCGGAAGAAGTACGCGGCGCGGCTCTGGGCCAATTCAATCAGGAGCCCCCGGGTGAACCCAGTCGAGCCGAGCCCGCTCGCGAACGGAAGGCTCAGCGAGTCCCGGCTTCCCACAAACAGCAGTCGCTGACTCGTCACGATGAGGCGCCCCCATTCAACCGGTGTGAGACCGAAGCACGGGATCTCTTTCCTCCGGCGCTGATGCGCTCTTCCCAGTGACCTTCCCGGAGGGAGCTCGAGCCGGACTCGACCAGCGAGCAGCGCGACCTCACCGGGCGCAAGCGGGCAACCCGGGAGCGTGAGAATCGGGAAGCCCTTGTGAATCACACGCTGACGATAGCTGCGGGGGGTCAGCCCAGCCTTCGCCCCCCAGAGCGGATAGTCGGCGGGGACATTCCGAAGGCGGGGGCTGAGCAAGAGAAGCCCGAACCCCGCCATCAACAACAGAAGCAAAACAATTGGGAGTGGAAATCCTTCCATGGCCTTCCTTGGCGATGTGGAGCCACGCCGAGGCGACATGCCTCATCTTCCCCATCGGTTAAGGTCCCGAAGGGCTTGAGAAATTCCTGGTGAATCAGCCGCCGAAGGGGAAAGAATGGAACAAAATGTCGAAGCTCAGGGCGAACCTCGGTCAACATCCTGTAACAATAGGAACTCGATCGCCTAGCGCGCAATTCCTGCGTCTGCTGCACAATGCTAAAGAGGTCTCGTGAAGTATCCGATCTTTTCTACAAGCCGAACAACACGCTCATTCGAACAAACAGGTGAGCCTCGATCAATGCTGCACTGGCACTTAGCAAGAAACGGTCGCGCGACAGGTCACGTGCGAGAAGACTCGGTGGCACGCTGGAGACACTCCGACCGCCTTTCCGTTCAAGTCTGGGAGGATCTCACGCAGAATGAGTCCCATCATTTCCCGCTCGACTACGCGGACCAACTGGAGCTGGATCGGCTCGAGAAGGTGCGCAATCGCTTCCGCCGAGCAGACACGGTCCTGCTTCCGCTCGCCTCCTACCTGGCCCTGATGGCGGCCACCCTTACGATCCCCTGGGGTGCCCTGGGCCAGATCGAGCAGACCGTCGTCGGCCTCGGGCTGATCGGTCTCTGGCTGGCAGCCATTTACCAGTCGATCCGGAACAGTTCGCCCCAGCTCATCACCGCCATCATACTGACACGGCGTTTCCGCCCAGGGCAGCATGTCTGGGTCCACGCGCTTCGGCCCGGCTTCGTCCACGGGATTGTGACTGGCCGGAGTCGCGCCCGCGTAGTGGTTCGCCCGCTCGGCCAGGACACTCCAATCCCGCTCTCACCTGCTGACGTGCAGATCGTTCCGCTGGCCAGAACGGCCATCCCGCTCCTAGATCGCTCGGAACATACGAGCGCCTCGTTCTCAGAATAACCTTTCCGGTAGTTCGGGGTCCGCGCCCAGGGGTCCGGGGTCCCCATTTCTCACTTCAGAACTTCATACTCCGGACCCCGAACCCCGGTCCCCGATCAGGAGGGAGACTCGGCAGGCCCAACCAGTGTCGCCAGGATTCCTTCAAGCTCAGCAATCTGAAATGGCTTTCTCACCACCGCCGCCGCGCCGAGGCGCGTGGCATCTCTCATCTCCCGCTCGCTCAACCGGCCGCTCACAATAATGATCGGCTGTTGATAACCATGCGCGCGCGCTAGACGGAGCACGTCAAGGCCGAGAAGATCGGGAAGCTGGTAGTCGAGGATGACGCCATCCGGTGAGAGCGTCTTGATCAACCGGAGTCCTTCGCTCCCATCTTTTGCGGTACTGACGGCAAACCCGAACGAGGTGAGGCAGTCCTTCAGAAGGAGCCGGACGTCCGGCTCATCATCAACGATCAGGAGTTGTTTCGCACGCTTTGGACCAACCGAGGAAGAAGCGTCTGTCTTCACGTGTTCCCCTCAGGGGTATTTTTCGGCAGTTTCGCGTGAACGCTTTACGGAGAACCTATTTGTCCCGATTTCTCGGATGGTTTGGCGCGCTTGAGACATACGCGCAGAGAGTCATGTGACTCGGCCAGCTTCCGGAGGGCCTGATCGTATCCCTCGCCTGTCCGCGCCATGACAATCGCGGCCTTTGCCCGACCATGAGCGCGCGCCAGGTAATGATGGGCTTCTACCGACGAGACTCGTCCCAACTGTTCGATGAGACGCAGCGCTCGAGCTTTGAGCTTTTTTGAATTCGGCCGAAGATCCACCATCCAGTTCCCATAGACTTTGCCGAGCTGGACCATCGAGGCGGTGGTGAGCATGTTGAGGGTCATCTTGGTGGCGCTCCCGGCCTTGAGACGCGTGGAGCCCGTGAGAACCTCTGGCCCGACCCGAACCGCAATGACAAGATCGGCAAGACGAGTCAACGGACTCTCCGCGTTACACGCGACCAGAATCCGCCGAGCCCTGCGGCGTTTGGCTTCAGCAAGCGCGGCCCTGACAAACGGGGTCACGCCGCTCGCGGCGATCCCCACGACCACATCTCCGGCACGCACTCGCGCGCGCACGAGACGCCGCGCCTCTGACTCCCGATCCTCCGCCCCTTCGCGGGACCGAAAGACGGCGCCCCGCCCACCTGCCATCAGCGCTTGCACCTGAGACGGTGTTGTATTGAACGTCGGCGGGCACTCGGCCGCCTCCAACACGCCCAGCCTACCGCTTGTGCCTGCCCCCACGAAGAAGAGCCGACCGCCCACCGCGAGTGTCCGGCTGATGAGCGCGATGCCTCGGGCGATCTGACGCCGGGCTCGACCGACAGCCTTGACCGCGTGCTTATCCTCACGGTTCATGAGGGCCACGATCTGAAGCGGGGTGAGCCGATCGAGTGTTCGGCTTCTCGGGTTCGGTTTCTCAGTTGGCAGACGCGAGTACTGGATTCGCATCACGAGCTAAACGATAACATTTCTCTCAGAACCACAAGCAAAGAATCCTATCATAGACGAGATGGCCACTGTCGGCACCGGACTCGAACAGCTCATGAACCACCGCGCGTCTCTGCTCGAGGGGCACCGCGTGGGGGTGATCGCCCATCAAGCCTCGGTCGATGCATCGCTTCATCACGTGGCGCGGCTCTTGAGCGCTCGGAAGTCTGTGAAGCTCGTCGCGCTCTTCGCCCCTGAGCACGGGCTGTGGGGCGCTGCCCAGGATCAGGTGGCGATCCGCTCGGCGCGCGACCCTGTGACTGGCCTCCCGGTTTACAGTCTCTACGGCGCGCGCCGGACGCCGACCCGCTCCATGCTCAGGGGGCTCGACCTCCTGATCTGCGACCTCCAGGATATTGGGGTTCGGTATTACACCTTTGTCTGGACCATGGCGCTCGCTATGGAAGCCTGCGCTGCGGCCGGGATCCGCTTTGTTGTGCTTGATCGTCCTAACCCGCTCGGGGGTACTCTTGTCGAAGGGAATTCCCTTGACCCACGCTTTGCCTCATTTGTCGGGCTCGCCCCGATCCCTGTTCGTCACGGCCTGACGATCGGTGAGCTTGCGAACTATCTGAACGAGCGGATTCGCTGCGATCTCACAGTGGTTCGCATGAAAGCGTGGAGGCGACACCAGCTCTGGGAAGAGACCGGGCTCCCGTGGGTGGCGCCATCGCCAAACATGCCGACTCCTGACACTGCGAGGGTCTACGCGGGCGCCTGTCTGATCGAGGGGACTAACCTCTCTGAGGGGCGAGGAACAACGCGCCCATTTGAGCTGACCGGCGCCCCGTTCATCGATCCGGAGCGCTTCGCCGCTGCGCTGAATGCGCTCGGGCTTCCCGGCGTCGTGTGGAGACCCTGCGTGTTCCTCCCCACCTTTCACAAGTACAAGGGGAGACTCTGCGGCGGAGTCCAATGGCACGTGACTGATCCCAAGCGCTTCAAGCCATACCTGAGCGGTCTCGGATTGATCGCCACAGCACGCCGCCTCTGCCCGAAAGAGTTCGCCTGGAGACAGCCTCCGTACGAATTCGAGCGCACCAAGCTTCCCATTGATCTCCTGTGCGGGACTGATACGATTCGTCGTCAGATCGAGGCCCGATACTCACTTGAGCGCATTGAGGCCGGCTGGCGAAGTGAACTCCGGCGATTTAAAAAAATTCGAGCGCGCTATCTCCTTTACTCATGAAGACACTGGAAGAGCTTGTCGGCCAGCGGTTGGTCTTTGGAATCCCAGGCCCACGCCTCCGCGATGACGACATCCGCCTGTTCAGGGAGAGTCACGCCGGAGGGTTGATCCTCTACCGCCGGAACTTCGAGAGTGCTGACCAGCTTGTCGGTCTCATCCGCGACTTCGAAGAGGCGCTTGGCCGCTCGCTCCTGGTGACGACCGATCACGAGGGGGGGCGGATCGTGATGATCCGGGACGGCGTGACCATCTTCCCTGACAATCTTGCCGTCGGGAATGTGGGCGAGGCGGAGCATGCGCGGCGCCAGGGGGAGATCGAAGCGAGGGAGCTGAGGCGTCTGGGAATCGACCTCAACTTGGGGCCGGTGCTTGATGTGCTGACCACTACCTACAGCCCGAACATCGGGATCCGCTCTTACGGGCGCGACCCGAATCTTGTGGCCCGCCTCGGCGTGGCGCGCATCAGCGCCATGCAGGCGAACCGGCTCTCAGCGTGCGCCAAGCACTTCCCTGGCAAAGGGCACTCACCACTCGATGCTCACCTCGCGCTTCCGACCATCGGCTCCACCTGGGAGGAGATGAGGTCCGTTCATCTCGTCCCATTTCTGGGCGCGATCGAGGCTGGGGTGGAGTGCGTCATGACCTCACATCCGATCTATCCCAACCTCGACCCCACCCCGTTCTGCCCGGCGACCTTCTCCCAGAGGATTGTGCGAGACTACCTGCGTGACGAGCTTAGCTATCAGGGGGTTATCGTGAGTGACGACCTCGAGATGGGCGCGATTCTGGAGATCTGCGCGCCACGGGACGCGGCGTTTTACGCGGCACTGGCGGGGCATGACCTCTTGCTCTCCTGCCATGAGGCGAAGGCCCAGTGGGGAGTCTTCGAAGGGCTCAGAAACGCCTACAAGACCAAGCGCCTTCCGTTGAAGGACCTCGAAGCCAGCGTCGAGCGGATCGAGCGGCTGAAAGCCAAACGCGCCTCGCGCTTCGAGGGTGGAAGTCCACACCCGGAGCCTGGCGGGGCTGAGCTGGCAAAAACAATCGCGCGGAGGGCTGTCACCGTGCTCCAAGGCGAGGTCCCGCGCGCGCGGTTGAGAAGGGCGCCAGCCATAATCTTCCCGAAGCTCTCGAGCCTGGCGCCTCGGATCACGATTGAAGAGCGGGTGCTCGACGAGCAGGCGTTCCTGAAATCCACGTGCGAGCAGCTAGGGCTTTCTCCCGAGATCAGGCTGGTTGGAATAGAGCCGACAGCCGAGGAGATCGACCAATCAGCTCTGCTGGCGGCGCAGAGAGAGCTGACGCTGCTCTTCCTCTACGACGCCCACCTCTTCCCCTCGAACAAAACGCTGCTGGATCGGGTTCAGGCCTCAGCGCGCAGTCTCGTCGTCGTCCTGCTGCGAGATCCGTACGATATCGAATTCATTCGTGAGGGCGTGACCTGCCTCACCGCCTACGGCTGGCGAGTCTGCCAACTCGAAGCCGTCCTCGAACACCTCGCATCACGATAGCCATCAGAAATCAGCCGTCAGCGGTCAGCTTACGAACCACGGAAAAGACGACGGGGGCTGACGGTGTTCATTCCGCCAACACGACGAAGTCAATGCTCAACTCTTTCTGGCCGGGCTTTGGGTAGAGCTGGGTTGTGAGCGGCCGGTGCCTCGGCGCGAAGACCTTCACGTGGATGTGCGGGGGCCGGCCCGCATACGGCGGTGGAAAGCTCGTCTCTAGGCGATAGCTCCCGCTCTGGTCGGACGCCATGGTCGCCCGATGCTGATCATCGTACTCGCCTCTTGGATTGGCTTGCCACCACTCGATCCGGGCTCCCGGGATCGGTGTACACCCTCTGGCTGAACGCACTGTGCCCTGCACGATGAATCCTGTCCCGATGCTTGTCCGCCGCGGGGCATTGGGCTGATAGAACGGCCCCTCGGCATCGGGCCGGGTTGGAGCGCACTGACCCTGCGCCGCCGCTGGCGCTGCCATCATCACGACGAGGATTGCCGCAACGAGGTTTCTCATGCATTTCATACACTCTCTCCTGCGGCGTCTTGGCGATCCAAGCGAGGGCTCAAAAGCCAGGCGATCAGAATCGTCCCGAAGGTCCCCAGGATAACGAGCCAGCTCCATCCCAGTGGCAGCACCTTCTTCTCTGAGAGAATCAACAAGACCAAGTTTACCAGCGCCATGACCACCATTGCCACCACATTGGCTCGGTTGGCGCGGCGTTGTGTGAGGAGGCCGAGCAAGAAGACACCCAGGAGCGAGCCGAATGTCACCCCAGCGATCTTGAAGGCGAGCCAGAGGATCTTGTCGAAGGAGCTGAACCAGTAGGCTAGGACCGCGAGGATCAGCGCAAAGACGACCACGCTCGCGCGAGAGACCCGGAGGTAGTGTCGTTCGCTCGCTGAACGCCTGAAGATTGGTCGATAGATATCAGTGACAAACGATGCGGAGAGTGACCCCAGTGGTGAATCGATCGAAGCCAGGACGATCGCTGAGAGCATGAGCCCTCTAAGAAAATCCGGCATCACCTGCTGGACAAAATGGGGGAAAATGTTGTCTGGCCTTGGAGTGGGAAGCTCGGGGTGCTGGGTGTAGAAGGTGTAGAGCGCCGCGCCGATCCCGAGATAAATGACCAGCGTGATGAGCGTGCCGAGCGGGGTCAAGGCCAGGGTGCGCTGGCTTGCCTTTCGGCTCTCAACCGTTAAGAGGCGCTGCATCAGGTCATGATCGGTGCCGAACGCCGCCATCGATCCCACGAGGCCGTTGAGGGTCGCGAGCCAGAAGATATTCGGGTCAGTGAGCACGCGAGTCCAGAAGTCAGGGTCACCGGGAGCCGGGCCCCAGTTGATCAGGTTTAGCTTGCCAGCAGCCCCCGCAACTTCGAACACGCTCCAGAAGCCATCGGGGAGCTGGCTGCCGAGAAAGACGATCGTCGCGGCCCCCGCGACAAGAAACGTGAGCGCCTGCACCACGTTGGTCCAGACGATCGCCTTCACCCCGCCGAGCGCCATATAGACGCTGCTCACGAGTGTGAAGAGGAGAATCGTCGGCACGATGTGCCAGCCAATCAGGATCGAGACCGCCAGCGACGCGGCCATGAGTCTCACCCCTGAGCCGAGGAGTCGCGTGATGAAGAAGAAGATCGATCCCGTCACTTGAGTGGCCTGGCCGAATCGGTGGAGCAAAAACTCGTAGATCGTCGTGCAGTCGTAGCGGTAAAAGGCCGGGATGAAGAGGAACGCGACCGCGAACTTGGCGAGCGAGGAGCCGACGAAGAACTGGCCGTACTCCCAGTTCTCGCTGTAGGCGGTGGCCGGGACTGAGATGATCGTGACCGCGCTGATCTCTGTGGCCAGGAAGGAGAGGCAGGCCGCCCACCAGGGGACGCTACGGCGGGCGAGAAAGAAATCAACGGTGTCTCGCTGTTCCCGCGCAAGCCTGAATCCGATGGCGAGGAGCAGCCCGAGGCAGAGCGCCAAGACACTATAATCCGACCAGGTCAGCGAGCTTCCGCCGGGAAACCAATGAGAGAGCATCGAGGGCATCATATAATGCCAAGGTGACTATTCAGATGAAAAAGCCGCTCGCAGTCGGCGTGGACCTCGGCGGAACCTGGCTCAGAGTGCTGGCCCTGCAAGACAACGGTCGCGTGTTCCGGTCGTTGAGGGCGCCAGCAGTCCCACTCGCCGAGCTTCCAATAACTGTGCGTTCAATCTGGCGACGATGGAGAGTAAGTCCGCGAGATGTGGAGTCGCTCGTTCTCGCGTCTCGAGGGATTTGGACACGACGAGAACGGGGGCGCCTGGCGAGACGGCTCAGCGGTCTTGCCCGCTCAGTCCAGGTGATCTCTGACGTCGAAGCCGCGTACCGTGGAGCGCTGGGCACTCAGCCTGGGATTCTTCTCCTCGCCGGCACAGGCTCGATTGCGCTGGGACGAACGGCAAACGGTCAGTGGGTCCGCCGCGGAGGTATGGGCCCTTTGCTTGGGGACGAAGGATCAGCGTTCTGGATCGGGCGGGAGTATTTGAGGGCTGTGACACAAGGCGAAGATTTCGCTCCGGCTCGTGAGATCCTAAATTCCCCAAACGCTGTGGCGCGCATCGCGGCGTTGGCACCCCGTGTCGTGAAGCGTGCGGCCAAGGGTACCTGGAACGCTCGAGCGATCGTGAGCGCTGCTCAGCGCCACCTCGCAGATCTCGTTGTCGAGCTTGCTTCGACGCTTCGGGTAAAGGGACCGATACGGCTCAGTTGGGCGGGCAGTCTGATGGAGAACTCGAAGTTCCGCGCCGGTGTTTATCGAGCAGCGCGACGGTCAGGCCTCAAAGTCGTCCCTGTTTTGCCAAGCGAGTCCCCTAGTCACGCCGCTGCTCACCTCGCCCTCGAATTAGCGCACAAATCCACTTCCAGGGACTGAACTTTGGCATTCGCCTACTTCAACCGTCTCTCGCGCGCCCAACAGCAGATCTATCTCGAGAGTGACAGTGTCACGGCCATTCTGCTCCCCGGCGCCTCACGCTTCCAGCACTTGGTGAGCGCACTTCAAGGGGCGCTTGCGAGCGAGGCGCCCTCCCGGGTCCAAGGCGCCACGCACGCGCTGCTCGATCAGCTCACCACCGCACTGGGTGTTCCCCGAATTCGGGTGGAAGTGCTCGCTGTGAGGCCGTCACGAAGCTGGGGTGAGCTTCACGGCCTCTACACGAGGAGAGGGCGAGGCCGGCCGGCGACAATCACGGTCTGGATGAGGACGGCCCGTCACCGGAAGGTGGTGGCGTTTAAGACGTTCCTTCGGACGGTTCTCCACGAGCTCTGCCATCATCTCGATTACGAGCAGCTCAAGTTGGCTGACTCATTTCACACCGAAGGCTCCTATAAGCGAGAATCCAGTCTGTTTCACCAACTCATGGGCGCGTAATGAAGAAATCCCTACTCGAGTGCGTACCGAACGTCAGCGAGGGGAGAGATCGACGGGTCATCGAGGCCATCGCCGACGCGGTTCGTCGAACGCACGGCGTGCGTCTCGCCGATATCCACTCCGACCCTGATCATCACCGAACGGTCTTCACTCTTCTGGGAGCGCCGGAGGCTGTCGAGGCCGGGGTGCTGGCGCTGGCCGAGACCGCACTCTCACTCATTGATATGCGCACACATCACGGTGTGCACCCTCGATTGGGGGCGGTTGATGCCGTTCCGCTTGTCCCGCTCCGCGGAGTGTCGATTCAAGAGGCGGCTGCGATCGCGCGCCGCGTTGGGCAGCAGATCGGTGAACGATTCCAGCTCCCGGTCTACTTTTACGGAGCCGCAGCGCTTCGACCCGAGCGGAGAGAGCTTGTCTCGTTGAGGCGCGGCGGATACGAAGCGCTTTCCTCACGGCTTGGTGACCCGACCTGGCTACCCGATGCCGGGCCTCACCGTTTCAACGAGCGCACAGGCGCGATGGCGATCGGCGCCCGCGACATCCTCGTGGCATTCAACGTCTGGCTTGATTCAAACGATCTCGACGCCGCGAAGTCGATCGCGCGGGCGGTGAGGGAATCAAGCGGAGGGCTGCCCGGTGTTCAAGCCATGGGGTTTCGGCTGGAGCGCCATGGATGCGTCCAGGTCTCGATGAATCTCACGGACTACCGCCGCACGTCGCTCAAGGACGCGTTCGAGGCTGTCCGACAGGAGGCGGCCCGGTACAGGATCAGCGTGAAGCGGAGCGAACTGGTGGGGCTGGCGCCAAGGGAAGCTCTCGGCGCCGCCGATCCCGCCTCTCTCGGTCTCCCCGACCTTCCACCCCCACAACTGCTAGAGAGTTACCTCTAGCAGGACAGACTGATCATGACCGCATTGAGTTCCGAATTGGCAAAGCACTTCTCCAGAAATCGGCAGAGCAACACCGTTTTCGACGGTTCTGAACATGCTACAATGATGGCGTCCGGCTGATATGGTGATAGAGTTCGATATCTATTAATCATCAGGTCTTTCTTGAATCCCTTCGCGTTTCAAATGCAGGAAAAGGAGGAATCGAAATATCCCGGAGACTAAAGGCGGTTTATCAGCGAGGGATATTTTCCCCCGAGAGCCTTGTGACGTACCTGAGGGTTCGGAGGTAGAGTTAATTATTCAAGGCCCCTTTATGCTTCCCCCTGGAGTGAAGGAACCTGAGGAGCAGAAACAAATCTTACGGAGAGTGGTGGAGCGCATGCAACACAACCCCATCCCTGCCGGTGCGCCTCACTTGACGCGAGAAGCACTGCATGAACGCCGTTGACACAAACATTCTCCTTTCAAGCGCACATAGGTCACCGCGCGCGACGCACTTCTTGCTCCGTCCACGACGCATGCTGTTGAAATTGCCCGCGGCTCCCCGGCTAAGTGAAGGTCGTCGCGCTTTCCCAGGTATCGGTCACGCTGAGGAGGTTACCGTTGGGATCGTATCCGAATTGGGTGAGGCCGTTCAAGGGATCGATGGCCAAGCAAACAAGTCAACACTCAAGCCAGACCCCAAATTTCACCGAACAGACCCCAAATTTCACCGAACAGACCCCAAATTTCACCGAACAGACCCCAAATTTCACCGAATTTCAGATCCGCAGCCTGATAGACAGTCAAGATGTGCAGGTCTGACCCCAGAGCTACCCCAGAGCTATCCGATCCTCAACGTACGACGGTGTACGCCTCCGGTCGGCTCATCCCTCGGGCCTTGGGCTGCTCGATTCTCGCCCCGGCGCGTAGAGCCATCAGGAGGAGCCGCGTCTGCCGCCTCTTCTCCCGCCGCTGGCAGGCTCGTGAGTAACTGTCGGACTTTGGCGATGACGGCCGCTCTGTCACTTTCGGTCGCGAGCTGATGCTCCCAAATGCGAAGGACACGCAACCCTCTCCGACGAAGATTTCGTGTGTTGCGTCTGTCACGCCATTTGTTCCTGACGACCTTGGCCTTCCAGAAACGCCTACGAGTATATGGGTAGTGGCCACATCGGGGGCAGCCGTGCCAAAAACACCCATCTACAAACACGACCAGCCCCGATTTTCTAAAGGCTAGATCAGGGTGTCCTAACATGTCGTGAGGATTGACCTCCCATCCCGATATTCCCGAGCGCACCAGAGCTAGCCTGAGTCGACGTTCAGTCGTCTTGTTGTCGCGACCTTTCACGGCGGCCATTGTCCGTGCACGTGGTTCCGAGACTCCAGAGAACCCGCCGCCAGGCAAGCATTTTTGTAGGAACTTTTCCATTTCAGTCAGACACCCTCATCATAGAAGGCAGTCATCGCAGTCGCAAACCAGAACAGTTCTTCTTCACTGAAATCTTCCCTCAGCCATCCTGGGAGACTGTTTCTTTGGAATTGGAGGGACGCTAGCGCGTTGCGAAGTTCTTGGATTTTAGTGTTAATGCGATCTTCCAGCTGCGCTGTTTTTATACCTGTCGATAGCGCCTTTGCAAGGGCAAGAAGGATTTCCAAGAAAACGAAACTTGCCGAAGTTGGGTCGCCGGGATCGCCAACAAAGGCCCAAAACTCTGCTCCTATCTTTCTGTAAACTCGAGTGGACTGTGTGGCCCCGTCAATGAGCACCCCAGGCTTTTTTGCATGATCTTCCTCTTCAAAACCACGCTCTAGGAGTTTAACCAGTATTTGGTTTTCTTTGTTGTTTGTTGTTCGATCAGTACCGTATGTCAGGCCAATGACAACATCAAGTCCTGAAACGTTTGGGTAGGTCACACGCGTTTGGTCTGCCCATCTTCTGTGATTCGCAATGATCGCGCTTGCCATTGCTTGGGCCGTTGAATCATTTATAGTGTTGGGCCCGCTTTTGATGCTGGTCAGATAACGTCTATTCCCCACCACGACTGATTTGTCGATTTCCCGCCAAACCGACTCAGTACGGAGTCTTGCTTTCTGCTCACGTGTCCGGCCCGCTAGGGCCTTGTGCTCGGCGCGTTTTTCTGGGGGATCCTCCCACTTCAACCGCGACTTAGTCGGATAGTGTGAGAGGACAATTCCAAAGGACTTCCCGAAGGAAGTTTCAAGCGCCATATAAAGCTTGTTATTGAAAAGGAACCTGGCATAATCGAGCGGCTTGTTTAGCTTCATCACACTTGCCGAAGTCATGAGGACGTAGGGATTAGCTCGATAATCCGGCAACGTTTCTCTTCCTTTGAACGCCGCGGGAAGATTCTCGCTCAGATACTTAGACATGGTGACCGCCATGGATTCCACGCGTTTGCGGCTTACTCTACGGAAAAACTCTACGACGTCGTCCTGCCGAAATGTGTGGCGCCGACGCCGAAGCAAGGCGTAAAAAGGATCCTTGTTTTCGGGCATCGCGCCCCCTATTGACCTAAACTTCTGACCTTCTGAAGGATCTTTGGAGCGGAATAAAGTGCGTGCGCGTTTTCCGTGCCGTCCTGCCAAATGAAAGTACGACCGTTCTTAAACCACTGTCTTGTTCTTACATGAGATTGGACATATACGACCCGGTAGGTCGAAGGCCTATCTGAGTAAGGTCTCCAGTGTCGCTTGGCAAGCGAATCGAGGTGGTGAGCGATAGGCTCTCCTGCAACTCGTCCTAAGCGGACAGGTACCGCGTTACCAACTTGTGCATATTGAGCGGCTGGCGAGCCGCAAAACTCCCAGCTGTCAGGGAACTCTTGTATACGGGCATACTCGCGAAGCGTAAGGGCGCGCACTTCGGTCGGATGGCAAAGAGCAGTTCCCGCGTGATTAGGCATCGTTACAAGCGTCGGGCAAGGGAGATCCAAGCTCAACCGTCGCCACCAACCGGAACGACCTCCTTTTGCAAACCACGCTTTTCCTAGAGATTCCTTCTGCAATTCTAGAGGAAGGCTGCGCCAGTTTGAACCAGGAGGGACCATTGCTAGATAATTCTTTTTACGGGGACTGAAGTCCATGATGACTGGGTCCGTCTCTTTCAGGTCCCCGATGGCGTCTCTTAAAATCCTCCAGGGCAACAGACCCCTAGTTCCGTTATCGAAAAGGTCTAGTTCTTGACGTTCGTTGTGGTGGGGCCCGTGAGTCGGTTTGGGGAAGTCAACGGCCGCGTTATATCTGTTGCCAATGAAGATGGCCCGTTCGCGAAGCTGCGGTGCGCCGTAATTCACGGCATTCACCTCAAAACAGTCCATGTGATAAGCCGTGCCAGGGATCCTTTGGAGATCCTCGGCGAACATGCGGACCACAGATCCGGGTAGCTCATCTTGTTGCAAAGGCCGCCCACCTTTCTCCGGACGTTGCGCGATAGGCCGGTGCCTTAGCGCTGCAGAGAGCAAACCACGGACATTTTCCATCAGGAAGAATTTAGGTCTTAGAGCTTCTACAAAGCGCAAAAACTGCCAGAGTAGCGTTCCACGTGGATCTTGTGTCGTGCGCCGCTTTCCCGCCGTACTAAAGGACTGGCACGGAGGCCCGCCAACGACTAGATCCACCTCGCCAGGCCTCAGGCCAATTGCAGCAAGTAGCTCGGTAGGATCTAAAGTAGCTATGTCGCGCTGAAAAATCTTAAGACCAGGATGAAGCAAGCCAGCGCGATGATTTGAACGTATCGTCTCGCAGAAATCGGGTTCTATCTCGACACAAGCGACTACCCGGAAGCGGCCGGTACTCTCCAGCCCAAGATCCAGGCCCATAGCCCCAGAAAAGAGTGACACAACGTTGTATGTTTTCTTGGCTTCAATAGTCGGCTCTCGCTTATCCGATCTCACGCTCCGCCTCCAATTGCTTCCGTCGAGACGGGTTCAGGGATCCATCCGCATAGGATTGGAGCGAGGCTTACGCTACTAAATCTTGGCTATCATGTCAAGCTTGCCACACCATTTGGCGCCAAACGCATGAGTAGTATTCAAAGCGATGTGTTTGACTGACTCCGCTTCCTATTATGAGCGATCTTATGAACCGATCGAGCTCCGGCGATATCGCATCGGGTTTTGCCTGAAGTTCCATCGCCACAGCAGGCGGGACGAACACTTCATGGTAGAGTTCGAGGAGAAGAGTCAGCCGATTTATCTTAGCCAGCAGGATGAGCGGGCTCGTATCGGCAACGGCGGCCATCACCCGGCAAGAGTCTTCGCCTCAGCTACCTCGCGTTCCAGTTCTTCAGGCGTGTAGTTGAACACAGACACGCGGTAGCGCCCCAGACCGAGCAAGAAGCTCACCCGGTCTATGCCGGCCAGCGCCGCCGCTTTCCCGGAAGAGATCCTCCCCAGCTCGTAGAGCTTCACCGCCGCCAGCATTTTCAGTTCTTTGGCGAACTCTTCCTTGCTTTCGCGGAGCGTCAGCCGGACGTCCACCGGATACTCCACACTCATGCTCTCACGCGCTTCGCTCATTCACTCGTACTCCTTTTCTCGTCGTCAACGAATCTTACTTCGCTCTCGCCCCCAACACAAGTGCTCCATTCAGTGCCAGGGCCTTGGCTTTAACAATTGAAATCCCTCGCGTGAATGCGCATCATCGCCTAACCGCCTGGGCGTCCGCTGCCGGGCGCCAACCCGATCAGCCGCCTGCCGTTGCGAGGTGCAAGAGCGGAGGAAACAGGGGGCGAATGAGGAAGCTGTCAAGGAGAAACCTGAAGCTGAGAAGGGATGAAGGCGGACGCCTGCGCGTGACGGGTCCGTCCCCTGGACTCGCACGAGCGTTGGGGTCAGCTATCCCCTCACAGTGGTTTCGCGCTAACCTGTGGGTAGTCAGCCTGCCATGACCGATATCTTCGACACGTACAAACCCCTTCGCAATTATCTGCGAAAAGTGGGCCTCATCGAATCCCTCGGAGTCATCCGTGCCTACGTCCAGCATTTCCAATTCGGGGCACTCTTCCCACCCGACATCGAGGTCCCGGACTGGTTCCTGCAGGCACGCTCGAACGTCGACAAGAAGGTTTTTGAGTGGGAACTCGATGTGCTCGCGCGCGAGCTTCTGATCCACGCGAGCCCTTTGGGGCCACCCGACCCACGCTACACCCTCCGGCGCTGGTCCTACTTCGCCGGCGCGGTCAATAAGCTCAAGGATTTGGAAAACGAGATCGTGAGCCTATACCCGCAGGGCAGTATTCTCTTAGAGTTGCACCGAATTGCGCACCGCGAGTTTCCGTGGCAGCGACCGCCGAACGCGACCTGGCTCAGCCGCTACTATCGAATCTTCAGCTACCCTGACCTCGATGCTGTCCTGCACGGCGCGACTGGCCTCACCGCCCGGGAACTCTACCTTCTTGGCCTGGCGTTCGCCGGCCTCTATCTGGACCAGTTCGCGCTCTACTATCCACCGACGATTGAGATTCCAGGGCTCACCCGAGATCATTTCGACCGTTTCCTCAAGCACTTCGCCCTCGACCTCGAACAGCTGCGAGCAAGGACGGCGGCGGCGCAGGAGCTTAACGATAACTATCCCTACGTTTTCAACCCTCTGCGTGTCCACCCGATCGTCGGCGTAGAGCTTCGCGGGCGACTCGCCCTCGTCGCCCCGATCCCCACCTTTCTCTTCTGGCGGTTTACCGAGGGCGTCTATTACGAGCTGCTGAATCAGCCTAGCTTTGCCAATGCCTACGGGGAGGCCTTTCAGCGTTACGTGGGCGACGTCATCGAACGAGCAAACCGAACGAGCCGTCTCCAGTTCTATCCCGAAGTCGAATACCGGATCGGCAAGGATCGGAAAGACAGCGTGGACTGGATCCTCGAGGACGACAGCGGCCTCCTCTTTGTTGAGAGCAAGACCAAGCGCCTGCAGCTACGCGCCAAGACGGAGATCCGCTCCACTGAGGCGCTGGAGAGCGAACTCGACAAGCTTGCGACGTTTATCGTCCAGCTCTACAAGACGATCGCTGACTATCGGAGCGGTCATTATCCGCACGTGCCCTATCGGCCTGGCAAGCCAGTCTATCCCCTCGTGTTGACCCTCGAAGAGTGGTTTTCGTTCGGGCCGAGGATCCACACCGTCCTCGACCAGCGTGTGGCCGTCCGTCTTGAGGAGGCCGACCTTCCGCGCGAATGGCTCAACGAGATGTCCTACTCGACGTGCTCGGTCGCCGCCTTCGAAAAACTGGTCCAAGTAGTTGACGCTCGCCCTATTGCCGAAGTGATGGGCCGGAAGATAGCGGACCCTGAGTTTCGCGGGTGGCTTCTCGATGGCTTCCTGAGTCACGCGTTCCCCGCTGAATCCCACGCGGCTCGAAACCTTTTCCCGGAAACCTTGGACGAGCTAACCGCGGCGATCGCCCCGAACGCGCAGGGCTGAGCGGCGGGTCGTCTGTTCAAGCAGAGCGAGCTGGTGGGGCTTGCTCCCAGGGAGGCATTCGCGGGTCAATCCCCCGAGAGCATCGGGTTAGTGGGGTTCACCCCCGAGAAGGTCTTGGAGACTCGCCTTCCCGGAGGAGCTTCAGGAGGTCGGCGGTGAGGTCGTAGAGTTGGGCGCAGCCGGTCTCGCCCCCGAGGTGGGTCTGGATGCGCTTGCGCAGCCCCTCGTCGGCTGTCTCGCCGAGGAGCGCTTGGATCTTCCGCTGCGGCTCGGTGCAGATGCCCATGTACGGGAGCCGCGGGGTGGCGTGGTCGGCGCGCACGATCTGTCCGGTCGCGAGGTCGATCTCGTAGGTGATCTCGAAGCCGTGGACGTTGTCGTACATGGAGTGGAAGAGCCTGAGCCGGCTATCTAAGCGCTCCAGTCGCGCGACCTTCTTCCTCTCGAAGACTCGCCGCTGGCCTGGGCGCGGGCTGTAAAGGTCTGGCTGCATCGGCGTTGCGACACTCCGCGTGGCGAAGAGGGCACGGCCCGCGTCGCTGTACGCGAAGCAGGAGTTTGGCAGGTCGATCCAGCCTGTCATGTCAAGCTGCCAGCATTCCCACGCGTTGCCGGCGGCGCGCTCGGCACGCTCGCGCGGGTGCTTCGTGACCTGCCGGGCGAGCCTCGCGACCTCGATGATCGCGTCGAGCACGAGGCCGGCGCCCGCGCCTCTGCCCGTCAGCTCGGCGACGCGGCGGCCCAGCCCGCTGACCATTTGCGTCCCTGCAAGCTTCTGGACGCCGGCAATGACCGCCGGGTCGAGAGTGCCGGTGACCGGCCGGCAGCGTGCCTCGCGGATCTGGTACGCCGGCGACGGCAGCGCAACGATTGACAGCTCGATCCCCCGATCGTCGTCGCTCAGCGCAACCGTGTGGGTGAACGCGTCCTCGTGGCTCGCGTCCACCCAGCCGTCCATGACGCGCACGTACCGGTCGCGCTCGCAGAGGAGCGCCGGCGTGATCATTTGGTCAGATACTTCTCGGGTTCTTTGTCGAATTTCTGCTTGCAGCCGACCGCGCAGAAGTAGTAGGTCTGTCCTTTGTAGGTGGACTGCGCCGCGGCCTTCGCGGGCTCAACGGTCATCTTGCAGACTGGATCAACTGCCATATTCTTCTCTTGGCCTCCATCGTTTGAGTCTCAAACTGTTTGTGACCACCGATACTGATGAGAATGCCATCGCAGCGCCGGCGAGAATGGGCGAGAGGAGGATCCCCCAGATTGGGTAGAGCAAGCCCGCGGCGACAGGGATCAGCACGACGTTATATCCGAACGCCCAGCCGAGATTCTCCTTGATCACCGTAATAGTGCGTCGGGAGAGCTCGATCGCCGCCACGACGCCGCGAAGATCACCCCGCATCAGCGTGATGTCCGCTGCCTCGATCGCCACGTCGGTGCCTGACCCCATTGCGATCCCTACGTCCGCCTGAGCGAGCGCTGGCGCGTCATTGATCCCGTCGCCGACCATCGCCACGAGCCGACCGTGCCCGCGCAGGCGTTTCACCTCGTCGGTCTTCGCCTCGGGGGGGACCTCGGCAAGCACGCGGTCGATCCCGGCTTGCCGCGCGATCGCCTCCGCGGTGCGTCGGTTGTCGCCTGTCAGCATCACCACGCTCACTCCGAGTCGTTTGAGCTCGCCTACGACACCAGGAGTCTCCGGCTTGAGGACATCGGCCGCTGCAATGAGCGCGAGGAAACGGCCCGCGAACGCCAGAGACATGACCGTCTTTCCCTCGGCCTGGAGCGCTGTCACGCGCTCCGCAAGCGCGCTTGCGTCGATCCCGCGCTTGTCCATCATCGTGCGGTTTCCCAGAAGCACGCGGCCGTCCGGCGCCACTGCGTCGATTCCTTGCCCGGGGACACTCACAAACTCTGAGATCGGCGGCAACGCGAGCCCGCGATCCTTGGCTGCACGGACAATTGCCTCGCCGAGCGGGTGCTCGGACCCCTGCTCCGCGGCGGCGGCGAGCGCCAGTGATTCATTTTCTGACACCCCCGCGACCGGCACGACATCGGTCAGTTCAGGGCGCCCCAGTGTCAGCGTGCCGGTCTTGTCAAAGACAATGACCTGGACGCGATGGAGCAGCTCAAGCGCGGTCGCGCTCTTGATCAGCACACCATGCTCTGCGCCTCGACCAGTACCGACCATGATCGCGGTCGGCGTGGCCAGTCCCATCGCGCACGGACACGCGATCACAAGCACCGCGACCGCTGTAGTGAGCGCCATGAGCAGTCGCGGCTCGGGCCCCACGAGATACCACGTCGCGAAGGTGAGCGCAGCGATGACGAGGACGATCGGCACGAAGATCGCAGCCACGCGATCAGCCAGTCGCTGGATCGGCGCGCGCGAGCCCTGCGCTTCCTCGACAAGGCGGATGATCCGCGCGAGCGTTGTCTCGCTGCCGACCCGCGTTGCTCGGAAGAGAAAGCTTCCGGTTCGGTTGACCGTGCCGGCAAAGACTTTCGACTCAGGCGCCTTCTCCACCGGGAGACTCTCGCCCGTGAGCATCGACTCGTCGATGGTTGAACCGCCTTCGACAACGACGCCATCCACCGGGATGCGCTCACCGGGCCTGACACGGATCAGGTCATCGACCAAGACCTCCCCGGTGGGGAGATCCGCCTCTTGGCCGTCGCGGATCACGCGCGCGGTTCGGGGCGCGAGGCCCATCAACCGCCGGATGGCCTCCGAGGTCCGCCCGCGGGCTCGCGCCTCGAGCCAGCGTCCGAGCACCACGAGCGTAATGACCACAGCGCCGGTCTCGTAGTAGGTCATCGCGCCGAGCTGCATGAACCGGTGGGGCCAGAGTGTCACTGCGAGGCTGAAGAAATATGCGGCGTTCGTTCCGATCGAGACGAGCGTGGACATGCTCGCGCTCCGATAGCGAAGGTCTCGGAGAAAGCCCAGGTGGAACTGGGAGCCGACCCAGAACTGGACCGGCGTCGCCAACAGGAGCAGCACCCACGGGTTCCTGAGCCATGTCGGCGCCCACGGGAAGAGGTTCGTCATCCCCCCGATCAGAAGCGGCGTTGAGAGGATCGCCCCAACGATGAATTTGCGCCGAGCCACGCGCTGCTCCCGCTCGCGCTCTGCGCGCTCGCGATCGACCGTCTGTTTCGCTGCCTCAGGCTCGACCAGCTCGTACCCAGCTCCCTTCACGGCGTGTTTTAGAGCGGCAAAGTCAGCCCGTGATGAATCGAACGCGACTGTGGCACGCTCGGTCGCGAGATTGACCGAAGCCTCACTCACCCCAGCGACCGACTTCAGCGCGCCCTCCACTTTCCCAACGCATGCCGCGCAGTGCATGCCACGCACCGGAGCCGTGAGACGCTCAAGCGGATCAACCAACACGTGCTCGTTGCTCATTTCCCCGTAAACCTGGTGAAGACATCGAGCAGTTCTTCGATCTTCCGCTGCCGCTCGCTCTTCGAGCCCGACTTGAACGCGTCGGCCATACACGACTCGATGTGCTGCCCGAGGAGGAGCTTCGAGACCTGGTCGAGCGCCCCCTCTACCGCGGCGATCTGATGCAGAATGTCCACACAGTATTTCTCGTCGTCCACCATCCGATGGATCCCTTGGACCTGCCCAGCGATGCGACGGAGTCTGGCCGCCGCGTCGCGCTTTGTCTCAGGGGTCAGCATGCCTATACCCTACCCCCCTACCGTATCTCTGTCAAGCGGGAGCAAGTCCAAAGGCGCGAAGTTAGCCGGCCCGCTTCTTCCGGGGAGTGCGAGGGCTCAACGCGGCGTGGTCGAGCTCGGGGAAGAGTGAAGGTTGCAGCGGGGAAGCGACCGGCGTCCGCCGTCGCCTTGCTGGCTTCGGCGATCCTCGCCGGCGGATTCGACTGGCTGACTGCAGAGATTGAGAAATCGGTTTGGTGAGGCCTTTCTGCTTGCGGATAAGGTCGCCCTGCTTCAGCACCAAGAGATCGACAAGCCGGGCCATGGGGTGGGAGAGCAGAGCAAGGTAGCGAGTCCAGTATTTGGGGCTGTAGGCCAGGGTGCGCATTTCGCCCAACGCCAGTTGAAGCGCGGTGCGATCACCTTTTCTGGCCGCCAGCTTGAGCTGGCCGATGATCCGCTCGCGGCTGATCCGTGCCATCGCCATTGAAGGGAATGTCCCGGCACCCTCCAGGCGCGAAGGATAACACCGGTGGGATCAGTTCGCCAGCACTAACCCGGCGCGGGCGTGGCCAAGCCCGGGTGCCCGCGCCGCAATCAGTCGCCCGTGCTGCAATAAAGGGAGCGTCGAAAGGGAGGCAAAGCCCCCCCGAGCTTCATCTTGAGATGATCTCGTATTCCTCGCGGTCGAAAGAGAGCACTGACTGGATGGTGAGCTTTCGGCCGGTCCGCTGCTCCAAGAGCTCTAGCGCGTCACGCTCCTCAGACTCCAGCGACTGAGCCATCTGGGGGTGGACGCGGACCACGATCTCCTTCTGCCCACCGGTCGCCGCGGCGGCCTGAACCTTTCTGAAGATCTCGGCGGCCACGGTGCTTTCAGATTTCACGACCCCTGTCCCTTTACAGATTGGGCATGGCGCGCAGAAGAGGCTCTGCAATGTCTGACGGACGCGCTTCCGGGTCATCTCGACCAGCCCGAGCGGAGAGATCTCAAGCACGTTCGTGCGCGCCTTGTCCTCGGCCAGCGCTTTCTTGAGCGCGCGCGAGACCTGTTGCTTATGGTCCTCCCGCTCCATGTCGATAAAGTCGAGGATGATGATCCCGCCCAAGTCGCGCAGCCGGATCTGACGCACGATCTCGTTGACCGCTTCCAGGTTGATCTTGAGGATCGTCTGCTCGAAGTCGCGCTTGCCGACATATTTTCCGGTATTGACGTCGATCGAGACCAGCGCCTCGGTCTGATCGATCACGATGGTCCCCCCGGACTTGAGCCAGACCCGCCGGCGCAACGCCTTCTCGATCTCCTTCTCGATCCCCAGAGCCTCGAAGATCGGGCGACTCGACTCATAGTGCTTCACACGGTCCGAGAGGGAAGGGACGAGCGACGACGTGAACTCGAGGCATTTCTGGTAGGCCGCCTCGTCATCGATCAGAAACTCCTCCACCTCTGGAGAGAAGAGGTCTCGGACCACGCGAAAGATCAAGTCCATCTCTTCGTGCAAGCATGACGGGGCGGAGGCCTGCTCGTACCGACGCTGGATCTCGGACCAGAGCCGTACGAGGAACTGGACGTCAGATGCGAACTCTTCTTCTCCCTTCCCCTCGGCCACCGTGCGGATAATAAATCCGCCCGCCGGGGGGCGCATCGATTTGACCAGGGATCGGAGGCGATGGCGTTCCTGCTCGTCTCTGATGCGGCGCGAGACCCCAAC
>Ga0209342_10001256_pt1 | contig 28605 bp, 50 predicted proteins | sample RifCSP16_2_FD_184023 | JGI IMG/M metagenome (GOLD analysis project Ga0209342, IMG submission 184023) | Soil microbial communities from Rifle, Colorado - Rifle CSP2_sed 16_2 (SPAdes) (version 2) | ecosystem: Environmental > Terrestrial > Deep subsurface > Rock core/Sediment | place: Rifle...
AGAAGCCGGAGGATACTCAAAAGTACCAGCACCCACCAAAACATACAAACACGAAGACGGCACAGAGGTAGTAGTAGAGGCAGGTAAAGTGGTTGACATTAAAAAGCCAAAAGCACCTGAAACTCCCGCTACTGACTTCACCGCTTTTGCTAACGAACTTTTCAAAGCATTTCCTAAAACAGATTTGACGGCTATTGAGGCATCGCTTTCTGAATTGAAAGCAACCCTTTCAGCAATCTCTTTAGAGAAAACCGAACTGAAGGCGAAAGTGGACAAATTTGAAAATTTCAAGACCGAAGTGATTTCTATTCTTGAAAAATTTTCTGCTGAACCTTCAGCCAAAAGCACACAAGGAGCTAAGACCAACTCAGCTAACGAGCAATTATCGTTAGAAGATTGGCGCAACAAATTCATGAAACACCAACCTTAACCTTAACAAAATAACATCATGGCATTAGACTTAGGAGGATTAACAGCATACATTGAGGAGAACAGAGAAGACCTCATGTCAAAAGCCATTCTTGGCTCAACAGCATTTCAGCACGTCACTATTATTGATGGAGTGAAATCCACCGTGAAAGTGGCAGAATTGGAATCCACCGTGCCATTTCAGGCGGGCGGAGGATGTAACGCTGTTACAACATCAGGAACGACTACCATCTCTCAGGTTTCTCTTGCCACAAGCGCGGTAGAATTCTCTGAAAAAATATGTTTACAATCTCTTGAAGACTATTTCACACAGAAATATATTCCTAAAGGTGCTAAACCTGATACAATGTCTATTTATTCAGACGTTATAAACCGTAAAATTGCAAACATCGCTCTGCAAGTAGAACAGCTTGCGTTTCAGGGAAATACGGCTTATACAAACAGTACGGTACTTAAACAGGCGCACGGATGGATTAAGCGTATTGACGACGATGCCAATGAAGTGATTGCAACTGCTCAGGCAAGTCTTACGACATCAACAATTCGCACAGTAGTAAATGAGATAGTATTCCAAAAAATACCATCTGCTGCTTACGCAAAAACTCCTGTTCTTTTGATGGGAATGGAGAATTTCAGATTATTGTTACAGAAACTTTGGGAAGATAATGCTTTCAATTACTTTCCCGGAGCCAACGACCTTGCGTCAAACAGCTTACTATATCCCGGAACTAACATCCGTATCTATGGTATAGCCGGTCTCAACAATGATACTGCGGTTGACACAGGGGCTCTGAATACTACTGTCAAGAACAGAATGATATGCGCTTATAAAGAGAGCTTATTGCTTGGTGTTGACATGATGTCTGATATTGCTAATCTGGAGACATGGTATGAGAAGAAAGACCGTGCCATCTGGATTTACGGACGCTTCCGCATCGGTACAGCAGTTAGATTTCCAAGCCATATTGTAACTTACGCTAACACATAATCTTAAAGGGGGGTTAATTCCCCCCTTTTAATATATCTACCACATGGCTTGCGCTCTAACCACATCATTACAACTTAACTGCCGCGACAGCGTAGGCGGTTTAAAAGAGATAAAGATTCACGCTCATCCCGGACTTACCGAAGTGGGCGATGCTTATTCTGTATCTTCAGGAGTTGTGACGATTGCAGCGCAGGGAGGTAATAGGTTGGATTGGTACACATGGAGTTTGGAGAAAGAAACGTGTTCTTTTGATGAGAATATTACTACGAATGTTCCTAACGGCACTACCTTTTATCAGCAAGAATTAAAAGTAATTTTCAATAAGTTTTCAACTAAGCTAAGAAATGAGATTGCCATTTATGCTCAGACCCCTGTTCAATTAGCGGTCCGGGATATGAATGATAACTATTGGCTGATAGGAATGGATTATGGTGCAGACCTGACGGCGGGTAAACATTCCAGCGGTACGGCGCGTGGCGACAGAAGCGGAACAGAATTAACTTTCATGGCAAAAGAAAGCCAGTCAATATTGAATATGTCAGCAGCGACTTATAACTTACTTGTAACCGTATAGCAATATGCGTTTCCATTCACTTTAAGGGCGACTTCGGTCGCCTTTTTAGTTAGAAAACAAATGCAAACGATAACTAAAAATACTAACAACACCTTAATCTTTACGCTCGAAGAAAAAAGAACGCTGACAAGTCCTTATTATCTTGTAAGGGTGGAGGGCAGGAGTTCGCGGACGGTAAAAAGATTTATTTTAGCATCAGAACAAAGCAGCTACACAGATAGATATAATAAATTTACCGTCACAGAAAGTACGACGGAGGTACTGACAAGCGGAACAATAAGTTTAACGAGCGAGGTACATGATTACAGGATTTATGAACAATTAAGTTCTACTAATTTGAACGAGGATGCTTCTGATAATAAAGTACCTTTGGAGTATGGATTGTTAAAAGTTTTAGGAACAGATAACACTTATAAATATCCAAGCGGTGAAAAAGAGTATAAATACCCCACCTGATTACAAAAATAGTATCATGGTGCTTAAGATGGCAGCCCATGATGTACCCCAATTTAAGGAGGTACATGGAAAGAACTTTGTTTATTACGGAAATCGTAATGAATATCCCGATTATCTTCTTGACTTATATAACCGTTCAGCTAAACATAACGCTATTGTCAACGGAAAAGCTAAGTATGTCTTCGGAAGTGGGTTTGAAAAAGAGGGTGATGAGATTGTAAACGCTGAGAATGAAACTTTGAATGATGTCGTAAAGAAATGTATACTGGATGTCGAGTTGTTTGCCGGTTTTTATGTTGAAGTTATCTGGGACAAAGGAAAAAAGAATATAGCGGAACTTCGCCATGTTTGTTTTTCAGATGTGAGGAGTAATAAAGATAATACTCAGTTTTATTACACAGACACTTGGACAAAGTCTTATTTGAATGACAAGGATGAGCCGACTGTAACCGGCATATCAAACCCGCAGAGTAACAAGGACTGGCAGGTTTATGCGCCTTACGATGAGAAAAATAAAACAGGAAAGCAGTTATTCTTTTATAAGGGATACCGTCCCGGACTTAAAACATATCCTTTACCTGAATATCAGGGGGCGATAGTTTATATTGATATAGACGTTCAGATTGCCGATTATTGGAATAATGCTATCCATAACGGACTTAGTGCATCACATATCATTAATTTTTATAACGGCATACCGACTGAGGCAGAACAGGAGAAGTTAGAAGAGGGAATCAGTGATAAGTTAACAGGGGCGAGAAGTTCAAAGTTTATACTGAATTTTGCTGATAAAAAAGATAATGGAAGTGAGATTCAGAGCCTTGCACCGGAGGACTTAGACAAGCATTTGCAGATACTTAATGAAACAGTCCAGCAAGAAATCTTTTCGGGGCATCATATAACAAGTCCGATGTTATTCGGAATAAAGACAGCAGGGCAATTAGGGGGGAGAACAGAATTGATAGAGGCGAATGAATTGTTTCAAAATCTATATGTTAATCCGAAACAGCAATTGGTTGAAAAGCTGATAGGGATATTAGCGAAGGCAAAAGGCATTAAAGGGGAGTTGAAACTTGGGAAGATTGAGCCGATAGGTTATCAGTTTTCTGAATCAATAATTAGAGATGTTATACCTCATGAGGCGATAGCCGATATGGTAGCTTCGAGGATGGGAATTGATTTAAAAAAGTATCCTAAAAGAATTATTCCCGAAGCACCTGCTAAATTTTCTGTTAAATGGGAAGAAAGGATTTTAGATGAATTTAAAAAGCGGGGCAAGAAACGAGGCGGCGTAGTTATCTCACAACGCCCGATGGAATCAGCATATATTAAAAATCTTGCTGAAAATGAGGCGCAGTTTATTGACTTTGCTAAAAAGGAAATCAAGAAAAACCCATCTATTGTCCCTGTTATAAATCCTTTAAAGCCGCTCATTAGCCCCACAGGAGAGCCGATAGGACGTATTAGTGTGGTTTATACTTATGCTTTTAGAGATGCTATTCCCGTTAAGGACAGGGACTCAGAGGAGCACCCCTCAAGGGATTGGTGTGTAGAAAGAATGGAAGAAGCAGCATCGGGTAAAACGTGGACACGGGAGGAAATAGAGGGAATGACAAATGATATTGGTGAGAGTGCATGGGAGATGCGCGGGGGGTGGTACACGGCTCCGGGCACAGATACTTCTTTGCCTTATTGCCGGCACGTATGGATTCAACAAGTAATAATTACATAAAATGGCAGTTACCATAGGACTATTTATAAATCCGGCGGCGATAAAGAACACCACTTATATTGACGAAAATATTGACGAAAAATATATACGTGTGGCTATTGAGGTGGCACAGCAGTTGTGGATTGAGCCGATAATAGGAAGTGGTATTTACGACCAGCTTCAGACACAGATTAACGCCGGTACGCTAACATCGTTAAACACTACTTTGCTTCAAGACCATATACAGCCGGCGATGGAATATTGGACGCTTTACGAATTAGTAGAACCGCTTCTTTACAAGTTTAATAATAAGAATATCGCTAAGAAAACATCTGATAATTCTAACCCGATTGACCTTGACGAAGCGGTGCATCTTAAGGGAAAGTTTAAGAATATAGCCGAGTATAAGACAGAGCGGCTTCGATTATACTTAATAGAAAAGGAAGTGGACTATCCTTTGTATCTGAATCCGGGTACTGCATCCAACGTCATTAATCCGACAGGAAGCGGACTTGTGAGCGGGTCAGGATTTTATTTAGGAAAACAAGGGACAGGGGAAAGAGAGCCGAGAACTTCTAAATACGGGAATTGCTGATGACGACAATTAAACAGATAGAGGGAAATTTTAAAAGTATCGCAACTAATCATTTGCAGATAAATGCCTATGAATATGGGGATATTTTTAATACCGCTACCAGCGGAACTATAAACTATCCTATGTTATTTGTTTCGCCAGAGGGGAGCACAGCAAAGAAAGGCGAGGTGGGATATAAATACCGATTATTCGTGATGGATGTGGTGCAAAAAGGAAAAGAAAACGAAGTGGACGCTTCGAGCGATACTCACCAGATATTGCTTGACGTACTCACAGAACTATTTAAAGGCGGACAGCAGGCAACAGGCGGGACTTACGCCTTTGAATTAAAACTTGACAATATTTCAATAACCGATTTCACCGAAAAGTTTGACGATGAAGTGGCGGGAAACTACTGCGACATCACGCTATGGGCGGAGTGGGATAATAATCAATGCGCAATACCAATTTAATAAAACAAAAATACAATGGCAATTCATTTAGTAGACAGCGGAGCGACAATCTCCTTAGAATTTACAGTGGACTATGATGCCGGAAAAGGCGTTATCTCCGCACAGTTGATAAACATAAATAAGGACGACTTCGAAGTAAGTCATTCCGGGAATTATGTAATTGTCAAGGGCAAAGACCCGAAAGACGAATGGAGAATCCTTTATTCAGACGTAACAACTCCATCGGGAGCTTCCGCCTCTGCGGTACGTGTGCTGATAGAGGCATTTCAAGATACCTCAGCATCAACAGTTACTCTCGCTGCGGGGTCAGCGTTAATTGGAAAGGTAGGGATAGACCAAACAACTCCCGGAACTACAAACAAGGTAAGTTTAGGAACTGATACCATTACTGCTGTTACAACTGTAACTACATTAACATCTGGTAATGTAGGTGGATTTAGTGTTTTATCAGTAACTACTCCAACGCTTAGTGTGGCAGGTGCATACGCTACAGGTGATTATATAGGTACGTCAACAACACCGGCATCTTTTACAAATGTTGTAAGAGCGTCTGGAGGTACAGGGATAATCAAAAGTATTCGTATCACAGATTTTGTAAACACAGCAGCAGTAGCAATGGAGCTATGGATTTTTAATGCAACATTTACAGCACCAACAGATAATGCTGCTTGGGCTGCAACAGATGCAGAAATAAATACTTGTCTTGGAGTAATTCCCATTAGTACATCAAAATGGTATACAGTCGGCTCTACCGGAAAAGTTTATATGGATGACACTCTTGGGATAGTAATTAAGCCGGCAGTAACATCACTATTCTTTGCATTGGTAGCAAGAGGAACAACACCCACATGGGCTAATGGTGATTTAACAATAGCATTGGGAATTCTACAAGACTAAAATGTCTAATTCATATATAAATAATAATATTGTATTAACTAATAGTTATGATATAGGTACAATAGAGTATAATTCATTTTTAACCACTCCATTATCTGCATCAAGATTAAGAATTGTTGATACATTAGTAAGAGCGTTAAAATACTCTGGTAATTGGACATTAATAGACCGGCTTTGGCTTTTTGCATCTGAAACACAGCAGGGGGCGCAGATAAGTTTGGTGAATCCATCATCAACAGCTATTACAGAAGTAAACGCCCCCGCATGGGTGGCAAATCAGGGATATACAAGCAACGGGACAACAAGTTATCTGAATAGCAATATCAATATTGCAACAGGCACAGTTCAATATACGCAAAACAACGCATGTATAGGTCTTTATAGTAGAAGCAATGTGGCAGAAGATTTATACGACATGGGTGTATTTGACGGCGGTACCACAAGGAGGGCGCAGATAATCAGCAGAAGCTTAACAGACACAATGAACGCGGCTTTGAATTCAAACACTAATTCTACGATGGCTAACACAAGCTCAAGTGGATTGATGATTTCGGCAAGAACCGCTTCAGATTTAACAACATTTTATCGCAATGCCGTTAGTCTTGGAACAATCAATGCTGCAAGTGCGTCAATTTCCAGTTATAATCTGTTTGTTCTTTGTTTGAACGCAACAGGGTCAGCTACCGGGTATAGTACTAAACAAATATCAATGTCCCTCATAGGAGCAGGAAGTATTAATCAACTTTCTTTATATAATTCCATACAAGCATATATGTTATCAATCGGTTCTGCTGTTTAGGATATAATTATGAATAATTATACAAGATACTCTACCCCCGCCCATGCCTAACCCTATAATATATAGAAAAATAGTGACTAAAATTATCGTAGCTCAAACATCAACGAAATCAGGAGGAACTTTTGCCAACGTAGATGAGTCTGGCGGAGTTGCCTGGACAACCCCTTCCAATGCTTCGGCAAGTGATGATGTTCGAACCACCTCTTTAATGGGAGCGGTTGACCATACGGATTATTGTAAGGCTACGAATTTCGGATTCACTATTCCGACTCAGGGGGTCATAGACGGGATTGTCGTGGAAGTGGAAAGGAGAGGCACGCAAGCTACCGTAGTTGGCATAACAGATAAATTTATTTATTTGGTGAAGGGGGGCATTGATGGGGGTGGAACGAATAACGCAGACATAGTTACCGTATGGCCTACTTCCGATACTTATAAAACCTACGGAACATCAACTGATTTATGGGGACAAACATGGATACCAGAAGATATTAACGCCTCGAATTTCGGGTGCGAAGTTTCCGCTCTAAATGTAGGATGGGACATTGGAGATGAGACAGCCAGTATAGACCACATAAGAATAACAATTTATTATAGAGCATAATGGAAAACTTTTACAAAATAACAAAAGCAGAAGCATCTCTGATAGGGTATTTTGAATATGCTCAAAACAAGGCATTTAACCCTTTCGTCGGGGAACAGGTAGATGGTAATTATTTGATTTCTGAAACTATGTATGATTTATTGAATGGAAGCGATGAATTTAAAAAAATCAGCTTTGGCGGAAAAACCACAATTACTAAAGGAAATTTAGATACAAAAATTACCAATTTATAATGGAATTTAATACTATGGCAGAAAGAACTCATAGACAATATCTGAGCGACATGGACAAGAAGATTGACCGCATCCACACCATATTAATCGGTGACGAGGAGGCGAAGCAAGACGGATTAGTTCATAAGGTCGAAAGGAACAGTGCCTACATACGTAAAGATAAAAAATTCAAATGGACGGTGGCAACGATGTTATTCGGGGGGACAGGGTCATTCATGGCATGGGCTAAGACGCATTTAGGGTTATGAAGATAAGCACACATTTTTATGTCGAGGATTTTGTCCCTAAAATAATTCACACTCAATTTGGGGATAAATCAATATGGTTTATTTCTAAATTTATGGTGGACTATGCCGAGCTTCTTTGGTCGAGGTATAATAAGCAGGTAATTATAAATAACTGGAAAAGCGGAGGCACTCTTGAAAACAGGGGATTTAGAACACCCGACGCTTTAGTTGGCGGAAAACTATCGCAGCATAAATTTAGAAACGCCATTGACACGAATGTCGCGGGGGTTTCTCCCGAAGAGGTAGCAAAAGATATTATTGATAATTTTACTATATATTCAAAGGTTGGATTAACTACGATTGAAGATGTGAAATTTACCACAGGAGATGTGGGAGGTGATTTAAAGGGATGGAATCACGGGGACGCGCGATGGACTAACCAAAGGGATATATTAATAGTGAAGCCGTAAAAGGAAAATACAAATCAATTAAAAACCAAATACCATGACAGCAGAAAAAGAGAAAACAGCAGTAGGGAAATTCCTACAAAATATTGGCATACCGATTCTTAAAGGAGGAATCAAATCCATCCCGTTTGTCGGTAATATTGCAGTAGATATTATCGAAAATATCACGAAGAAAGACCTTGCCACAGGCACACCGAAGAGCCACAATCAATTTGTTTTGATTATAGAGGTAATCGGCGCATTGACGCTGGCATACCTTGTAATCAAAGGAATCATTCCTATTGACCAATTGCTTGAATATATCAAAGGAGTAGTATAACGCTGTCGGGAATGTTTTATCTCGACCTGCTACAGAACCCTCAACGCCCAAAGTCAAACTTCTGGGTGTGTTGGTTGCTATGTATAGTGATACTCGCTTTTGTTTATGTCTTTTCTAAGTAATTGCCCTCTGATTATGGTTAATACTTTGGGCAATCCTATAAGCCACCTCTACGTGTAAGTGGCTTTAGGTAATTTATTTCCAAAATAATTTTATTGTGTATTCAAATATTATATGTATGTTTGCATTAAATATTGAATATGTCTAAAAATCTTTTATCCGTTTCCGACTATGCTGACCTATGCGGAGTGAGCAGGGCAGCTATCTATCTTCGCATAGGTAGGGGCGTAATCATCCCACAGACAGCAAGCAATGGCAAATACGAGGCATTAGTGATAGATACCGCCTTCTATCCACCTCGCAAGATGAAGGCAGGTAGAAAGCCCTTTAAAATAGCTTAAATTTTATTGCTTTGATTATCAATACTTTACGATATTGTTAGTAAAATAGTTTACTTTTTACTTGACATATCAAAAATGTGCTTATCTTTGTCTTATGAATAACAAGGACTACATAACACTAATCACAATGATAACTTCACAAAACGACAGAATTATAAACGAACTCTTACACACTCTCCCCAACAAGGAGTTGATGCGGAAGATTAAAGAGGCAAGAAAGAAAGAGCGTAATAAAAAAAAGGAGACAGGATTTATGTCGCCTGAAAAATTCTTTCAAACGAAACTTTTTAATAAAACATATCTATGAATACGAAACGCTCACGACAATACATGAAGATAAAGCGCAGTATAAATAGCTGCGTTAATCACCAGCAACTTCAAACAGTTATCTCAATGATTTCAAACCATAAGGACAGCAAAGAGGCGGAAGCACTTCTTGAGTTGTATAACAAACAGAATGTGGAACTCAATCCCGACCTACATGAAGAAGAAATAGTAACCGCATTTAACAGGCATTTATGCAGTGAAAATAATAATTAACACTAATAAATAAATCTATGAAACGCCCCGAAGTAAACCGAAAAGAATTAATAAAAATTCTTTCAAGATATGCAGAAGATACAGTTTTAGGATTTGAAGAACTTGAATTGTTTATAAAACAAACGGCGGTGGATTATGCAAAAAAGCAATTTGAATCATTAAAACAATCTCTGAACGAAGTTGAAAACAAAAATTAATATCCAGTCAGAACCCCTCGTGGTCTCTCTGAAACAAGCCGGAACGTATGGAAGGCGATTGGATATTTTATTAATAATAAAAATCAAACCAATAAACAATAACAATTAAACCCAACAAACCAAATGAGACAAAATCAAACAAATGACTTTTTGCCAGACAATTATGTCGCGCCAAAAGGAAACTCAAACTACATGAAATTTGAGAAAGGCGAAAACAAATTTCGCATCCTATCACGCCCTATGATGGGATGGTTAGATTGGCAAGATAAAAAGCCACTCCGCTTTTCAATGAGTGCAAAGCCGGACAAACCAGTTGATGCTAACAAACCAATAAAGCACTTCTGGGCTATGATAGTATGGAACTATTTAAAAGAAGAAATTCAAATTCTCGAAATAACACAAAAGAGCGTTCAATCAGCTATTGAACAGTTGGCAAAAGACGCTGACTGGGGTAATCCGTTCTCTTATGACATCAAAGTAATTAAGGAGGGTGATGGCATGGACACGGAATATACCATTAATCCTGTTCCGCATAAGCCGATTAATGCAGAGATATTAGAGGCATTTAAAGCCAAGCCATGCTTTTTGGGGGCTTTATATCAAGGGGCTGACCCTTTTATAAATCATGGACAAATAACACCTTTGAATGATTTGCCATTTTAATCCAGACAATAACTCCCCTTGCGCATCAGGCGTACCATCAAACGGAACAAAGGGAGCAAATAAAACTAAAAAATATGGGAGCGTCAAAAGAAATATTTATGGAAATGCGTGAGCAGGAAATGACACAGGCGGAGGGTTTGCCATCCATCGCAGAAACCTTTTCCAAAAGCACACAGATTGCTATGGCTGACAGATTTACTGCAAAGGTGAATGAAGGCGCGGAAAACCCTTTAGATGCCTTTATTCGCTTAAGAAATATCGAGAAAGCATTAGAGATAGCTCTTGACCGCCTTAAACCTCTTGCTTTGATAGAAGGAGAAAAATTGGCAAAATCAGGAGAGAAGGTACATGGCGTTCATGTATCAGTAGTTGGAGGCAAACGAACATTTGATTATTCTAATGATAAAATATGGAATGAAGTAAAAGAAAAATTAAAAGAGCGAGAGGAATTTTTAAAAGGGTTGAAAAAAGAAATGGCTGATGTGGACACCGGCGAGATAATTTCACCGCCGGTAATTAAATATTACAGCGAAACGCTTTATTTGAAGTTTGATTAAAAAGAAAACTATGAGCAATAAAGACTATGCAGAAAGAGATAAATTTTAATAGCGACAAGGCTGCTGTTAACGGTCTGGCTGCAAATGGGCGGCTGTTAAAAATACCTCTTATTGATATTCGGAATATGTCGGTAAGTGAGATAGCAAAATACATAGAGGGGATTACCCAAACCGAAATTTGTAAGGATAAAAAATACTGTGATGAACTTTGTAATATTTTCAGAAATAAACCTTTAAACATAACATAATGGAACAAAAACTCAAACAACTCGGATTTAGAAAAGTTCATCCTGACGCAGTAGATAAAAAATATTTCTATTGGCAAAAGAATTTTAAACACCCATTTTTGAAAGGGCTACATATCATCGTTGATGAAAGGGTGAATGTTTATTGCCTTGAAGCACAGACGAAAACACAAAACGACATCAATATATATTCGGGAGGAAGAAACGAATATAATTTGTTGGCAGTAATAAAATGGTTGAAATGCCAGTAGTAAACTATAATGTGGAAATTTCGGGAATACCAATAGAGAATCCCGAAATGGAAAAAGTAATTTCCGACCACCTGACGAAGAAGAAAATATCTATTGACGAAAAAACCTTAAAAGAAGTAACGATGGCAGTAATGAAACATATCTATAAACTTAACATGGAAGTGCAATGAGTATGGGCTGTTGGCTGCTAGCCAAGTAGCTAAAGACAAATTGCAAATAACATTTCGGGGCTAACCGAAGGCGGGAAAACAGAGGTAAATTTGTAGTAATGAAATCAATTAAAATCAATAATAACCGTAACAGAAAATACCCGCTTTTGGCAAGCCCTTGTTATTGGCTGATGCAAATGGGCGGCTGCTTGGATTGAAATATTAAAAACTAAAATACAATGGCAAGAGTAATAACATTTAGCAGAAAATTTCCTTCTTATCATCCCGAAAAAGGAAATGAAACATATTTTGTAGAGCAATTATATAATTCGCTTTATGAAAAAAGTGGAGATTGGTCTGATGCAATAGACCCAGATGGAAAAAATACTTCTTATGTAATACCATTAAATCATTCTATTGCCGATAAGAAGCACCATACAATAAGAGATGGAAGGCGTTGGAAAGTTGGAGATAAATTTTCTCCGAGAGTTTGGAGCGATAAGCCATATAAAAGCAAACAGATAGTTATTGCTCCAGACATTGAGATAAAAAAGATTTGGGACATTGAGGTTAGTATTAATGATTACGGAATAAAAACTATTTGTGTAAGTGGAAAAACATTTGCAATAATTGGAGAGCAAATTATCGGCAATGGTAAATTACAAAAATTGGCAAAGAATGACGGATTGACAACTATACAATTACATCATTGGTTTAACAAGCCGTTTGAAGGACAAATAATATGTTGGAACGAAAGCATAAAATATTGATGGTGTTTGTATTGGCTGTTGCCCATTTGCATTTGCCAATAACGGTTCGGGGCTTGGCGAGGTTTTCACTTGCGGAAATAGAACACTAAACTAAAAAAATATGATGCAGATAATAAAACAAACAGATGAAGAAAAAATGGCTATGTATATGAAAGAGCAAAAAAAAAAACTTGCAGAAATGTTAATCCAATGCAACAAAGTTTTGAATAGCACACTCAGAGCAAGTGAAAATCTTGTCCAAGCCCCTGTTATGCTTAGTGGCTGGCAGGCGTGTCCGAAATGTAATGGGCAAGGAATTATGAATAAGCCACCATACATTGCTGGCGACCAACAAGGATGGATGAGTTCACAAATGAGCCATGCTTGTGATGTATGTGACGGCAAAAAAATTATCTCGATAGTTGGAGGCAAACCACCTGCCAGCCATTGAGCATAACGTTTTGCGGCTTGCTTTTGTGCGGGATTTTGAAAACTAAATTGTCTAACGAATTAAAAATAAACTATGAAAAACAAATTATCAAATCAAAACGTCAGCCCGCATAGAAGCAAGCCGCTGTTAAATGTCTGGCTGCCCGCGCTGTCTTTCATTTCTTGTCGTTGGTTAAAGTGTCGTGCGTATTTGTCTGAGGAGTATCTGTTTTGGAAATATGTGTGGTCTGTCCGAAATGAACCGTCCGGGATTGTGCCCTGTCTGTCGAATGGATGGTACTTTGCGATTGGGCTATGGTCGGTGATTGGTTGTCTGTGCTATGCTTGTCTATTTGTGCAATGGTTATATCATAAATTGCTTTTCCTCCTCCAATGAGAGATAAAATAAAAGTCGGCAATAATAGATTAGCTTTCCATCTTGACACTTTTGCGTCATGGTATAATTTTTCTCGTTTTACTTTTTCGTCCTTTTCTATTTGCTTAATTTCTTTTTCATATTCAAAATATTTATCTACTCCAATGTCTTCTAATTGTATATCTAAAACTTGTTTAAAATATTGTTTTTCATTTAAATATGACCAACAATCATTTTTCACTATATGTGTCATTGTCCCTTTTGTCAAGTTGGTCAATTCGGTTTCTGTCAATTGTTTGTCCTTATTATCAACAAGAATTTTCCAAAAGCTAAGTAAATCTTTGTCGTCCATTATCTTATTTTATTGTCTGCTGTCTACGGCTGCTTGTATTAGCGCGGGCAGCTTGCATTTAACGAAAAAGTATTGGCGAAGGGCGGGATTAGAAGCACAAATGATTGTTAAACCACAAATGTTAATTAGATGGACAAAACTTTAAATACAGCACAATGCCCGCCTTTTGCCAATACGGTGTTAGGCGCAGTGGCTTCACAGGTGTTCAATGAGGATTGCGTAGAGGCATTAAAACGCTTTTCTGATAATCACTTTGACTTGGCTATTGTTGACCCGCCTTATGGCATTGGAGAGGCTAATGAGAAAAGGATGCAGAGCAGACATCATTCGCAAAAAAAATATAAGGGAGGCGATTGGGATAACGAAGCACCAAGCCCCGAATATTTTAGCGAACTGATGAGGGTATCTAAAAATCAAATTATTTGGGGAGCAAACCATTTCATAGAACGCATACCGATAAACAGCAGTTGTTGGGTGTTTTGGGATAAAGACCAATACGGGGACTTTGCTGATGGTGAGTTGGCATGGACATCATTCAAAACTGCAGTAAGAAAGTTTAAATGGACATGGAACGGATTTAGGAAACAGCAACCAGAAAACAGAATACACCCAACACAAAAGCCAGTTGCGTTATATGAATGGTTATTGCACGAATACGGAGCAGAGGCTAATTTGATTTTAGATACCCATGTGGGGAGTGGAAGTAGCAGGATTGCTTGCCATAAGGCGGGTAAACAATTTACAGGATTTGAAATAGATAAAGATTATTACGATGGACAAGAAAAGCGTTTTAATGACTTTGTATCGCAACTCACATTGTTTTGAGGGATGCACTGCCATTGCGCCTAACGGACGAGGGTTGCCGCAGTTAAAAAATATACAATGAAAAAAAATAACAAGGACATATTTTTTAATTGGCGAAGCGAACGTGCAACCCTATGTTACCTGTCTGTATTTTTTTTCAGAAAAGGGGCGGCTGTTTGTATTAAACTTTAAACTATGAGTAAAAAACATAATCACACTAAAGCACTTGTGGCAATCGCTGCACACTTTATAAATAAACGCAAAGCAATAGAAGAACTTCCGAATCTCGAAGGCAATCCTAATCGTTGCGTTTACTATAATGTTTCTTTTCCGAAATGGAAACGAGAATTGAGAAAGCAACAATTATATTATCCAGCACTTAAATTTCAAAAGCTGGATGATGAAATGTTGAAACATTATTACAATGAAGGATTTGAACCGATAGATGCTTGCAATGATATGTTAACAGCAACCTAATAAATAAAAAATATGAAAACAGCAAAAGAAATTTTACATTCCAAAGACAGACAATTTCAAGAAGAAACTTTTGCTTATAATGAACAAACCATTATTGAAGCGATGGATGAGTATGCTGCACAATTTATTCATCCAACTAATTGTTATCAATGCGAGGGGACTGGAAATATTGTGATAAGTATAAATCCAGATGGGCAGGATTATACTCAAACCTGTATGAACTGCAAAGGGGTTGGTAAAGTAATTATGTTACCAATGCAACAAAATACTTAATATGATGAATGTATTTTGTTGTTGGCTGTTAGCCCCTTTTCTGAAAAAAAATATTGCAGGTAACGGATTAGGGCTATGAGAAGAAAAATTTATCAATATGAGCCAATGATAAGGGAAATTTTATTTCTTATAGCCCTTGTTATCGGTCTGGCGGTTAAAGGGGTGGCTGTTGAATAGAAACTTTTAAACTAAAATAATATGAAACAATTGGAAGAAAAATTCGAGAAACTACTACTTAAAAGCAGAGATGCTGATTTGATAGATGCTTATGCAAATTTAAAAGAGGCATTAAATAAAGCAATGGAAGATGCTACAAGAGTGATAAAACATTACAATTCGCTGCCAGATAAAGCGGATTTATTCTGCGGACATTGCGGGAAAAGAAAAAATTTTAAGGGTGATGGTACTATTGAACAATTATGTATATGCTAAGGATGCTGTCGGTTAAATTGAGAATCTTAAACTAAATATAAACTAAAAACAAAACAACAAATGACAACAAGAGCAAAATTCAATGTTGCCGAGATTGCTAAGTATGGCAATGGCGGTGGCGCAAAAGTTATCCTACTGCCTGTAACAGGTAACAGCGAGGAAAACAAAACCTTTTGGAGCGCAACTCCAAGTGGAAAAATCGAAATGTTTATCAATAATCCAGAGGCAGTGAAACAATTTGAAGCCTTTGGAGAATTTTACATTGATTTCACGAAGGCGTAAGGTCATAGGGGTGGTGGCTGTTGGCTGCTGCCCCTTTAACCGCTTGCCGATAATGGCTGCCGCGCTTTGTGCCGGGCGCGGGGTGTGCGCTTCGCACCCCTTCGCGCATGGCATCAAAGGGCGTTGTTATCGGACGGGTCGCCCGGACGATACAACCGCCTTTCGCGGCAGCCATTATCGAACAGGACACGCCTTTCATGGCTGTTGGGCGGCCTGTTCGATAACGTATTGCAGGTTGGCGCAGGATTTAAAATTGCTAAACAAAACACAAATAGAAAGACCATGAAAAAAGAAGACATAATAAAATGCTTACAGGAAGCAACGATAAAAAACATAACAGAAAAAGGCGTTGAATGGAAGCTCCTATTTGAAGATGGGGCTGATGCAATTTTAAAACTTGCCGCCCAACCTGATGTTATAAAATCGGTTTGCGATTGCGGGAAAGAGGCAACAACTCATTTGTGCGAAAAATGTTTAGATGATATAGAATCAATGGATGGTGGAGGATAGCAAACTGTTTTATAACGGTTTCGGGGCTTTATTTAGTGCGGGAGTTGCTTGCACAAATTTGTCCCGAAGCAGAAACATAATTAAAAACTGAAAATATGAAAAAAGCAAAGAAACCCGCATTGAATAAAGCCCCTGTTACCAGCAGTGCTTCTCCGAAATTAGAACACTTGGTAATAGTAGGAAAATTCAATGATGGAAAATGTAGGCAAGTGTTGATACAACCTAAAACGCAAGATGTAATTATCTCGGCTATATTGGCTTGTGAAGGTCAATTAAGAATATTAGAAACAGCACTTGACGGACTTGATATTGAGTTACCGTCTTAGCATTGCTGGTAACGTAATTCGGGTTGCCGTAGTGCGCCCATAAAAATAAAAACTATGACCAGAGAATATTCATAAGGAAAGTATCTTGGAAATAAAAGATACGAATACAATAACGCAGACATAGATTTAATGCGTGAAGATTTAGATAAAGTAATTGATTACCACGCATTACGGCAACCCGATGTTATAAAATCGGTTTGCCAAAAGTGCGGTGCTGAAATGGAAGGAGCAACTTATAAGGGTTATAAAATGTGTCATGTATGCAGAGAGTGGCAAACTGTTTTATAACATACAATATAGATTGCATAGCATCTAACTAACTAATAACTAAAACAATAAACTATGGAAATTTCCAAGTACATGGATGAGTATAGAAAAGAACTTGAGAGAAAGTTCTTTAGACCAAAGAGCATAGATGTATATGTTTCTTGTATTGGAGTATTTTTAAATTACTTCGACCAGAAGAAAACCCATCCAATAAAGATTAACGAATCGGACATTAAAGAATACCTATGGAAATTTGCTGAACAGAATACACAGCGGGCGCATCACTCGGCAATTAAATGTTTTTATAAATACACTCTGAGGCAACCAAATAAATTTAAGTATATTGAATATGCGAAGCGCAATAGAAAACTTCCCATTGTTTTATCTATCGAAGAAATGCAGAGAATTATATTTACTGCTTCTAACTTGAAACACAAAACAATTCTTTGCCTGATGTATTCTACCGGAATGAGGGTGGGAGAGGTAATCAATCTGAAACTATCCGACATTGACCGCTCTCGTATGGTTATTAATATTCAGGATGCTAAAGGTGGAAAAGACAGGCAAGCTACTTTAGACCCTCTCGTATTACAATTAATGGAAATTTATTACAGACAATATAAGCCGAATGTGTTTTTGTTTAATGGGCAATTTGATTTACGATATTCAGCAAGAAGTATCGCTCAGTTCTTACGGGACTATGCTTATAAAACGGGAATAAAAAAGAAAGTTCATCCGCATTTAATCAGACATTGCTATGCTACGCACTTATTGGAAGCGGGAATAGATATGTCGGTACTTCAAAAAGTATTGGGGCATTCGTCTATTTCAACTACTCAGATTTACGGACACATCAGCAATAATATTGTTTCAAAAATTATTACCCCCGTTCAGTTTATTGCTAATAAAAACTTTCAACTGCCCACCCAACAAAGACTATCCGCATGATACAAGACACTCACGGAAATACCATCACCATAACCGCCGGACAGGTAAGACTTCATCTCAAAGGAATGAAGCCGAGATTGGTGGGTACTATTAATGACACCACCAGAACGCTTCACGTCAAACGTATCAGAGAGAAGCATTTGATGAGGGTGAATAACTCTTATGGATTCAACCACCACATCTTAGCCAATGCCAAGAGATTTGATAAGATTCTACTGGAGGATAACTATGGGCAATGGGAGATACCTGTAAAGTTTATCTTAGAGCATGGTTCGTTTCTACACTTTCAAAAACTCGGATTCGAGAAACAAATCTTTTTACATATTAATTATCTTAATGCTTATGAAAGAAAAATCACAGTATCGTCCCTCTAACCGTGTACGCTCCTCAGAGGAGTTGCAGAAGCCCTTTGAACAGAGGAAGTATAAGTCTGTTGATACGGCAAAGGACAGGGAGATATTACCGTTTGGTGTTTATTTCACACAGGAGAAAGCGGAGAGAAGGATGGCGATGGTGATGGAGTTTATAAACAGCAAGAGGTGAGGTGTTGATAACTTAATATCAAAGATTTGAAAATTGGTTTTATATTTGCAATGTAATTCAAAACTTGTCAATGAAAATAACCCTATTTACATTTTAAAATAAGTTCACAACGCGGAGGCGAACACTTCCTTTCTGACAAGTTTGGATTACATCGCCCCACGTTCGTGAACATTTTTATTACAAATGAGCAAGGAACTTCCATATTTTAAATTCATTCCGACCGAATATTTGCTCGGAACTATAAGTTTTCAGAAAGAAAAAATTCAGGGTACATTCACATTGGTCTGTTGCTACTACTGGCAAAGACATTGTGATATTACCCTTACTTTGCTTAACCAGTTGTTAAGCAAACGTCAAGCAAACGTCAAGCAACTTATCAAAGCTGATATAGTGAAGCATGACGAAAAAACAGATAAAATAAATATAGATTTTTTAGATGAACAATGGCATGAACTCAGTAATCTTTATGAAAAAAGAAGTAAGGCTGGAGCAATAGGAGGTAAGCAATCGTCAAGCAATCGTCAAGCAATCGTCAACGATACCTCAAGCATTAAGATAGAGATAGAGAATAAGAAAGAGATAAAAGATAAAGATAAAGATTCCTTGCGAACTTTGTTCGCTGAAATGAAAAAGTTTTTTATGGAAGAATACAGAAAAAAAATAAACACAGATTATTATTGGGGCGCTAAAGATGCTGTTAATTTAAACCAATTAATCACTAAAATTAAATACAAAATAAAAGAAAAAGAAAAACGCTCTGGCGAAAAAGAAAAAGAAAATTATGACGAAGAAATTTTAACCGGATTCAAGCATTTAATACTTTCATCAAAAGACAAATGGATTAACGCTCAATTTTCAATACCTATTTTTAATTCAAAGTTCAATGAAATATTTACTCAAATTTTAACTAACAATGGAAAACCAATTATCAACGCAAGAACAATGGCTGATGCTATGGAAAAAGAATTTAACCCAAAGCAAGGCAATACAGCTATTTGAAAATAAAGACAAAATGCTTTTAAGTCATATCTGTATTAATCTTACAGTAGAGCAAGCATTTAATAGCGGAGCGCATTTTGCTATATTAAAAAAGTGGAATGAACAAGGTATAACACTAACTATTGCAACGATGCTAACAGAATTATTATTATCTGTTCCAAACAATATGACAACAGAAGACATTGTTTATATGGCAAGAAGTATAGTAATTGATAATGAAAACTGGAAGCCGGATGACATTCTCTTAATTTTTAGAAATGCAAAGCAAGGAAAATATGAAAAAATATACGGAAATTTTTCATATCAGGATTTTAATAAATGGGCAGATGCTTATGCAAAAGAAAGACAAAATTATGTTGACAATAAACATTTATCTACCAAAGCCCCCATCACTACCACGATTGAAAGCAAGCAGAGAATTTTCGAGGACAGGCAAAAACAATATCCTATCCTGAATGATAAGACAGAGAAGATAAATTTAGACGATGCTTTGAAATCACTTGGTAAATCAATAACCAATGGCAAAGCGAGTTGATGACAATCAAAAAGAAATAGTTCGCAATCTAAGACAGCTTGGGTGTTCTGTGCAATCTCTTTCTTCTCTTGGCAAAGGATGTCCTGATTTATTAGTTGGCATAAAAAAACGTAATTGGCTGATTGAACTAAAAGACGGTAAGAAATTTTCCAGCCAGCAGAAATTAACGCCGGACGAAATCAGGTGGCATCAGACATGGAATGGGCAGGTGAATGTCTGTAATTGTATTGAACAGATACTTGAGGCAATAAAATAATTAACTTTGCTTTTGAATGGGAAAGCAAGAATTGATAACTCAGGTATCTGCCGACAAGAAATATATCGGCTTTTGTAAAAAACTTCTCAAAGGAAATACACTGTATAAAGATTTATTTCAGGATTTATTAGTAGAGCTTCTTGAATATCCTGATAAGAAATTTGATAAGATAGATTGCCAAGATTGTTTTGTTTTCAAGATGCTTTCCAATATGGTCAATTCCAAGACCAGCAGATTCCATTACAAATACAGAAGGTCTGTTGACAAAGAGGAGTTTAAAAGAATTTACACAGACCATTACGACCATAGCATAGACACAAAGGCGGAGATTGTTAATAAAACAATAAATAAATTATACTGGTATGATAAAAAAATACTACGTTTGTGGTTGAATGGAAAGAGCATACGCAGTATTTCAAAGGACAAGCACATCCCTCTTTATTCCGTTCAGCAAACATTAAATAATGCACGGACGGAAATTAAAAGAGAAGTAAAAATGGATGAACTCGGACACCGATTAAGAGTATTACTTGTTTGTCAGAGAGAAAAGACAGCTCTTCAATATCACAGGCAATACCAACCCCATGAACGCCTTAATAAAACAAACTCAGATTTTGCGGTAGAATTAACCCACGGAGATGGGCAGGATGCGAACATTAACACAATGAGTGATGAGCAATTACAGCAGTATCAAATAATTTATTTCCTCCGCCAGATAAGTTTTGTACCGGAAAATGTAAATCCAATTCTTATAAGATTAAAACGTCTTGGGTTAAAAGTAATTTTAGATATTGATGACTACTGGAATCTTCCGACTGAACATTACTGGTATAAATTATATAGCGATAAAAAGGTTGCCGATAATACCATTAACGCTCTCAGGCAAGTGGACTGGGTGATAACAACTACTCCATATTTTGCTGATAAGATAAAAGAATTTAATTCTAATATAACGGTAATTCCAAACTGCATTTCTCCTGATGCGAAGCAGTTTGAAATAAGAAAAATAGAATCAGAAAAGTTAAGGTTCGGATGGATAGGCGGTCTATTTCATGTTCCAGACATAAAAGAAATTGAATCTAATTTTAAACTTTTAAACGAGCGACATCGAAACAGAGATATGGCAGATAAATTTCAAGTATCAGTTGGTGGATTTAGTTGCAATTATCAATACAAGGAAATAGAAAAGACTTTTACCGCTGATTATTTTTTCCGAAATACCGATGCTACGTATTACAATTACCTTCAGCAATGCACCCCTGCAATGGAACATATTTCTTTTAACAAGCCATATCGAAGGTTATGGGGAAGGAGTATAGAAACATACGGACAACTTTACAATGAGATAGATGTCGCCCTCGTCCCGCTGAAAGAAAATGAGTTCAACAAATGTAAAAGCGAACTAAAGATTGTTGAAGCGGGATGGATGAAGAAAGCAGTAATTTGTTCCGACACTTCTCCATACAAAGAATGGATTAAGGATGGCGTTAATGGGTATTTAATAAAGCCGGAAAGAAAAAATTTAGATTGGTATACAAGGATAAGGAAACTTACTATGAATCCTGAAATGGCAAAAGACATGGGTGAAGCATTGCATGAAACTATTAAAGAAAATTTTGATATGGATAAATGGAATATTACAAGAGCAGATTTATATAAAAGTTTGATATGAAAATCAGGAGCATAGCTCAGCCGGTCAGAGCATCTGGCTTACATCCAGAGAGTCGGGAGTTCGAATCTCTCTGCTCCTACAAAGTGTCGGAACACAGAGGGGAAGAGTTTGTAAAATAAACGAAAGTATAGCAAAAGAAATAAAATTGAAATTAAAAAATGGATATAAACAAAATGAGTTAGCGAAAGAATACAATCTCAACCAAAGTAATATATCATATATTAAAAATAAAACATGGGCGCACGTATAGGAGTTGGAGTAACGACATACATCAGATTAAAACATTTAGAATTGTGTGTTAAACAAATAAAAAAACATACTTCTGATTATACCATTTATGTCGCCAATGATTCTAAAGAAAGAAAAGGAATTGCTTTTAGAAAAAATCAATGTTTGAAAGTATTAAAAGATTGTGATTATATATTTCTGTTTGACGATGATTGTTTTCCGATTAAAGAGGGATGGGCTGAATTTTTTATCGAAGCACATAAAGCAAGCGGACAGCATCACTTTATGTTTCTAAAAGAAACACCGACGATAAAAAGAATAGGGACACACATAGGGCAGATAGAATCTAATCAGGTATTAGATACAATGAAAATAAAAATATCTGCCAATGTGATAGAGATTTACGAATACAATAACTGCGCCGGTTGCTTTTTATTTCTTACTAAAGAAGTGATTGAAAAGGTGGGGGGATATGGGCAGTACCCAATGCCCTATGGGTTTGAACACGCCGGTTTTTCTCAAAGAATATTTAATGCGGGGCTTACTCCTTTAGGCGCATACACTTGTCCTGCCGGCATTGAAGAGTATATTTATTCTATGGATTATATGTTTGATAAACCTTTTAATAAATTAGTTAATCATTCTCCGTCAATATCAAATGAATTTCATAAATTAGAAAGTTATTTAAAACAAAATCAGGAAGCATATATTAAAGATATACAAATTATATATCAGCCGTTATGAAATTCCTATACGCCTTCGCATCTCGCAGCCGTCCTGATAAATTTATAGCCGGCGTGGAGAATATTTATATCAATTCCCGCAATAAAAATTTTGACATACTTGCCGCTTTAGACATTGACGATACAACAATGAACAATGAAAACATGATTGAGAAGATGAAGCGATACGACAAACTATACCCGATATGGGGGGCTTCAAAAAACAAAATTGACGCTATCAACAGGGCAATGATACAAGCACCTGAATATGACTTGCTAATAAACATGAGTGATGATATGACTTTTATTGAAAAGGGATATGATGAAATCATTGAAGCGGCAATGAATAAATATTTTCCTGACGGCGATTGCCTGCTTCATTTCCCAGACCAGAATCAAGGCGAAAATTGCATGACCATGAGTATCATGGACAAGAAATATTATGAGCGGTTTAATTATATCTATCATTCTGATTATGAAAGTTTATGGTCAGACAAAGAAGCGGAAGATGTAGGTAAAATATTGGGCAGATACAAATTTATAAATAAAAGAATATTTAATCACTATCACCCTTCCTTCGGACATACGCCTTACGATAATCAGTACGATAAAACAGAGGGCAGATATGACAGGGCGATAAGGGATAGGGATGAGCAGACATACATAAACAGAAAGGCAAATAATTTTTATTTGAATGTTACTTAGTATTCTTGTCCCGTCCCTCGAAAGCAGAAGCCATGAGTTGGTTAACCTGAAGGCGGATTTATTCAGGCAGATAATTCATTGTAAGGCAGAGGACGATGTTGAAATACTTACCGATATTGACAATGGCGAGATGACTATTGGTGCAAAGCGAAACAGACTATTATCCCGGGCAGGCGGAAAGTATCTTGCTTTTTTCGATGACGACGATTTCCCCGCATCCAACTATATAGAAAAACTGCTTGAATGTATTAAAACCGATTGTGATAATTGCTCCATGACAGGAGTGATTACCTGGGATGGAGAGCGACCTGAAATATTTGAACACTCATTGAAATACAAAGAATATAAAACCACCACGAATCCTGTTAAATACGAGCGTTATCCTAACCACCTTAATGTGATTAAAAGTTCTATCGCAAAGCAGTTAAAGTTCCCAGAAATAAATCACGGAGAGGACACAGACTATGCAACTCAGATTTTTAAAAGTGGATTATTGAAAAAAGAAACTGCTATTGATGGAATACTTTATCATTATAATTATAAAACACACAAATGAATCTGGCAATTTCCTACGCATTATTCGGGTTTGACCGCGAACGGGCTGCTAATTGTTTCGATTTCAACAGTTACGCGAGAGGTTTGATGCTCTGCTTACGCTTCAATCGCTTGCTTTATCCTGAATGGAAAACCATTCTCGAAACCGACCATGCCACATATGCCGGGTTTGAGCCGTTATTTAAAGCGTTGGAAGAAAAAAATATTATTAGAATTGAAAAGAACGCAAACAACGCCCCATTGTGTGAGGCAATGTTATGGCGGCTAAAACCTGTGTTCTGGACTAATAAATCAGACCAGACGTGGGAGTTCTCTCACGTTCTCTGCCGTGACCTTGACAGCCCAGCCACCTATCGGGAGGCGCAAGCTGTTCAGTATTGGGTGGGTACGAATAAGGCGATGCACGCTATTACAGACAGTGTGAGCCACGATGTGCCTTTGCTTGGTGGAATGATAGGTGTGCGCCCTGATGGCTTCTCTGCGAGGCTTAATGTGAATACATGGGCAGATATGATGAAAATAAGCAGGAGAGATTTAAGCTCAAAAGGAAGCGACCAATTATTTTTAAACTCTCAGGTCTACCCCCGCTTTGCGGAGAAAGGAACAGACAGCATCACGCAGCATTATTTTAATGGACACGGAAAAACATTTTTATCTGACTGGCATACCTGTGGTTGCCATCCGCCATCAGGACACAATAATGACTGCCCGAATAATATACCGCTTGACATATCTGAGGAGTTAAAAGAAACCAATAGCATTTGCGGACATATCGGAAGTAGCGGATTTTATCCTCCCCCCACATTTAATGTATTAAGAAAATATAAAGAGAGATTTACTGATTTACTGGAAATAGAAAAACAATATTCAGATATTTTTTACTGGACTAAAGACGGAACTTTTGATGAGTGACTTTAAATGTATATATCAGGATGCGGATATTTCTATTATAGAAAGAAAAATATATTTACAGGATTCAACGGATGAACAGAGAACAATCATACTGAAAACAAAAGAAAAAGAATTTGTTTTTGAATTTGTTTTTGGTAAATTAATTAATGCACATGAATAAAAAAATAGTTGTCATCAGCACTAATAACAACCCTGATTATTATTGGTATATTCCTTATCAGGAAAAAGCGTGGAACACTTATGGGTGGGAAGTGTGTATAGTGATAACGCAAGATGTAGATATTGGAAAATTAAATTTAACTATGAGGCAATCGCAATATAATCCATATCCCACATCTATAATACCCATGCCTGCCATAGAAGGATTGAGAACTGAAACTATTGCACAGGCGGGGCGTTTATATGCCGCTAATTACTTACCAGACGATGCTTTAATAATGACCTGCGATATGGATTTAATACCATTATCAGATTACTGGCATCCGAAGATTGAGGACATAACAGTTTATGGACACGACCTTACTTGGCGTAGCTTTTATCCGATGGGTTATATAGCCATGAGCGGAAATAACTGGAAGAAATATATGAATCTTAATGGCAATACGCATGATGAACTTATACGAGATGCCAAAGAAATAGAAGTTGCTTACCATCCTGATTGGAATAGCTGGTGGAATCACGACTGGACATTGATAACAAAAAGACTAAAACCATTTGAGAAACAAATAACTTTCATTGACAGGGGTCAGATTGAAATAGGCGGAGCTACACTTGCAAAGGGTAGAATTGACCGGCATAACTGGGAGGTAACACAAAACCAACCCGAACCTTTTATTGATATGCACTGCGAGAATAACAACGTAATGCATCCTGTTAAGTTAGAGCCGTTCTTAAAAGTGTTTAATAAGTTTTATCCATGAACTGTATTACCTCCGTTGCCTTCCGCGAGCCGTATCTAAGGCATAGCCATACTCAGGAGATAAGGGTGAAAGAGTTGTGTTCCGATGTATCAATTTTAACTTACAGGAATCAACTACCTTGTAAGGGGAGAATACATACCAATACCGATACCCTTGTCGGCGAATTTCAAAAATCACTATACGGATTCAAACCTCATGCAATTCAATTAGCGATAGACAAAGGATATAAAAAAATAATTTGGTTTGACCCTTCCGTATTACCTACTACATCCGTTCAAATTCTTTTTGATGCCTTAGACGAACATCAGATGGTAGTTGTTAAAGGAGATGCGCCACTTTCTAAAATGACGAATCAAAAAGCAAAAGATTGGTTTGGGGTTACAGATGAACAGATTGCAGGTATTAATCACATTGGTGGAACTGTTTATTGTTTTAACTTTAATAATAAAAAAGTGGTAGAAGTATTTAATCTTTGGAAGAAAGCAGAGGAAGCCGGGATATTTCAGAATCAGGATGCTTTTATGAAAGGAGACCATTGGTGCGATGAGAGTTGCATGGCTTTATCTATGTTTAAATGCGGGGTTAATCAATATAGTGAATCGAATTTTCGCTATATTAACCAAAAAGAAATATGAAACCCCTCCACCTCGACCAAATCCATAACTCACCCTTCATTGAGGCGTGTACACATATATGGAGTGACGATGTAAGCCGCACAGAAAAGGGCGGTGTTTGGGATTATTATGTGGCTATATCAAAACAATTCAATAAACCATTAATTGACCATACCAATTTACCTGAATCGGGAGTTATCTTTGTCGGGATGTGCCACTTGCTCGAAACCACATTCAACTCAATGCCAAGGCGCGGAAGTTACATAATAGTTCACCGCACCAACGATAGACCATTCACGCAGCTTATGTACGATTGCAAACCAAAAAGTGTCAGGCATATCTATACTGTGGACTGTCAAGTAAATAAACCCGATGTTTCGGCTATACCTTTCGGCAACGCTTCAATAAATGGAGAGGATGACTTAGTAAAGCAGATTGCAGTAGAGCCTAAACGACCAACGAATAAAAGTTTATTCCTTTGCTACAATACCAATCTCAGCACACCACACAGAAATGCTTCAATCCCGATAATGAAAACCAAGCCGTTTGCCTTTGTTTATGAGTTAGAATACCCTCACAAACAAATGGCTGCCGATGAGTTTTACAGGAACGTACACGACCATAAATACACAATGGCATTAGCCGGATGCGGGGCTGATGCTTCTCGGCAATGGGCTGCAATCCAGTTAGGCTCTATCCCTATCGTTACCGACTGCGCTGAAATGCGACACTTCGAAGATTTGCCAATTATTTTCTGTCCTCAAAATATGGAGGATATTACTATGGATTGGCTTGAAAAACAAGACATAAGCGGTAAGAGTACGCAGCGAATGCGTATGTCTTATTGGGCGAATCATATAAACGAAAAGAGAAAAGAATATGGAATTAATTGAAGTCGGCGGGCACACCATAGATAAATCAATATTGTCAGATGGATGTGGGATGTCGAGGATTTATTTTCTCAGATTATTTCACAGAAAACCAAGTTTATTGTATTGACCCCGACCCGGATGTTTTCTATGATAAAAATCCATTATCTAATAGTTTTATATATATGAATGTTGCCATCTCAGACAAAGTAGGAGATTCGCAGTACTACGAGAACGGAGAGGCAACCTGTCTAAAACAACTCCACCACTACCAAGACCATCGCATCAAACCTTGCAAGACAATTACAATGGACGACCTCTACAAGATAACAGGCGAGAATGTAGACATCCTAAAGCTCGACTGCGAAGGGGCGGAATATATTATATTAGGAGAAACATTCAAACCAATACCCAAACAGATAAGCGTGGAAATGCACAGGCATTGTGTACCAGAAATGCACGATAGAGAATATCCGAAAATTGTAGAAAGGCTAAGTAGGGATTATGTAGTTGCAAACGACCCCGCATACGAAAGAAGACACGGGTGTCCAGAGAATTGGTGGGATGTATTATGGATTCGTAAAGACATATTCAATGGAAATATTTAAAGACATTAAGGGGTATGAAAATACCTATCAAGTTAGTAACTACGGCAGAGTAAAAGCATTACACAAGGTAGTTAAAATGCCAATGGGTGGTAGTAGAATTTATGATGAAAAGATACTGTCACCTAGAGTTGGAAATCACGGGTATCAATATGTTAATTTATGTGCCAAATCATTCACCGTTCATAGGTTGGTTGCCAATACGTTTTTAGAAAACCCCAATAAATATAAATGTGTTGGACACCTTGACGATATAAAAACAAATAACCACATTGATAATTTAGAATGGTGTTCTCATAGTCAGAATAACAAAAGGGCTTACGACACTGGAATAAAAAAATTTAATACTAAAATGAAAATTGATTCTGATGGGAGATTTAAATTTGTAAAATGGCAATAATTGGACACGGAGATTTAGCGTCAGTATTAAT
>Ga0209342_10001259_pt1 | contig 28583 bp, 35 predicted proteins | sample RifCSP16_2_FD_184023 | JGI IMG/M metagenome (GOLD analysis project Ga0209342, IMG submission 184023) | Soil microbial communities from Rifle, Colorado - Rifle CSP2_sed 16_2 (SPAdes) (version 2) | ecosystem: Environmental > Terrestrial > Deep subsurface > Rock core/Sediment | place: Rifle...
AGATTCGACCGTGGGCCATTGTCTGCATTCGAAGATGAGGATCTCCGCAAGACCCGGATGCTGGCCACCTACAATGCGGAGGTGGCACGGGGGCTCGTGCATACCGCAGAATGGAGACGGTCCATGGAGGAGCTCCAGCGCTGGTATGAGGATCTCGTGGTCCACGCTCAGAGAATCCGGGCGATGATCTCCCAGGTGTCGGCCAATGAGCAACGCTGATCTCAAGAACATCACCCGCGTCGACCGCCCGAAGAACCACCTGGTGGGCTACCTGGTGCGGGTGAATTGGAAGGGCAAGCGCCGGCAGACCTGGATCCCGGACAACCGCTACCAGGATCCGCTGAACCAGGCCATCCGCTGGCGCAATCGCTTCGAGAAGGAGCTCGGCAAGCCGCGCACCGAGCAACAGATCCGGAGCTCGGGCCGGCTGCCCTGGATGAAGAAGACCTGGAAGCGAAAACGAAAGGAGAGAGGACGATGAGAGAGGCAAAGTCATTCGCTGGGCTACGCAAGGACTACCGGGCCGTTACGAGCGTGGTGGCCGGAGACACAGCCTGGAGCGCCGAGGCGCTGCTCTTCGTCGCCGAGAAGATCGACAACATGAAGGCTGCCCCTCCCGCACATGAGCGGCGGATCGGATTCCTGCTCGGACCGTTCTTCGTTGGCATCGTGTGGTGAGCTTGAGATAAGAGGACTTAGCATAAGCATGGGAGCAGAAAGGGAAACGACATGAGCGACGACGATGCTTATGGACCACCCAAGCCACGGAATCCGCATGTGGAGATGATCTGGGGTCTGCTGGCTCCATACATCGCATCCGAGGATCCGCCCGATCTCAGCAATGACGGGCAGGCCGACATCCTGACAGCGGGCGCACTACCGCAAATGTGGGGAGAGGTATTGGCCCTCGAATCCGAACTCGCCCAGTCACGGGAGCGCAACAAAACCCTTACCCAGTGGCTAGGCGTAATGCTCGATCAGATCGACTATACGTCGGGGGCTTGCGGCCCGACTGAAATGGTCGCGGCTTGTCTGTCGACCGAAGTGATTGCGCAAGTCAAAGAAGCCCTCGCCGCCGCATGGGAGAAACAGACATGAGCTGGGCCCAGCCCTACGATAACGGGAGTTAGCAGAACCATGCAGAAGATAAAATCCGGCCTCAGCTGGCTGAGTTATCTGGCAGAGCTTGCTGTGTTCTGGTTCTCAGCCTATCGGAAACTGCGGCGGATCGAGGGAACGGCCAATGCGGTATTGGCAGGCGAACCAGTGTGGCTCAACGATTACGAGATCGAGCACGCGGACGAGATCGCATACGCCTTGTCCAGGGAGGGTGGAAGCACCGGCAGCCTGGCCTTTGCTGAGCTCGCCATGGAGAATGCCGCCAGCTGGCTGGTCGACGTAGTCATCGACTCTCCGGTCCATCCCAACGATCGAGACGTCTAAAACCCCTCCAGCACCCTCTGCCCCGCCTCCCCCGCCCCGCCGTAGCGGATCAGGTCCTCGGCGGGGCGCTCCGTTCTGGAGATCTCGTGGTAGTAGATCAGGGTGGTGTCGAAGCTCTTGTGCCGGGCCATGGCCTGCACCGCCATCGGCTCCCCGCCCGCCCGGATGGCCTTGGTGATGGCACTGTGCCTGAGCGAGTGCAGGGTCTTGTGTACCCCGGAGATCTTGGCCTGGCGCTTGCGCTTCCCCCAGATGGCCCGCAGCGCCCGCCCGCTCAGCCGTTCCCCGGCGTTGGCTCGGGACATCGAAGGGAACAAGGGCCCGGGCTCGGCCCCGCGCTCGGCCAGCCAGTCCGCCAGGTGCAGCTCGGCCGCCGGCGGCAGCACCGCATAGACATTGGCTGAAGCGGCACCCTTTCCGTGGATCCACAGCACCTGGCGGCCGTCCCGGCTGTCCAGGTGCTTCAGGTCCGCCCGCTGCACTTCGATCTGCCGCAGCCCGCAGTAGCCGATCAGCCCGAAGATGCCGCGGTCCCGGACAGCCGTATCATCACCCTCGCATGCAGCAAACAACCTGCAGACCTCCTGGTCGGTCAGGGCGTCGCGCTTGTGGCTTTTGCGCCCCGCCGAGCCGCGCGGGCCGCGGACGTCTGAAGCGGGATTGGCGATCGGGGCGCCCTCCTCGATCATCCAGGCGTAGAAGCGGCGGATGGCGGTCTGCCAGTTGCTCACGGAGGCGGCGGCGAACTTCTCCTTCATCTCGTCCCGGAAGCGGCGCACGTCGGCGGGGGCCACGGCCACGAGCTCGAGCCCCTCGCCGGCCAGCCACGTCCGGAACCGCCGCAGGCCGGCGGCGTAGGTCGAGGCGGTCGAGGCCCCGTAATCGGAGGCCAGGTAGCGAACCCAGCGCTCGACCGCGTCGCCGGCCCAGACCGTGAGCTCCGATCCCCCGGATACACGCACCACCAACGCCCGAGAGCGACCCCTACCTGTGGTCAAGATAGACTTCCTGTAAGGCTAATTATAGGACACATGCCGGGCTAGACTTCCTTCTTCACTACAGAGAACTTGTCCTGCTCGGCCGCTCGAGCCGCCCCGGTCCCCTCCCAACGAAAATGCCAGTAGCCGTCGCCCAACCCGGTGATCACCAGGTCGGCATGGTAATGGCCCAGGCGGTCCCGGATCACCTCCGCATCGGTGAGATAGATATAGGTCGTGGTCGCCCCCGCCAGATCCTTCACCTTCAGGGTCACGGTCGATGGATCCACCGCGGCGCCGCCCTCATCATAAAAGACCGCCGAGAGCCTGATCGCGTCCCCGACATCATAGATTTTCATTGCTAGCTTCCATCTCCTTCCACCCTCAGCCTCTCCACGAGTTCATGGTCGATCCTCACTTCGTTGATGGGCGCGTGATCGATGGACAGTCCGTAGATCTGAGCATGCGCGATCCGCATCGTCGCCAGGAGCGCCCCGATCAGCGTCATGGCCTGAGCGAGATCGAGCTCCGAGACCTGCCCAACCAGGCGGTGCTTGGGCGCCCACAGTAGCGCCTGTGCAAGATCGGCCTCCAGCGCCTGCTGAACGAGCCGCGCCTTGGGCGACCAGGCGATGGCCTGGGCAAGCTCCTGCTCGGTGACCTGGGCGAGCAGCTGGGCCTTCGAACGCCCGATGAGCTGCGCCAGGTCGGTCTCCAGCGCGCCGGCGATCGCCAGCACCTTGGCCGAGGTTAGCGCCTGCGCCAGATCGACTTCGCTGCTCTGTCCGAGGAGCCGAGCCTTCAGGCTCGAGAGCGCCTGCGCCAGATCGGCTTCGCTGGCCTGCCCGAGCGCCCTGAGCTTTAGGCTTGCAATCCCAAAGTTGGCATCCAGCTCCGCGGCCTGTGCGATCAGGCGGTGCTTCGGCGCCCAGGCCATGAGCTGTGCCAGGTCCGTCTCCAGGACCTGATTGACCGCCACGATCAACTCGCCCGTGAGCGTGACGATTTGCGCGAGGTCCGTCTCCAGAGCCTGCCCGATCAGGACACCCTTGAGCGACGAGATCGCTTGAGCCAGATCAGCCTCTATCGCAGCTGCGACCAGCGCGCTCTTGAGCCGGCCGAGCGCCTGCGCTAGATCGGCTTCGCTGGCCTGCCCGAGCGCCCTGGCCTTGGCCGATGTGATAGCCTGCCCGAGATCTGATTCTGCAGCCTGCCCGAGGGCGGCCGCCTTGGCGCTGGTCAGCGCCTGGACAAGATCCGTCTCAGCGATCAGCCCGACCAGGCGGTGCTTGGGAGCCCAGGCCGTGGATTGTGCCAGGTCGGTCTCCAGCGCCTGATTGACCGCGACGATCAGCTCGCCCGCGGCGCTGATTACCTGCGCCAGGTCGGTCTCGAGGGCCTGCCGGATCAGGCGATGCTTCGGCGCCCAGGCCACAGCTTGCGCCAACTCGGTCTCAAGGACTTGGCCGATCAGGGCACGCTTGAGCGAGGTGACGGCCTGGCCCAGATCGAGCTCGATGGTCTGTCCGAGGGCCTTCGCCTTGCCGGATGAGACCGCTTGGGCAAGTTCAGCCTCCAGCACGCCGGCGATCAGGGCGGTCTTGGCCCGGCCGACCAGCTGGGCCAGATTCGTCTCCAGGACCTGCCCAAGCGCCCTGGCTTTCGCGGCGGTGATGCTCTGGGCCAGATCGGATTCGATGATCTGGCTTATGGCGGCCGCCTTGGCGCTGCTAATCGCCTGGCTGAGGTCCGTCTCCAGGATCAAGCCGACCAGGCGATGCTTCGGGGACCAGGCCATTCCCTGGGATAGATCCAGCTCCGCCACCTGCGCCACCAGGACGATGATCGGCGCCGTGATCGTCTGGGCCAGGTCGACCTCGAGAACCTGGGCAATCAAGCGATGCTTGGGGTTCTCAGTGACGACTTGGGCGAGATCCGTCTCGGCGATCTGCCCGATCGCTTTGGCCTTGGCAGCTGCTAGTGCCTGGGCCAGGTCCGCCTCGCTGATTTGACCGATGGCAGCGGTTTTGAGCCGCCCCATCGTTTGGCTCAGGTCGGCCTCGACGACCTGCCCGGCCAGCTTGGTCTTGAGCTTCCCAACTGCCTGGCCGAGATCGGCTTCCGTGACCTGGGCCACAGCGATCGTTTGACCCCCGCCCGCGGTGTATTCGATGTGGAGCTTGGCGGCTCTAATAGTCGAGGAATCATAGGTGTAAATACCCAAATCGCGCGTGGGGCTTTGCGTATGCTGTTCTGCGATTAGAACCAATGCGTTGTTTGAGGCCCAACCGCCCTGATCTACAATCTCCTGAATGATGGCTTTGATGTCAGCCCCCGCCGATGGGCTTCCATTGGGAGCGCCCCACTGCCATTCCTGATTACCGGCCGCCCCCAAATCCGTTGAGTCCCAATTGACTGTAGCCGTTGTCCTGGTTCTTCCGTCAATGTTGTTGGAGTCTGTGGTGAATGTCCCGGGGTTGGTTGCCAATTCTCCACGCAATTGATGCTGTGGCTCGTCGCCGGACGCATCGGAAAAGCGAATCGACATCCAAGCCAAATCTATCGTGGCCCCGATGGGAACAGGAACAGTCGTCCACCGCCAGCCAACGTGCTCTGTTATGCTGTCAGAAATAATTACTCCTGCGGTGAGATCAATGGCATCGGAATCCTGCTGTTTAGCATCATCACTGCTAGCGCCAACTTGCTCATCAATGGTCGTGTCGATCTCAATTGGATAATCAGCAGCCTGAAGCCATGCAATGGGGATGCGGTGCTCGACGAACAGGTTGGGCCCGGTCCTCCGTAGCCTGAACGTCCCCAGCAACTCATCGGGGTCTTGATCTTCAACCGGCGCGCCACTAGAACGTGGGAGATTGAACGTCCATAACACTTCGCCCGTCGTGCTGTGACGGAATTCAATGTAGCCCTGGGTATTGACGGGATTGTTGACCGCCCGATTCCACAAGACGCCGTTTACGAAGATGTCCAGATTGTTTGAAACCTGGAAGATGAACTGCAATCTGGCGACCGGATTCCCGCCCGCGATGATTGTTGATGTGGGAGTCGGCCACCTGGATGCTTGATCCACCACCAAACGTTTATCTAGCCGGGCGGTCTGCGCCTGCCAGTGAATGTCAAATCCTGTCCCAAAAGCCCCCTGCCAGAATAAGACATCATCCTGAACGACCGCGCTCACCGATTGTGGATTGGCAATCGCCTGGATTTGATCGAGGTCGTTGGTGTACTGGAGCTGCTGAGGCTGGAAAGCGATTGACTCCCCGCTTCCGGGGTGGACGTATTTGACGATCTGCCCGGAGGAGAAGTTGGAGAGCGCGAGGGCATTGAAGCCCGCCTGCACCAGCTGGAAGTCCCAGGGGGCGATGCCGGGCTGCCAGGCGGTGTCGATCTCCTGGTCTTCTGACGGCCCGAAGTGCATCGGGCCGATCCCCACGTCAAGCATGAACCGGCGGGGATCGACCGGATGGCGGTGTTTGATGCCCGTGCGCGTGCGCGAGACGACGACCGCGCCGGGCCAGCTCGCTTGAGCCCGATCTCGGGCGTCTTTCGCCGGTCTGGCCATTGTGCCTCCGGCGATCAGCTGGCGCGATAGAAGCCTGCCGCCGCGATCTGCGCCGTGATGTCCGACCCGTCCGGGGTGACCACGAAGTCATGCATGGTCAGCGGGACGATGTTGGCATCGGTGCCGCCGGTGGTGTCACTGTCATAGCACACCAAGAGGTCGTTCCACCCGTCGCCGGCCGCCACCGCGGTCCAGGTCTGATCCGGGATGTCCAGATCCACGCGGTCGTTGGTGTCGTCCGGCGCGAAGGCCACGATGTCGGCGTCGGTCAAGGTCTTGCGGGCATAGTTGGTATTGGTGACCTCATTGGTCGTCCCCGCCACCACCGCCGCCAGATCGTCCTTGTCCTTCAGCACGGCGTCGGTCTCGATCCCGGAGGTGGCCAAGACCACGATGATGAGCGCCGCATTGGTGGGATCACTCAGATCCACCCGGTTGTAGAGCTCGGCCACCCGTCCCAGCGCGATGTTGAAAACCTGATCAGCCACGTTTGCCTCCCTTGAGCTTCTTGCAGTCGTAGTAGTGAATCACCTCATCCTCGTGCCGGCCGGGCGTCCGCAGGATCTGGTAGACGACGTCGCCCTCCTGGCCGTGGATCGTGATCCGGTCGGTATCCATGCTGAGCCAGCCTTCCTTCATCCCGATCTCGCACAGGTTGGGGGAGAAGTGCTGCTCGGGCCCGGCGTGCAGCACCCGCACGCCGGAGACCACCGGCTCCCCGCTGGAATGGTCATAGAGCCGTTTCAGGCGCATAGGGAGCTCCTTTCAAGAGTCCTGTAAGGCCACTTATAGGACACTGCCGGGGAGCCTGGGCGCCGACCCGGGCCCCCCGGCCCATTCGTTCTCCGCTCTCAGAGCCTGACGGCCTGCTTGGTGACGTAGCGCAGCACGATCAGCACCACGGCGGCGACAATGTTGATCACCTCCAGGGCCCCCGCTGTAGGCGTGAACTCGGCAAAACCGAACAGTCCGGCCAGGCTCACGAGACCGAACAGCACCGAGAACCAGAAGGTCTTGCTCTTGAAGATGCTCTTGACGTCTCCCATCGTTTCATTTCCTCCTGGACGCCCGCCTCATACCCAGCAGGTGTCCGATGAACAGGATCACGGCAGTCCCAACCAGCGCAGCAAAGAAACTCGCAAGATCGGTGGCATCCTCCTTCGACACCGCCGGCGCCGGAGACGGCTCAACCGTAGCTCGATCCGCGCGCACCGACAATGTCGCATGAGCTGTCGCCGTCGGCGTCCAGCTCGGCTCCGGCGTTATGGTCGCCGATGGGGAAGGAACGATCGCCTCATCATCGATGTTGAAGCCGTTATCTCTCAAGATCGTCTCCACCCATGGAACCCAACACTGCAGCACGGCCTGGGCATAGCGGTACCCGCCGTTCCGGCCGCACGCGAACCCGTTCTCGATATTGCCAGGGCCGCATTGATACATGGCCAGAGTGGTCCAACCCTCGAAGCTCTCCCACCACACCATCTGCGACGCAGCCGGGTAGCTCTCGTATCGGAGATCCCGCGTCACCCTCGGCTCCTCCGCAGCGTAGTAGTGTGCCTCCCACGTATAGCTCTCCAGCAGACCGATGCCGTGGAACAGGTTCTTGCTCGACTGCTCGAGCTCGGCCACGCGCGCACCCGCCGACGATGGAAGCACCTGCATGAGTCCGATCTCGCCCGCTGCGCCCCGGGCACTGGGACTGCCCCGGCTCTCCTGCATGATCACCGACAGCGGGATCTGCGCCGGCAAATCGTGATAACCCAGCTCCCGGTAGTTCTCGACCCACGTGTACCAATGCAGGATCCAATTGCGCATTTCCCAGGAGGCGCTGCCCTCCTCGATCTGCTCCGGATCCCCCATGCAGGGCAGCTCCCGCGGCCAGGGCGTCCTGGTGGGCGTGACGGTTGCCCAGGGACGTCGCGTCAGCGTGGGGGTGGGCCCCTCGACTGCTGCGGTCGCTGGCGGTTGTAGTAGTGCTGGGGCTACTGCGGCGTTCACTGCCAGCCAAAGCGCCGTCAGCAGTCGGGCGATCAGGTCGCCCAGCCTCCAGAGAGCACGTCACAGGTTCTCATTCGCCTCATCCCCGGTGCGGCTAGTTACCGCCGCCGGCGCCGATGCCGAAGACGGCCTTCAGGATTTCCATGACAAAGGTGATCGCCGCAGACACACCGCCGGCAATCGTGCCAGCCGTGCGTTTCGACATCATTTGGTCTTTGATCTCTTTCACCTCCTGTGCGGTGGCCTTGCCGGATAACTCAGCGGTCTGCCAGTCGATCTTCTCCGTCAGGTTCTTGAATCGCTCGCTGCCGACCGCCAACCTGGTTTCCACCGACGTCACGAAGTGGTTCAGGCTCTCGGCCATGCTCTGGATGGACTGATTCATGGCAGCCTGGCCGGCTTCAATGTTGGCCAGCCGGTTCTTCACCACAGCCATCGCAGCCCGGAAATCTTCTCCGTTCACATCCGTCATCCCTCACCTCGGAAACCAGTCATACCTGCTCCAGCTCCCCGGCTGTCTTCTCCAGATCGTCCGCCGTCCGCCTTAGCTGCATGGCGGAGCTGCGTAGATCTGCCACCATCCGCTCCTGCCGGCTCGCTCCATTGCCCGGGGGAGGCGCGATGCCCCCCGCCAGCCAGTCGAAGGCCGCGAAGGCCTGCCACAGCTCCGCCCCCAGCGCCAGCATCCAGTCCATCGACCACAGGCTGGCCGACGGGCATCCTGAGGCCTTGGCCTCGGCCAAGAAGGCGGTCACATCCGCCGACGTCGCTCTCCAGGATCCGGCCCCATAGGCCGAGCCCACCGGAGTGAACGGCATCGGAGCGATGCCGGCGCCGGCGTAGACGATGTCGTACTGCTTGCGGCTATCCCGCAGCTGCTGCACCGGATTGTGCGCCTGCTCCCAGTACACCTGCGGCGCGTTGTGGTCGCAGCGCCGCAGGAACGGAGCATAGGGCAGCTGCGGGTGGAGGCGCGGATAGCGGTAGGTGGCCAGCGAGATCGGGAGGCCGCCCAGGCCCTTGCGCAGCGCCTGGCTGTAGGACTCGGCCGCTGCGCCCTTGCCCGGCAGCTTGTATTCGGCCTCGGCGTCGATCGAGAACCCATCCAGCTTGAGCGCCTTGGTGCGGGAGACGGCGATCGCCGCTTCATCCAACGGCCCGATGCCGTAGACGTATTGCCAGCCGATCACCTGGATCAGCGCCTGCTGCAGGCGGATCGTGAGCTCGCCGGCGATGTCGGCCTTGATGGCGCCCGACCAGCGTGGATAGTCGGCCCACTTCACGTTGTAGGGGTGCACGCCGTCGGCCACCTTCAGGTAGACGTGGGAGACGCCGGCGGCCACCAGCGCCTGCACGACCTCGTCGTACTTGGGGGCGTCGATCGTGCCTCCCAGGATCCCCCAGGCCTGCCAGATCCAGACGCCCTTTCCAGTTGGAATGCTCACGCTTTCTCCTCCGCCTTGCGCTTGAGCTCCTGGGCCCGCCACTTAGCCGCGTCGATCTCGATCTGCGACCAGCGGCCGCCCGTGTTGGCATCCAGCGCGCCCTGAAGTTCCGCCGTACGAGCCGCAGCCTCATCCAGAGCCAGCGTCAGATCCGACTGATCCTCGGCGCTTGTAGTAAGCGCCTCCTGCAGATCCTCCACCTGCTGCGCGAGCTGCTCCCGCTCCGCCATCAGCTGATCCCGCACCTGCTCGTAGCTCACCCGGGCCACGTAATCCTGGTTCTGGCCCAGCCCGTTCAGCAGATCCACGACCGTCTCCGCCTCCACCGGCTCCTTGCCGTCCAGGATCCGATAGCCGCCATTGGCCTTCTCGGAGGAGTACATCAGAAATCTCCCAGGAGCCGCGCAAGCTCCGGCTGGTAGACGCCGAGCACCAGGCCGATCTTCCTGGCCGCTGGCGTGGCCGGCCTCTCAGGCGCCAGGGCTGCCGACCGCCGGCGCGGCGCGTCCGCAACCACGGTCCCCCCGTATTTCGGGCGGTCTTCCGGGGCGGCTGTCTGCCCCGAAGCCAGCAGCTGCACATATTCCTGCACGGTGTACCCGGTATCGTCCAGCATCAGGCCGGAGTTGTAGACAGGCATGTCAGCCTCCGCGCCCCAGCCGGCGCATCACCGATTCGAATAGACCCTCCCGGACCACCGTGATGCGCAGCTGAGCCCGGCGCTCGTCCACCGCCTCGATGTAGCCCGCCGCCGGGTCGAGCGCCAGCGAGGAGAACTTGCGAGAGGTCGGCATGAAAGCCCCGTCCGAGCGGATCCACTCATCCACCTGCAGCTCATTGGGCGGGATCTCGCGGCCAAACGGATCCAGGATGACGGTTCTGCCCAGCATCCGCGAGACGTGCGCGTTCTCGTGATAGCGCAGGAGGCGCGGCCGGACGTCCAGTGCGACGGAGGGAAAGATCACGTACCAGACGAAGGCCTGGGAGGGGTCAGCGTCATCCATGATGAGCGCCATCTCGGAGGCCCCCAGGCCGTCCGCATCGATGTCCATCTCACCGTCGGCGGTATCGGAAGCATTGAAGTTGAAGTAGACGCTGCGGCTGCGGATGAAGAGGCCGATTATCGAGCCGAGCGTGGCTCCGTCCCCATTGCCGCGGGTGGCCACGCACCAACGATTGGATGGGTCGGTCGCCGCCCCGATGCTGTAAGGGCAGTTCCCCCCGGTGGGTCCGGTGTCCTGCGGAGTTTCCGCCTCGGTGTTGCTGAAGAACAGGATCCCCGCCGGGGCGCTCGTGTAGGCCTCGGTGAATGGATTGGTGTCGGTCCGGGTGAGCAGCGTGCCCAGCTCGAGCGAGGCCTGCAGCGCCAGCACCAGGATCGTCCGCGAGGCCGCCCGTTCGCTCCAGGTCAGGGTGTATCCGTCCGCGGCAAGGTTCGACACGGAAGCCCTGGCGTCCGGGGTCGGATTGCTGGTCCCTGTGGGATACAGGCAGATCACCTCCCCACCCCGGTTGTAGCTGGTCAGATCGCCCGAACCCAGACTCGATCGCTCGATGCCGGACAGCACCGCCTGCTCCGTCGACTCGATCCCTGTGGCGCAGCCGATCGACAGCAGCCAATGAGCGCCCCCGCTGTTGATCGCCGACATGCTGGTGCCCAGGCAGAAGAGCGATCCGGGCGCGAAGCCCAACCCGCTCTTGACCTGCTCGCCCGCAGAGGCCGGTTCGGTCAGCGTGTGAACGTCGAATGCGCCGATGCCCGAGATGGCCATGAACTCGACGAGCAGGTCCTGGGAGAAGTTGCTGATGCACTCCAGACGAACACCGCCGTCGATCCAGGTGTTGAACTTCACGGCTCCCGACATCGCATACGCGCCGGATGCGCTCATCGCAGAGATGCAGCTGTCCGTCCGGATCGCGCTCTGCGTCCCATACGGATCTTCCCCTTGTCGCCGCGCACCGGCGATGTGGCCATCCAGACTCGTGCCGCCGGTGAACCCGAAACCGAAGCGGGCGCTGTTGCTCGTGGGGCCGCCCTCGGCGGAGGCCATCAGCCAGGAGAAGAACATGAAGTCCGGGCTGATCGACAGACCGGAGATGTCGATCGTGTTGCCGATCACCAGCGTCGAAGGCAGGAGCTTTTGGCCCAGCTCGATCTGCATTCAGGCCTCCGCCGGCGCGAACGGCTTGAAATGGATCACGCGGCCCGCGACGCTGCTAGCCGAGTGCCCCAGCATAAGCACCTGCCAGCGCTGGCCGGTGTTATCGCCCGCCCGGCCGAGATCGAAGAGCAGCTGCTGGGCGTTGCGGTCGACGTCGAACTCCCGGGCGGTCGGGGTCGAATTCTGTTTGCGCTTCTGACGGCCCACGAACTCCCCGACCGCGTCCACCACCGATTTGAAGACCTCCGTGGCCGTCGCGGTCCCGGTGAGCGCTATCTGGTTGTAGATCCGCTTCCCCAGCAGCTGGATGTAGCCTCGGCAGAACATCTCCAGGCGGAGGCGGCCGGATCCCTGGCCCAGGCCCATCTCCGGTTTGGGCCAGGCCTGCAGGTCCAGGAAGATCTGCACGGCCTGGTCGGCCACGGCCAGCGACGGGGCCTCGGCCCCCTGCAGCACCTTCTCCATGATGCCGAAGCGCCCCTGGCTGTCCAGTTCTGTCAGAACCGTCGTGCGCTCCACCTCTCCATCGGCGTCGATGTCGGCACGCATCCACATCTTGTTATGGACCGGGTCCAGCGAGATCGAATAGCGGTTGGGAGGGATGACCAGGTCCATCGCCCAGACCACGCCTTCGAAATCCTGGCCAAGGCGATCGTTCCACACCTCCACATGCCGCCCCAGGCCGTTCTCGAACATCTCCAGCAGCAGATTTTCCCGGCCCTCCAGCCGAAAGGAGCAGCTCCAGAAACCACCCTCCGCGTGATCGGCAGCCGTGAACTGGCTGTAGCGGTATTCTGCCTGCGGGTGCTCCGCCGCGAACGCCCGGAAGCCTTCCCAGGCCGTCACCGGGTTGGCCTGGATCAGGATGCTCCCCGCGCTCATCCCGACCCCCGCAGCACCGCATAGCGCTGGTGGATGAATAGCTCCGCGGCCAGATGGCAGCCGAGCCGGGAGGCCAGCGGCGCCTGTCCCCAGGCATCCGAAAAGTGCAGCAGCAGGAAGTACAGCCGGGTGGCGGAGGAAGGCGAGCGTAGCTCCGGGGGCCGGCCCATCAGGCCCCAGATGTCGGCAGGGGCGAGCGTGGTCCCATCGTACAGATAGCGCTGGATGCGCATCCCGATCAGCCCGCCGTCGACGTCCAGCACGTTCCCGCCCTTTAGGGAGGTGTTGCCGTTGGTCATATCGGCCGCGAAGTCGTCCAGCCCGCAGGTCCACTCATCGACCGGCAGCAGGCATAGGTCATGGATACGCAGCACCGCCGAACCGGCGAGCCGGGCGGCCATGACCTGAAAGATCAGGTCTGTGTCCGAGAGGTCATCCGCGTTGAAGGCCCGGGTGAGCGGCAGCCGCAGCAGGCCCAGATCCAGCCACTCCGGCCCCTGGTCGGCGCCCTCGGTGGCCACATCCGGCGTATCGATGTTGGGGTACTTGTCGCTCTCCGCACCCAGATAAGTCCGCAGCCGGATCTCGCAGTCGCCCGCATCCCCGCCGACCTGCTCCAGCCGGACGAATGCGCGGTACTCCCCCTCATAATCGTCCAGAATCCCGTCTCCCGTGAATTTGACCCTGGCCACCATGTTGGTGTCGGTGGCGAAGGTGACGTGCGCCCGGGCGCCCCCGGGGCTCGCCGGGTCGGAGGCGGAGGCGCTGTCGGTCCCGTAGGCCACCAACCAGGCCGCCGGGTTGTCGGCGCCGCCGGCGTTCAAATGGCTCACGAATGTGGTGAGGCCTCGCGACTTGGCCCCGACCAGGATGCGCGACAGGCTGGCGGGACCTGGAGTTACACCCCCTCCTGAGGGCGCCCACAGCCGCAGGCATAGCGTTGCGGGGCTATCTCCGCCCAGAGCCGCGGCCGGGATCTCCAGGTGCGGCGAGCGCTGAGCGTAGATCGCGCTGCCGTCCTTGGTCGGCACCGTGCCCATCGACGTGAAGGCCTCGATCCGGATCCGGATCCAGTGTGCGGTGACACTGTTGATCGCCACCGCGGCCCAATCGCTCTTGGGGAACAGGTTGATCGACCATAGGCCGGCGGCCGTGAAGAGCTGATCGATGTCCGTGACCTCCCCCAGCCCGGCTGCAAAGAGCGTGTACTCGGTGCCCAGCACCGTCACGGTGCCCCAATCCGCCCCGTCCCAATACTCGACGACCAGGTTTCCGGTGAAGGAGGCCATGGCCGTGGCGATGCCCAGGCAGACATGCTTGAACGGGCCGTCGGTCGAGCCGAAGTAGAGGTGGTCCTCATCGGCCGGCGAGGCCGGCCAGAGCGCAGTTCCGGAGCCTGCCGAGAGCAGGTTGCTACCGAATACGCCGCCGTCGTCGACGAAGACATGCGTGAGGTTGGCCGTATCCCGGAAGTTGGCCAGGTGGACCTTGGAGGGATCCGCCGGACCGTTGGAGGCGTCTAGCTCTACGGCGGCGCCCAGCGTTCCCGGCGGCTGGGAGCTCCAGGGGTGGGCGCGCACCAGCGTCAGGCCCAGGCCCTCCAGCTCCGAATCGCCTTCGAAGGGGAAGTCGTAGCGATCGGGGATTTCCAGATCCGTGGCCTCGAACAGCAGCGCATAGCGCGCCGCAGTCTCGGCAGTGGTCTGGCTCTCGACATAGACCGCCTTCCGCCGCCAGATCTCCTCGTGATACTGTTTGGCCTGGCGGGTGAGCTTGATCAGAGTGGAGAGCTGCGAGGCCACGTTGTCGTGGCTGGAGCCCTTCAGGTTGAAGGTCCAGCGCTCCACCACCTGCGGCCCTTCCGAGAAGCCCAAGGGGATCTCGCCCGGACCGCCGCCGCCCCGCTGCAGGATGATGCCGGTGGCCGCCGTGTCGATCAGGTTCACGCTGGTCGTGCCGTCCGTGATCTTGAGCGTCCTGGCCATCCGCTAGAGCCTCTCGAAGGCCGCCTTGGCCTTCTCCACGAACGCCATGCCGTCCATGTCCGAGCCGATCGTGTTGTAGAAATTGACCGTCTTGCTGCCACCCGTGGCCCCGCTCGCCATCCCCGGCTGCGGTGAGCGGGATCTGGGCTTGATCTCGATCTCCTCGCCGCGTGTAACCCGCGCAATGAACAGATTGCGGTCCGGACCCGGCATGCCTCCCACCATGGTGCGGAATCCATGCTGCCCTTCCGGGACGCTGCCCGCGGCTATGTAGTCGACGTAGATCTTGATCCGCCGCCCATCCAGCTCATCCAGCGAGCGCGTGAAGCGCCCTGCCGCGCTAAGCAGCGGATCCACCGCGGCCTGCATGGCCGGTCCCACCGTGCCTCGCAGCAGACCGAGGGTGGAGGTAGCCCACTCCTGAACCGCGGTTGTCCCACCTGCCTGGAAGTTGGCCCACAGCTGGTTGACATGCTCGGGAGGAAGATCGGTCGCCTCGGTGATCTGGCGCTTGAGCTCCTCCTGCTGCTCGGGCGTCATCCCTTCGATGTCCGCCTCGACCAGCATGGAGAGCGCCTCTCCCTCCCCCAGGATCATGGCCCGCAGCGCCGGATCCACCAGGCCCCAATCGACCTCCGGAAGCAGCTTGGCGACAATGGCCAGCTCGCCGGCGCCGCGCTCCATGAGCCCGAGCTGCTCCTGCACCTTGGCGAAGATGCTTTCGGTCTCCAGCTCCATCTTCACCGCCAGCGTCGGCTGAATGTCCTCCAACCCAGCCAGACGCTGGGCCTGCTCCTCCAGCCGGCGGTTCCAATCGGCGGTTGCCGCCGAGGCGGCCTCTTCCCGGGCCGTGACGGCTTCGATCGCTGCCCCGTAGAGCTCCTGGATCCTGGCATTGGTCAGGAGCTGCCGGGCCCGCTGATTCATCAGGGCGTCGTACTGCTCCTCCGTGATGATGGCCAGCCCGACCGCATCCGTGAGCGTCTCCGTCGCCTCGAAGCTCTCCGCCAGGCGCAGCACGGTCGGGCCCAGCGCCTCGGCGGCGAACTTCTTGGCCTCATCGCCGATGTTCTTGATCTGCGACTCGAGCCGTCTGAAGGCACCCAGCGTGGTGTCTGCCACGGAGCCCACGCGCTCCAGCTGGGCTTCCGCCTGCTGCAGGAAGGCCTCACGGAAAGCCTCAGCCGCGTCGAGCCCCGAGGCCTTCAAGGCGTTGACCCGCTGTTTGAATCCATCGACGGAGACCCCCAGCGCGTCGAAACGCATGGTGGTCATGTTCGACAGCGTGAGCACCAGCTGGTTCATGTCGAAGCCCAGCTCTCCCGATACCCGCACCAGCCGACGGAGCTGGTTCTCGTTCTTGACCAACCCCAGGGACATGAGGTCCATCGAGGATGCGATCAGCTCGAACTCGGAAGCCACCCCGCCGGTCTCGCGCTTGATGGCCTGCAGGAAGGTCGTCGACACGTCCATCTGGCCCGCCAAGCGGTCGAAGCGCCGTTCGATGTTCTCCAGCTCGGCGCCGGCCTTGCCGAAATCGAAGGCCTTCTTGGCCGTGAAGCCCAGCCCGGCCACCAGCGCGGTGGCCCGCACCATCCCCTTGCCGAATTCCTGCGCCAGCTTCTGCGCCTTCTCGACCTCTTTGTTGAACTTCTGCAGGTCGGATTGCGCTTGCTTGGCGCCTTCGCCCGTGCGCTTGCTGCGCAGGATCAGATCGAGGATGGACCGCTCAGCCACGCTAGTGCCTCATCCCTCGGCGGTGTTTGCCGTAGGTGGGATGCGAATCGCGCCACTTGGCCCGGGCGGCCTGCACCTTCGACCACCCGGCGCTCATGGCCGGCAGGTCATCGATATAGGACGTCATGATCTGCAGCGTCGCGTCGTCCATGTGTGCAATGTCCCAGGGGCCCACCAGCACGCCGCCAAGGGCTGCGTTTACCTTGCGGGCCAGGATGAGCTCCATGAGCGGCTCCCAGGCCGTCCCATGCCCCTGCGTGACCGCCAGCAGCTCATCCTTCACCCTTTTTTTGCGTGAGCCAGGTGGTCGTTGATCAGGCGCCAGGTGCCGGATGTCAGGTAGAGCCACAGCGCCGGGTCGGCCGTCCGGGCCCACGCCTCCACGGCCTCGGCCGTGACATGATGGCTGGTCTCTTCGCCCTGGCTCCAGATGTCCGCGTACCAGGCATACAGCAGCCGATTGGCCTCATCGAGGCCATCCGAAATCTCACGGATCTTCTTCGGATCCGCCTTCTTCTCGGCCGCCAATGCGCTGAGCTGCTTCTTGATCTGCTCGGTCTCCTCGCGCGCCAGATCGAAGCGGGCCAGCATCTCCCGATTGGGGTTCACCCAGACGGAGATGAAGTCATCCTCGTATTCCTGGGCCAGACCGCGCAGCGCCAGCGGCCGCACGACCTTGCGGATCTGAATGGGCATCGGCCTCTCCTAGATCGCGGCCACGTTGGTGATCACCCGGGCATCGAAGATCTGCGCGCCGGTCGGGTCATACAGCCCATGGAAGAGGGCGGTGTCGACATTGTTGCCGCGGTCCTCCTCCGCCATCGGGATGATATTCTCGTAGGCGCCGAAGACGTCCAGCGTGAGCGAATGGTTGACCCCGGTCCCGATCGCGACGCCCGAGTCGATCTTGATCCGGATCGCCTGCTTTGTGCCGGCCCGGAACTTATCCCACTCGGCGTCGGCCAGGGCATTGCGCTCGAAGCTCAGCGTGAGCATGACCTCCAGGACGGACTGGCCATGGGTGGTGAAGAACTTGTCGGCCGAGCCCAGGAACTTGGGATGCAGGCCGGTCAGCACTTCGAACTCCCAGGAGCGCAGGATGGAGGCCAGCTCGGTCACGCCCCGATTGGCCCAGAGGGCATCGGCGTAGATCCGGCTGAGCTTGGCGTTGATGTCGGTCATGGTCGGCACCGACAGGGAGCCGGTGAAGCTGGCCGGGGTCACCTGGCGGGCAAAGTAGTCCGCCTCCAAGGCAACCGGAGCCATCTCACCCGCCTGTGCCACCTGGCCCGAGAGCATGATGCGCTCGAACATCAGGTACTCCATCTCCACCGCCTGGGTGTCGTCGCCGGCCTCCAGGGTCATGGAGTCGGGCGCGTTGGAAGCCACCATGCTGGGCGTGAAGGCCCACAGCATGTCATTCTGGCTGGGGGTCTGCTCCGCCGGCGTGATGCCGCCCTTGATCCCGCAGGAGAGCAGCGCCGGCAGCGCCTGGAAGTAGGCCGCCGGGATCTTCAGCGTGTTGGTGGCCAGCAGCTGGTCGATGCGCGCCCGGCTCGAGCGGGCCCGCACCCCCAGGTTGTCCTCCGGGAAGCCGGGCTGGCGGTCCGGATTGACCGGGGGAATCTCGGCCCCGGCCAGGATCGTGTCCGCGGCCACGGCCGTGCCGTGCGCCGCCGCGCTCTCGATCCCGAACTGCAGCTTGCTGAACGCACGTTCACCCATCAGTCACTCTCCTCGGCCGCGGTCTTCCCTTTGGCCTTCTCCGGGATCAGTTGATAGACCTTCGCCTGCACAGCCTGCTTCAGCAGGTCCAGGAGGCCCAGGCGCTCGGCCTCCTCCTCGTCGATCTCATGCGGCAGCCCGGGCACGCCCAGGCCTGAGCCGATGTAGCGATAGCGTTTGCCCATGCTCGCCTCCTTCAGGCGGCAACCGTGAAGCTGCCGCTCTTCTCCTTGACGTGGTAGCGGAAGATGATGCCGGTGTGGGTCTTCTCGCCGTAGCGGACGCCGCCCGGGCCGTCGTAGCTCGGCGCCGAACCGGAGGGCAGGATGGTTACGACCTTGCCATCCAGGCTCATGTTGGCCGCCAGCTTCTCCTTCACCAGCTTGATGAACGGCACCGCCTGTCCCATGGCCTCGCCCAGGATCTGCCCGGCGGTGTAGATCGTCAGGGACACCTCGTGATGCTCCTTCTGCGGGCCGCCGCTCGAGTATTCGAACTCTCCCTGCACCGGCAGGATGATCATCGAGGGGAACACGGCGATCTCCCCCGGCATGTCCGTATAGTCGTGGACCTGCTCGAGCCCCGCGATCTCCTGCATCTTGGACTTCAGTGTCGGCGACCAGTCCTCAATGGGCACCGCGGCCTCCCAGCTCTGCCGTCAGATCGTCCAGTGCGCGGCCGAAGTGATCCATCACCCGGCCGCGGGTGGCGATGAAGGCGCGGTACATGAAGTGCCGGCCGGCGGTGCGTTTCGCAGCCCGAGTACGGGCCACTCGCACGGCCGCCTTGCGCGTGCCGCTGAGGGTGGTAGCAATCGCCCGGACGGATGATGGATAGGCGGTCCCGAACTCCACCCACAGCGCGTAGTACGTGCGGTCAACGACCCGCCCGGAGATCTCCCCGATCGAGGAGCCGACCAGCAGCTCGTGATCGACCCCGGCCCGCAGCTGACCGGTCTCGCCGACCGGCGCCAGCGCCCGGGTGGTCTTGGCAACATCCCGGGCCGAGTTCAGCATGGCCCGCCTGAGATGCCGCTCAGCGATCGCGTCGAAGCGCTCGAGCCGCTGGATGGCCTCCCGCAGACCCTCCACCACCACCTCGTAGTGGATCATCCGTAGTGCACCATGACATAGAGCTGCAGCTTCTCCTGAGCCTCCGGATCCAGCTTCTTCAGGAAGAACAGCTGACCGATGTCGGCGTTGGCCCGGCTGTCGGCGTAGCCCTGGGTGGCCCGCATGTGGCTGCGCACCACCTGGATCTGGGCCGCGTCCACGACCGGCCCCGGAGGCCGCCAGATGTCGATCTGCGTGTTCTGGACGTGCTCGGCGGCGGTCGTGCCGTTGCGGCCGCGCAGCACTGTGAGCTTGTTGGTCGCGGTGTTCACGGCCGTGATCTCCAGGTACTCGCTCCCCGCCCGGGCCAGCATGCCGGCCATGAAACGCGGTATAGGGCCGAAGGCGCCGGCGCCGTCGGCATTGTTCACGGTGACCTCGGTGGCTGCGGCGGTGAGCGGGTTGTCCTCCACCTCGTCGAGCGAGTCCTCCCAGCAGTCGTCGCGGTCGTCGGCGTAGGCCCAGATCCCGGTGAGCTCGATCGCCTTGAGACCGCTCGACCAGGACCCCAGGCTCGTGCCGTTCGGGTCGATCACGATCTGGTCGTAAGAGCCCGGATGGGCGAAGTCGCCCGAACGGGCCAGGTGCCAGTTGCCGGACTGGGTCAAGGCAGTGTAGGTCGCCCCGTCGTCCTCCGAGTAGCGCAGCTGCGAGATCGACAGCACGTCCGGGATCCGCATCACCCTGCCGCCCTTGCCGGTGAAGGCGCGCAGCTCCGACGTGGGGAAGAACACGCGCTCGCAGTGCTGATCGATGAACCGGCTCAGCCGGCCGGCATAGCGCAGCAGCGCGTCGTCGTACTTGGTGGTGGCGGCCTGGATGAGATCCGGGATCGAGTCCTTGATCTCCGCCGGCGTGATGTAGAGGTTCGGCATGGACTAGCCGCTCTTCTTGGCGGTACTCCTCTTCCCGGTGGGCGGTTTGGCCTCCGGTGCGGTTGCTGTCTCCTCCGGGGCCAGCGCTGCGGTTTCCCGCGGCGCGCCGGCTGCCTTGGCCGCGGCGACCACTGGCGTACAGAGGCCCGCCTTGATCCAGTCGGCATCCGCCGGCATATCGAGCTCCTGGCCCGCAATGCCCCGATAGCGCTTGCCACCCAGGCTGGCTCCGAAGCTCTTCAGCACCATGACGCGTACGGTTTGCTCCTTGGCCATCGATGGTTCTCCTCTCAGGCGGCCGCCAGCTCTATCCTGACGGGCCGCTCTCGCCTCATGCGGTCCAGCATCTCGTCCCAGCCAGGGGCCCGATAGCCGGTCGCCTCGTAGAAGGGCTGATCATCAAGCCGGCGCTCCAGCTTCGGCAACGCAACCGGATGCACTTCCAGACAGAGGTTGTAGGCGCGATTGATCCGCTCCAGCAGCTCGCACTTGGTTATCCCCGGCCCGGCTACATCCCAACGTCTCCCGGCCAGCTGCTGCAGGCCCGGGATCAGATAACGGCCGATCACGACCGCCAGCTCATTGGTCGTCAGGCCGTGCCACACTACGCCGGCATATCCGTCGACCCTTCCCTTCTGCTGGAGCAGCCATTCCAGCAGCCCCAGACGGTGGAAGAGCTCATGGCCGATGAAAGAGGTCCGGATGACCACGGCATGCTCCAGCTCTTCACCCTGCAGCTTCGTCACGCCATACCAGTCCCGCTCGCCGGCGCAGTCGGTGGACAGGTGGATCATGCCGACGCCGCGCTGGGAGCAGGCCGCGTCCAGCCAGTGAGGAAAGACCGCATTCACGTGCACTGCTTCGGCATAGGCGGCGGCGGTTGACCGCTGTCGGACCCAGCCGATGCAGTTCACTACCGCATGCGGGCGGGCTCGATCCAGCACGGCGGAGAGCTCCTGTTGATCAACCGCATCCAGTTCCAGGAGCCCTCCAGGCCCGCGGGTCAGCATCTGGCCTCGCCGCGCCGTCCCGATCACGTGGTAGCCGAACTCCGGCAGCGACAGCACCAGGCGGTGGCCCAGCATCCCCAGCGCGCCCAGCACCAGCACACGGATCTCGCTCACGCCACGACCTCCGGCCAGAGCACGGAGCCGCCGGCATCGATGTGCCCGCACATGACACCCATGTCCGCCTTCATGCCGTAGCCGGCCGCGTAGGCCTCCCGAGTCCACTGCAGATCGCAGTACACACCGAATGCGTCCTGGACCTCCCGAAAATCGAGCGCTTCCAGGACATGCCGCCGGATGAGCACGCAGGCCAGGCCGCTGCCGCTGCACTCGATCGTGCCCAGCTTGAGGGCCTCCTCCCACAGGTTCGGCCGAAGGGAGATGCTCTCGCCGATGTTCCTGGCCTGGCCCGGATAGCGCTCGAGCACATTGGCGACGTGCGGCGGACCGCTGCGGAATGCCACGCAGCCATAGGCCAGGTCGCAGTCCAGCGCATCCAACCGGCGCAGCGTATCTGGCGGCGGGAGCACATCGGCTTCGATCACGAGCATGGCTTCATAGCTCCCGGCCAGGAACGCCTCCCGGCCCCGCTGGTACTGGTGCAGATGATTGCGGACGCGGTCCTCGCCATACGGGTTATCCCGCTGGAGCAGGAGGGAGAGCGAGCCCTCCCACTCCAGCCTGGTGAGCGCCTCGAGCGTCCTGGGCTCCACCTGGTGCAGATAGGGCGTGAAGACCAGGACATCACGCACTAGGCGCTCGGATGCACTCCATAGCCCACCGCGCCGGCGATCAGCACCCCGTAGACGGTGCGGAAGCTGTACTTCAGCACCACGATGCCGTCCACGCTGAACGGATCCCGGATGAAGCGCAGCGCCGGCTCCTCGCGCATGCCGACGAAGTTCCAGTTGCCGAAGTAGATGTCCTTGGCACTGGCGGCGGTGGCGGCCGGATACAGGCTCCAGTGGACCGGGAAACCCTCCAGCGCCCGCGGCGCACCGGCGGCGGGCCCATCCTGCGGATCCGCTCCGTACATGCGCGGGTTGCCGGTGATCGACTTGACGTTGCCGTAGGTCGCCGGCCGGGTGACCCAGTGGATCGAGCCCCCGTCGTCGAAGTAGAAACCCACCGTGTCGCCGTACACGATGTCTTCGATCTCGCCGGCGGCGATCGCCGTGGCGGAGGCGAAAGTCTTCAGCACCGATCCATTGGCGGCCACTTCGGTGATCAGCAGGCTGTTGTGCGTCATGCCGAGCGCCCGGCCGATGGTGTCGGCGATGGCGGCCATCAGGTTGATGTCCTCGTCGTCCAGAAGCTCCTCGGTCAACCAGAGCTTCTTGGTCTTCTTGGCCAACGTGAAGTCCTTGTTGGCCATGACCGGAGCAACATCTCGCTGATAGTTGTTGGTCGAGCCGTCGTCCGCCTGCTCCGACGTGGCAGCGAAGACCGATGGATCGGCGTTCTCGAACGGGTACTTGACCGTGGTGCCCTTGCCGGGCACCATGCGGATACCCAGCCGCTCGGCCAGCCGGATCTCATTGCGCCTCAGTGCGATGGCGCCCGAGAATCCGGTAGGAACCGACGCGGCGCCATCGGCCGCGGTCGTGATGTTCATCGTGCTGTCGACCGCGCGCATTTCCACCGCACGCAGCGCCAGGCCGGTCGGGACCTGGACCACCGGACCCTTGCCGTCTTCGTCTTCCTCGGTGAGTCCCGAGACCGCTCCCAGGTCTCCCTTGCGGAAGAAGTGGGCCCAAGCCCGGAGCTCGCTGTCGCCGCGGCCGATCTTGAGCTGGGCGGGCGCCTGGCGGGTGACCAGGGATCCCTGGAGACCTTTCAGGTCCTCGTCCCGCTCGGCCCGCTTCAGCAGGCCTGCGGCATTCTGGAGCAGCTGGTCGTAGCGGAGCTGCTCCTCCTGCGTGAAGTCGCGCCCCTCGGCCTCGACCGCCTCATTGAGGGTGGTCGCCTGCTCGATGAGCTGGGCGCGCTCGTCACGCAGCTCCCTTGCGTTCTTCTTCATGTCCTATTGCCTCCTCGTGGTGTGTTCGCTTACCGGATCCTCTCAAGCTCCATCTGGCGCCGGCGGTGCGCGGCTTGCGCCTGCGCCTCCGTGGTCGCCCGCGGGGCCGGATCCGCCGGGTGGTCGCCCTCGACCGGCGCGGCGGTGTCTTTGCCCATCTGTGAACGGATGGCCGTGGTGGCCTGATCCAACATCCTGAAATCGGCGGCCGTGGCCTGGCCTCGCTCCAGGCGCTCCAGCGCCTGCGCGAAGGTCGGCCAGTCGGCCCCCAGCAGCTCTCTCACTTGCACGGTGGTGTCCGGATATGCCGGGTAGGTCACCGGCGAGACATCGAACAGCCGGACCTCCAGCAGCTCGCGAATGAGACGGCCGCCGCCACCTTCCTCCTGATACCAGCGGTCCCGCACCGTGTTGAAGCCGAAGCTCATCTGATCCACATCGCCGCGCTCGATCGTCACCACCGCGTCACGGGCCCACTGCGCGTCGGGCGGCTGCACTTCGATCCGCAGCCCGATCTCGTCTTCTTTGAGCTGCAGCGTGCCGCTCTTGGTGCGGCCGAGCACCATGTCCGAGTTGTGATTCCAGAGCGAGCGGACATCGGATTCCCCAATGGTCTTGCTGAAGGCGCCGGGCTTCACCCTCTCGAAGAAGCCCCACAGCTCCACGCTCAGCACATCGAAGACCGCCGCATAGCCTACGATCACCGGGCTGACGCCGTTGCGGCGCTCCACCCGGAGCTCCTGGAAGGGGATGGTGCGCTCCTCGCGGGTCGGCATCCCACCAGTCCGCAGATCGGGCGGCTCGATGTCGGCATCCTTCAAATGCGCCGCCAGATGGTCATATGTGGCCTGGCGATCGCTGGAGGGAATGGTCGTGCCGCCCCTGCCGCCGTTGAGCACGCCGATGCCGGTCATGCAGGCCACGGTGGAGGCAGCGCCGATGTTCCCGCCCTCGCTCACGCAGTGGTGGATGAATCGGTAGGCGCCCTTGGTCGCGGCATCCCCGTCCGGATCCTGCCAGGCGAACGCATTCCGGTAGTAGCTCTCGCTCTCATCGGTTCGCAGGCGGGCCTCATTGGCCGGCCCATCCCAGGAAGCCTCCGAAGTTTCCGTGTGGTGCAGCTTCATGGCTGCCATGTCTTCCTCCTCAGCTCCCCGCCAGGATCATGCAGTCACAGCTCCGGTGCGCCGGCGGGTGGTGTATGTCGTGCTTGGGCGTGAGGGCTTCTCCGTCGCCGTCCGGCAGGAAGTCTTCGCCGGCGCCGATGAAGTTCTGCTGGATCCCAACCTGCCGGCCGTGCAGTCTGCTGCAATAGGGGCAGCTCTTGCCGAACGCATGCCAGCGCAGGATCGTGACGCCCGCGGCCGCATACAGGCCGACCGCCATCCAGTTGCCCGAGCGCACGACTTCAATGTCGGCGATCGCCACGGGGCGGGACTCCTCCCATTCGGCCAGGAGCTCCTGCAGCGCTTCCAGCGGATCCACGCCCTCCTGGTTGGCCCGCTGGATCACGTTGCGGATCTCGGTGAGGCCGATCCCGATATGGTGGGCGGCGAATTCGTCGGCATATTGCGCAGCCAGGCTGTCCAGCTGCTCTTCGGTGAGCGGATCCGCCCCGATTTCATCCGCGGCCTCGGCCGCCACCGCCTCCCCGTAGGAGCGGAAGACCGGCCGCATGTGGCGCTGGATAAACTCCCGGTGGTCTTCGTAGAAGGTGTCCAGCCACAGGCTGAGCTCGGCAGCATTGCGGGCCGCCAACAGGCTCTTGGCCTTGCCGGCGATGTCGTTGACTTCGCGGCGGATGATCCGGCCGGCGGTATCCAGGAAGAGCTCGTGGTAGGCGCTGCGGAGGCGCTTGCGGGCATCCATGGAGCGCTGCTGGCGATCGGGGAGCAGCGCCTTCGTGTCCGCGGCCACGGGTACTGTCTCCGACCAGGTGGCCCGCAGCAATGCCATGCGCTCCGATAGATGGAGCTGGCCGTTGGAGCGCATCGGGAGCAGGTTCAGGGGCATGAAATACTCATCGCCCCCCTCGATCGGATTCATGTTCTCCAGCTCCCGGATGTCATTGGCCGAGAGCCAGCCATTCTGCCGGCCGATGGAATAGGCCGCATAGCGGGTCGCCGTATCGCCCCGCAGCAGACCGTCGACCAGGAACTCGACGAAGTGCTGCTGGCGATCGCGCTCCGTCATGAGGAACTGCTCGATCGACTGCTCCCAATTGACGAACCACGGCATCATCGAATACATCACGAACTCGAGGCCCTGGTGCTCGATGTTGCTGAAGGTGGCCCGCTCCAGATCGGCGATCATATGCGGGGGGATACGGAACATCCGGGCGATCTCGGTGACCTGAAACTTGCGCCCCTCGATGTACTGGGCATCGCGCTGGCTGACCCCGATGTCCTGCCACTTCACGCCCTCCTCAAGGATCGCCACTTTGTGCGATCGCTCGAGGCCCTGGTGCATGCGCTCCCAGTCGTCGCGCAGGGTTTTATGCGCCTCGGGGGAAAGCCTTTGCGGGTGCTCGAGAACACCGCCCGGGCGGGCATTGTTGCCGAAGAAGCGGGCCGCATAGGCTTCCTGGGCTAGCGCCAGGCCCACGCCCTGGCGGTGCAGTGAGATCATGGAATAGCCGATGCGGCCGTCGGCGCCCAAGCTGCCCAGGTGCCAGATCTCCGCGTCGCTGAACCAGCGCACTTCGTTCGGCAGCTGGTACTGATACATGAGCCGTCCGTTGTTCTCGACGATCTGCACCATGCGATCCGGGCGCAGCGGGAAGAGCTCCTGCACCTGGCCTGATCCGTCATAGTCAATGTGCGCGTACGCGTTACCGCGCAATCCCAGATGGCCCTGCATCGTCTCCCGGAAGGTGTAGGCCGTCATGAAGTCGTTCGGGCGATCATGCAGCAGCGGATAGAGATAATGATCGGTGGCGCGGCGCTTGCCCCGGTCGAGCCGCTCATAGGTGATCAGCGGCAGCATGGCCACCGTCTCGGCCAGGATCCGCACGCAGGCATAGACCGCCGACACTCGCAGGGCCTTGTCCGGGCTGACCGAGATCCCGGCGTCGGTCAGGGAGGGCAATCCCATCTCGATCCATGGACCGATGTCATCCAACGGCAGGTTCCCCCGCTGCTCGTCCGGAGCGATCGCCTGCTTGGGGAAGAGCAGATCGCCGATCAGGCTCATGATCTACTCCGCATCCAATGGGCGAACAGGCTGACCGCCATGAGCAGGATCCCGCCGGCGATCAATGCCCCGCCAGCGCCGACGGTCATCACCAGGCCGGCCATGAGCGAAGCAAAGCCGGCGACGCCCAGCACATCCGCCAAGACGGTCATATCTCCAGCAGTCCCCGGGTCTCATACACGGATGCAGTGCCCCCGTGCCGGGTCAAGCGATCCAGCGCCATGATCAGTGAGACCACCCCGTCGATCTTTTCCCGGCTCTTCTTCTTGTCCGGCTTGACGTTGCCGGCGGCGTCCTGCGTAACCACCAGGTTGTCGGCCATCCAGCGCAGCACCGGGTTGCCGCCGTGCGCCAGCTTGTGGTCCACGGTCAGCCGCAGCAGTTCCTTGGTCGGCGCACTCATCGAGACAAAACCCTGGCCGAAGGCCACCATCGTGAAGCCAGCCCCCTCGAGGCGCTGGCTGATCTGGAAGGCGCCCCAGCGGTCGAAAGCGATCTCCTGAATGTTGAACTGCTGCCCGAGCTGCGTGATGTCCCGGATGATCCACTCGTAATCGATCACGTTGCCCGGCGTCGCCGTAATCCACTTGTCCCGCACCCAGGCGTCGTAGGGCACGCGGTCGCGCCGGGCCCGCTCGATCAGGTTCTCCTCGGGGATCCAGAACCAGTGCAGCGTCGGGATCGGCCCCGGGTCCTCGCCCTCCTCCAGATCTGGCGGCGGTTCGAAGCCCAGGCTGAAGGCCGCCACATCGATGGCGGAGGCCAGGTCCAGCCCGCCATAAGCCTGGCGGGCGCCCATCGCCTCCGGATCCACCGGATGCGCGCACTGCTCCCAGGCCTCCATCGGCAGCCAGCGTGTCTGCTGGGAGGTCCACTCGCTCAGATGGAGCCGGCGGAAGGTGTTCTGATAGGCTGGCACCTGCCTTGCCCGGTTGGCCTCCGCCCGGAGATAGTCCAGCTTGATCGTTACGCCGAGCGAAGGGTTGCACCGCTTCCAGACCTCCTCGTCCAGCCAGTCCTCGTCATCGCCTGCAGCCCGGATGTAGGCGAAGAAGCTCGGGTCTTCGATGACGCCATCGAGAACCTTTTGGGCGTACTCATGCTGCTCCCAGCAGATCGACTCGCGGTCGTAGCCGGCGGTGGTGATCGCCACCACCAGCGGTTGCCGGCGGGCGCCAGTCGAAGTCGTCAGGACATCCCAGAGCTCGCGGTCCGGCTGGGCGTGCAGTTCGTCGAAGACCACGCCCGAGGCATTCAGGCCGTGCTTGTTGTAGGCCTCCGCCGAAAGCACCCGGTAGACCGACCTGGTCGCCGGGACCACGATCGAGCGTTTGAACACATCGCACATCGCCAGCAGCTTGGGCGATTCCTCGACCATGGCTTTGGCGGTCTCGAACACGATCGCCGCCTGCTCCCGTTCGGCCGCGGCGCTGAACACCTTGGCCCCAGGCTCCTCGTCGGCAAAGAGCAGATAAAGCGCGATTCCGGCCGCCAGCGTCGACTTGCCGTTCTTCCGGGGGATCTCGATGTAGGCATAGCGAAACTTGCGGGTGCCGTCGCGGCGCTTCCAGCCGAAGAGCGGCCGGATGATCTCGTCCCGCTGCCATGGCAGCAGGCTGAACGACTCGCCCGCCCATTCGCCCTCGATGTGGACCAGCAGCCGCTCGAAGAACGCCACCGCCATGTCGGCGGCCTGTGCATCGAAGTGGAATTCGGGCTGCTTGCGGGCCATGCCGGCTCACTGCAGATCCTCGAGCTTGCGCACAGTCGCCGGGCCCACGCCCGGGATGCTGGAAAGGTCCATGCCTTCCTTGACAGCCATCCTGGCCAGCTCCAGCGTGCCCAGCCCGGCGCCGGCGAGCGCCCTGGCAGAGCGGGCCCCGATCGAGCGGGATAGCGAGGTCGTGCGCTGTTTGCCCTCGGCTGCAGCCTGGGTGCCCTCGAAGAGCAGCTCGGCCCATGACTTGTCCTCTTCACCGGGGAGCATCACATCCAGCGCGGCGCGGCTGGAGGGCGAGAGCCCGAACTCCGTGGCATAGCGCAGGAACATGCGCGAGTGCTGCACGAAGGCCACGTCCGCCGGATGGCGATAGCTCGACTTCTCACCATCGAGCACAAGCTGCTCTGAATACACCAGCTCATCGGCCTCGATCGCCCGGGCGAAGTGCCGGACCATGAGCTCGAAGACTTCCGGATCTGCGTCGGTAAGCAGTCCGAGCGGTTCCAGCGCGGCGCGCAATCGGACCCAGGTGAACTGCGTGAGCGCCGAGAGCCGGCCGCCCGGCATCCGAGGCATCTCGCCCCGCGCCTGGCGCTTGCCGTGCGGCAACGGCCGCTTGCCGGGGTTGCCGGCGAGCTCCTTGAGCTCAGTGGGCTTAGGCTTGGTGCCTGGCTTCATGGCGCGACTCGCGGTGTATCGAACTCGCGGCCGTGTGCGCAGCAT
>Ga0209342_10001260_pt1 | contig 28568 bp, 34 predicted proteins | sample RifCSP16_2_FD_184023 | JGI IMG/M metagenome (GOLD analysis project Ga0209342, IMG submission 184023) | Soil microbial communities from Rifle, Colorado - Rifle CSP2_sed 16_2 (SPAdes) (version 2) | ecosystem: Environmental > Terrestrial > Deep subsurface > Rock core/Sediment | place: Rifle...
CTATGGGTAGATGAGTATCGGGTATCTAGTGGGGCTCGCTACACTGGGGCGACCTACACAATCCCTGTTGCGCCATTCGTGGTAGATTGATGTGGCACGCAAGCAGCTCTTCGGGGCTATATTTGTAGATGCTGGGGACTCTCCAATGCGGATATTGAATACTTCAGTGTTTACTGAAGATGGCACCTGGATCAAAGTTGCTGGCGCAGTGCTTGTCTATGCCGATGTGATCGCCGAAGGTGGAGGTAGCGGAGGTGGCACAGGTGGCGCGGCTGGAACTGCTCGAGGAGGAGGTAGCGGCGGCGGTGGCGGAGCGCGCTGGCAGCAATGGTTCCTAGCTTCCGATCTCGGTGCCACAGAACCGGTCACAGTCACCACGCAGAGCACTGCTGGTAGCGGCGGGAGCAGCGCAAGCGGGACTGCTGGAGGTGCGGGCGGAAACTCGAGCTTCGGGACGCATGCTACTGCTTTCGGTGGAGGCGGTGGCTCTGGTGGGACTACTTCGTCACGTTCTGGCGGTAGTGGAGGAGGAGTTAGCGGGGCCGGAACTACTGGGGTGAGTAGTGCCGTTGTTGGCGGAGCGCCTGGAGATGATGGTGATATTGTAGGACAAGACGGAGCTGGAGGAGCAGGTGTGACAGGAGCCAACACTGTTGGAAATACTGCAATGTATGGTGGTGGATCTGGCGCTGGATCTTCTAGCACGCTTGGACTTGCAGGAGGCGCTAGTTACCTAGGAGGAGCCGGAGGAGGCAGCGGTGGAGGAGTGACGGCCGGCAACGCAGCTTCGGCTGGCGGAGCGGGTGGTGGGCATCTCGGATTCAACGGCGGAGGAGGGGCGGGCGGTGCCGTAGCGAGTGCTGGAACAGCAGGCGCGAACGGCAATAACATCCGTAGCGGACAAGGTGGAGGAGGCGGTGGAAGCAACACGGCTGGCACAGGTGGAGCTGGAGCAGCTGGAGGCGTTCCGGGAGGCGGAGCTGGCGGTGGAGCAGGAGGTACGACTACAGGCGGAGCAGGCGCTGTTGGCGGGCGCGGCGAAGTAAGAGTGATTACATTTGGATAGGATATGAGCTTTCCTTCAGCATTCAGGAATACCGTAGGCATGGAAGGCCGCTACTCGAACAATTTGAACGATAGCGGCGGCGAGACTATGTTCGGGATTACCTCTCGCGTGGCCCGGGCTAATGGCTATGCGGGCGCTATGGATCAGATGCCGATAGACACGGCTCGTATGATCTACAAGAGCCAATACTGGGACCTGCTGAAGCTGGACAACATCGTGAGCCTTTCTGAGAGAGTCGCAGATGAGCTATTCGATACCGCAGTGAACTGCGGGGTTGGAGTGGCTGGTGAATTTTTCCAGAGAATGCTGAATGTGCTCAATCTCAAAGGAACGCTCTACGCAGACATGAAGGTAGACGGCATAGTTGGGCCTGTGACTGTTGCGGCTTTTCGGGCGTTCCTTGGTCGGCGTGGCATGCAAGGCGAGGCTGTCATGCTGAAGGCGCTGAACTGCTTGCAGGGGGCGCGATATGCAGAGCTTGCCGAGAAGCGCGAGAAGGATGAAGAATTCGTGTACGGATGGCTGCTTAACCGAGTGGCCCTTTAGGAGAGAAACATGGAACACTTGGATGTAACGCTTGGTGGAGTGCAGGGAGCGCAGCCAGTTCACGGGGCGACTACTATCGGCAGCTTCTCGCTGACGGACGACTCTAACGTGCTTACCCCGCCAAGCGGGAAGCGCTACCGGGTCATGGGCTACATGCTAGAGGTTACAGGAAACGCTGGAATAGCTGTGGCTGGGTCTCTGACCATCGGTCTAGGCGGGGCTATCACTCACAACATGTACGCTGATACAGGGGCTACCCCGCAGCTAGGATTGATCTACAGCACGGGCTGGGTGACACTTGGGCCTAACGGTCTGGTTGGCGCTACGGATGCAGTCTTCGCTGCAGCGTTCAACGTAGCTCTAACTGCTGGAGCGGCGACGCTGGTCCTTGCGTACTTGTTCGAGACTCCGCCGATTGCATGACGACGATAGCTTGCAACCTTGAGGAGCTAGCCGGCGATAGGCTCATAGCATGGGGAGATGAGCCACGGTTCCGCACGGACAAGATCGGGCGCATTGGAAGCAGTCTCTACGGATTCTCCGGGCACCCTGAGAATGCCATGAAGTTTCTGTCTTGGCGGAAAACTCCAAAGTGCGAAGCCCCTGACTTTAGCGGCGCGAACGATGATGAGGAGTTGAGCTTTGACGTACTGGAGTTGAACGACACGGGCATATGGCTTTGGAACCATCATTGCGTACCAGTGAAAGTATCGGAGGCCTACTACGCTATAGGAAGTGGATCGTTGCTAGCTGTGTACCATATGAGGAATGGAAAGTCCCCCAAGCGAGCCATAGAGCTCGCCATTCAGGTCGATAAGTCCAGTGGAGGACCAGTGCAGGTTCTGAAACTTCACGAAAAATGAGGATGTATGCCAGCACAACCAATATCTGATGCAGACTTGCTGGAAACACTGAGGATTGCGAAAGCAGCCGGTAATCTGAGAGAGGCGGCTAAAACAGCCAAGATGAGTTTAGGCGGATTCCGCAGCCGATTGGCAACCGCAAAGAAGCGCGGGCTAACGCTTACGAATGCCAAGTCCAACACCAAGTCCAACGGGAAGGCTAACGGTAAACTCAAGTCAGGTCGCTCCCTGCAGGATTTCCGGGCCGAGTATGACAAGGACTTCATCGTCCCGCAAAAGATCAGTGACGCACTGAGGATTCTCGGAGATGGCTGGGAGTACGAGGTGCAGTTCGCTAAGCTAGCTTCAGTTGGCCTTGTAGACCTAGCTAGCTATCGAGATGCGTTTGCTGAGCACGTCGTGGTATTGGGGCGAGAAGGGCGGAGAGCTTGGGCAGGGACTAAAGAGGCTGCCGCCAAAATGCGGGAGATGCTTGGCAGATGACTAAATCACTAGATCAATTCAAATCTGCGCACGCGCCAGACCAAGAAGTCGAATATCTGCGCGCTCGAGTAGCTGAGCTTGAGCGGATACGTCATTCCGAGCGGGAGGCAACTGGAGAGGCTAGGGAGATCATCTTTGCTCTTAGCCAAGCCGTGGAGAAGGCCAAGCCAGTGGCCATGCAATACAAGCCGCAGAAGACTTCTAGCACTCCGATCACGCAGGTTCTGCACTTGACGGACTTGCACTACGGAGAGGTCATTGCAAAGGATGAAATCGAAGGTATCAACGAATTCAGTCCTGAGGTTGCCGTCTCTCGCTTGCAATTGCTCTGCGACAAGGTGCTGGATAAGGTCAAGACGCAACGCGCCGGCTACAATGTGCCGCACCTGCACATTCTTGGGACTGCTGATTACATCAGCGGAGACATCCATCACGAACTGCAGGTCACTAATGCCTTTCCATGTCCACAGCAAGCTGTAGAGTGCGGCTATGCTATTGGAGCGCTGGTTGCAACTTTAGCTCCGCACTACTCCACGGTTACCGTGGATATGATAACCCTAGACAACCACGGAAGGTTGACGCAGAAGAATCAAGCTGCGCAAGGAGGCCTGAATAACTGGGGGTACGTTGTCGCACAGGTAGTGCAGCAACACGTGCGGAACATTTCGAACGTGAAGACCAACATTCACGCTCGTGCTAGTGCCATTGTGCCAATCGGTGCGGAGCGCTATCTGCTATTCCATGGGCATCAGATCAAGGGATGGGCTGGTCTTCCGTATTACGGATTCGACCGACGTGTGGCTCTCGAGGCCGTCAAGCGTATGGGCTTCCCGGAGTTGCACTTCACTAAGTTGGTATGTGGGCACTTTCATGTGTCGGTTGACTCTGACCACTGGATGATCGGCGGCTCATTAAGCGGAACTAATGCATTCGACCATGCTAGTGGAAGACATAGCCAAGCGCATCAGACCTCTTGGTTTGTGCATCCGGAGCATGGACAGTTTGACTTCACACGCTGGTGGCTTGGGCCTAACAGAGAAATCTCATACAGGAAAGACCAATGAACTTCGAAGGCGCACTAACAGAGATCAAGCGCGGGAAGCTTCTTACCCGCCGAGGGTGGAATGGCAAGAATCAGTGGGTAGCGTTGCACAATCCTTACGAGGACGATAGAAAGATGACGTTGCCCTATCTATACATCAATACCGTGGAGAGCAATTTCGTTCCATGGGTTCCCAGTCAGTCCGATTTGCTGGCCGAAGACTACGAGATTACAGCATGATTCAATAGAGAGGGGTGTTAAGCATGGATAACCAGCATCGCAAGATCAAAGGCTATAAGGAGTTATCTCAAGAAGAAATAGATGCCATGAATGAGATTAAGGAAATGGCGGAGAAGGTAGGGGATTTGGTGGCGAGTCTAACGATAGGCGCGAACGACAGTGACAGAAATCCTTTTGTTGGACCAGATCCAAGGTGGGTTGCTATTGGCCGCACGCATCTGCAAGAGGGCTTCATGGCTCTGACGCGGTCGATAGCAAAACCTGGATTCTTCTGATGCACAAACTAAGCTCTGAGACATTAGAGAATCTTCTGATAGCTTTAGCCAAGGCAAAGACTGAGAATGGTTTGATTGTGCATATTCGGCCGCAAGATGCGTTCACGCCTTTCATTCTGAATCAATTACTGTGCCCGCCTCAAGCTAATGCTTGCGACTACAACCGAGTAGATCCATATGGCCGCAGCCCGTAGAGTTCCGCTGCGCGCATGGTTTTACCATTACATAGGCTGGAGATTTAGCACACCAGCGAATCTGCTTGGCATGCGTAACTCTTACTGGCTCTCTAGAATGTGCGGATGGAAACATGCATGGCGCAATATCCCATCCAATGAGTCTCGGTATCGCCATTGGTTCTTTAGTGTTACGCGCGGTGATAAACATAGAAATGAGTGTACTTTATCTTGGCGGGATTTGATCCATGGCCTTATCTCCAAATCGTAGAGTTCCGCCATCCGCTCAGCCTCTAGTAGAGCGTGATCGTTTCGTGCCTGGGATTCCAGGACCAGAGGCTGATGCCCCTATGGACGTTTCTGCCTTGGGTGCCCTTGAGAGCGCGGAAATCGTCTCCCAGCCAGACGGCTCGGCAATCGTTCGGGAGCTTAGCGTTACAGCTGCTAGCCAAGGGGCTTTCGATGAGAACCTCGCAGAGCGGATGGACGAGAGCGATCTGCAGGCTATCTCTACAGACCTGTCGGAGAAGATCAAGCGAGACAGAGACGCAAGAAGCAAGCGGGACGAGCAGTACGAGGAAGGGCTGAAGCGCTCCGGACTTGGCAAGGAAGCCCCAGGAGGGGCGATGTTCACCGGAGCATCTAAAGTTGTTCATCCGATGCTAGCCGAGGCCTGCGTTGACTTCGAGTCAGCAGCCATCAAGGAGCTATTCCCATCCGAGGGGCCGGCTAAGCCTAGGATCTTCGGCGAGCCGGAGCAGAAAAAACTAGAGCTAGCAGAAAGACAGCAGCGCTGCCTGAACTGGCAGCTAACCAAGTGGGTCCCAGAGTACGTCGCCGACTTGGAGCGAGTTCTGACACAAGTCCCGATGGGCGGCAGTCAGTTCATGAAGTTCTGGATCGAACCCTCCATTGGTCGCTGGACCTGCGAAGCCGTCTACATTGACGATCTTTACATTCCATACTCCTGTGCTGACTTCTGGCAAGCCGCTAGGGTTACTCATGTGCAAAGACTCACCGAGTCTCAGGTAGAGGACCGGATTGATTCTGGCATGTATCGAGACGTAGGGGGGTTGGGTCAGGTCGGATTCTCAGACGAATCGAAGGCCGAGAAGGCCTCGGACAAGATCGAGGGTCGGGAGCGGATTGAGCCGAATGTCGATAACGAGAGGCCCATCTTTGAGTGCTCGACCTACTACAGGCTGAAGGGAGTTGATGGGGGCAAAAGACTTCCTTATCTCATCAGCATCGATGACTTGAGTGGCAAGGTCTTAAGCATCTATCGGAACTGGGAGGAGGACGACGTCCTGCAAAAGAAACTCCATTGGATCGTAGAGTGGAGTTTCATTCCTTGGAGAGGGGCTTACGCTATTGGCTTCCCGCACCTGATCGGTGGGCTTTCAGCTGCAGCTACTGGAGCCCTTAGGGCTCTGCTGGATTCTGCTCACGCTAATAACACGCCTGGAGGTTTGATCCTCAAGGGCTACGGCATTTCCGGGCAGACAGTTCAGGGTCAACCTGGACTCTTCTCTGAAGTCGCTGGATCTAACCTGACTTCGGATGACATCCGAAAAGTGGCGATGGCGTATCCGTTCAATCCTCCGAGCACGGTTCTCTTCCAGCTTCTAGGATGGTTGACGGATGCGGCCAAAGGCGTCGTTACGACCTCCGAGGAGAAGATCGCCGACGCCACTAACAGCATGCCAGTCGGGACGGCTTTGGCTCTTATCGAGTCAGGGGCCAAGGTCTATTCGGCGATCCACAAGAGGCTTCATCGGTCGCAACAGAGGGCCTTTGAGATCATCGCCCGCCTTTGTTCTTCGATCCCAAATTTCGAGGAAATCCAGCTCGAGGAGCTTGGGGAAGTCCTAGCCTCACCTCAGGACTTCGCTAAATCCCTAGCTGTCCAGCCGGCAAGCGATCCGGAGGTCTTTAGCGATAGTCAGAGGATGGCTAGGGTCCAGATTCTCGAGCTTCAGGCCTCTAAGTATCCGCAAGTCTATAACCTCTACGCTGTTCAGAAGCGGGTCCTGACCACTGCCAGAATCCCGGATGTGGATGAAGTCCTTCCGCCCCCAGCGAAGCCCACGCCTTTGAACGCGGCGGCGGAGAATGCAGCGGCTAGTACCGGCAGGCCTCTGGTCGCCTTCCCGGATCAAGCGCATTTGGCGCACATCATGACGCACATGCTCTTTATGGATAACCAGCTTCTAGGGGAACAGGGTATAGGTGGCCCTGCCTTGATTGCGAACATGGCCGAGCACTTGAAGCAGCATATCACGTTCCAGTACGTCGTTCTGGTCCGAATGATCGCGAGCGAGGCCGCTGGTAAGCCTATTGATAGCTTCATGAAGCAGGCCGAGGAAAACCCGCAACTCTCTGCCCAGATCGATCAAGCCATAGCCGCCGCAGCTCCTAGGGCTCAGCAGATGCTCATGCAACAACTAGGGCCAATGATCCAGCCCTTGATGGGAATCTTTGCTAAAGCTGCCGAGATGAAGAAGGCGAGCCAGATCCCGCATCCGGATGCCGTGGCGGCTGCTTCTTTGGTCGATGAGGCCACCAGGAAAACTGCCGAATCCGCCGCAACCCTAGACCTCAAAGAGCAGGACCAGATGAAGAAGGCTGAGCAGAAGGACCGCCAGATAGCCCTAGATGAACGGAAGTTCGAAGTAGACACGGCGTTTAAGGCTCAGGATGCCGAGAACGAGCGGCAGAGGGATGCTCTGATGTTGGAAGAAGTTCGTCAACCAGGGAACCAAGTTCCCGGCATATAAGGAGTAGTCGAAATGGCTGAAGCAGTACGGCAACGCTACAAAATCGCTACCGGGGGAGACGCAGGACTCCCGGCCCCCAGCAAGAAGCCGCGGTTTAAGCATGGCGGGGATACCGGCTTCCAAAAGTACGGGAATGGCTATCGTAAGGCCCCGAAAAAGAAGTAGTTTACAAAACGTTGACTTTCCTATAGGCTCGCGCGCATGCCTCTGATAGATGTCCGGAAGCGGCTGGCAGCCCTAGCAAGCATGCAGGAAGAGCTAGTTACTGCGCTTCTGGGGTCCCCGCCAGACCAGTTGCATGTCTACTGGGAGATCGTCGGGAGATATCGAGGGCTAAAGCAAGCTATCAACGAACTTCGGAAGGAAGTTGACGATGCAGATGATGAGTAGGGAGGAATGGCTAGCGGTTCTTTCAGGTCAGAAGACCTTGAACCATACCGCAGAGCAGAAAACTCAGATAGCCGAACTCTTCCCAAATATTGACCCTGGGGTTAAGCCATTCGGACAGCGGGTCTTGGTTCAACTCAGACTTGCGAGGAAGCGCACTAAGGGGGGCCTTTATCTCCCGCAAGACACGCAGGATACAGAGCGCTGGAATGAAGCAGTCGCTCAACTGATTGCAACCGGACCTTTAGCCTTCAAGAAGCGAGATACGTTGCAGCCATGGGGTGAAGGTGAATGGGCGTGGATTGGAGATTTCATCCGAGTTCCGCGCTGGGGCGGTGATCGATGGGAAGTGCCGATTCCAGGAAGTGATCCTGTCGAAAGCGTCATGTTCGCAATGTTCAACGACTACGAGATCATCGGTCTTCTGACCGGAAATCCCGTAGACATGAAAGTGTACGTTTAAGCAGCGTACTGCTGCGGGAGACCTAAGTGGCAAAGAAAGAAGATCAGGTAGAAGACAAGGAGGTAGAAGAGAAGGATGAAAAATACCTCCCAGAAGGCGGAGAATCAGAAGTACCCGCCGGCGAAAGTGAAGCGGCTAGTCCTGGCGGTGAGGCTAGCTCTGCTGATGATGAGGATGCACCGCTAACCGATGATGAGCGTGAGATCCTACGACAGCACCGTCGCCAGGAGCGCAAGGAAACCAAGGCTCGCAAGCGCGAGGCTATTGCTCGTAAGGACCGCTATATTTCCCAGCTCGAGACCCAGGTACGGGAACTCGCTGGGCGGGTTGAGAGCGTAGAGACTAGGGCCACAGGACAAGACGTAGCAAGGTTAGATGCGGCGATTGAGGCTGCAGCTCAGGAGGCCGAACTCGCAAAGACGGCTCGGTCTGAGGCCAAGAAAGTCCAGGACGTGGAGGTGGAGGAAGAGGCGGACGAAGCTCTTTACTCTGCCCGCAGAAAGCTTGAGGAACTTAGTCTGCTCAAGCGGCGAGTCATGGATGGGCAGCGGAATGAGGCCGCTCGTAGGACTACAGGAACTCCTGCCGCTCCTAGCCCTCTAGTAGTAGAACGAGCTACTGAATGGGCAAATGGCCATCAGTGGTTCAACCGTAGGGGCTCTGACGAGGATAGTGAGATTGTAAGGGTAGTGGACAAAGGGCTTACCCGAGAGGGCTGGGACCCCACCACTCAGGAATACTGGGAAGAGCTTGATGAGCGACTGAAGAATCGGCTGCCCCACCGCTACAACGGGAAGTCTCCTGTTAAGCGCCAGATCACCGGAGGAGGTAGTGGTGAGTCCACCGGAGTGGAAGGCGGATTCAGGATGAGCGCTGAGCGCATCAATGCGTTGAAAGAGGCCGGCATGTGGGATGATCCCAAGGCTCTGGCCCGCATGATTAAGCGCTATCAGGACGCCGACAAACAAGCTAGATAAGGACACTATCATGGGTCGCCCTCGCAAAATTCGCCCCGAAGACTTGGAAGATCAAGACCTTCCAGAAGTCTCCGGAGCACTAGATATTCCCTCTACCGACTTTGCCGGTGAGGATGATCGACTGCGTAAGGCATTCGATGGACAGCGCCGTAGCCGCGCTGCGGACGATCCCGATCTGAGTACCGATCGCGGATCTGGGCTGGCGTCCAACAGCCGTGAACGACGTAGGTCGTTCCGCGATGAATGGACACAAGAAGCTCTGCCAAAGCTTCCCCCGATTCCGGGGTATCACTTGTGCTGGCTATCTACTACCAACCAATGGGACCCGATTGAACGCCGCATGCGTATGGGGTACACGCCTGTTAAGCCCGAGGAAGCCATGGACTTTGAGCACCTCACGATGAAGAGCGGGCAGTGGGAAGGATTCATTGGCATCAACGAGATGCTTTTGTTCAAGCTTCCAGCAGCAATCTACCAGGAGGTCATGGCGGAGTTTCACCATGAGCAACCTCTGGACGAGGAAGCCAATATTCGGGTGCGGTCCGAAAATATAGCAGAAGATCTCAGGGATAGTGATGGTACCTCACTTGTGGAACTGGAGCCGGACATGAAAGCTCTCGGGAAGCGACCGCGGCGCAATCCTGTCTTCAATCCTTAAAGAGGTAAACCGAAATGGATACAGCAGCACCCTTTGGGATGCGGCCCGTATTCCACCCTACGGGTCTTGATCGGGCCCATCGGTATCTCAACGCGATTCCTACTGGATACGCGAGCAACATTTTCAAGTATCAGCCTGTTGCTCTTAACTCCAGTGGACAGATCGTTGTAACTGCCTTATCTGCAGCCGACTACATCGGCGTGTTTGCAGGCGTAATGTTCATCGATGCGTTTGGTAAACCGAATTTTGTAAACAACTGGGTGGCCAGTACCACACTTGGTACTGGAGACTTGTGGGCGTTTGTCTGGGATGACCAAGGCATTGTCTACGAGGTTCAAGCTAACGGCTCGATTGCGCAGACGGCAATCGGCGACCAAGCTAACTTCGCAGCAAGCATGCTCACCGGATCGACCCTGACGGGTCTTAGTACTGGTGCAATCGACTCCACTCTTGTGGGCGCAGGCGTGCAAGGGATGGTGAAGATTGTGGACATTCAACCAAGACCGGACAATACTTTTGGCGACGCTTTCACCATCGTTCAGGTGCAAATCGCCCGTCATCAGTATGTGTCCAACAAGGTCGCTATCTAAGGAGGATGACGACATGAACTTTATGACGAAATTCCTCCGCGCTATCGGGCTACTGCTACTAGCACCGTTTGAATGGTATGGGCGTAACTTCCTATGCCTTGGTGCGGCCCCGATGATCTCGACCTCGTTCCGCTCAATCGTTGAGCCCATCCTGAATGAAGTGTTCGATGGTATCTACGATCAGCGCAAAAACGAGTACCTAGAAGTCTTCACTGAGAAAACTGGAACTCCTCGCTCGTATCACGAAGAGCCAGTGATGTTCGGCTTCCCGATGGCACCTGAATTGCCGGATGGGCAGCCAGTCACTTATCAGCAAGGCGGTCAATTGTTCGTCAAGCGGTATCTGTACCGCGTCTATGGGTCGGCATTTGCTCTGACTCAGGTCTTGATCGAGGACGGCGATCATATCCGCATGGGCACGATCTTCTCTGAGCATCAAGCCCAGTCCTTGATTGAAACCAAGGAAACTCTGACGTCCAATGTAGTTAGTCGGTCCTTCAATGGTGCGTTTGTTGGCGGAGATGGGGTTTCTCTGGTGAATACGGCTCATCCGATCAGCGGTGGAACTGCTAGCAATCAGCTGACAGCGGCTGCGGTGCTTTCCCAGACCTCTGTCGAGCAGCTGCTGATCCAGATTCGTTCTGCGGTTTCGAACGAAGGCAAGCGAATTCGCTTGCAGCCAGTCAAGTTGGTAGTCTCCCCGAGCAATATGCTGCAGGCTGAAGTCGTCACTAAGTCCGTATTGCGTTCTGGTGCGGCTAACAACGACATCAACCCGATCCGCAGCATGGGCCTGCTGAAGGAAGATGCTGCGATTATCACTCGTCTTACTTCGCCTGTTGCTTGGTGGATCAAGACCGATGCTACCCGTGGTCTGCAGGTTGTGATGCGCCGTCGGCTGAAGAAGTCAATGGAAGGCGACTTCGAGACCGATAGCATGCGCTACAAGAGTACCGAGCGTTATGATCCGTCTTGGACGGAATGGCGTTCCTTGTGGGGGACTCCAGCCGTGTAATTGAACTCTAGCGAGTTCGGCGCGGTAGGTTCTCTCTGTAACAGAGCGATGCGCCCCGCCACTCTGGGTAATCCCAGGTGTGCGGGGCGTTTGCCTTTTAGATGAGGTGAAGTTGTTTAGATCTCCCAAAGGTCCTGAAGGACATCCGTTCTATGTCTATGAGTATAGAGACATGCGTGCCGAAAAGACTGGACAGGTCATCTACGTTGGTAAAGGACGAGTGAAGCAAGGTGGAAGTCAAAGGTTGTTCTGGCATTGGCAGTCTCTCCGTAATGGAGAAGCCATAGGTAACGATATATTTGCTCGCGTTCTGAATAAGCATCTAAGTTTAGGTATAGAACCTGAGATTTGCATCGTGCAATGGTTTGAGACTGAGCAAGAGGCATTCTCCCATGAGCGCACTTTGATTAGTCGTTACGGTCGGCGTAAGTTTAATCAAGGAACACTCTGTAATCTAACTGAAGGTGGCGAAGGCGTTGAAGGCCTGAAGATGTCGCCAGCTACTCGTCAGAAGCTACGGGACTTGGCAAAGGCTCAATGGGCCAGACCAGGATTCCGAGAAAGGATTATGCGCTTCCATGCTTCCGAGGAAGTTAAAGCTATGCGTAGCGCTGTGTCTAAGAGGATGTGGGAGGACCCAGAATATCGAGCTAAGACATTAAAGGCTCTTCAGGCTAGTGTTACCCCTACTCGACGTAAGCGCCAAAGCGATGGAGTCAAGGCGGCATACGCGAAATGGACACCCGAAGCATTATCTGCCAAAGGCAAAGCAGCTAGAGCATGTAGGGGAACGCGCAATAAACTTTCGGTTGTGACTTAACTCTTAAGGAGATTATTGAAATGTTGACTAACTTTCCTAACGGAATCACTTCTTTTGGGATTCCTTTGTTGGGCAATGCCCCTGGGGTCCCTATCGGTTCAGGTCAGGTCGCTTTTGTAGGCACTGCAGCTCAGATGGTTCCGTTCGCTGGGTCGCAGTATTCAACTATTCAAGGTGCGATTGACGCCTCTGCAGAGGGCAGCGTGATCTACGTAGCTCCTGGTAGCTACGATGAGAACCTGACCGTAGATGAGGACTACATCACGCTGATTCAAATGACTGGAGCCGGTTACGGACGGCCTGACGTTGTTCCTACGACCGGAGTCGCTCTGGTCGTGAACGGCCAAGGCTTTACCTCTATCGGCATGCGGTACGTTTCTGAAGATTCTGACTCGGTGCAGCAACATGGAAACGGCTTCTACTATGCTGACAACGTGTTCGACGGGACGGCTGGAATGGCGGCAACCGAGGCCTGCATGCGGCTGGTGGGTCTGGCCGCTGATGATAGCTTCTCTGCCTCAGAAGGTCAGGTAGTCAACAATCTGTTTAGGGGTGCGACTTCTGGTGCTGGCCTTATCATCCAGCATGCTGCAGTGCCTTCAGGAGTGGGCTGCACGGATAACCGCATTGTCGGGAATCGGTTCTACGACAATGGGGTTGACATCCTATCTGCCGTGAATGTCTCTGGTGGTGGGGCTGGCATCTACCTGAATACCGTGATCCAAGGAAACTGGTTCACGACCTCAGGTGCCGCCTACGTCTACATCAACATGGCGGCTGGTGTGGCGGCAGACTTGGCGGCGAACTCAGGCATTATCAGTGGGAATTACTTTGCTGATGACGCCTTGGTAGCTGCGCAGGTGAATGTGGCAGGTCAGCCGAAGGTGTACGTGTCTGGAAACTATGATGCGGCCGGCGTAGTGAACGGCTCTACGTTCAACAACTAATGAGGGCGAGGGCGGGTCTTCCGCCCTTCTCTTAGGGAGCTGCAATGCGTCCAGTAGTTCTAAGTCAGGCCGCCGATGGATTTACTTCCTGGGTGGTTCTGGATTACCTCATCGCGCCTTTCAACGTATCGGTGATGGTGAAGACCGGATTCGGAAATAGCTACGACTACGAAGTTCAAAGCACTTTCGACGATCCGTTCGCTTTGTATACGGTCGATGCTTTGTCTCGGGTGGCGACAGTCGCAACCTTAGACTTCAAGGTCAACCATACCCTTGCTGTGGGAGATTGGATCGGAGTTGCTAACGCCGGCGCTCCGTTCGATGGTGAGTTCTCTGTTGCAACAGTTGTGGATGCCAATACCATCACGTACACGGTAGCGAACAGCGGGCCTACGACTCTCTCCACCGCCCCTCAGCTCCTGCATGTTCGCAGGGCTAGGGTGATGAATACCGGGCAGAGCGATGCCTCTCCGTCGTCCGACTCGAGCGGAGCGTATACGGATCCCATCAGGGCGGTCAGATTGCTGATGGATAACTACGTTTCCGGGAATGCCACGATGACGGTGATTCAGGCAGGACATGGTGGTATAGGGACGTAATGGCTGAAGAAGCACCGATCTTCGTAGCTTCTCCTGGTAGCTATGGGAGTAGTTCTGAGATCGCTACTTTCGTTATCGGCCCGGATGGTCGGTTGACTTCCGCCGGGACTTCAGCGATAGAGCTTCCGGATCTATCGATAGTAAGTGGAGTCAGCACAGTAGCGGGGACTTCTGCAACGATCAATGCAGCCACAGGACGGTTCAGATTGGCGGCTGCGGCAACAGCCTTCACATTAACGAACAGTCATATTCTGGCGGTTGATACGGTCTTGGGGATTCCAGCTCAGAATGATGCTACCGGTATTCTGCTGAACATAGTACCGGGAGCGGGGAGTGCGGTGTTTAACTTCGTGGCTCCGACTGCAAACATGGATGTGAGTTTTCTTGTGGTGAAGAACGTCTGATGCAAGGAGATATTCTCTACGTCGGCGCGTCTGGCTGGGCCAGATTTCCGTCTGGCGTAGCAGGACAAGTCATGACCTGCGGAGGGCCAGGTGCAGATCCATCATGGAGCACCCAAACTGGTGCGAATCCTATTGCTGCATGGCCAATAGGCTCTGTATTTCTTTCCGTGGTGAGTACAGATCCGGCAGTGCTTCTTGGTGGTGGGGTTTGGACGCAGATTGCTTCCGGTCGAATGTTAGTGGGGCAGAACGGAGGAGATACTGACTTCGATGCGGCAGAGGAAGTCGGTGGAGCAAAGACCTCAAGTGCTTTGCTTGCTCATACTCATGGTATCGATGATCTTGGACATACTCACATTCAAGATGCACACACCCACGTCCAAGAGACTCATACGCATGTGCAGAATGCTCACACGCACCTGCAGGACATACACGGTCATACGCAGAATGCTCATACCCATGTGCAGGATGCACATACTCATGTGCAAAGTGCGCACACTCACGTTCAGGATGCGCATACCCACATCCAGAACAGTCACAACCACACTCAGAATCCCCACAATCACGTGATTAGTGGTGGGTCTAGCGATGATACTTCCGCCCCCTTTACAGGACCGGATGCATCAACCTCTATTGCTACGGCGTTTGGGGGTGGGATAGGTAACACTACAGCTGTCAATCAAGCTGCGACGGCTGTCAACCAGAACGCTACTGCCGTTAACCAGAACGCTACTGCAACCAATCAAAATGCTACAGCAGTTAACCAGAACGCAGTAGCGACTAACCAAGACACGACCGCTGTCAATCAGAATGCTACCGCAACGAATCAGAACGCTACGGCTATCAACCAGAACGCGACAGCAGTGAACCAAGCAGCTTCTACTGGCATATCCGTGCAGTCGTCTGGTAGCGGAGCTTCGTTTAGCCTGATGAATCCGTACTTCGTGGTCTTCATCTGGAAGAGAACTGCATGAGCACCAGCGGCACACTAGGCCAGACTCCGTTCACGGTTGACCGTGTCTTGAGTCACGCCATGCAACTAGCAGGAGTTCCGTCTAGTCGGTTGACTCCTGAGAACGTACTGCTGATGCGGGAGTCGCTCTACCTGTTGCTCCTAGAGCTAACGGCTATGGGGATCAACCTATGGTCGATGAGCCAGAATCTATTCGGAATCTATCCAGGAGAGATTCGGGTAGCTATGCCAACAGGGACGACTGACATTCTTAACATGTCCTACCGTAGGACTCTGCGGGTAGAGGCGGATTCAGTCACAAGCAGCGCAGGAGGAACGGTTGCCAATCTGAGCGATTCGGATGTGGACACGATCTGCACTCAAGCTGCGGCTAACGGGAACCTAGTATTTGACTTGGGCGAGAGTCCTTCGCCGCTCACGGTGCTCGGATTCCTCCCTGGAGCGACTAGCACTTGGACGTTCACCATAGCCGAGTCGGACGATAACGTCACCTACACGACACTCAGAACTGTCACGGCTCAGGCCGTCACAGATAACCGTTGGCTCTGGTACCAACTCGAGCCTTCAGTTACTAAGCGCTACATGCGGGTCCTGGCCTCTGGAGGGACCACGCTGATCCTCCGCGAGCTTTATCTATGCAATACCTATTCAGACATTCCGATAGCAAGGCTGAATATGGATGACTACAGCAGCCTGCCTTACAAGCAGTTTCCCAGCCAGCAGCCATTGCAGGGATGGGTAGACCGCAAATTCGATGGAGTAGATCTAGTCCTTTGGCCTTCTCCGAACACGACCTTCTCATGTCTATGGATGTTCATCTATCAGGAGACGCAGGATGTTGGGGCTTTGACCGATTCTCTAGCAATCCCTCCTAGAGCCCTTCCTGGCGTCGTGAAGAAGCTAGCGCTGGATATCCTCCTCAAGATACCGGAGGCTGATAAGGGACGGCTAGAGGCGATCAAGAACATGTCTGACGGTGCAATCATCATCGGTCGGGCGGATGAGCGGGATAGGTCTCCCGTCATTCTGATGCCTGATAACTCGGCCTATACGAGATGAACGAGCGGCTCTTTGCAGTCTCTCCAGATGCCCTGCAAAGCGTCATGGATCGTCTGCCTAGTTGGTCTGAGTTTATGGAATGCAGCATCTGCGGGGCATGGTGGGTCGCAGAATCAACGATGGGGACTGACTTAGACACTCTGGAGTGCCCACAGTGCGGCGGTAAATCTTCTCATGCTGGCTGGACGCTTGACGGGAATAGCCAATGAACTTTGCTACTGGCGACTTGGCAATCGCAATCTGTGATCGATGCAAATTCAAGTTCAAATATCTAGAGCTTTCACCTGATAGAGACAAGCCAGGACTGCGTGTTTGCGATGAGTGTAATGACGTTCGTGACCCGTATAGACTTCCGCCACGGCAACCAGAGCCCTTTACTCTGCGGCATCCTAGACCTGATGAGAGCATTGCAACGACTGCCGCGCAGCTGGAGGAGTTGGAAGACTTTCGCGAAGGAGTGACGCTGCCATGACTGAATGGATTGTCATCAATCAGAACTACGTCTTCTCGGTTGCTGTAGTTCTAGGAGCCATCATCAACTGGCTGATTCGCGCTTTCAACAAAGAGGCACCATGGAATCCTTTGGAATATTGGTTGAGAAACCATCCGAAGCGTTCAACCGCCACCGTCCTTTCTTTGTTAGGCGCGATAGGTATGGCCTGGGGAACGGATGTGGTAACCAAGATCCCTGTGGATATGGCGTTCTGGCTTGGATTACTTGGCGGGATTGCGCTGGATAGCGGACTCAACAAAGGCAAGCGCCAAGCACTCAAGAAACGGCTCGAGCCGGAGAACAAGCAATGATTCCTGGCAAGCTATACATCTACGGGGCGGTAGCGCTAGTTGTAGCGCTCGCCTTTGGAGTGCAGCAGATACGCCTTGCGCATTCTAGAGCTCAGACGCAAGAGGCGAGAAATGCGCTCCTTGAGTATCAAGCTGCTGCAGCGAAAGCTCTTACCGAGAGACTAGTCGAGAATCAGGCGCTGGAGAAGGCGCAGGAACAGAAAGCACAGGAGGTAAAGAATGAGTACGAGAAGCGCTTGGCTAGCGTGCGTGGCCGCTATTCTGCTGAGCTCGAGCGGCTGCGCAACAACGAGACCGCCGCTAGCGGTAGTGGCGCCTTGCCCGAGACCACCTCAACCTCCGGCGGAGTTGATGAGCCCACCAGCGAAGGACGATTTGTTGCAGCTCTTCAACGCTGTGAGGAAGACCGAGAGCGACTAGTAGGCCTTCAAGCCTGGGTTACTGAGGTGAGTCATGAGTGAAGAAGTCAGCGCTCTTAGGATGCGCGTGGATGATATAGCCGAAACTGCTCTGACGGCTAAGATCACCTCTGATGCCAACTGTAGGGAGATCAAATTGCTACGCCAGGCCGTGTTGCAGATTCAGATTCGGGTGGCCGCCTGGAGCAGCATCATCGGTTTGGGAAGTGCAGCTTTGACTGCATACATCATCAAGTACATCGGATAAAAAATGGCATACGTTGATGTTTTTTCTGGCAACGTAATACGACCTGCGGTAGTGAACTACCGGGCCGTCTCTCTGACGGCTAACACGACTCTGGTCTGGCCTACATCTCAAGGAGTGGACGGGACTAACGCCGTCGCGGAGATCATGGACGTTACCCCTTCCGGTGCCGGCTTTTCTCTCACGATGCCAGATGCTCGAGAAGCGGCGACCGGAGAGTCGGTCCTATTCTTCAATCCTGGGGCCGACACTTTCTCGGTTTTGGAGAATGATGGGGCAGCTCTAACGACTGTAGCGGCTGGTCAGTATCGGTTCATCTACCTAACCGACAATACTACGCAGGGCGGGACGTGGCGTGTCAATGCATTCGGGGTTGGGACGAGCTCGCCTGACGCTGCTTCTCTCGTCGGCTTCGGTATCAAGGCAATCGGCGGTACGCTCAATCAGAAACAGGACATTGTCGAGACCGCTGTAGGAATTACCCTCGCCTCGAGCGACCGCGCTGGTCTGAAGGTATTCACTGGTGGTAGCGTAACTTGCACGCTCCCCCTGACTACCGACGTAGGTAGTGATTTCTTCGTCTCGCTCAAGAACTCCGGGACTGGATCTGTAACCGTCACTCCTGCTGGTATTGAGGAGATCGACGAGATAGACGGTGGGGCTTCTCTTATCATGGTCCCGGATGAGTCGTTCATCCTCCAGTCTAACGGTGGCGGGAAATGGTACACCATCGGCAGAGGTCGAAGCCTCACCTTCGCCTTCTCCCAGCTTGTCAAGAGCGTGGCCGGAGGCTTGGACGTTACCCTAACGTCTACTGAGACCTCGAACAAGATCATCCAGCTAGTCGGTCTTCTCACGGCGAACATCAACGTCATCGTTCCTAACGTCGCATCTATCTACTGGATCTTCAACAACACGACCGGCGCTTTTACGGTCACGATCAAGACAGCAGCAGGGACCGGAATCCCGATCACGCAGGGCACAAGGGCTATGCTCCTGTGCGACGCTGTGAACGTCGTTGATGCGGACGACAATCCTAGTACCACAGGTCTCTTTGCTGATGGTAATGTCGGCTCACCGTCGATGGCTTTTGCTCTCGATACGGATACTGGATTCTATCGCCCGACAACGAATACTACTGGGGCTGCAGCTGGCGGAGTGGATTCGTTCCGATTCAAGACCGCAGCCGCTGGTGTCAATTACCTTACCAGCACTCCTGGAGCTACTACGTTCGCCCCTACGCTTGCAGCTGAGGGTGCGGATGCCAATATCGTACTAGCGCTCACCCCGAAAGGTACTGGTGGATTCGCGGTTGGCGTGGGAACTGTAGCCAGTGGGACTGACTCCATAGCTATCGGTACTTCTGCGGATGCTACTGATACGGCAGGCATTGCAATCGGTTCCGGTGCCCAAGTGGTCCCAGGAGGGTTTTCTAGCGACAATGGCATTGCGATAGGTGTTTCGGCTTCGGTAACCCCATCTGCGGCAGCTACTAGTAACGACGCAATAGCAATTGGTGCCGGAGCAACCAGCGGGAGAAATAGTGCTATCTCTATAGGCGATGGCGCTACCGCTTCCGGTCTAGTCTCAACTGCAATAGGGGCAGCCACAGTCGCGGCTGGCGCTAGTTCTATCGCAATCGGAGATACCGCTACTACTGACACCTCTGGCGATAATATCGCTATTGGAACCGCTGCTTCTTCTGCTGCTTCTGCAGCTATCGCTATAGGCGAAACGTCCTCGGCATCTGGTACGCAGTCTATAGCTATCGGCTCAGATGCGAGTGCTAGCACGACTGGATCTATTGCTATCGGAGACAATACAGTCGCAAGTACAGGGACGCAGGCAATAGCGATTGGGATATCAGCTGATGCTACTGCTGCAGATGCCATAGCACTCGGAGAGAATGCTCAGGCCACCTCAGCTCAAAGTATCGCAATCGGTTCTGATGCTGTTGCGAGCACTGCCGCTGCAACGATTGCAATAGGCGATAACGCCAGCGCTACTGGTGCGGACGGCATTGCAATCGGGGAGGGCTCTGCTGCCGCCGGTCCTCAAGGTGTTGCCGTAGGTTCGGATGCGAGTGCATCCCTAACTGCTTGTATCGCCGTTGGAGACGGTGCCCAAGCATCAGCGACCAGTGCCACAGCTATCGGTTTGGCTGCGCAGGCAACTGCTAGTAGGTCAGTAGCAATCGGGGCGACTGTTGTAAACGCTTTCGCCGATACATTCTTCACGGGCAATTCCCAGAGCGCGATCTTCTCTGGGGCGATGGAACGCTCGGTCGAGATGACCGATACGACAACGTTTGCCTCTCGTTCGGCTGAAGTCATCCTTCGGAAGCGTACAACCAATGCGACGGTTACGACTCTGCTACAAGCAGATGGATCCAAACTTGTCATTCCTGCAAGTACGGTCTGGCACTTTGACTGCCAGGTAGTAGCACAGGTTGAAGGCTTATCTGAGTTTCTAGTGCATACATTCCGGGATGGTGTCATTCGCAGAGACGGTGCTGGCAACACGACTCTAACGGCACCGACAGTCAATACTGAACTTCTGGATACCGTTACTGGAGGTGTCAGCGTTGCGGTGACTGCGGATGATACTGATGAGGAGTTGGCCTTCGACGTTACCGGCTTTGCGGCTACGAACATAGACTGGGTGGCCTACGTGAGAATCCGTAGCGTTCAGGTGGGCGCGTAAATGCCAGCCGTAATGACATATGCTTCGCTCGTAGACGATATCACTCTCTACAGTGAGCGGACGAATGACGCTACTTACATCGCTCAGATTCCCAGGATTGTAATGCTGGCAGAACTGGATCTTGCTGCCTCTTGGAGGGGATTGGGGAATCAGAAATGGGTCACCGATGCCTTCACGATAGATCAACCCATAGTCGCAAAGCCCGCTTACTGGCGAGAGACTATTGCTTGGAACTTCGGGACCGGAACTGGGAACGCTACACGCAACTATCTCCTCGAGAGAAGCCTTGAGTATTGCCGTATCTATTGGCCTGATCCTACGGTGTCAAGCTCGAGCGTGGTGCCTTTGTACTACGCTAACTATGACTGGGATAACTTTTTCGTGGCTCCGACTCCTGCGGTTGCCTATCCGTTTGAATTGGGATACTACGAGAGAATCACGCCTTTGGATGACGCAAACCAGACCAACTGGCTGACCGAGCATGCCCCTCAGTTGTTGCTGTCTGCCTGCATGTTGCAAGCCCAATTCTTCTTGAAGTGGATGGGAGAAAGACTGCAGGCTTGGCAGGGAATGTATGCGACTCAGGCTCAGAACTTAGGATTGGAAGCGCGTAACCAGACCATCGATAGAAGCACGGCGGTAGACAAGTAATGGCTGAGCAGTATCAAAACGAAGCCACCGTCCAGTCCCTGGACATGTCTCCAGGGATCAAGCGGGATGGTACGCCATTTGATGGGCGCTTCGCCCAGGACGGGATTTGGTGTCGCTGGAGAAACGGACGCCCGAAGAAGATGGGCGGGTATCGTGAGATCGAGAATGGACTTGACGGGCCGGTGAGGGCTGTTCTTGCTTACGGTCTTAACCAGATCGTCAGGACTTTCCTGTTCTCCTCAGAAGGCGTCCAGGGAATCGATTTGGACTACAACTGCATTGGTAGCGTTCCGGTTGATGGAGGGCCTACTGGGTTTGTGCCTGATGATCTATTGACTTGGCAAGTCGATACCCTCTTTGATGCAACCGGGGGCGGAGATACTCTTATCATTGCCCATGCAAGCAAGTACCTTTCGGACATTGCCGACCAGACTGATTACCCCTTCTACTACGGAAGCATAGCTGACTTCAATACACTAGGCATTCCGAATGCAAGTGTTGAGCAGGTGAGCGGTGGGATCGTAGTTCTCCATCCCTATCTCTTCATCTATGGGAACAACGGACTGATCCAGAATAGTGCGGCTAATGACGTTACGGACTTCGTTGGAGGAGACTCGAACTCGGTCAACGTTAGCGGAACCAAGATCGTCAGAGGTTATCCGATCCGTGGTGGAGGAAACGCGCCAGCAGGTCTTTTCTGGTCGTTGCAGGAATTGATAAGGGTGAACTTCGTAGGCGGTACGAGAAAGTTCACCTACGACATGATCTCGTCCAAGTCATCAATCCTTTCTCCTAATGGCATCGTAGAGTACGACGGTGTCTTTTACTGGGCGGGGATTGATCGGTTCCTGATGTACAACGGTAGCGTCCAAGAGATCCCGAATCAGATGAATGCGGACTTCTTCTTTGACAACTTGAACATTGCTCAGCGCTGCAAGATATGGTCCACCTCTGTTACGAGATGGGGGGAGATTTGGTGGTTCTTCTGCAAGGGATCTGCTACGGAGCCCAACTGGGCTGTAGTCCTCAACGTGAGGGAAAAGACTTGGTACGATACGCCCATCACTAGAAGTGCTGGGTATTTCAGTCAAGTTCTCAGGTTCCCTCTGTGGGCTGATTCTGAGACTAACACTGACGTTACTCCTGCTGCTTATAGATTTTGGCAGCATGAATTCGGGACGGACAAGGTCACGGCAGAAGATCAATTAGCTATTGATAGCTACTTCGATACCTGTGATCTAGGTTTCGTGAACGGAGATCCGATCCAGGGGAATGCCTCTCCTGGGATGAACTACTGGACTAGGATTGTTCGCATAGAGCCAGACTTCAGACAGACTGGAGAGATGACGGTTGAACTCTTCACGAAGAAATTCGCGAATAGCGAGTCACAGTCTCAGCAGACTCTGTCTTTCACGTCGGATACCGAGACGATAGAGCCGAGAGTCCAGGGAAGGCTCAACAAGTTACGGTTTCGCAGCAACGTTGCTAGCGGGGATTACCACATGGGGAAGACATTGCTCATCCCTGAGGTTGGGGACCCGCGGGCTACCTAAGGACACACTATGCCCATAAGACGACCAGCCGTATCAGGCTGGGGTGGTTCTGCTCTACCAGAGACGTATACAGGTACAGGACGAGGTGCCGGTACTGGTGCTGTCTCAGCATCGATACCTGCAGGCAGCTTTTCTAGGACAGCTACTAGACTAGGTGGCTTGCCGGCTTCCCCGGCTCAAACTCTTGCCGCTAAGCTGCCGCAGGAGTATCGGGACCTTGCCTCTTTGCCTGGCGCTAAGCTGATCTATGATCCGTCCGGAAGTGCTGTCACTGGGGTGTCGTACACTGGAGCAGGCGGAAAGACTCAGTATGCAGTTCTGCCGCTCACATCGACCGGATTTACAGCGCCTGGAGGTAACGTTCAATACACTGGAGTGCAGGGGCTAGATCCTACAGGTACCGTACAGGCTGGGTACTCAACTGCAGACATAGGATCAGGTCGCGGACTTACCGGACAGACCGTTACGCCTACTTCTGTTAGTGTCTATGAAGTTAACCCATTTGCTTCTCCTACGACTTACGCCACTACGCAGAAAGAAAAGGGCGGCAGTGGGTTTTTCGAGCCATTCGTTGAATCAGCAAAGGGCTTTGGTTCTACTCTTGTAGAGGCGGCACCATATTTAGCGATACCTACTCTCGGTGCCTTAGCGATGGGGGCATTCCCAGCTATATATGGTGGGATTGGAGGAGCTGGGGCAGCCGGGACAGGTAGCTGGTCAGCAGGTCTTGGAGGCGCAGGAGAATTCGCTGGGCTTGAAGGCGCAGGACTGACTGGCGCTGAGTTAGCTAGTACTGGTGGCCTGACTGCTTTAGAGGCTTCTCCTTGGGCCGCAATGACACCTGAGGCTATGGCAACCTTGGCACCAAGTACGGCTACTGGCTGGGCTGCCATGACTCCAGAAGCGCTCGGTGCCCTTGCTCCAAGTGCTACCTCCGGATTCGGCGGTGCTCTTGAAGCCCTCCAGGCTGGAGATATCGGAGGGGCTCTCAGCGGTGCAGGTGGGGCCTTATGGGAGACCGTCAAGAAGAATCCCATGATGGCCGCCGGTATCGCGGGAAGCATTGCAGACCTGCTGAGTGGGCCCGCTACCTACGATTTCACCGGGGGGGCCGGTGGAGTAGCTCCTGCCGGCAAGCAGCTTCCTGTCCTGCCGCCTCTCAGTCGTACTCTGATTGCCCCAACTGGTGACATTACCCAGTACGGCAAGAGCGCTTATCCTGAGCAACACAGGTTCTTCCGACGCGGAGGAAGTACCGGGGAAGCTCCGGGGAAGTTCACTGGGGCCCTAGATTCTCTCCTGCCATCTCGTTACATGCAGGGACCTGGCGGCGGGCAGGATGATCTGATCGACGCCAAAGTAGCGAATGGGGAATACGTGATCGATGCCTCTACCGTAAGTGACCTTGGAGATGGGTCGAATGAGGAAGGCGCGAGTCGGTTAGATATGATGATTCGCAAGATACGAGAACACAAGCGTGGCGGTAGAATCAAACTACCTCCGCGCGCTCGTTCTCCGCTAGACTACCTTAAGACTGGACGATGACATGGCTAGCATCTTTGATTTTCTGACTCAAGGCAGCGCTCCAGCAACCGGTGTTACTGGTACGACTAGCACAACGTCTCTGCCGCCTTGGTACGAGGACTATCAGCGCAATCTTCTAGCGGCTGGAGTCTCAACGGCTGCTGAGCCTTACCAGACCTATCCATTCCAGCGGCTGGCGGATATGACCGCCGCCCAGCGGGAGGCTATCGAGGGCGCGAAGGGTTATGGCCAGACGATGGCTCCCCTTGCCCAGCTCGGAGAACAGGCCACGGCCAGGGGCGCGATGGGATTCGATCCTGCGGAACTTGAGCGCGTCATGAGTCCCTATACGGCCGATGTTACGGACGTGATCGGACGGCGGGGGATGCAGCGCTGGGAGGAAGAGATCCTCCCTGGACTGATGGATACCTTTACTGGAGGCGGTCAGTTCGGCTCGCAGAGAAGCATGGACTTCGCTGGGAGGGCTTCTCGAGATATCCAGCGGGAGATCGCAGACGAGCAAGCTTTGGCGATGGAGCGCGGATACGGGACCGCCTTACAGGGCTATGGAGCCGCAAGGGCTGCTGACTTGGCAGCAGGACAGCAGGCCGCCGGCCTGTCTCGCGGAGCTCTAGACGTGCTTGGTGCTGCGGGAGGAGCGGAACAGGCAGACATACAGCGCTCGCTAGACCTAGCCCGGCAAGACTTCCTCGAGCAGAGGGATTACCCGAAGCAGCAGATTGACTGGCTGAAGGCTCTGGGTTCTGGGATTTCCGTTCCCACTAGCACGGCAGGTACTACTGCCGCGCCTTATGGCGCAGCCGGAACTTCTCCTTTGCAGATCCTAGCAGGTATCTACGGAATGACGCAAATGCCAACACAGGAAGAACAACAGCAACAACAGCTTGACATGTTGAGAGCCATCTACGGGACAGCGTAATGAATGGTGACCTAGATCTTTCCAGCGAAGAACTTGAGTTGCTGGAGGTACTCATTCCGCCTGACTGGGAGCCAAGTCAAGGCGACTTGATGGATGCTCCCGGCCCGCTGTCGGATGGCAATCTACTTGACTCTCCTGGAGTCCCACAACCTGCTCCTGGGGATCTCATGTCTAGAGCCCCGCTATCAGCAGAGGAATTCCAGCCTTCCGTGAAGGGCGGGATTGACCTGCTCTCTAGATACGAGCGGGAAGCGCCTTCCATTCAGAATCCTGCGATTCAGCGATTCCAAGACATTGCCTTCCGCTGGCTTCCGACTGACGATAAGGCATTGCAGGGAGCAAGGGCGAGGGCTCAGGCCTCCGCCGATCAGCTAGCAAGGCTCCGACTAGCAGCAGAAACTCAGGCGCAGCAGTACCCGTGGGAGACATTCGTAGCGGAGATGCTAGCTCCTCGGGAGACTCCTGGATTCACTTCTGCTCTCAGCGCAACTATGAAGGCAGTGGGCGAGGAGAAGCGCAAACGTGCTGGACTTGCTCGTGAGCTAGGCTTGAAAGAGGCTGAGGCTGGAGCGACAAGAGCTACGCAGGAAGAGCGCGCGGAGATGGAGCGTATCCGTGCTGGAGCTGATCTTGTGCAGTCTGCTGCCAATATGCAGCGCGCTGCTAGAACATATCAGCAACAGGGCGAGGGTGCTTTAACTAAGCTTGCCAGAGAATTGAATGTTGATCCTAGCACTCCTGAGGGACAACTTCAGATGCGGCGTATGTGGATGATAAAGGAGGCGAAGGGCGATCCTGATGTGCTGCGGGCCTTGGCTACTGACCAAGAACTAGACCCATTTTCTCCTGAGGCATCGAAAGCTATCCTTGCGCAGAGACTGCTACGTGAGCAGAAAGCGGAGCAAGAAGCTAAGCGCAAACTTACTCGCGAGGAACGCAAGGACGTTCTAGCCGAGCAAGCCGCGGCGAGATCAGCCAAGGCTGCAGATGTTGCTCTAGAGACTGCTCGTCTCAACATGGACAAGGTTCGCCAGCAGATGGAGCAAGCCGCCAAAGGCGGTGTCAGTGGCGGCAAGATGCCTGCTGAGATCCAGCGTCAGCAGTTAGCTATCCGAGGATTAAAGACAGGTCTAGATGCATATGAGCAGGCCCTTGAAGGCATAGATCCTCGCAGCTTAGATCAACTATCACCTTCTGCTCAGGCAAAGATTCAGAGCATTCTTGCTGACCTAACCATTACATGGAAGGAAGTGGCTGCTCTTGGCGCTCTTACTGGTCCGGATGTTGGTCTCATTAACCGTGCTCTCACAGATCCATTCTCTGTTAAGGGTGCTTGGTACGGGAAGGGTGGACTCAAAGAGCAACTCAAGCAGGCTCGAGAGTCCATGGGACGAAAAATATCTGCCTTTGAAGAGCAATACGGGACTGTGATAGAAGATAAGAAACCGACAACTCCATCCGCTTGGAACGCTACAGTTGGAGTTCAGGTTAAGATCCGCAAGGATGGGCGCACATTAATGGTGACGCCTGAAAAGGCTGAAGCTCTGAAGAAGAGCTATGGATGGGAGGTCATCCAATGACAGTTTGTTGGGAGTAAATTTTTGTGGATCCTATGAGTTTGCTCGAGCCTGGGAATATAGATCTTTCCAAGAGGGCAAGAGTTCGTAATCCTGACGGTAGTATAAGCACACTTCGCTCTATGTCGTTTGAAGATAATGGCATAGAAGTGTTAGTTCCGACTATTGGTCCAGATGGTAGACAACTCACCCAAGATCAAGCAATTAATCTGTACTACAAAACAGGAAAACACTTAGGCAAGTTTCGCAGCGCTCAAGACGCTACTGAGTTTTCCAAAATGTTGAGTAATCGTATGACCGATGTTGCGCGTGGAGAAATAATTCAGACTAAGGCGGCTGGCGGGGCTGTTCGTGACGTCTCCATGACTGAAGCCGAGCTACTAGAAGGAGCTATTCCTGTAGAAGAGGAGGCGCTATTGGCTGGCGCGCAGCCAGTAGAATTGCCTTCCGAGGAACAGCCTGAGCCTTCTGTCCTAGAGCGCCTTGGGAAAGGTGCAGTAGGCTCTGCAGAGATGCTAGGCTCGCTGGCTAGCGGGGCTATTGCTGCGCCTGTGGCAGGCCTTTTGGGACTATCATCAAGCGTATTTGGAGGAGCTGACCGAGCTGCGAACCTTGTGCGCTCATATCAAGAAGGTCTGACATATGAGCCTCGCACCGAAGCCGGACAGGCACAGCTAGGTCTAGTGGCCTCTCCGTTTACTTGGCTAGGAGAGAGGTCACGCCAGGCCGGGGAAGTCGTGCAGGAGGTTACAGGTAGTCCGGGCTTAGCTACTGAAACCGAGGTAGCTTTGCAGATGCTGCCAGCGGCGGTCGGGAAGGGTGTTAGGCCTGCGGTAGCGCAAGCAAAGCAACAAGCCGCTCGTGTTGCTGCCGCTCGAGCCCAGCAGCTCGAGGGCTTGCGTGCAGCGAAGGAAGCCGGGTATGCGGTTAGTCCTAATGAGGCTCAGGCTGGAGCGATAGGGCGAACTGTTGAAAGCTTGGCAGGCGAGCCAAAAGCTACGAAGCTTCTCTCTCGCCGTAATCAAGAACTCACTAATCGCCTAGCTGCAAAGGATGTAGGCCTGCCTGAAGATATGCCTATCAGCCGAGAGGCCTTGCAAAAGGTGCGTTCTGAAGCAGGCCAAGATTACGAAACAGTCAAGGGTATTGGTCGCATCAAGAGCGACCCACAGTACAAGGCTGATCTAGCGAAGATCAATCAGAGCTATGAGACTTCCGCCGCAGATTTCGCGCACCGCGGAGAGAGTCCTATTCGAAAGACAATGGAAGGGCTCAAGATAGATGAATTCAACGCGACTAGCGCCGTAGAGGAAGTAAAGCTGCTTCGGTCTGATGCTGACAAAGCCTTTCGCCAAGGCGACCAGAGTCTAGGGAGAGCACTTCGTAGTGCTGCTCAGGCCATTGACGACCAGTTGGCCAGGACGGTAGTGGATCGCGCGACGGTAGGGCAGATAGCTCCAGATGCAGCAGAGCGCTATCTAAATGCTAGGAAGCGCATCGCCAAAAGTCACATGGCAGAAGATGCGCTAAATGAGGCGACCGGGAACATCGATGCTAGTCTGTATGCCAAGGCATTTGAGAGCGGAAAGCCGCTATCCGGGCCAAGCGCCATCATAGGAAGAGTGGCCGCTCAGTTTCCAAAGTCCACTAGGCTTGCCGAGAAGCTTGGCGCTACAGGAGGAACGATCTTCGATATCGGTCTAGGGCTGGGGGCTGGTGGCATCGGGCTCGGCGCTGGGGCTGTGCCTGGAGCGGGGGCTGCAGCAGCCGGCATGCTTGCTAGGCCAGCCGGTAGG
>Ga0209342_10001261_pt1 | contig 28567 bp, 25 predicted proteins | sample RifCSP16_2_FD_184023 | JGI IMG/M metagenome (GOLD analysis project Ga0209342, IMG submission 184023) | Soil microbial communities from Rifle, Colorado - Rifle CSP2_sed 16_2 (SPAdes) (version 2) | ecosystem: Environmental > Terrestrial > Deep subsurface > Rock core/Sediment | place: Rifle...
CACCTCGTCGCGGAGCGCGAGCGCGAGCACGCCATCGTGAACGTGCTGCGGCGGCTCGACCCGGTGAGCGCGCTCGTGTTCCGGGCGCAGCGCGAGACCGTCCATCACACGGCCGCCAGCCTCGCCGAGCGAGGGTTCGAGGCGGTCGCCATCTCGGGCGAGCTGACCCAGCCGGAGCGGACGAAGGCGCTCAAGGCCCTACGCGACGGGCGTGCACGCGTCCTCGTCGCGACCGACGTCGCGGCGCGCGGGCTCGACCTGCCCAGCGTCGAGCTCGTCCTCCACGTCGACCTGCCACGCGACGCACAGGCGCTGCAGCACCGCAGCGGGCGCACCGGCCGCGCCGGGCGGAAGGGGCTGGCGATCGTGCTCGCGGCGCCGCAGGAGCGTCTCCGGCTCGAGCGCATGCTGCGCGAGGCCGGGATCTCCGCCGAATGGGCGCCCGTGCCAGCCGCCGACGAGATCCGCGCGCGCGACGAGGAGCGGCTCGCGGCCGACGTCGCCGCGCTCGCGGGCGAGGCGACGGAGGAGGAGCTCGCGGTGGCGCGCCGGCTCCTGGACGAGCGCGCGCCGTTGCTCGTGGCCGCGGCGCTGGTGCGGCGCGAGCGCGCCCGCCTCCCCGCACCGGAGGAGCTGCCCGAGACCGCTCGCGCGGCACGAGAGGGGCCCGTCGCGCAGCGAGGTGAGCGGCGCGCGCGCCCTGCGGCAGGAGAGGACAGCGTGTGGTTCCGGATCGGCATCGGCCGCGAGAAGAACGCGGACCCGCGCTGGATCTTGCCGCTGGTGTGCCGGCGCGGCGGCGTCACGCGTGAAGCGATCGGGAAGATCGTGCTGATGTCGCGGGAGACGCGGTTCCAGGTCGCGCGCGAGGCGGCAGAGCGGTTCGCGCGGGCGGCGAAGACCCCGGATCCCAGGATGCCCGCGGTGAAGGTGGAGCGCGTGGCGGGTCCGCCGCGGGACGCGGAGCGTGAAGGGCCGCGGAGACGGTGACCCGGCCGGCCGCGCGTGAGGAGATCCGGATCGGGATCTCCTCGTGCCTCCTGGGCGAGAGGGTGCGCTACGACGGCGGGCACAAGCTCGACGCGATCGCGGCCGACCTCGCGCGCTTCGCCCGCCTGGTGCCCGTGTGCCCCGAGGTGGAGCTGGGGCTCGGGACTCCGCGCGAGCCCATCCGGCTCGAGCGCCGGGGCAGGGGAGTGCGCCTCGTCGCGGTCGCGAGCCGGCTCGACCACACCCAGGCCATGCGCCGCTTCGCCGAGGCGCGGGTGCGGGAGCTCGAGCGCCTCGACCTCTCCGGCTACGTCCTGAAGAAGGACTCACCCTCGTGCGGGCTCGAGCGCGTGTGGGTCTGGGACGGCCGGCGCCGGGCCCGCGCCGGGCGCGGCCTCTTCGCGGCAACGCTCGTCGAGCGCATGCCGCTCCTGCCCGTCGAGGAGGAGGAACGCCTCCACGACCCGAGCCTGTTCGAGAGCTTCGTCGAGCGGGTGCTCGCCTATCGCCGGCTCCCGCGGCTGCAGCGCGAGCCACCCACCGGCGACTAGATCGGCGCTCGCAGCAAGCACGACGCCTGGGTCCGAGCACCAGCCTTGCCGGCGCCAGGCAGCCCGCCCGGGGCCGCGTCCCGGTGCGGTCGTCTCCATTGCGGCGCGGCGCGTCGCACCGCAGCTTGAAGGAGACGCGATGCCGCTCGCCAGCCCGCCCGGCAGGCGCGCGTTCGATCAGTGACCCGCCGGGAGCGGGAGGGTCCAGACCCATGCTCGTCCCCGAAGCCACCTACCCGCTATCCAGCCAGGGAGCATCCCGCACGGATCTCCGCGCCGAGTTCCTGGCCGACTTGCTCGAAGGCCTGGCGCGATCGCCGAAGGAGATCCCCTGCAAGTGGCTTTACGACGCGTACGGCTCCCACCTGTTCGAGAGGATCTGCGAGCTGCCCGAGTACTACCCGACCCGCACCGAGATCGGGATCATGGAACGCGAAGCGCCGGCCATGGCCGCGCTGCTCGGCCCTGGGTGCGCGCTCGCGGAGTATGGTCCAGGCTCGGGGCAGAAGGCACTCCTCCTCTTGCAGCACCTCGAGAGTCCAGCCGCCTACGTCCCGGTGGACCTCTCCGCGACCGCGCTCGCCGAGGCCAGCGCCCGGGTGGCGCGGGCGTTCCCGGCGTTACGCGTCGTGCCGGTGTACGCCGACTTCACGGCCCCGTTCGAGCTGCCGCTGGCCATGTCGGCGGGGCGGCGGCGGGTGGTCTACTTCCCCGGCTCCACCGTCGGCAACCTTCACAAGCCGGAGATGCTCGCCTTCCTGCGCGGCGTCGCGCGCCAGTGCGGGCCCGGGGGAGGGTTCCTGGTGGGCGTCGATCTCCCGAAGGAGCGGAGCGTCCTCGAGCGCGCCTACGACGACCCGCGGGGCGTCACCGCGGCCTTCGACCTGAACCTGCTCGCGCGGGCGAACCGCGAGCTGGGCGCGGACTTCCGCGTCGATCGATTCCGGCACCGCGCGGTCTACGACTCGCGCGCGGGCCGGGTCGAGATGCACCTCGTCTCCACCGCGCCGCAGGTCGTGACCATCGCGGGGCGGGTCGTCGTCTTCCGCGAGGGCGAGACCATCTGGACCGAGTCGTCCTACAAGTACGACGTGGAGGAGTTCACGGCGCTGGCGACGCTGGCCGGCTGGCGGTGCGAGGAGACCTGGACCGACGACAGGGCCTGGTTCGGCGTCCACTACCTCAGCCTGTCCTGAGGTGCGCTCCTGGGCCACGGGCTTCCGGCCACGGTCCGCGGCCGTAGCCCGTGGCCCAGCCCCGCTCGATTCCGTTGCCCTCCGGGGCGCGGGGCGGCATCCTCTCCCCATTCACCGGAGGATCCGCCTTGGCGCACCCCACCGACGACCGCGACTTCCGCCTGCCGCCCTCCCCGAGGCCCGTTCGCTACCAGGCCGCCCTCTCTCTGGACATGGAGCGGCGGACGTTCACGGGCAGGGAATCGATCGACCTCGACCTGGCCGGTCCGTCCGACGAGATCGTCCTGCACGCCGCCGACCTCGAGGTGACGCGCGCCGCGCTCCACACCGGCCGGGGAGAGCTGGCCGCGCGGGAGGTGGTCAGGGCCGCCCCCAGCGAGACGGTCCGCATCGCCTTCGATGAGCCGATCCCCTCCGGCCGCGCCATCCTGACGCTGGAGTGGACCGGCCGGATGAGCGCGGGCCTGCGAGGGCTCTACCGGGCGGGCGACGTGGCGGTGACGCAGTTCGAGGCCGCGGACGCGCGGCGGGTCTTCCCCTGCTTCGACGAGCCCGGGTTCAAGGCGGCCTGGACCCTCACCGTCGACGCGCCGGCCGGCCTCGCGCTCCTCTCGAACGCGGCGACCGCCTCCGCGGCGCAGTCCGACGGCCGGCAGCGCGTCACGTTCCGCGAGACCCCGCCGCTGCCGACCTACCTCGTCGCGCTCGCCTGCGGCCGGCTGGTGGCGAGCGACGTCATCTCGGTGCGAGGCGTCCCCGTCCGCACCTGGTCGATCCCCGAGAAGACCCACCTCTGTGCCTTCGGACAGGAGGTGGCGGTGGAGGTGCTCCCTCGCCTCGAGGACTACTTCGGCCTGCCGTACGCGTTCGGGAAGCTCGACCAGGTGGGCATCCCCGAGTTCGAGGCGGGCGCGATGGAGAACGCGGGCCTCGTCACGTTCCGCGAGACGGCGCTCCTCCTCGACCCCGGCCTGGCCTCGCTCCCGGTGAAGAAGCGCGTCGCGGAGGTGGTGACGCACGAGCTCGCGCACATGTGGTTCGGGAACTGGGTGACGATGCGGTGGTGGGACGACCTGTGGCTGAACGAGGCCTTCGCCACCTGGATGTCGTTCAAGATCGTGGACGGCTGGAAGCCCGACTGGCGCGTCTGGCTCGACTTCGACGCGGGGAAGGCGGCCGCGCTCCACCTCGATGCCCTGCGCTCCACGCACCCCATCCGCGCCGAGGTGAAGAACCCGGACGACATGACGGAGAGCTTCGACCTCATCACCTACGAGAAGGGAGGGGCCGTCCTCCGCATGATCGAGGGGTACCTGGGCGAGGAGCCGTTCCGGGAGGGGATCCGCCGCTACATGAGCCGTCACGGCCGCGGGAACGCGGTGGCCGACGACCTGTGGAGCGCGCTGGGGGAGGCGTCGCGGCAGCCCGTGGTCGAGGTGGCCAACGCGTGGATCGACCAGCCGGGGCATCCCATCGTCGACGTACGCCGCGACGGCCGGCGCGTACGCCTGGCGCAGAAGCGGTTCCTCTCCGAGCCGCAGCCCCCGCCCGGTGGGGAGGCGACGCGCGCCGCGCCGGGGCACCCATCGGCGTGCTTCGATCGAGCGCGCGCCGATGGGTCGAGGCCGGGCGAGATCTGGCCCGTCCCGCTCGTCCTGCGCTGGGAGGACGACGCCGGGATAAGGGAACAGCGCCACCTCCTGCGCGCGGCGGAGGGCGAGGTGGACCTCGCCGCGAGCGGTGGGATCTCCTGGCTCTGCGCCAACGCCGGGTCGACCGGCTTCTTCCGTGTCGCCTACGACGGCGCCGGGCTCGCGTCCCTGGCGCTGCACCTCGGCCGGCTCGCGCCGTCGGAGCGGATCGGCCTGATCTCCGACGAGTGGGCGCTGGTGCGCGCGGCGATGCGAGAGGTGGGCGCCTTCCTCGACCTCGTCGCGGCATTCGGCGCCGAGCAGGATCACGCCGTCCTGGATGAGCTCGTGGCGCGCCTGGGCGGGATCGAGGCGCGCCTGCTCGACCCCGGGATCCGTTCCCGCTTCCAGGCGTTCGTGGCGCGCCTGCTCGGGCCGGTGCTCCGCGAGATGGGCTGGGAGGCCGCGGAGGGCGAGGCCGACTCCTCCCGGCTCCGCCGCGCGGCGGCGCTGCGCGCGGTCGGGCTCGTGGCGCGCGAGCCAAGCGCGGTGGCCGAAGGGCGCGAGAGGCTGGGCCGGTTCCTGAGAGGGGAGCGGAGCGCGCTCGAGCCGAACCTGCACGAGGTGGCGGTGACGATGGCCGCCCGCTCCGGAGACGGGCAGCTCTTCGACGAGCTCAGGGCGCGGTTCAAGGTGGAGCCCGACCCGGCGTTCCAGCGGCGCTACCTCGTGGGCCTGGCGTTCTTCGAGGACCCGGCGCAGGCGGCGCGCGCGCGAGAGATGGCCCTCTCCGGCGAGGTGCCGCTCCAGGACACCGCCTTCTTCATGGGGGCGCTCCTCTCCAACCGCACCGCGCGGGACGACTTCTGGCGCACGCTGCGCGAGCGCTGGGCGGAGGTCCAGGAGCGGGTGGGCGGGGCGCCGATGCTGCTCCGGCGAGTGGTCGAGGCGGTGGGGCACCTACCGGAGCGCCGACACCTGGAGGAGGCGCGGAAGTTCTTCGCCGAGCACCCGCTGCCGGCGGCGAAGCAGGCCATCGCGCAGACGCTGGAGCGGATGCGGCAGGACCTCGAGCTCTGGGCGCGAGCCGAGCGCGGCGTGGGGGCGTGGCTGCCGGGGAGCTGACGGTCGAAGCCCTCGTTATGCGGAAGTAGAGGTGCTCAAAAAGCGGAAGATTACTTCCGCTCGATTCGGGCACCTGCTCGAGACGTTCGCGGTCAACGAGGCCCTGAAGCAGCTCAGCTGGCTCGAGGACGCTCCCTCGGCGGTGGGACACTGGCGGACCCACGACGGAGACGAGGTCGACCTCGTGGTGGAGCGGGCGGATGGCACGACGGTCGGCCTCGAGGTCAAGGCGGGGAGCCGGGTGGTTCCCGATGATGCCCGAGGCCTTCGCAAGCTGCGCGATGCGCTGGGCAAGGCCTTCCTGGCCGGAGTCGTCCTCTATGCCGGGTCACCTGCCTATTCAACGGAAGACCGCATCTTCGTCGTCCCCGTCGATCGCTTGTGGACGCGAGTGTGATCGTCGCGCGCCTCACGCGCTGCGGGGTGGCGCCCCCGCCGCGTCGATCGCGCCTCGGACCGCCCGCGCGAGCTCGAGCTGCGTGAAGGGCTTCCAGAGCAGCCTGCCGCCCGTTCCGGCCGGGCTCGAGCCGAGCGCGTCGCGTGGGTTGCCGGAGATTAGGAGCGACGCCAGCCCCGGCCGCGCTCTCTCCGGACACCGCGACGGGCTCGACCGCCTGCCGCGCGCCTTCGGTCAACGTGCTTTCGAGCGTCGGCGGCACCCGAGCCTGCCCCACGCCGGGCGAGGCGCCGTGCGGGTCACCTGCTTACGTTCGGAGGGTGCAGGACGCGCCTCACCGGCGTGAGCGTGTCGCGGAGCGAGCCCCCGGGGGGGCCGCCTCGGTCGGCCCGACGGCGCCGCCGGTCTTCTACCGTTCCTTCCGTGAGTTCCTGGGCCAGCTCCCCAGGATCTCGCAGCGCTTCTGGATCCTGGTGGTCGCGACGGGCGTCATCTCGGGCCTCGGCTCGGTGGCGCTCCTCGGGCTCCTCGCGCTGGTGAAGAGGGTCGCGTGGGGGGGCGGCGATAGCGTCCTCGCCGCCTTCCAGGCGGCCTCGCCCACCCGCCGGATCGTCGTGCCCGTCCTCGCTGGACTGCTGGTCACGGCCGCCTCGATGCTCGTGAAGCGGCGCCTGGGCGGACATGGCACCTCCGGCATCATCGAGGCGATATGGGTACAGCAGGGCCGGTTGCGCCTCGGCCAGGCTCTCCTGCGCGCGGTCGTCTCGATCGTCGCGGTGGGAGCGGGGGCGTCGCTGGGGCGCGAGGGCGCGCTCGTCCAGACGGGGGCCGCCGCCGGCTCATGGCTCGCCGATCGCCTCGGGGTGACGCGGCGGCAGGCGCGGCTGCTCGTCGCCTGCGGGGCGGCGTCCGGCATCTCCGCGGCGTACAACGTGCCCATCGGCGGAGCGCTCTTCGGGCTCGAGGTCCTCCTCGGGAGCTTCGCCCTCGAGCTCTTCGGCCCGGTGGTGGTGAGCTGCGTGACGGCCACCTTCATCGCCCGCATCGTCACCGGGGCCGGCCCGGCCTACGCCATCCCCGACTATCAGCTCATCCACCCGGCGCAGCTGCTGGCAGGGGTCGCGCTCGCGCCCGTGCTCGGGATCGCCTCCGCGATCTTCGTCCAGGTCCTGGGGTGGGTGGAGGTGCAGATCTACAAGGTTCCGAAGGCGTTCGCGCGCTTCCTCCCGCCCGCCGGGATGGCGGTCCTGGGCGTCGCGGCGCTGCGCTTCCCCGAGCTCCTCGGGAACGGCTACGACACCGTGGACGCCGTGCTACGAGGCAACGTGCCGCTCCACCTGCTCCTCCTCTTGCCCTTCCTGAAGCTCACCGCCAGCGCGCTGTGCGCGGGCGTGGGGATCCCGGGCGGCCTCTTCACGCCCTCCCTCTTCTACGGCGCGACGCTGGGCGGTGCTCTGGGCGAGCTCGTGCAGTGGGCCTTCCCTTCGCTGGGGGCGCCGAGCGGGTCGTTCGCGCTCGTCGGGATGGCCGCCGTGCTGGCCGGCACGACCCACGCCGCGGTCTCTTCCGTCCTCATCATCTTCGAGCTGACCGGCGACTACGGCGTCATCCTCCCGCTCATGGTGTCAGCTGCCATCGCGGCGGCGGTGAGTCGTTCCTTCGAGCCCGATTCCCTCTACACGGCGCCCCTCCGGAGGCGCGGCGTGAAGCTGCCCGAGCTGCCCCGTCCCGAGTGGCTGCGGGTGACGACGGTCGTGGCGCTGCTCGACAAGGAGGTGGAGAGCGTGCCTCCCGAGGCGCCCTTCGGGACGCTGCTCCCGAGGCTCCTGGCCCTCCCCCCGGGTCACGACCTGTACGTCGTCGGGCGAGAGGGCGCGCTGCTCGGCATCGTCGCGCTCGACGCGCTGAAGGGGACCATCCGCGACGAGGCGCTCCTCTCCATGATCGTCGCCGCGGACGTGATGGACGAGGCCGTGCCGCCCATCACCATCGGCATGACGCTGGCGGAGGTGGCGGGGCGGTTCGCGGAGCAGGAGCTGGAGCGGTTGCCGGTCGTGGACGAGCGCGGGCGGCTGGTCGGGACCGTCTCGAAGCGGGACGTGCTGAAGCACGGGAGGTTCTAGGAGCGTCACCGCCCCCCTGCGATCTCCTCCAGCACCGCGCGCGCGGCCGCCACGTCCGCGAGGCGGAGCGGCGCGCGGCTGGGGGCTGGCCCTACGTGCATCGCGATGGCATCGAGCGGGAGAGCCGCGAAGAGGTCCTCGTCGGTGCGATCGTCCCCCAAGGCCACGAGGAGCGTGCCGGGCGGGTTGCGGGCGATGACCTCTCTCACTGCGCGGCCCTTGTTGGTTCCCCGGGGCCTGACCTCGAGCACCTTCTCGCCGGGCAGGACCTCGAGCGGGGCGCCGGCGAGCAAGGTCGAGAGGAGCGCTGCCAGCTCCCTGGCCTGCGCCTCCCCCCACTCGGGATCGGCGGCGCGGAAGTGCCAGGCGAATCCAGCGGTCTTCTCCTCGACGAGCGATCCGGGTGTCCGCTCCGTGAAGTCCTGCAGCCTGGCGAGCACCGGCGCTCGCCAGGTGTCCGGCGGGATCTCCGCCGCCCTCCACTCGCCACTGGGGTGGCGGGACCAGAGGGCGTGCTCCGCGTAGAGGCCCGCCGGGAGCCGCCCGAACCAGCTCTCCAGCGTGGCGCGCCTGCGGCCGGACACCAGATTGACCTCGGTCCGGGGGCGCGCGCAGAGGCGGCGCAAGAGGTCGAGCAGCCCCGGATCCGGCACTGCCAGATCGGGGGTGGGGGCGAAGCCGACCAGCGTTCCGTCGTAGTCGAGGAGCAGGGCGAGCCCCGGCGCCCGGCGGACGCGGTCGAGTGCTTCGCGCACGGCCGGGGCCGGCGAGGTCACGGGGTCGGTGGTCACGGAGGGGGGATTCGATCCGAGCCGTCAGCGCCCGCGCTGCGCGCCGCGGCGCTGCGACTGCTGTGCCTGCTGCGTCTGCTGCGACACGAAGGGGTTCTTCGGCTTCCCGCCATGAGCGTCCGGATGGGCCTGGGGGCTATCGGCCTGCTCCGACCCGGCGGGCTGCTCGGCCGGGGCCTTTCGGTGCACCGGCTTGCCTTCCTTCTTCCGCTTCTTGCTCACGGGCATGTGCCAACCTCCGCGACTTCCATGCGACCTGCGCGGGCCTTTGTCAACGAATCATCGCCTGCCGGCGCGGTGTGGTGGCCGGAGCGTCCCCGCGGGAGTATGGAGGTGACCACTGGAGGTGACGAGCCATGCGCATCGGGGTTCCCCGGGAGACCGCAGCGCGCGAGCGCCGCGTCGCGCTCGTCCCCGAGGCGGCCGCGCGCCTGGGCAAGGCGGGACACGAAGTGGGGATCGAGCGCGGCGCCGGTGCGGAGGCCGGCTTCCCCGACGCGCAGTACCAGGCGGCGGGCGCGAGGCTCTTCGAGGACGCGGCCTCGCTCTATGGCCGCTCCGAGCTGGTGCTGAAGGTGCAGCGGCCCGGCCTGGACGAGGTGGGCCTCCTGGCCGCCGGCACGACCCTCGTCTGCCTCATGGCCCCCGCTTCCGGCGCCGAGATCCTGGCGGCGCTCGCCGCCCGAGGAGTGACGGCGCTCGCGATGGAGCTCGTGCCGCGCATCACGCGGGCGCAGCCGATGGACGCGCTCTCCTCGCAGGCCAACCTCGCCGGCTACAAGGCGGTGATCATCGGGGCGGAGGCCTTGAACCGCGTCCTCCCCATGATGACCACGGCGGCGGGCACGCTCGTGCCGGCGAGGTGCTTCGTCCTCGGGGCGGGGGTGGCCGGGCTCCAGGCCATCGCCACCGCCCGGCGCCTCGGGGCGGTGGTGTCGGCCTTCGACGTGCGACCGGTGGTGAAGGAGCAGGTCCAGTCGCTCGGCGCCAGCTTCGTCGAGGTCGCCGTGGCGGCCGAGGGCGCCGGAGGGTACGCGACGGAGCTGGCCGCAGATCAGCAGCGGCACGTCCTCGAGGCCATCGGGAGGCACGTCCCCTCCCAGGACCTCGTCATCTGCACGGCCCAGGTCCCCGGCCGGCCCGCGCCCCGGCTCCTCACGGCCGAGATGGTGCGCTCGATGAAGCCCGGCTCGGTCGTCGTCGACCTCGCGGCGGAGACGGGCGGAAACTGCGAGCTGACCCGGCCCGGGGAGGACGTCGCGGTTGGAGGCGTCCACGTGCTCGGGCCGCTGAACGTCCCCTCCAGCGTTGCATTCCACGCGAGCCAGACCTATAGCCGGAACCTCGTCTCGCTCCTCGGCCAGCTCCTCGGCGAGGGCGGCCGGCCCAGGCTGGACCTGGCCGACGAGATCACCGGTCCCATGGTCGTCACGCACGCCGGAGAGATACGCCGGAGGTGACTCACTCATGGACGTAACGCTGGTCGAGCTGTACGTCTTCGTGCTGGCGGGGTTCGTGGGGTTCCAGGTCATCACCCGCGTCCCCTCGCTGTTGCACACGCCGCTCATGTCGGCGACGAACGCCATCAGCGCCATCTCGCTCGTGGGCTCGCTCGTCGCCGCCGGCGCGGACGAGAACCGGGTCGCGAGCTGGCTCGGCTTCGTGGCCGTGACCGCGGCCACGATCAACGTGGTGGGCGGGTTCCTCATCACCGACCGCATGCTGAAGATGTTCCGCCACGGCCACGGCCCGGGTGAGCGGGAGCGTCGATGAGCGAGCAGGCTGCGCCGCCATTTGCAAGCCCGCAGCGAGTAGGCCGAAGGGCCGTGAGCGAGCGAGGAGCTTGCGGCGGCCGGGTACCCGCGCCGCGCTCCCTGATTGCGCGGCGTGGGTGCGTTGACGAGCTCGCCGAGCGAAGCGAGGCACTCCAATGAGCGCCGCCGAGGTCTTCACGCAGGCGAGCTACATCGCCGCGTCCGTCCTCTTCATCCTCGGCCTGCGGAGCCTCACCCGCCCTGACAGCGCCCGCCGCGGGATGCACCTGGCGGCGATGGGCATGCTCCTCGCCATCGCCGGCACGCTCGCCAAGCACGAGATCGTCCGCTACGACTTCATCCTGGCCGGCCTCGCGCTGGGCACGGCCATCGGCTACCCGCTCGGCATGTTCGTGCCGATGACGGCGATGCCCCAGCGGATCGCGATCTCGCACATGTTCGGCGCGCTCGCGGCGACGCTGGTGGGGATCGCCGAGTTCTACACGCTGAGGAATGGCCTCGACGTCGGCCACGGGCAGATGGCGGCGCTCGGCTTCGAGGTGATGTTCGGGTCGCTCACCATCACCGGCAGCTTCCTCGCCTTCGGGAAGCTGCAGGGGATCCTGCCCGGCGTCCCCATCACCTTCCGCGGCCAGAACGCCGTGAACGGCGCGCTCCTCGCGGCGACGGTGGGGCTCTTCGTCTGGCTCGTCGCCCAGCCGGCGAACCCGCGGGCGTTCTACGCCATGTGCGCGCTCGGGCTCCTCATCGGCGTCTCGCTCGTGCTCCCCATCGGCGGCGCGGACATGCCGGTGGTGATCTCGCTCCTCAACTCCTACGCCGGGCTCGCCTCCTCGGCCACCGGGTTCGCCATCGGCAACGAGGTGCTCATCATCGCGGGTGCGCTCGACGGCGCGTCCGGGTTCATCCTCTCCATGGTCATGTCGAAGGCGATGAACCGCTCCTTCTCCAACATCCTGTTCGGCGCCTTCGGGAAACCGGTCGAGAAGGCCAGGAAGGGGGCGGCCGAGCTGGCCGTCCATCCCATCTCGGTGCAGGACGCCGCCGTGCAGCTCGCTTACGCCCGTAACGTCATCGTGGTCCCGGGGTACGGCATGGCGGTGGCGCAGGCGCAGCACGCCGTGCGCGAGCTCGCCGAGCTGGTCGAGCACAACGGCGGCGAGGTCAAGTACGCCATCCACCCGGTGGCGGGCCGGATGCCCGGCCACATGAACGTGCTCCTGGCCGAGGCCAACATCCCCTACGACAGGTTGAAGGAGATGGAGGAGATCAACGGTGAGTTCCAGAACGCGGACGTCGCCCTCGTCATCGGCGCGAACGACGTCGTGAACCCCGCGGCCCGGACCGACCGCTCGAGCCCCATCTACGGGATGCCGATCCTGAACGTCGACCAGGCGAAGAGCGTCATCGTGCTGAAGCGCTCGATGAACCCGGGCTTCGCCGGGATCGAGAACGAGCTCTTCCACCGCCAGAACACCCACATGCTCTTCGGGGACGCGAAGTCGTCGCTGGAGAAGCTCGTCGGCGAGGTAAAAAACGTTTGACCTCGCGCCTCGCCGCCCCCCACCCCAGAAGCGCCCCCCTGCGAGCGCTCCTGGGGCGGGCTGTGGCGATGGCCGGCCACCCCCTCGTATCGCAACCCCCCATCACCATGGACCGGGCCGGGATGTGACTCGCGCCGGAGCGGATTCTCAGGGGACGATGTGCGAGGCCTGGAACCGGTCCCGGAACAGGAACCCCTGCACCGCGTCGACGCACAGCTCCCGCGCCAGGGCCATGTGCGCGGCGGTCTCCACTCCCTCCAGCACCGTGCGGGTCCCGAGGCGCCGCGCCAGCGCTGAGATGGCGTCGAGCACCGCCCGGCTCCGCGGGTCCTGGGCGCGCGTGAGCCAGGAGCGATCCAGCTTCAGGACGTCGACCTCTGCCAGGAGCTCGAGGGAGAGCAGCCCCCCCGGCGCCCCCACGTCGTCGAGCGCCACCGCGATGCCGCGCGCGCGAATGGCGCGCACCATGGCGCCCCCTCGGAGCGAGTCGCTCAGGCTCGTGGTCTCGATGGCCTCGACCACGACCGGGCCGACGGCCGCCGAGAGCGCCTCGAGGAGCGCGTTCTCGCCGGCGACGCCACCCGCGTGGAAGCTGTCGGGGTCGATGTTCACGTAGATGGGGCCGGCCGGGGCGCGCTCGAGCGCGAGCCGCGTCGTCTCGAGCTCGACGTGGAGGAGCAGCGAGGGTTCCCGGTGAAGCCTGGCGAAGACGGCGGGCGGCGACATGGCGCAGCCGCGCCCATCACGGAAGCGCGCCAGCGCCTCGTGCCCTACCGTCTGGCCGCTGGCGAGATCGACGACCGGCTGGTACTCGATGCCGAAGCGGCGGTCGAGGACCATGCTCAGGATCTCCCGTTGGCTGGGAGCATCGGCGTCGGGCGCGACCCGAGGCTGGTGGTCTCGGAGCCCGCACGGGCGAGCGCGGGCTCTTGGCTTGCTCATGAGGGGCTCTTTCCGTTCCCCCTCGTGGGTGGCGCAGCCCGTCAATATCGACCGGAATTATCCACGTTTCTCCGGTCGAGGCAACGGCCACGCTCCGTGCCGCAGGGGGCCAGGGATGCGCACGTTTGACTTTCGCCTGCGGTCGCGCGAGATCCGCTCCCCATGCGCAGCGACGTCGTGAAGAAGGGATACGAGCGGGCGCCCCATCGCAGCCTGCTCCGGGCGGTGGGCCTCACTGACGCGGACTTCGAGAAGCCGTTCGTCGGGATCGCCAACAGCCGGGTGGACATCATCCCGGGTCACGTGCACCTCGGCACCTACGGCGAGATCGCCAAGGAGGAGATCCGCCGGGCGGGCGGGGTGCCCTTCGAGTTCAACACCATCGGCGTCGACGACGGGATCGCCATGGGCCACGGGGGCATGCTCTACAGCCTGCCCAGCCGCGAGCTCATCGCCGACTCGGTCGAGACGATGATGAACGCGCACCAGCTCGACGCGCTCCTGTGCATCCCCAACTGCGACAAGATCGTGCCCGGGATGATCATGGGCGCGCTGCGCGTCGACGTCCCCACCGTCTTCGTCTCCGGCGGGCCCATGAGGAAGGGCCACCTGGCCGACGGCACGCCCATCGACCTCATCACCACGTTCGAGGCGGTGGGGAAGCGCGCCCGCGGGCAGATCACCGACGCCGAGCTCTACGAGATCGAGTGCAAGGCCTGCCCCGGCGCCGGCTCGTGCGCCGGCCTCTTCACCGCCAACTCCATGAACTGCCTGTGCGAGGCGATGGGGATCGCGCTGCCGGGGAACGGCACCGCGCTCGCGCTCTCTCCCGAGCGGGAGGCGCTGGTGCGGCAGGCCGCCCGGCGCGCGGTGGAGATCGCGGGCGACGAGCGCTTCAGCCTGCGCCGCATCGTGACCGAGGACGCCATCGAGAACGCCTTCGTCGTCGACATGGCGATGGGTGGCTCCTCCAACACCGTCCTCCACATGCTGGCCATCGCCCGGGAGGCGGGCGTGCCCTTCGATCTCGCCCGCATCGGCGCGGTCGCGGAGCGCGTGGCGCACGTGGCCAAGGTCGCGCCCTCGCTCGCGACGGTGCACCTCGAGGACGTCCACCGGGCCGGCGGTGTCGCCGCGGTCATGCACGAGGTGGCGAAGCGCGGCGTGGTGCGCACCGCGGCGCTCACGGTGACGGGGGAGACCATCGGAGACCGCATCCGCGGCGCCGAGGTGAAGGATCCCGCCGTCATCCGGCCGGTGGAGGCGCCGTACTCCGAGACGGGCGGGATCGCCATCCTCTTCGGCAACCTGGCGCGCGAGGGAGCGGTGGTGAAGACGGCCGGGATCGAGCCCTCCATGCGTCGCTTCACCGGTCGTGCCATCTGCTTCGATTCGCAGGACGAGGCGGTGGCCGGGATCGTGGGCGGTCGCGTGAAGGAAGGGCACGTGGTCGTGATCCGGTACGAGGGGCCGAAGGGCGGCCCAGGCATGCAGGAGATGCTCTCGCCCACCAGCCTCATCGCGGGGATGGGGCTCGGCACGAGCGTGGCGCTCGTCACCGACGGGAGGTTCTCGGGCGGGACGCGGGGTGCGTGCGTCGGCCACGTCTCGCCGGAGGCGGCGGAGGGCGGCGCCATCGCGCTGGTGCACGACGGCGACCGCATCGCCCTCGACGTCGGCGCGCGCTCCCTCACGCTGGAGGTGGACGAGGCGGAGCTCGACCGGCGCCGCGCCGCCTTCGCGCCGCGGAAGAAGGTGGTCGCCTCGAGCTGGCTCAGGCGCTACGCGCACCTGGTGACAAACGCGTCGAGCGGGGCCGTCCTGAGGAGCGATCTGTAGCCGCCTCGGCTCGGCTATCGCCTGCGCCGCCTCGGGCCCATGGCCCGACGCACCTCGCCCGGCAGCGCCCCGGCCTTCTTCGACCCTCAGGGTTACCTCCGGTGAGCGGGGGCGTCAGTATAGGACGCGGTCTGGCTTCCGTCGCCAGGCGTCGAAGGCGTGCTGCGCCTCGCCCTCGAGCAGCCGGATCGTGGGCAGGCGCCGCCGCTCGGGGGGGAGCGCGAGCTCGCCGTAGAACAGGGCGTCGTCGAAGCCTATTCGCGCGGCGTCAAAGCGGTCGTTGGCGAAGAAGACGCGGGCGAGCCGCGCCCAGTAGATGGCGCCGAGGCACATCGGGCAGGGCTCGCAGCTGGTGTAGATGTCGCACCCGCCCAGATCGAAGCGACCGAGTGCACGGCAGGCGGCGCGGATGGCGACGATCTCGGCGTGGGCGGTGGGATCGGCGGCCCGGGCCACGCCGTTGCGCCCCTCCGCCAGGATGAGCCCGTCTCTCACGATGACGGCCCCGAAGGGCCCGCCGCCCTGTTCGATCGACTCGCGCGACAGGGCGATCGCCCGCCGCATGAAGTGCTCCGGTGAACCGGCCTGCGCATTGGTCACGGGGGCTCTCTTATCGCGCGCCCTTCCGGGCGGCCAGCGCCTGAGCCGGCGGCAGCGCCTTCGGCGCATTCGCTCGCTGCGCGAGCGAGCCGCCGGCTTCGCCGTCTTTGGACGTCGGGGGCTCCGCCCCCGACCCCCCCGGGAAACCAGCCCGACTGCTCAGCGCACGTGGTTGAGCGCGCCGCACGCGCAGGCGAAGGCGAGGCCCTGGAACATCCCGGACCGCACCCCGACCGCGAGCTCACGCCCGCAGGCGCCACACGTGTAGTCCCTCGTGCCCGCGCCGCGATACGTGGCCGATCCGTCGGGCGTGTAAGGGATGACGAGAGTCCTCGCCCGGGCTGGCTCCACCACCTGGAGGGCGAGGCGCTCGCGCGCGAGCGTCGCCGCGGTCGTGCGTTCTGGTTCGTCGATCATGTCCGGTTCCGGTCCTTATACAGCAGGGCGCCGACCCTAGTGCGTTTGGGAAAGGAGCGGCGAACGCGCGAGTTGTGACGGAGCGGACGACCGACAGCCGCCTCCATCTCCGCACCCGGAGAGCGGTCGAGCGACAACCGGGGCGCACGGCGTCCCTGCGGGCATATGCCACACCCTGCTCGACACGATCGGTCGAGTACATTGTCGCCAGTCCCGGGAGGTCATGTGCGGCGCTCGAGAGCAGCAAATGGGGCAACCCCGCGGCCGGACGGCGCGTCACCTCTGGGGCGTGTGCTCGAGTTCATGCAGCTCCTGTGGGCCGTCGACCACGGGTTGACGCGGATGTCGAAGCGGATGGAGCGCACGCTGGGCGTGACCGGCCCGCAACGGCTGGCGGTGCGCATCGTCGGGCGTAACCCAGGGATCTCCGCGGGCGCCCTGGCCGAGACGTTGCACGTACACCCGAGCACGCTGACGGGCGTCCTGAGGCGGCTCGTCGAGCGGGGGGTCCTGGAGCGAGTGCGGGACCCCTCGGACGCGCGCCGCGCGCTCCTCCGCCTGACGCGCCGCGGGCGAGAGGTCGACGCGATGCGCAGCGGGACGGTCGAGGCACTGGTGCGGGGAGCGATGGCGTCGCTCTCGAGCGCCGACCTGGCGGCGGCGGGGCGCGTCCTGGCACGGCTGGGGCACGCGCTCGCGAACGAGCGGCGCCCGATTACAGGTGGCGCACCTCCTCGGAGGCCTTCTCTCGCTGCTGCTGGCGCTTCTCCCACGACTTGCTGACCGCGTCGCGCGACCCGAGGCCGAGCGCGAGCGCGAGCGCGAGGACGATGCCGCCGAAGAGGATGCCGAACGAGACGGTGACCAGCATCCCGCCGATCCCCAGGTGCTCGAGCGCCATCGCGGCGGCGAGGACGACCACCAGCCATTTCACTCCTAGGCTGAGCAGGCGCGCCGACTGGAGCCCCATGTTGACCGCGCTCACCAGCACGTTCTGCTCCAGGACTCTCGAGAGCGCCACGCCCACCGCCAGGATGACGATGGCGAGGAGCGCCTGTGGCACGTAGCCGAGGAGCCGGATGGCGAGCGCGCTCGTCGGCTCGAAGACGCCGAGCCCGAGCAGGAGGCCGGTGACGAGGACGGCCCAGAAGCCGACGCGCGCGAAGAGGAGGGTGGGGCTCCCGCGCGGCATCCACTCCTCGGCGGCGACCGGGCCCCAGCGGTGGAACCGGCGGTCCAGGCCGAAGCTCGAGAGGATCCGGGAGAGGGCGAACCTCACCATGAACGCGAGGGCCGCGAAGAGGAGCACGATGAGGAGCATCGCCACCAGACCGGGGAGCTGCCTGGCGGCTGCCATGGCGGCGCGCTCGATCGACTGAACGAATACCTGCTTCGTCTCCTGCCACATGGCCTGCCTCCTTGCCCGCTCCCGACCGTTCTGCCTCTTTCTTCTGCCCCCGTCACGGCAAGAAGCGGTCGGGCCACCGCCACCTGGCGATGAGATAGCGCTTCGACCGCTCGAACTCCGCGCAGAGCGCCTCGATCCGCTCCTCGAGCTGGGCCGCCGGTGCTGCTCCCATCTCGCCGACGAAGCTCGCCACCCATCCCAGGTACAGCGGCGTCATGGAGAGCAAGAGCTGCGTGCGCTCCAGGGCCCTCACCCGATGACCGACCGCGAAGTCGTACACGATCCGGGCCCACAGGGAGTCCGGGATCCGGAAGGCGGTCCGATCCTCGGCCGCCCGCTTCAGGGCGAGCAGCGTGGCGGGCGGCAAGACGAGGCTCCAGACCCGGTGCAGGTCGCGGTAGCCGAGGCGGAAGGCGTCGACCATGGCGCTCGAGTCGATCAGCGGAGCGGTGCCCTCGGGCGAGGGCGCGGACCCGAAGGTCGCGAGCGCCCCCGCGTCCCTCGTCCGCTGCCAGCTCGCCGCGTGCCGCTCCATGCCGCGGAAGAGGATCCCGAGGACGCGCGCCAGCGCCTTGGCCACCCCCTCGTCGCTCTGCGCCGGCCGTCCGGTGTGGCGGCCGACATGGGACTGGCACACCTTGAGCTGGCCGGAGATCGCGGGGGGCGCGAACCACATGTCAGGGCCGGCGCGGGCTAGCTCCTCGTGCCAGGCAGCGTCGGAGAGGAGGTGGCGGGCCGCCTTGGCCGACAGCGCCACCTCGCGGCAGATCGGCTGCCGCAACCGCAGCCCGAAGAGCGTGCGCGTGAGGGGATAGACGATGCCGTTGTTCACCGCGCCGTCGAAGCCCTGGCGCGTGTACCACGGGCTCACGAGGTCATACCCTCCGTCGACGACGGGCAGGAGGAGCTGGCGGAGCCAGTCGCTGTCGCCGTCATGGGCGTCCGGCTGGATCAGCGCCGCCGCGGGCGCCTGCAGACGCTCCGCCGCGGCCAGGAGCGCAGAGATCTCGTCATCCTCCTCGACGCCTTCCAGGGGATCGGGCGCGGCCCCCTGCGCGGCCTCCCGGCTCGCGAGCGCGCCCGCGGAGCCGGGGGTATCGGGGGCGGAGCCCCCGATGTCAGAGGCGGCGAAGCCGGCGGCCTTTCCTGCGCCGAAGGCGCCGCCGCCGGCGGGGACGGCGGTCACGCGCCCGCGCCGCCGGGCGAGTGCCAGGACGGCGCAGGAGCGGTGAGGGAAGAGGCGCCGCAGCTCACGGTCGATCCCGTGCGCCGCCTCGAGCTCGTCGGCGCCACCGGCGCCAAACGGTATGCCTACGAGCACGGGCGCGCGGACGCTCCGCTCGGGCGCCTCTGCCTCTACCGCCCCTGATGTCGCGATCGCCATTCGCCTCGCTCGACCGTCGGCGCCTTCGGCGCGTTCGCTCGCTCCGCGAGCGGCCGCCGGCTGCCGTCATTTGACCTCGTGGGCTCCGCCCCCGAGACCCCCGGCGGCTCTGCCTCGAGACCCCGCCAAGGTGGTCGCGATTCTACTCCAGCCTGGCGGCGCCCTCGCTGGACGACGCCTGGCCCATGCCTACGACCCGGGCGGGGAGTGCTGGGACGCACGAGCGGTCTAGTGCCGAGCCGGCGAGCGTTGGCCGCGCTGCCCCGAAGGTGCGGGTTCCGCCGACCGGGTGAGGAGCGGTACCTTGATGGTCATGACCGCACTCATCAGGGTCCTCGCCCCGTTGCTCGGGGTCCTGGCGCTCCTCGCCTGGGGCGCGACCACGATCCTCAACGTCACCGCGCGCTCCTGGTTCGAGCGAGACACGGCCGCCCGAGCCCGCCTGGTGGTCAGCGGAGCGCGCGGCGCGCTGACCGCTGCCATCGAGTCGGGCGAGCGGAGCAAGCTACGCGCGGGACTCGACGAGATCGTGGGCGACGACCGGATCATGGCGGCAGAGGTCTGCAGCTCGTCGTTCGTGTCGATCGGCCGGACGCGAGGCTTCCCCGAGAAGTTCGCGTGCTCGGCGCTCACCGTCAGGCTCCCGCGGTCCGATCTGGAGCGAGCCGACTTCAGCGGCGCCGACTTCACCGACGAGCTCTCCGGGTCGCCGGTGCAGGTGAGCGCCCTGCCCGTGAGCGAGGGCGAAAGGCAGCTCGGCACGGTGGTGCTGGTGCACGACATGGCCTTCGTCGCCCGCAGGGAGACGGAGATGCGCCGGTACACCATCGTGGTGTTCGCCGTGGTGGCGCTGCTCGCCTCGCTCGCCACGGTGATGCTGCGGCGGCTCTCCTGGCGCTCGTGGACCGAGGAGCTGCGGAGCCTCCTGCGCCTCATCCCCCTGAGCCGAGCCTGGCGCGGCGAACACCTGGGCCGCTCGCGCGCCTTCCAGCCGCTCCTGGCGGACCTCCGCGCGGTGGTGAGCGAGCTGGCCGAGGAGGAGAACGCGAACGCCGGCGGCCGGTGGTCGGCGAAGCGCCTCCAGCGCACCCTCACGCAGTCGTTGCACGGCGACGGCGTGGTGGTGGTCGCGAACCGTGCGCCCTACGTCCACGATCGCGCGCCCGACGGGAGCATCCGCGTCCTCCATCCTGCGAGCGGCCTCGTCACGGCGCTCGAGCCGGTCATGCGCGCCTGCTCCGGGACCTGGATCGCGCACGGCAACGGGAGCGCCGACCGCGCGACGGTGGACAAGCACGACCGCGTCCGGGTGCCCCCGGGCGAGGAGGCCTACCTCCTGCGACGCGTGTGGCTCACGGCCGAGGAGGAGCGCGGGTACTACTACGGCTTCGCCAACGAGGGGCTCTGGCCGCTGTGCCACATCGCCCACACCCGCCCGCTGTTCCGGGCCGCGGACTGGCGCCACTACCAGCGGGTGAACGAGCGGTTCGCCGATGCGGTCTGCGAGGAGGTGAGCGGGCCGGACCCCATCGTCCTCGTGCAGGATTACCACTTCGCGCTCGTCCCCAGGCTGGTGCGGGAGCGCATGCCGCGGGCGACGGTGATCGCGTTCTGGCACATCCCCTGGCCCAACGCCGAGGCCTTCGGGATCTGCCCCTGGGCCCGGGAGATCCTGACCGGGATGCTCGGGAGCAGCATCATGGGGTTCCACACCCAGCTCCACTGCAACAACTTCATGGAGTCGGTCGACCGCTTCCTGGAGGCGCGCATCGATCGCGAGGCGCAGGGGGTGGTGCTCGGAGGCCGCGAGTGCCTGGTGAGGAGCTACCCCATCTCCATCGAGTGGCCGAGCCACTGGAACGGGCAGGTGCCGCCGGTGAGCGAGTGCCGCCGCTCCGTCTTCTCCGAGCTGGGGCTGAAGCCCGACGCGCTCCTGGGCGTGGGCGTCGACCGGCTCGACTACACGAAGGGGATCGAGGAGCGGCTGCTCGCGGTGGAGCGGCTCCTCGAGCGGTTCCCGCACCTCAGGGGCAAGTTCACCTTCGCCCAACTCGCGGCGCCGAGCAGGACGCTCATCGATCGGTATCGCCTGCTGAACGAGAGCGTGGAGGCGCTGGCGGCCCGGATCAACCAGCGCTTCGCCTCCGGGACGTACCGGCCGATCGCGCTCCTGCGATCGCACCACGAGCCGCCCACCATCTTCCGATACCTGCGGGCGGCGGACGTCTGCTACGTGAGCAGCCTGCACGACGGCATGAACCTGGTGGCGAAGGAGTTCGTGGCCGCGAGGGAGGACGAGCGGGGCGCGCTCGTCCTGAGCAGGTTCACGGGCGCGGCGAGGGAGCTCACCGAGGCGCTCATCGTGAACCCCTACGACCTGGAGGAGGCGAGCGAGGGCCTCGCCACGGCGCTCGCGATGTCGGACGCCGAGCAGGCGGATCGGATGCGCTCGATGCGCCGCTTCGTCTCCGAGTTCAACGTGTATCGATGGGCGGGGCGGATGCTGGCCGACGCGGGACGCGTCCGGCAGCACGGCCGACTCTCCGATCGCCTCTCGCTCGGCCTGAAGGCGGTCGACGAGGCCGACGCATGAGCCGGCTGCCGGCGGCGGCTGGCGCGGCGCCGCGCTTGAGAAGTCGGCGGGCATCGGCTAGGAATGGCGAGCCCGGCTCCCGTCCGGTCGAGGCGGGAGGGCGTATTTTCTGCGCGCCGTGAGGGCCTGGCCCCGTAGCTCAGTAGGATAGAGCGGCGGTTTCCTAAACCGCAGGTCGCGTGTTCGAGTCACGCCGGGGTCACCAGCAAGATCCAGAAGTTGCCGGGCCCATGGGCTTTCCCCCAGGGGCCTGGTAGCCTCGTCCCCCTCCCCCAGCGCACACCGGTACCCCGGCAGGAAGACGCTCTCCTGCTCTTCCTCGACATGGACGGCGTGCTCCACGGAGGCATCGTACGACCAGTGCTGGTAGGGCGCCACGGTGGCGTGACGAACCCCGCCTTCGAGTGAGGTCGTCGAGGGCCACCAGCAAGGGTCAGTATACCCGAACCGGCGTTCAGTGTAGCATGACCGCATGTCCATGTGGTGGCGCCCAGAACCTCCCCAGCCCGTTCTTCTCGACCCCGCCAACCGCCTTGAGCCCGAAGCCCGGCGCGCGCACGAGGGCAAGCCCGCGCCCACCACGGCGCCGTCGCCGGTCTGGCCAGGGTAGAGTCTCAAGGCCGAGCGGGTATCCGGGTGCCGCACTAACGAGCAGTGGAGCCTGGGAGGGCGCCATGAGCAACGGTGAGCAGAGGGAGACGGGAGTGGGAACGGTGGGCGCCCCCGCAGCGAAGGGGCCGGTTGCCGAGACCCAGGACAACACCAAGAAGGCCAGGAGGGCGTTGTTGGCGGCCGTCGCTGCGAAGGCGCGGACCATGGCCGTCGAAGCGAAGGAAGTCGTTCCAGGGGCGCAAGCCAGGGTCAGGGAGGCGGTGACGGCGGTAGTCGCGAAGATGCGGTCCGCGAGCGCCGGGGTTGAAGAGACGGTTTCTCAGATTCAGGCCAGCGTCGCCAAGGCCGGGAGTGTCGTGAACGCCGAGTTGGGCACGGCGAAGGTGAGGATGAAGGGTATCCGGCGGGCTGCTGTTGCGGAAGTGAACGCCGTTTGGGCCGGCGCCCAGGCAAAGGCCACCAGCTTCAGCAAGGCCGTGAGTGGTGCCGCGCAAGAGGCGGTGGGCAAGAAGGCGAAGGCGTCCAGCGTGTCACCCCGGAAGGCGGCCGCGCGTGTGAAGAAGGCCGTCGCTGCGAACACCGCCGCCACTCGCCAGAACGTGAGCAGGAAGGCGAGTGCAGTGAAGGCGGCGGCGCGGAAGGGAGCGCGTAAGGTCGCCCGCAAGACAAAGGTGACCTGATAGGCGGCACTTGCGCTGCGGCCGGGGTAGGGGAGGCAGATGTCTCGTCCGAAGGCCCTGGTCGCCTGGAGCAGTGGCAAGGTCAGCGCGTGGGCGCTGCACGAGGTACAGCGGGCCGGCGAGGTCGAGGTCATCGGCCTCCTCACCACCATCACGCAGGAGTTCGTGCGCGTCTCGATGCACGCGGTCCGTGAGGCGCTCCTCGACCAGCAGGCCGAGGCGCTCGGGCTCCCGTGCCACTAGGTGCGCATCCCAATGGCCCTGTCCGAACGAGCGGTACGAGCGCTAGATGGCTCGGGCTCTGGCCGATGCGCAGGCGCCGGAGTAACGGGCTCCCCGTTCACCACGAACGCTCATCGCGGGATGTGCCCGTGCTACCGCCGAGCCCGCGGGGGGACCTTGGTCGCCTTGCTCGGGCCCTGGAGCAGGTCGAGGGGCGACACGGCCAGCGCCTTCGCGAGGACCTCCAGAGTGTCCAGCGGCGGCGTGCGCGCGCCCCGCTCCAGCATCGAGACGTAGCTGACCGAGACCTTCGCCTTCTTGGCGAGGGCGGCCTGCGTCAGGTTCTTCTTGTTGCGGGAGGTGAGGAGGTTCTGGGCGACGATGTCGGCAAGGGACATGGTGTGCGTCTGTAGCACGGGCGTCGTGGCCGTGGAAATGAACGGATGGACAACGCGACGTCAGCTCGTGCTGATGACGCGGCCGGGCTGCGATTGGCCCGGCCCGCACCACCGCTGACGGTCGGCGGCATGCGCATGAGGCTTCGCGCACGAGCTGATCCAAGAGCGAGGCGCCGGGTGCTGCTGCTCGACGTGACCGTGGTGAAGCGCTGGCCGCCTGCCAGACAGCGCCCAAGGCCCTCGGCTGCGCGCCGGCCGGTTCACTTGGCCTGGGCCTCTCGCGCCGGCACCTCGACGAGCCAGTAGTTGCCCGTGTCACAGACCCAGCGCGTTGGGGTGGCCATCAACAGCGTGTGGTCCTTGGAGGCGCATGCACATTCCGTGACGCCGCCATCGTGATACAGGCGGCGGATGCAGTTGTGGTGCCGTCCTTCATGACAAGGACCGCAGACGAACACGGTCTCGACGTTGCTGCTCCGCATCACCACCTCGCCAGCCCGGAACGGAACCGCCTCAGTCCCTCACGCTCCTCGCTGCGAGTATCGCGCCACGCCTCCGAGCCACGCGGCGTGGGCTTGGTGCTTCTCCGCTCCTGGGCTGGCGACCCCGGGTTCCGGCGGACGCGTGGTTGCTGTGCGCAGGAGGCTCCGCCGGCAGACTTGTCGACATGGCTGACTCCACCGTCGGCCTCGACGCGCGCTCGCAGTTGGCAATCGACCTGGCGGGGAAAACACAAGGAAATCCTGGACTTGAAAAGACGCCCGCCAGGGCGTCGGCCCCGGCCGGTATGCTCCTTTTCATGACCCGCAAACAGAAAGAGGCGAACGTGCGACGCGCGATGGCCGCGGGGCGCCGTCCGCGACCCACATCGTCCGAGCGTATTCGCACGGACCGAGTCCAGGGAGAGTTGGGGGCCGAGCCGGGTCCGATTGACGCACTCAACGAGCTTGAGGAGGCGCGCGTGACGAGTCCGCGCGGCGCGTGAAGGCCGGGCACGAACCCATCTGCCGGCTCACCGCGCCTGCGGGGGAGAGCGCGACGGAACAGCCCGCCCGTTCTCGTTCACCTTCACCTGCTCGTGTCCGGGTCCGGGTCCGCGCCAGACGCTGCCGGCGATGACGCGGCGGGGGAGCCAAGGGTACTGGGCGCGGCTGTCGTCGGAGACGAACACTGCTGGCGAGGGAAGACGCGTGCCTGGAAGTGCCGCTGGTATGCCCTCGGCCGTGAGGGGGAGGGTGGGGTGGTGGCGGGTCTCCGTGGCCGGCTGATGGCGAAAGCGACGCTGTGTGCTGCGCGTGGATGCGTCGATGCTGCGATTAGTTCGGTTCAACTCACTGGCTCCTTCGAGTGCTGGGGGCGTCTGCGGTCCGTGACAGGGCGACAAGTACAGCGACGTTGGCTGCGCCGCTCTGCAACCTCGGCCGCGCATCCCCGCCCCCGCGTAACGCATACCCAGAAGGCCACGCCGTGGCGTGACTCCTCAACAATCATAACCCCGCGTTCGCGGATGGCCAGGACCGAACGGTCCGCCATTCTTTCGGCGATGGCGAGAGGGCTTCGTGTTCGCGGACGCGACCGGTCTACCGGCGAGCGCGCCGCGAGACCTTGGTCGCCTTGGCCGCGTGTGCCTGGAGCAGGTCCAAGGGCGACACGGCCAGCGCCTTCGCCAGGATCTCCAGGGTGTCCAGCGGCGGCGTGCGCGCGCCCCGCTCCAGCATCGAGACGTAGCTGACCGAGACCTTCGCCTTCTTGGCGAGGGCGGCCTGCGTCAGGTTCTTCTTGTTGCGGGAGGCGAGGAGGTTCTGGGCGACGATGTCGGCGAGGGGCATGGGCCCGACGATAGCAACTGGGTGTGGACTGTCGAACTTCTTGTGTGCCGCACCAGGACCTCGTCGCGTACTGAGGGGGCGAGCCGGCGTGTCCGTCGTTATGTTCGCGCGGCCCGCTGAATCGGGTTCGGGGCACGCCGGGGTCACCAACTTCCTTCGCTCCCGCGCATGAACGACGCCACCCCCCCTCGCCAGCGGCTCCTCCCTCGACTCCTCCCTCCGGGCAGCGCCGGGTATCACGTCTTCCTGGCGCTCATCGCCATCTTCATCCTGGGCCCGCTCGGCGGCATCACCGCCAGCTACATGAACTTCTCGCTGGGGTTCTTCGTGGGCGGGCAGGTGCTGGCCGGGATCCTGGGCTCGACCGTCACCTACTTCTACGGCGCCGAGGGCAGGCACGGCGCGAACTACATGCAGACGGCCGCCGCCTCGGTCGCCTCGATGGCGGCCATGGGCGTCCTCATCCAGGCCATGGTCTGGCTCGGCCTGCCCGAGCCCTCGCCGGCGCACCTCTTCCTCTACTATCTGTGCGTCGGCATGTTCGGCGTCGGCGTGGGCATGCTCTTCACGCCCATCCTGGTCGACCGGCTGAAGCTCACCTTCCCGTCCGGCCTGGCGGTGGCGAACATCCTGCGCGCGCTCACCGACCTCCGGCTCCTCCGCCGCTCGGTGGCGAAGCTCCTCGCCGGCATCGGGATCGGCGCGGCCTTCCCGCTCCTCATGATGGAGGAGGCTGGAAGCGCATCCCTCGTCGCGCGCGTCGCGGCGACCGGCGTCTCCACCTCCACCATCGGTGCGGGAATGATCGTGGGCGCCCGCATCACCGTGCCGGCCATGACCTACGCCCTCCTGTGGCAGGCGCTCACGCCGTGGCTGCGCGCGCACGGCTGGCTGGGGCCCCAGGACCCGTTCCGGAAGTTCGCCTTCATCGTCGCCCTCGGGATGATCATGGGCGCGGCCGCGGTCGACATCGCGCTCATCCTGCGCCAGGCCGCGGCGCGGCTCCGCGCCCGCGCCGCGCCGGAGCGGGCATCGGCCGAGGAGGGCTGGAAGAAGACCAGCACGCCGCGGCTCCTCCTCTGGATCGGCGCCTGGGGCACCGCGCTGGTGCTGGTGGCGTCCGGGCTCATGCAGGTGCCGCTCCACTGGGTGCTCCTGGCGGTGGCCTTCTCCTTCCCGATGATGCTGGTGAACGGCATCTCGCTCGGGATCACGGACTCGAACCCCATCTCCTCCGCCTTCGTGCTGACGATCGTGGTCTTCGCCGGCCTGGGGCTCGCCGACCCCGTCGCCGGGCTGCTCGCGGCGAGCATCGTCTTCGTCTGCTGCTCGATCGGCGGCGACATGCAGCAGGACCGATCCACGGGCTGGAGGCTGGGGACGAACCGCACGAACCAGTTCCGCTACCAGGTGATCGGCGTCTTCCTGGGCGCGGTGCTGGCCGTGGCCATGGCGAAGCTCTTCATGGCCGCCTACCCGGTGCTGAAGGTCGACACCTTCGCCCACCCGGAGCAGCGCGTCGACCAGTGGCAGAGCGCCATGACCTACAAGTTCGTGGGCGCGGTGCGCGGCCTCCTCCACCCGCAGTCTTGGCAGATCCCCGCCATGCTGGTGGGCGTCGCGGTGGGGGTGGCGACGGAGGTCGTCCGCAAGCTGGTGAAGAGGTCTGCCCGCTGGCGCTCCTTCTCCGCCACGCGGACCGGCTACGTCGCCGACTTCCTCTTCGACGCGGTGTTCGTGTCCTCGGCCTACGCCTCCTCCTTCGCCGGGTTCCTCGAGATCGGGACGTCCATGTGGTTCGGCGCAGGCGGGATCATCGGCTCCGCCTGGAACACCGTCGCGCGGCGCCGGCAGCGCGGAACCTCGGCCGGGGAGCTGCCCGAGGACATGTCGGCGACCTCCCTGGTGGGCGGCGGTCTCATCGCCGGCGACTCGATCGCCGCGCTCGTCCTGGGAGTGATAGGGCTCCTCGCGCTGGTGAGGTGATCCAGGTCCGTCGTCCGGCGGCCCGCCGGATCCACACGGCGGCGGCGCCGGTCGTGTGGTAAGCACCCGCCATGCCCGGCGCCCGAAGCCCGTCCCCGAACCGCGCCGGTGGCGCGTCGAGCGGCCAGACCCGGCGCCGCCGGGCGGCGCCTGCGTCGAGGCCAGCAGGGGTCCCCGCAGCCCTCGCTCGCGCCGATTTCCCGGGGCCCCTCATGGGGGTGCTGCGGACGCTCGCCGAGGCGGGCCACCGCTCGTGGATCGTGGGCGGATCGGTGCGCGACCTCCTCCTGCGGCGGCCGCGCGGCTCCACCGACCAGGACGTCGCCACCCCGGCGCGCCCGGACGAGGTCGCGGCGCTCTTCCGCAAGGTGGTCCCCACCGGCATCGAGCATGGCACGGTCACGGTCGTCCTCGGGGGAGCGCCGGTCGAGGTGACGACGTTCCGTGGCGAGGGCGCCTACGAGGACGGCCGGCGCCCGTCCTCGGTCACCTTCCTCGGCGACATCGACGAGGACCTCGCGCGCCGCGACTTCACGATCAACGCGCTCGCCTACGACCCGCTGGCGAAGGAGTTCCGCGACCCCTTCGGCGGCCGCGCCGACCTGCGCCGCCGGATCCTGCGCGCGGTGGGCGATCCCTCGGCGCGGTTCGCCGAGGACGGGCTGCGACCCCTGCGCGCGGCCCGCTTCGCGGCGCAGCTCGGGTTCGAGCTCGAGCCAGCGACTGCCACGGCGATCGGGCCGGCGCTGCCGGTCGTGGCCAGGGTCTCCATCGAGCGCGTGACGGACGAGCTCTCGCGCCTGCTCCTCGCCCCGCACGCGGGGCGCGGTCTTCTCCTCCTCGAGGGGACGGGCCTGCTCTCGGTGGTGCTGCCGGAGCTCGCTGCGGCCTCGCCCGAGGAGCGGGCGCACGCGTTCCGGACCACGACGGCGGCCCCGGCCGAGCTCGACCTGCGCGCCGCGGCGCTCCTGCACGTCCTCGCGCCGGGCGAGGGCGAGGGCGAGGGCGAGGCGGCGCGGCGTGCGAGGGCCGTGCTCGAGCGCATGCGCTTCTCCGGCCAGGTGCGCGAGGGAGCCGCGTCGCTCGTGCTCGAGCGCCGGTGCCTCGCCGCTGCCGTGGGATCTCCGCTGCCGGCCGGCGAAGCGGGGGTGCGCCGATTCCTGGCTCGCGTCGGCCGCGCCCTGGCGCCGAAAGTGCTCGCGCTCTGGGAGGCAGACGCACGGGCCGTCCGGCCGCCCGCCCGGTCGCGGCGAGAGCGCGCCGCCCTGGTCGCGTTTCGAAAGCTCGTGAAGCGCGTGGAGCGCAAGCGGCCACCCATCTCGACGAGCGATCTGGCCGTCGACGGCGCGGGCGTGATGCTGGCGCTGGGTATCCCGCCCGGGCCGTCGGTGGGGGAGGCCTTGCGACACATGCTCGAGCGCGTCCTGGAAAGCCCGGCCTTGAATACGAGGGAGCGGCTGACGTCGGAGCTGAAGTCCTGGTGGGCCGCGCGCAGCACGTCCTAACGGGTGCAGCAGGATGCCGCACGGTGCGG